>Ga0208041_1000046_pt1 | contig 172383 bp, 190 predicted proteins | sample AD_SCU002_MetaG_FD_184453 | JGI IMG/M metagenome (GOLD analysis project Ga0208041, IMG submission 184453) | Active sludge microbial communities of municipal wastewater-treating anaerobic digesters from China - AD_SCU002_MetaG (SPAdes) (version 2) | ecosystem: Engineered > Bioreactor >... | reverse complement strand
GTTGCGACGTTCCGCAGGAACGGAGCATGAGCACCGCAGGTGCGGGTTGCGACGTTCCGCAGGAACGGAGCATGAGCACCGCAGGTGCGGGTTGCGACGTTCCGCAGGAACGGAGCATGAGCACCGTAAGGTGCGGGTTGCGACGTTCCGCAGGAACGGAGCATGAGCACCGCAGGTGCTCACGCTCACCGCGCCGGAACGGATAAGTAAACGATGTCATTGGGTCCAGGCAAACCCTGCCGCGCCCGAAAACCAGAACAGACCACAGCAAAGCAAAAAGAATTACGCCGCCGGATACGACCGCCCTTCATCCTGCCCTTCTGCCGGAAGCGAGTAGTGCACCTGGGCAAAGACCCACGCGTGGCCCGTCCCCCGGAGCACCGCCGTCATCCGTCCGTTCAGGGTCTCTCCGACGCCGTCGACGACAAAGTGGTAGACCATATCGGCCATCACCCAGGCGACCGTCCCCTCGGCGGCGATACGGACGTCGGAGAGATCGAGCGCGATGGTTTCCGCCTGCACAACGTCGCGCTCGAGGTGCCGGCGGTAGGCATCCCTCCCGATCGCCTTTTCATCTGCGCCGGTCCCGAAACCCTGGAAATCGGGGTCGGTGAGCGCCATTATGCCGTCGACATCCTTCTTTGCCGTGGCCTCCTCCAGCCGCCGGAGCACCGCCATGATCTGCTCCTGTGTCTGCTCGCTGACTCGCATGAGAAATAATCATGCCGGAAGAAGATATTCATGTCGAGCAGGTACGGCGGTTCAGGCCGAAAAGACGCCGGGATCGTCTCCGTCCCCCGGGTCCCGTCCAACCGTCCGGAGATATGCGCGGAACTTCGGCGACCGTGCGGCCCGGATAAGGGCCGCAACACCATCATCCGCGGCAAGTTCCTCTCGTACCGCCAGATCGCACAACTCATAGCCGATCGAAGTGAACCGGAGCCCCGCCTCCCGCGCCTCGCGGGCCAGGCAGACCCGGGCATCCGCGAGTTCCCCGGACTGGATGGTATCGATCCCCTCCCGGTCAAGCCACGCATCGAGGAGGAACTGCGCCGCCGCGCTCTTCGGGCGGTTGGCGACCCGGAGCGATGCAAGGCTCCCGGCGTCGAGAGGATCGGCTGACGCAATCCCGAACTCCGTCCGGGCCACCGGCACCCGCAGGAGATCTATGTCGGGCAGGTACCGGAGCACCTGATCGCTCCATGCCGATGCGGTCCCGGGGAGAACAAGCGTTGCCGCGTGGCAGGTGTTCGCCCGCAGGGCGAGCACCGCTCCCATCGCCGAGGCGTTGCAGCAGTGGAGCAGGTAGCCGGCCTCCGCGAGATGGTTTCCAAGTTCACTGAGGGCGGGATCACGCCGTCCGACGCAGACAAGCGTCCGGACGATAGAGGCCGGCGGGATGGTGAGCCGGACGCGCACCTCCTCGCCCGCCTCGATCCCCTCGCGGGCGGCAGGAATGTGAAGGTAACCGTTCGCCCGAACGACCGCCATCTGGATGCCGCCGCCCCGGGGATGAGGTGTCGCCCAGCAGGTGCCGTTGACCCGCCCGACCGAGACCGGGACGAACTCATCGAACCCAAGATCGGATGCCAGCCTTCGCGACAGCCTGACATCCAGCTCCCCTCCCGGCAGCGGCGAGAGCCCCCACCACGAAAGAAGGTCTCCGACAACCTCGCGAAGAACGGTCTGCGCGGCGACAGGATACCCGGGCATCCCGATGACCGGCTTGCCGTCGACGTTCGCGAGCAGCACCGGTTTTCCCGGCCTGACCGCGATGCCGTGAAAGACAATCTCCCCGAGCGTGCCGACGACGTCCCGGGAGAAGTCACGGGTTCCGGCCGACGAGCCTGCCGAGAGGAGAACGAGGTCGTTTTGGGCGACAGCCCGCTCTACCGCCTCCCGGATAAGGTCCGGGTCGTCGGGAACGATCCCGTAGCGGCGGCAGGTTGCCCCCATTCGGGTGAGGTAGGCCTCCGCCATAAGGGTGTTCGTCTCGATCGTCTGGCCGGGCTCGGGCGTTGTCCCGAGCGGCACGAGGTCGCTCCCCGTCGGGACGATCCCGACCCGAACCGACCGCACGCGGACCCGGGTTATGCCGTAGGTCGCGAGCGCCCCGATATCGAACGGCCGGACCCGGTGGCCCTTCGGGAGGACGAGTTCGCCGGCCCTGATATCCTCGCCGGCACGGCGGACGTGCTGCCCATACGCGGCGGACTTCCGGATCCGGGGTATACCGCCTTCGTCCCAGGTGTCCTCGATCATGACGACGGCGTCAAACGGCGGGGGGAGCACCTCACCGGTGTTGACGCGGGCATACCCGGAAAGAGGCAGCGGCCGCTGGTCCTGCGCTCCACGGGTTTCACTGCTCTTCACCGCGTAGCCGTCGAACTTCGCGATATCGACCGGGGGGACGGAACACTCCGCGTACAGGGGCTCGGCCGTCACCCTGCCGACAGCCTCTGCGAGCGGCACGGTCTCGGCATGGTCCAGGGAAGGGAACGCCTGCCGCATGGCCGCGAGCGCTTCCGGGAGCGGGGTAAGGTTCAGGTATCGGTGTGGCATACTATTCCAACGACAATCATTTCTCTATCAATTGCACCGGAGGGCGGACCCTGCAGTCGAAGAGCGACGCCTCCTCGGCCGCAAAAATTGCATCGACGCCCTCCGGCACGTCACTTAGGATAAAGACCGCCTCCTTCCCGGGGCCGGAAAAGACGTACCGGGTTCCTCCCTGACATCGCAGCCGGCCATTTCCCGGGCGCGCACCGCTGATCCCGACGAGCGCGTCGGCGATGCAGGGGTCGCCGCCGAGCGTGACCGAGACCTGCGGCACCGCGAGGTCGCGCTCAAGGATGCGCGCCGCCGCCTCCGCGACCCGCACCGCGACCGCCACGCCCGGGCAGAGTTCCCCATGATAGTTCACGGCCTCGCGGATGAGGCCGGCCCGGTACTCTGCAGGGCTCATCTTCCGGATCTTTTCCGTCCGGTCGTGGCCGGTCGCGGAGAAGACGCAGTCCCATCCTGCCTGGTAGGGCTTGATGTCGATCACCGGCGTCCCGTCGATCAGGTCCACGTTTCCAAGCAGAAGGAACCGCCCGTCCCGCACGCCGCGGAGCCGCACCACCGAGATGGAAAGGGGGTTCGGGCGCGCCGGAGAGCGAAGCGAGAAGACGCCCTTCTCGGGGAGGTCCCTCGAGACCTTCCGGGCCACCGCCCTCAGGACATCCCGGTCTGCCTCATGCATCCAGCAGACGAGGATCAGGTGCGAGTTCTCCTCGACGCCGGTGAGCGCCCCGGCGTAGTCCGGAAAGATCTCGATCTCGGCATCGACGCCCTGGATCGGCATATCGGTGCGGCAATGGATGCTCGAATGCACGAGCCCGATGGTGGAGAGTTCCATGCGGTGCCTTCTATGGCGATAGGGTTTATGCCTCCCCCACAGGGGGAGGGGATCTCCTCAGTACGCTACCTTCTCGTAGTAGGACTGTGACCGGCAGTCCGCGCAGGCCCCGCTGACGAGCATGTTGTTGGGAACCATCTCGCCGCAGATGGAACAGATTGCGGATCTCCAGGGCCATTTCTGAGGCACTTTTACCCGAACTCTCTCGGATGAGAGAAGATCGCGCCCTGCATCGACGATCTCGTCGATCAGTGCAATGCCCCGGGTTCTCGGGTCGAAGAGGGGGTCTTTGGTGTACCACAGGGCGAACGTCGGGTACCGCCCGATCTTATCGCCGTCGACGAAGACCCGGATCCCGTTCACATACGGGGCGTCCGCCGGCCCGTTCATGGTGATAGCAAACTTCCCGATCGGGATCACCCGGAGGCGGTGGTTGCCGGTCGTGCAGTGGGCGATCACCTGCAGGGCGTCGGGCAGGCACTTCGTGGTCTCGCAGACGGCGTAGATCTTCTCACCCTCGGGGGGTTTCAGGAGTTCCAATGCATAATCCACCATGGAGACCCCGACCAGGAGCCCGGGGGCCGCGTAAGTGTGAAAATCGATACATCTCCGGAAGTTATCGATCAGTTCAGGAGTGGAGCCCTTGGACTTGAGCCGGGCCTCGATGTCATCCCAGGTGTGATTCAGTCTCGGTTGCACGGAAGAATAGTTGGTCAAGGTTAGTTGTAAATATTTTGGCTAAGTAAATCAAATTTAATTTACATTGCCCGGACAAATACGCCATACTGGCGATATTGGATCGTATAATCGCATAATAGAGGCAAATGCGGCAGCTGATCTGTATACAAGGGATTAGGAGTATATAAAGATCAATTATACAACCTAACATAACGGCAAGTGTTAACACAATAAGTTTAAGTTTATATACTACCAGGTCGAGTAAACCTATTGTGAGCATGTCTGTCCTTTCCTGGCATGCTTGGCAACCGACGTTGAACGCAACAATCAGGAGAATTTAAATGACAGAAACCAACGGAAAGTTACGCTACGTTCCCACGACCTGCCCGTACTGCGGCGTAGGGTGCGGGCTCAACCTCGTGGTGAACGACGGTAAACTCGTCGGGGTTGAACCCCTGAAGAGGACCCCGGTAAACGAGGGAAAACTCTGCCCCAAGGGAGCAACCTGCTGGGAGTTCGTGCAGAGCCCCGACCGGCTGACGAAGCCGCTCATCAAGAAGAACGGCAAGTTCGAGGAGGCGACCTGGGACGAGGCGCTCGATCTCGTCGCCTCGAAGTTTAAGGAGACCTACGAGAAGTACGGGCCAAAGTCCCTCGGTTTCCAGGTCTCGTGCCGGACCCCGAACGAAGAGTGCTACATTATGCAGAAACTCGCGCGGGTGGCTTTTAAGACCAACAACATCGACAACTGCGCGCGCATCTGCCACGGGCCGTCGGTCGCCGGGCTCTCGCTCTCGTTCGGCTCCGGCGCCGCGACGAACCCCTTCGAGGACGTCTTAAACGCCGACGTCATCTTCCTGATCGGGTCGAACCCCATTGAGGCGCACCCGCTTGCCGGGCGCCGGATCGTCCAGGCAAAGAAGGCGGGCAAGAAGATCATCGTCTGCGACCCGCGCTACACCCCCACGGCGCGCCTGGCCGATGAGTGGGTCCGTTACAACCCCTCGACCAACATCGCCCTGATCAACTCGATCATGTACTGGATCATCCAGCAGGACCTCCATGACAAGGAGTTCATCGAGAAGCGGACGACGGGATTCGAGGACCTGAAGAAGACCGTCGAGAACTACGCGGATGTCGAGTCGATCACCGGCGTTCCGACCGAGCGGGTCAAAGAGATCGCGCGCATCTACGCCAGCGCGAACAACGCGGTGGTCATCTACTGCCTCGGCATCACCGAACTCACCACCGGTACGGACAACGTCCGGTCGCTCGGTAACCTCTCGATGCTCACCGGCAACGTGGGCAGGCCGGGCGTCGGCGTCAACCCGCTCCGTGGCCAGAACAACGTCCAGGGCGCCTGCGACATGGGTGCGTACCCGAACGTCTTCTCCGGCTACCAGAAGTGCGAGGACGACGCCACCAGGAAGCGCATGGAGGAACTCTGGGGCGTCACCGGGCTCGCAAAGGAGTACGGCGTGACGCTGACGGAGCAGATCACCCAGTGCGGCGACCCGATAAGAGCGATGTACATCTTCGCGTTAAACCCGGTCGTCTCCTACCCCGACTCGAACCACGTCATGCGGTCGCTTGAGAAACTCGACTTCCTGGTCGTGCAGGATATCTTCATGACCGAGACGGCGCAGTACGCCGACGTCATCCTGCCCGGAGCATCCTTCGCCGAGAAGGACGGGACGTTTACCAGCGGCGAGCGGCGCATCAACCGTGTAAGGAAGGCCGTGGACACCCCGGGCGACGCAAAGGAAGACTGGCAGATCTTCGTCGACCTCGCCCACAAGCTCGGGCTCAAGGGCTTTGACTTCAACTCGCCCGAGGATATCTGGGACGACATGCGCCGGGTCACCCCGTCGATGGCCGGCGCCTCCTACGCAAGAATGGAGAAGCCGGAGTCCGTCCACTGGCCCTGCCCCACTGAGGACCACCCGGGAACGCCCATCCTGCACCGCGAGAAGTTCTCTTCCGCCGACGGCCTCGGGCACTTCTTCGGTCTCGAGCACCGGCCGCCCGCGGAGGTCGCCGACGCCGAGTATCCGTTCACCCTGATGACCGGACGTCTGCTCTTCCACTACCACACCCGGACCCAGACCGACCGGGCGAAACTCCTCCACCACGAGGTGCCCGCAGGGTTCGTCCAGATCAACAACGAGGATGCGGCACGGCTGAAGATCCAGAACGGCGAGAAGATCAAGCTCACCAGCAGGCGCGGTGAGGTCGAGACCCTCGCGAAAGTGACCGACCAGGTTGCACCCGGCGTGCTGATGATGACGATGCACTTCGGGGACGCTGCGGCGAACAAACTGACGAACACCGCGCTCGACCCGCTCTCGAAGATGCCGGAGTTGAAGCACAGTGCTGTGAAGGTCGAGAAGATCACGGGGGTGCAGTAAATGGCAGCAAAGGGAGATATGGTATACGCCTGGACGACGAGCCCCGATATCGCGAAGGTCGCGGAATGCGGCGGTGCGGTGACCGGGCTTCTCAAGTATGCCCTCGAAAACAAGATCGTCGACGCCGTTCTGGCGGTCAAGAAGGGCGTGGACCTCTACGATGCGGTCCCCACGATCATCACCGACCCCGCCGAGCTCTCGGAGACGGCAGGCTCGCTCCACTGCGGAACGCTCCTGCTCGCGAAACTGGTCAAGAAGTACCTGGACGGCGCCGAGAACATGCGCCTTGGTGTGACGGTGAAGGGTTGCGACGCAATGGGCCTCTACGAGCTCGCGAAGCGCAACCAGGTCAACCTGGACAACCTCCTGATGATCGGCGTCAACTGCGGCGGGTCCGTCAGTCCGGTCCTTGCCCGCAAGATGATCGCCCAGAAGTTTGGGGTTGACCCGAACGACGTCGTCAAGGAAGAGATCGACAAGGGCCAGTTCATCATCGTCACGAAGGACGGCCAGCACAAGGGCATCTCGATGGACGAACTCGAGGAAGAAGGGTTCGGCCGCCGTTCGAACTGCCGCCGCTGCAAGATGAAAGTCCCGCGCCAGGCGGACCTCGCCTGCGGCAACTGGGGCGTCATCGGCGAGAAGGCCGGCAAGGCTACCTTCGTCGAGGTCTGCTCCGAGAAGGGTGCAAACCTCCTCGATGCGGCCGTGAAAGCCGGGGCGATCGCTTCCGAGCCCGCGAACCCGAAGGGTATCGAGATCCGCGGCAAGGTTGAGAACGCGATGATGAAGCTCGGCGACAAGTGGCGGGCGCGCTACTTCGAGGGCCTCGGCGAGGGCAAGGAACGCCTCCAGAAGATGATGGAGGACGCGTCCCGGTGCATCAAGTGCTACGCCTGCATCGAGAACTGCCCGATCTGCTACTGCGAAGAGTGCAGCACGAAGAAGTCTTACCTGGTTCCGCCGGGCGAGCTCCCGCCGCCCTTTATGTTCCACCTGATCCGGTTCGCTCACGTATCGGACTCCTGTGTCAACTGTGGCCAGTGCGAGGAGAACTGCCCGATGGAGATCGCGAACTCGCTCTACATGCACGCCCTGCAGGTGGACATGGAGAAGATGTTCGGCCACACCCCGGGTGTGGACATGGAACTCCCGGTGCTTGCGCTCGTTGAAGAGCAGGCTGAACGCCAGCGGCTCTTTGAGACCGGCAGCGACCAGATCTTCGACGTGTTCAAATAAGCGACTGGCCGAAGGGCAGGAGCTTGAGAAAACGCTTCGCGTTTTCGATGGCGACGCTCCGAAGTGCGATGGTTCGTCAGAACCAGAGCATGAGCACCATCAGGTGCGAACGGAGTCCGAGCACAACGTTACGCCCGGCCGTTTCCGGCCGGGCATGTAACGACCACTGAACAACCATCTTGAGTTCCATAAAAAACCTCATCTGCGCCCGTGCCGGGGTGCAAAAAGGTGTACCTGGCAATACCCGGTGGCGGGGAGAATTCCCCTGTCATCTCTTCACGCCGCCGGACAGCCGTTAAAACCTATTTTCTGGTGTTTCAGCGGAATGGTCCCATAAAACGGGAATAGCGGAGATCGGAAGACTGAACTGCTGCAATACCCTATGGGATGATCAATATGAGGTTCATATGCCCGCTTGTTGTCGTCCGTGACATAGGGGTCTCCAGGGCGTTCTACGAAGAGGTGCTGGGCCAGAGGGTTCTCCACGATCTCGGCGAGAACGTGATCTTCGAGGGAGGTTTTGCGATCCATCTCCGCTCGCACTTCTCGGACCTCATCGGCGTCGCCGAGAGCGATATCGTTCCGCGGTCGAACAACGCCGAACTCTATTTCGAAGAGGAGGACCTGGACGCCTTCCTCGAACGGCTCAAAGGCATGGACTTCATACAGTACGTGCACGGCATGGTAGAGCAACCCTGGGGGCAGCGGGCCGTCAGGCTCTATGATCCCGATATGCACATCATTGAGGTCGGCGAACCCATGGAGCGCGTGGTAAGGAGGTTCCTTGAGAGAGGGCTCTCGGTCGAAGAGACCGCACGGCGCACCTCAATGCCTGAGGAGTTCGTCCTGCAGTGCGTATAGCGAGCGCGGCCGGAAGGACCGGCAGGGTATAGTCCATCCCCGCAGATCTCTTATGGTATGACCGGCCCCACACCGGGCGGTACCCGGTGCTACCCGGGAGCGTGTGTCGATGTGAAGTGAGGAAGCATGTTCAAGAGAATTGCCTGTATCCGTATCGGCGGTGGGCGGATCGCCCAGGATGCCGCCGAAGAGACGCCGGTGGCGATCTTCGTCAACGGCCGGCACCTGACGACCGTTATCTTGAGCCCGGGCGAGTTTGGGGACTTCATCACCGGCTATCTCTACACCGAGGAGATCATCAGGAGCCCGGGCGAGATCGAGTCCGTCAGGATCGAGGAGAACCGGATCAGCGTCATCACGAAGAACCCCTTCCGGAGGGGCAGCGTAAAAAAGACGATCCTCTCCGGGTGCGGAGGGGCCGTCTCCTACATCGACACGCAGAAACTGCCCGCGATCGACTCCGACCTTCAGGTCTCCATCCCGGATATCAAGGCCGCCGTCGCCGCCCTCCCCGCGCCCGGCGTGCTCGATGCGGTCGCTCTTGCCGAAGGCAGCCGTATCGTCGCCCGCGCCGAAGACCTCGACCGGCACAACGCCCTTGATAGGGTGATCGGCAGGGGGCTGCAGGACAATCTTGACTTCTCCCGGATGATCGCCGCCTGCACCGGGACGGTCACCTCCGAGGTGGTCAGGAAGTGCCTGATCGCCGGCATCCCGGTGCTGGTCTCCACCGGCGCCTCGACCGCGCTTGCCGTCGAGATCGCGGAGGAGACCGGCCTTGCCATCGTCGGTTCTGCCGGGACGCCGGAGATGGCGGTCTATACGCACCCGGAGAGGATAGAGGGGTGCGGCGAGCCGTAGGGCCGGAGCATGAGAAAACGCGAAGCGTTTTCGAGCGGCGCATAGGGCCGGGTGAGCTAGGGCTCCCGGGGGAAGGAATGAGTTCGTGGGGTCAGGAGTGGCCCTGTAATTTTCCCAAATTTACTCATGTAGTGGACCGTGGGGTACCGCCATTGGGGAGTGCGACGGGCTGAAGGTGCGATGTTCCGACAGGAACGGAGCACGAGAAGCTGGTAGGCTTCGAGGTGCGAACGGAGTGAGCATGAGAAGACCGAAGGTCTTCGAAGGGTGCAGCCCCCACCCCGCCCGCGCTTCGCGCTCCTCCGGGGATAGATTGGTTCGGTGTTCAGGCCGCCGTGTGCAGCCCCCACCCCGCCCGCGCTTCGCGCTCCTCCCCCGCCCCTCAGGGGCGGGGGCAGTCATGGCGATAGCCGGTGGAAAGCCGTGCACCGTTCATCTCTGGGTTCTCCCCGTAAAGTGGACCGTGGGGGTATCGCCATTGGGGGAGGGGCTGACGGGGAGGGGGCGTGCCCCCTCCCCTGTCTCTACCTTGTACGCGGACATCTGTAACCCCCACCACCCGCGCTTCACCGATGCCCCTACGGGACATCGCTGGAGAAGACCGAATGTTCTGGACTTACGATATCCAGGTAGGCATGGAGTTTGAGTACCCACCGGTGCACACTCCTCACTTCCCTCGAAATCTGTGCTAAGTGCAACCGAAGGGCAGATGTTAAGAGTAGACGGGAGTTGTGGACACCCTGAGCCTGGAAGAGCCAAACGCCGAATGGGATTAGAGGATTGAGGTAAAACCCCTCACCGGCCCCGGCTGATCTCGTCGACGGCCGCGATGAGGAGGTCGATCTCCTGCTCCGTCGTGAAGGCCGCCATGCTCGCCCGCACCGTCCCCTCCGGGAGGTTCAGGTGCTCCATCAGCGGCTGGCAGCAGTGGTGCCCCGACCGCACCATGATATCCGCATCTTCATCGAGCATCTGCGCGGCCTCCTGCGGGTGGACGCCGTCGATGGTGAACGAGACGACCCCGATCCGGGCGCCCGGGTTTTTGCCGGCATAGACAGTGACCCCGTCTATCGCGGAGAGCCCCTCGAGCAGCCGGGCGGTCAGGCGCTCCTCGTGCCGGTGGATCTTCTCCATCCCGATCGCCGAGAGGTAGTCCACGGCGACCCCGAGCCCGATACCGCCGCCGACGTTCGGCGTCCCGGCCTCGTAGCGCTGGTAGCCCTCCGCCGGATCGTAGCCTTCGGCGGTCACGCTCGCGACCATGCCACCGCCGACGTTCGGCGGCTCGAAGAGCAGGTCCCGCATCCAGAGGACCCCGGTCCCGGTCGGCCCGAACATCTTGTGCCCCGCAAAGCAGAGGAAGTCGCAACCGAGGTCAGAGACGTTGACCGGCATGTGCGGGAGTGACTGGGCCCCGTCCACCAGGAGGAGCGCCCCGTGCTCCCGGCAGAGCGCCGCGATCTCCGCCACAGGCGTCGTCACGCCGAGGACGTTTGAAGCGTGGGTGACGGCGACGAGCCGGACGCCGCCCCCGGCCAGGGCCGCCTCGAGCCCGGCAAGGTCGAGCGAGTAGTCGGTGTCGATCCCGATCACGTCGAGCGCGACCCCCTGCTTTGCGAGCACCCGCCAGGGGAGGAGGTTTGAGTGGTGCTCGAGGATGGTGGTCACCACGCGGTCCCCCGGCTTCCAGGAGAGGCCCTGCGCGACCATGTTGATCGCGTCGGTGGCGTTCTTCGTAAAGACCGTCACCCCTGCTTCGCCGTTGATGAACCGGGCCACCTTCTCGTGGGCGTGCCAGTAACGTTGCGTCGCAATCCGGGTCAGCCGATGGACGCCGCGGCCGACATTGGCCCGGTAACGGTGTTCGAACTCGACGAGCGCCTCCACCACCGGCTCCGGCGAGAAACTCGTCGCTGCGTTGTCCAGGTAGATGATGTCGCCGAGGATCGGGAAATCCTTCCTGATCTCGTCCGGGGTGAACTCAATCTCCGCCGGCTGCGCCGGCTCACGGGTATCCATACGCTTCATTTCTGCCACCTTCACCGCTTTCCTCTCCGGCGACTCCCGCAGGCTAAAGTCATCGTTCACGGCGATGCCCCGATCCCTGCAGACCTCCCGCATCTTCGGGGGCAGCCCCCGCCACCGCCAGAGTCCCCACCGGTGGTAAGCGTCCGGCAACCCATTCTTCTCCGCCCACCTGATAAGGAATTCGTCCCAGCGGTCCGTCAATTCCGGGTGCATCTCCCGGAGCGCCTCGTACTCGCTCTCGAGCACCGCCGGGCAGAGATAACAGCCTATCCGCTCAAGGCCTTTCTCGTAGAGCGGGTTCATGGGAGCCTTCTGCCACCAGAGGTAGAGATAGACCTCAAGCGCCCGCCAGTTCCGGATCGGCGAGACGTTCAACTGCAGGGGGTTTGCCGGGTTCTGGCTCGTCTCGTCGAGGTCGGAGCGGTTCCGGGATTCGTACCACCGGTTCCCCTGGATGGTGACGCAGGGGCCAAGCCCGGCAAGGTAGATCTTCAAGGGGTGGAGTTTCAGGAGCTTGCAGCACCAGCGGTGATCCTTCCCCGGCGGTCCCGCCTTCTCGACCGCCTGGAAGAAATCGCCACCCTTTTTGATGATCTCGACGCCCTCTGACGCGGCGAACTCCACGGTCTCGGGGAGTTCGAGCCCGGTATCGATGAAGAACGCCTTCTCCACCCCCGCCTTCCGGGCGAGATGGAGGACGGCGGTGCTGTCCTTGCCGCCGGAGAACGAGACGTTCACGCACGGCCGGTCGTTCATGTGCTTCTTGATGGTGCGGACGGCGTTCCGTTCGAGGTTTTTCAAATGATAGCGGTTCTTCTCGATCACCTCGTCCCAGCCCGGGTCTGGCCGGGTGCGGGGCTCGACGGAGACAAGTTCTTTCACCCGGACCTGCCCATCCTTGACGATGCCGGTACCGAACCGGTTTTTGTAGGAGACAATAACCGTCCCGTCGGGCACGGGATTTTTCAGGGGGAACCGTTTCCCACCGATACGGCCCTTATGGACGTTCACCGCAGGCTCGGATTCAAGGTCGACGATCCCCCGGGTTGCATGCGACAGGATGTGCGGGAGCGCTTCGGGGGCGATATCGAGGCTGAACTTCCGGGCGATTGGATCGAACGAGAGCCAGCCGAACCGGTCACCGTGCGCGATCACGAGGTCGGCCCGATCGACGCCGCCGGTCTTGTTCAGGAGCACGACTCGGGGCAGCGGGATATCGCCGAACCGTTCGGTAATAAGGCGCCGGATGAGGGCCATATCCGCCGCGAGGGCGGGCCGGACGTCGTGTGGCTGCAGGAGCGGTATCTCCCTGACTCTCGCACCGCAGGCGCAGGTGCGCCCGATGAGGGGGACGTTGCACCGATCGCACCAGTAGAGGACTTTCTTTACTGCCGGTTCACGCTTCACTTTAAGAATGGTTGGCGGCTGCAGGCATTAAGTCAACTACCCCGCCCTTCAGGACGGGACCTCCTGCCGCGGTAGGTGAACCGGTGACGAAATACGGGCTCCGGAGCGCCCCGCTACCAGGGGCGGGCACGGGCGCGAAAAGAGCCGGCCGGCGGCACCGCCTCTCCTTCACGACCGCCTCAGCATCAGGCCGAGACCGGCGCCGAGGACGACCAGCAGGACCGCCGCAACCGCGAGGAAGACGGTGCCGGCATACCGCTGCACCTGAACGCCGGGGTAATCCGGGCCCGGTTCCGTGACGTTGATCGGGACGCGGGCCTCGGCGCCGGAGACCGGGTCGATGACGACGAGCAGGAGCCTCCCCGCCGGCAACTCCGAGGGTGCAATCACGCCGTGGAAATGCCGGGTGCTGTCGCCGGAGGCCGCACGTTCATCCTCCGGGATCGTATACCCTGCGACGAGCGAGCCGGAAGCGGTGCTGTAGATGCGCGCGTCAACGCTCTTCGGGGGGCCATAGAAACTCGCGTCCCGGGTCCAGACGGCGGAGACGGCAAGGTCTTCGCCTCCGGAGAGGGTGTCGTTTGAGACCGAGACGGAAAGATCAGGGAGCAGCGGGGGTGTCGCGCCCGAGACGGCGCAGGGCATGATGAAGAGGGCGGCTAAAGCCGCGAGGACGAAGAGATGAAACCCGGGCGGGCGGCCCGGCATCCCATACGGCTTCATATCCGAGTATCCGCACGACATACGATAATTGTTCCCCTCTCCGGCAGGGGCGGCCGGTATCGGCCGCTCACCAGTGCTCGTAGCGCACCAGTTCCGATACCTCCTTGCGCTGCTTTTCCTGCGGCCGATCGGCAGGATACCCGAGCGGGGTGAATGCGACCGGTTCGGCGTCAGGGGGAATGCCCAGCACCTCGCGCGCCGCACCGATATCGAAAGCGGCGACCCAGTGCGTGCCGAGCCCCAGGCTCGTGGCCGCAAGCGTCAGGTGGTCGATGGCGATTGCCACGTCCACGTCGCTGTAGTTCTTTCCATCAGAGCGTGTCCATGCCTCCGATGGGACAGTGCAGGCACAGATGAGGACCGGCGCCTCCCGGAAGAACGGTTTCGCGTAGATACGCCCGAGTTCTTCCTCCTTCCCGGCAGTATGGACGACGATGAGCCGGAAGGGCTGTCGGTTCGCCGCCGTCGGGGCCAGACGGACGGCTTCGAGGACCGCACCGAGCTTTTCGTTCTCGACGGGGTCCTTCTTGAACGACTGGACGCTGTAGCGCCCCCTCGCGAGGTCGAGGAAACCTTCAGAGCCTTTCGTAGAGGGTTCTGCAATGACCATGGTGACCGCATCATACCGCCTCCTATATATGGCTGCCCTCCAGCAGGGAGACGCAAGGGGCGCCCTGCCCGAATGCTCCTGCAGGACCGGGACGGTGAACGGCCGGCGCAAAGTATTTATTCGTATAACTACGAACAACATTCGATGTCATCGCGCTGCGTAAACAACCTCGGCGGAAAGGTACTTCTTATAAACGTAACGCCCGATGAGGCGAACGACTACATTCGAAAGCACTGCAAGGAGTGCTACGAGATACCGCCGGACTTTGTGTTCAAGGACGTCCAGGTGCTTCTGAAGCATCCCATGCTCGTCGGGCTCCAGGTCCGCCGGCAGAAGGTCCTGCTGCCGGTCATGAAACGCTGCTCAGGTCTCGGGACGATGCTGTATGAGGTCGCGGCAAAAGAGGCCGACCTCGACTTTATCCGCAACACTCTCCCGATGGCCCCGGAGTGAGAGCGGGCGCGGCGGGGGGACAGCCTTTCGGCAGATCCGGGCAGATTGCTCCGAAAGAGCGGCGGATGCGCCCGCTATGGAGCCTCGCATTCTAATCTGCCTCCTTTTATTGTGTCCTGCCGCCCACCCGGGCGATACGATCGATCGCTATATAGCCCCTGACGGAAAAACGCTATAACGATCATTGTGGGCATTAAGGAATGGGTGATCCCTCAGGATAAGATTTTTTTTGATCTCTTCGACAGGATGGCCCAGACGGTCGTTTCTGCATCCGATCTGCTCGTCGAATTCATCGAGAATTTCGAGAACGTGAAAGATAAGTGTCATCGGATGAAGGAGATCGAGCACCAGGGAGACGAGATCACGCACGAGATCTACGAGCAGCTGAACAGGACGTTCATCACGCCGCTCGAGCCGGAAGAGATCTCCCGCCTTGCATCGGCACTCGACGACATCCTCGACTACATCGACGGCACTGCACAGCAGATGTACAGTTACGGCATCACCGAGACCGACGACTCGATGATCGAACTTGCAAAACTGATCCAGCTGAGCGTCATCGAGATCGAGAAGGCCGTCAACGGCATCCGGACGATCAAAAATCCCGTCCTGATTGAGGAACGATGCATCGAGGTGAACCGCCTGGAGAACGTCGCGGACAACGTCCTCGGCCACGCCATCATGGACCTCTTCAAGACAAAGGATGCAATCACCATCATCAAACTCAAGGACATCTACGAAAACCTTGAGATGGCGACCGATAAATGCGAGGACGTCGCGAACGTCTTGAGCGACATAGCCATCAGACATTCCTGACCGCCATGGACCCGATCATCATCCTCGGCATCCTTCTCGCGCTACTCTTTAATTTTGCAAACGGCCTGAACGATGCCGCAAACGCGATCGCAACCATCATCGCGACCAAGGCCTTAACCCCCCTGCAGGCGGTCCTCCTCGCAGGGGTCTTCAATCTCCTCGGCCCTCTTCTCTTCACCACGGCGATCGCGGCAACCATCGGAAGAGGGATCGTCGATCCCGCATTCCTCACGCCGACACTGATCCTCATGGCCATGGTCGGCGCGGTGCTCTGGGTCCTCGCGACATCATTCCTGGGGATCCCGGTTTCGAGCAGCCATGCGCTGATCGGGGGGCTTCTCGGGGCCAGCATTGCGGCTGCCGGAACGGGGGTGGTACTCTGGCCGTCGCCTGCGCTCATCGGGCAAACCGTCTTCTATGGGCTTACGGGTGCAATCCTCGGTGCGATCATCACGGGTGTGCTTGCACACCGGGCGGGGGAGTTCAGGCCGTGGAACCTCATCCTCGGCGGACTCATCGGGGTGACGCTGGCCATCCCGCTCGCCATTGTAACCGGGTTATTGAAGATCAGCGGCATTCTCGCGGTCCTGATCTTCATCGCCATCTCTCCCATGCTCGGTTTCATATCCGCGTTTGTCCTCGGCATCCTCGTCACCCACGTCTTCCGCAACCATCCCCCACGGCGCTTATCCCGTCTCTTTCGGAACCTCCAGATCTTCTCGGGGTCGCTGCAGGCGATCGGTCACGGCGGCAACGACGCCCAGAACGCAATGGGCATCATCACCGCCATGCTCCTTGCCGGCGGGCTGATCTCCGAGTTTGCTGTCCCGCTCTGGGTTATCCTCGCATCTTCGCTTGCCATATCTCTCGGAACGCTCTTAGGGGGATGGCGGGTCATCGATAAGATGGCCAACCGGATCACGCGGATCCGGCCCTACCAGGGGTTTGCCGCATCGACCGCCGCCGGGGGTGTCCTATCACTGATGAACGTGTTTGGCGTCCCGGTCTCGACGACCCACGCGACAACCGGCGCGATCATGGGCGTCGGCGCAACCCGCGGCTACTCGGCGGTCAAGTGGGGAGTGGTCCGCGAGATCCTCATCGCATGGGTCCTGACGATCCCGGCGGCAGCGGTCGTGGCCGGCGGGTGTTATCTTGCTGCGCGGGCGCTGGCCGGCGGGGTTTTTTGAAAGAACCGGTTCTCTGTCCGGTCGTTCGCACTCCCTTTTAACCGAACTTCGCGATGATTGAAGAGCGCATGGCGAAGTCCGGCGGATTCGCATGAGCCTGTAGGTGCAGCGGTTGCATAGTCCCATCTACGGATTTTTCAGCGGCTGGGCAACTTGTAACCGGCAGTGCTTCTGTTTCAGTTCTAGTGAATTTCGCGATTTGAACCCCGTGACGTCTCAAATACGAACACGAATCACAACTGTGAGAAATCCCGTACACTGGACCGTGGGGATATCGCCACGCGGGGTGGGGCTGACGGGGAGGGGGGTGCAGCCCCCCTCCCCTGTCTCTGCCCCGTAAGGCTCTACCTGCGACCCCCACCGCCCGCGCTTCGCGCTCCTCCCGCCCCCCGGAGGGGGGCGGGCAGTGCGTGGCGATAGGCGATGTCCCGTGGGGACATCGCTGGAGAAGACAATGGGTCTTACCTGAAAAATCCGTAGATGGGCTTTGCGGGAGTCCCGGAGAACAACAGCTCAGAGCGCAACCACGAGCCGGCCCCGTCCACCCTACTCCCCTGCACCCTGCAGCCCCCTATAATACCGGCAGAGGTCCGCGACGACACACTCCTCGTGCTTCGGGTTCTTTGCCGTGCAGACGGCGCGCCCGTGGCGGATAAGGAGGTAGTTGATGTCCCGCCAGGCCTCCTCGGGGAAGAGGGCCATGAGGTCGCGCTCGATGATGTCGGGATTCGTGCTGTCGGTGAACCCTATCCTCTTTGAGACCCGGCGAACGTGGGTATCGACCGCGATACCGACGTTGATGTCGAACGCGTGGGAGAGGACGATGTTAGCGGTCTTCCTCCCGACGCCGGGGAGCGACCGCAGTTCCTCCATCGTCCGCGGGACCTCGCCGCCGAAGTCGGAGACGAGCTTTCTTGCTGTCTCGACGATGTAGCGGGCCTTCGTGTGGTGAAAGCCGATCGTCCTGATGAGCGGCTCGACCTCATCGGGCTCCGCGCGGGCGAGCGCCTCCGGCGTCGGGTAGCGGGAGAAGAGGGCGTCGCGGACGGCGTTGACGGCGCGGTCCGTCGTCTGCGCCGAGAGGATCGTGAGGATCAGCGTCTCGAAGGGATTATGGAACTCGAGAAAATGGCGCCTGCCGTCGACGATGGGATACTGTAGAAGAAGACGCCGGTACGCCTCGCAGGCGGCCTCGCGGTTCATAACTGATGGGGCAGGGCAGATTCGAACTGCCGTCAAAGCGTCCCAAACGCTCTAGGATGGACCAGGCTACCCTACTGCCCCTGTACCACCATACATTGGAAAGCCAGGCAAAAATAGTTGCCGATGGAGAAGAGGTTCAGGGCAGCAGGGGGTTTGAGGATTCTCTGCTCACGACGGTGCCGGAGTATACGCCCTCCGCAATCGCCCGGTAGAGGTTCTCCGGGTCGCGGCCGTCAAGCACCAGAAGCGGGATGCCGGACCGCTCGATGACCTTTCCGGCAACGATGTCGAGCACGGTGTTCGCGCCCGCATCCATCCGGCTCCCCGTGATGATAGCCAGGAGCTCCTGCGGCGTAAGGTGCTCGTACTTCACCGCAGCGGCATCCTTCTTCGGGTCGGCGCTGTAGATCCCGTTGACCGACGTGGCGTTGATGAGCAGGTCGGCACCGACGCTCTCGGCGAGGACCGCAGAGACCGCATCGGTCGTCTGCGCCGGGGTGATGCCGCCCATGACGACGATCTTTTTGGCCTGTGCGAACTCGCACGCCTCCGTGTAGTTCTCCGCAACACGCGGGTAGGCCGCATCCCCGAGTCCGGCGATGAGCAGGCGCGCGTTCAGCCGCGTCACCATGATACCGAGTTCGTCCGCCGCCGCCTCGCCGGCACCGAGATCGCGGGCAACCCGGATGTACCGGCGTGCCTCCCCACCACCGCCGACAACGATGAAAATTCGGCACTCTCCGGCAACCTTTTTCAAAACAGAGACATATTGACGTATATTGTTCGATTCAAGCGAAGGGACCAGAACCGAGCCGCCCAGGGATATCACGATCTTCTTCATTTCACCCTACTATTATCCCCAATATCACTCATATACCTGTTGTGAAGATGCTGCACTGCCCTGTATGCGGTTCCACGGAGGTCTGGGCCATTACCGGCGGCTGTACCGGCCATATCTACCGGTGCAAGCGTTGCGGGTATCGCGGAGCGCTGGTCGTCGAGTATGACGAAGAAGACAACAGGCGGAGGGAGCGGTAGCCCACAGTCATAAATATCATGCTTCCCCTCACCCGTGATCATATGCACGAGGCGCGACTCTACCAGAAACTGGAGGACAACACTGTCCGCTGCTCGCTCTGCGCTCACCGGTGCACCATACGGGACGGCAAACAGGGTGTCTGCGGCGTCCGCATCAACCGCGGCGGGACACTGTATGCCGCCACCTTCGGCAAGGTCATCGCCGAAGCGGTCGACCCCATCGAGAAAAAACCGCTCTTCCATTTCCTGCCCGGCACGCTCTCTTATTCGCTCGGAACCATCGGGTGCAACTTCCACTGCGAACACTGCCAGAACTGGCACATATCCCAGCAGACGCTGGAGATGGAAGCGCTCAGGGATATCAACCCGGAGCAGGGGGTGGAACGGGCGATCCAGTCCGGCTCCGCAAGCATCGCCTGGACCTACAACGAGCCCACCATCTGGCACGAGTATCCGCTCGCGATGGGAACGCTGGCGCGGCAGCAGGGTCTCGGGACCGTCTACGTCACGAACGGCTACATCACCGAAGAGGGGCTCCGCGAGCTCGCGGGAATGCTCAACGCCTTCCGCGTCGACATCAAATCGTTCTCCGACACCTTCTACCGGAAGGTCTGCGGGGGACGGCTGCAGCCGATCCTCGATGCGACGGCGCTTGCAAAGGAACTCGGGATGCACATCGAGACGGTCACGCTGGTCATCCCCGGCCAGAACGACTCGATGGAAGAGATGGATGCGCTCATCCGGTGGGTGCTCGAGAACCTCGGCCCCGACACCCCGATGCACTTCACCCGGTTCCACCCCGACTACAAGATGCTGGACGCGAGGCCGACCGCGGTCAGGACGCTTGAGAAGATCTACGAGCATGCGAAAGAACTCGGGATCCACTACCCGTATCTCGGCAACGTCGGAGGCCACCCCTACGAGAACACCTACTGCCCCGCCTGCAGCAGCCCGGTCATCGAGCGGTCGGGCTACGCCGTCCAGATAACGGGGCTCGAGGACCATACCTGCACGGAATGCGGCGGGCGCATCGAGTATGTCTCGGAGATCAGGTGAACACCGGAGATTCCTGACCGACAGGATGCTCGGGACGCTCACCCGCTACCTCCGGTTCATGGGCTACGACACCATGAGCGCAAACAGTCTCTCCCCGGGAAGTTCCCGGGAAGACACGCTCCTCCTCGAGATCGCCATACAGGACGGCCGGCTCCTCCTGACCCGGGACCGCGAACTCGCACGGCGGGGCGGTGCGCAGGCGGTCTATATCGAGTCCGAAGAGATCATGGCTCAGATCCAGCAGATTGCCGGCCTCAGGCTCATCGAGCCCCGGATCCGGATGAGCCGCTGTTCGCTCTGCAACACGCGCCTCCGGCCGGCCACCGCACGGGAGGTCCGGGAGGCACGCTACGCCCCGCGCTCAGCCCGGGGAAAGGAGTTCTCATGGTGCCCTGCGTGCCGGAAACTCTACTGGATGGGTTCGCATAGCGCAAGCCTTGAGCGGCGCCTCAAGGAGATGCGCTCCTCCCCCTGACCGGGCGCCTGCTGCATCCCCCGGCAGGAGTGGAGAAATTCCATTTCAGGCATTCTTTGGAGAATCCAGGAAAGGTATATCAACGTTCAGGGGGTATGAAGGGCGAAGGCTGCAGGCCGGCCGATCCGATTCACTATCTGCCGGGACTCTGTGAAAGGGTATGCCGGCCTATCGGGTGCGGGAGCGAACACGATCTCGGTCGTTTAGATCTGCAACGGGGTTTCGTGCGCGAATCGGCGGGCCCGGGCAATGCATCAGGGAGAAAAGTATGGAACATTTGAAGATAGCATTTTTCTGCTGGGAATCACTGTATGCGGAGCGGGTCGGCGGGCTCGCAAATGCGGCGACAAACCTCGCCGAGACGCTGGCACAAAACCATGAGGTGCATTTTTTCACCCGGGGAGAGGGAAGAGACGCCGAGATCAACGGCGTCCGGTATCACTACTGCCGGCCGACGGGAGAGAACATCGTCCGGTACTGCTCCGATATGAGCAGGAGGATGCTCGACCGGTTCGGCGAGTTCGACGCACAGCCGTTCGACCTCCTGCACTTCCACGACTGGCACGTGGTCGACGCGCTCCGCCGGCTCCGGGAGCGGGAGACCATCTTCACCTACCATTCGACGGAGTTCGGGAGGAACGGGAACTCTTTCAGCAACGGATGGCCGTTTACGGAGATCTCAAAGATCGAGCATTACGGCGCATCGATCGCCAAACGCATAACAGCGGTCTCATCGACCCTCAAAAAGGAGGCCATGAGCCTCTACAACATCCCGGACTGGAAGATCGACGTCGTTCATAACGGCATCGTGCCCGCCCACTACCAGGCGGACGTCGATCCGGAGGAGATGAAACGGCGTTACGGCTTTGACCCGGACTCCCCGCTGATACTCTTCGTCGGACGGCTCGCATGGCAGAAGGGGCCCGACATGCTGGTGGACGCAGCCCCGCGCCTCCTCCGGAAGCACTCCGACGGCCAGTTCGCGTTCATCGGCGACGGGCAGATGCGCCGGGGCCTCGAGACCCGGGCCCGGTCGCTTCCGATCCGTTTCCTCGGACGACTGGACGATGCCGAATACGTGCCGCTCCTCAATGCAAGCGATATCGTTGCCATCCCGAGCAGGAACGAGCCGTTCGGGCTTGTGCTCCTCGAGGCGTGGAGCGCCGGCCGGTGCGTCGTCGCTTCCGACGTCGGCGGGCTCTCGGAGAATATCGAGCACGGGACCGACGGCGTCAAAGTGCGGCCGCACCCGGACTCGATTGGCGAAGGGCTCTCCCGGGTCGCGGATTCTCCCGAGAAGTCGCTCTCCATGGGCAGAGAAGGGCTCGACAAAGTGAAGAAGGAGTTTCCGTGGAGCCGCGTTGCGGAGCGGATGGAAGGCGCGTACCGGAAACTCGCGGACCAGGATACTATCCTCTGCTGACCGCCCGTTCACGGCAGCATGACGGCTGCAAGGTGCTCCATGAGGCGGAACGGGTCGGATGAGACCACAGGTGTCCCCGCATAGAGTTCCATCCCCCCGATATCCGAGGTCCGGGAATGCAGGTCGCCCCGGTCCACCACCCACGCGACGTAGTAACCCTCCTCCTCGAGCGGCGGCAGATACACCGCCGCGTTGTAACTCTGCACCCCGATGTTCTGGTAGCATTCGAACACTTTTGCGAGTGCCGGAGCGAGATCGTGCGGCGACTGCGTGAGTATTACAACCTCGTGCTCTTTTCTCGGGGTAAGGTGCGCCATGACCCGGGCGTTTTTGTAGACGAGCCCGAGGCCGATGACGGTGTGAGCCAAAAAGAGGTCGTCGTAATATTCGCTCCCGTAACGGCACCGGTACTCCTCCCGGGCCTCCTCAATACGTTCCGGAGCAGCATAGAGACGGTGGGTGAGCAGTACCTGGGCATGGTTGTGCACGATGCTCGCCCCCGCACGCCAGAGGAGGTTCCATATAATGAAGGGGTAGACTGCCCGGGGGTTTGTGCGGTGCGCATCCTGGCACCAGCGGATGGCCACGCTGATCATATCAGCGATCTGCGATTCGGTGGTGACGTAGGGGTTCGTATCCTTCGCGATGATGACGGCGTGGAGGTAATCGTACTTGGCGATGTTGCTTGCCGTGATCCAGTGGTCGCCGTCGATCCTTCCGAATGTGTCGGCCGGCGTCTCCTCGAGGGGGTTCGTAAACGGCCCCTCCCCGGCAAGCGCCTTAAGGTCTCGTGTCTCCTCGGTGCGGGGTGTCAGCACCGGGCGGCGTGCTCTGACCGAGTTGAAGAGCGTGCTCTCGCCGGTCTGGTTATTGGTCACCCTGACGATCTGTTGCGTCTCGATATCGCCGTACTTCTCGTGCACCCACTCATCCATCGCTTCAGGGAAGACCAGGTGTCCGGGTTCGACGTACCAGGAGTATATCCGGGAGACGAGTTCCTCCATATCCGGCGCAAGTTCCTTCACGATGCCCGGCAGCCGGGTGATATCCAGCCTGACCATGGAGTCTCCGTATACCGACCATGCACCGATAAATATTCGCATCGGCCGGGTCCGGTTGAGAAAGGCCTCAAGCAGGACGGACTGATCGTGTTTGCGGCCGCGATGCACCGGGAGACCTGGAAATAGAATACTTATTGGCTATGTATACAGAACATAATCTAAACCCACGAAGAACCGGCAAAACAGCACTCCGGATACTCATTCTCCGGCAGAACAACATGGCATTCTTTAATAAACCCCGGGCGAACGTTGACGGGTTATGGCAGGCGAAGGATTATCCCGGCCTGGCTGCAGTTCTGGACAGCGAAGACCCCGGCAACCGCGCCGATGCGGCGCGGGCGCTTGCCGCCCTCGGGGTCCCCGCCATTCCGGATATTCTCACAGCACTCGAGGACGTCCATCCGGTATCGCGGGAGCGGATGGTCGAAGCCCTCGCATCAACCGGAACCCCTTCCATCCCGCTGCTCCTCGCCCTGACTCTCCGGGCAAGCCCTGCCCTGCAGGCATCCATCGCCCGGGCAATCGCGAGCGCGGGCGACTCGATGGTCGAGGCGCTGCTGCCTGCACTGCACCACCAGCAGCCGACGGTCCGGCGTGCTACGGTGATCGCTCTCCGGGGAATGGGCAGGAAGGCATTCAAGCCCCTCTCCGGAGCGCTCCGTGACAGCGACCCGTCGGTGCAAAAAGAGGCAGCAAACGTACTTGCCTCATTGCGATGGTCACCCGGAGACCTCCAGGAGAAGGTGCTGTTCTACTACCTTCGGGAAGACTGGACGGAACTTGCCAGACTCCAGGGAGCGGCCGTCCCGATTCTCCTCAAAGCCCTGGCGAGCGAGAACACCCGGGTACGGTGCGAGTCGGCTCGAACCCTCGGGAAGATCCGCGACCCGCAGGCTATTCCGCAGCTCATCAAAGCGGTGAAGGATCCCCGGGTGGACGTCCGCATACGCGCCATCGAGGCGCTCGGGGAGATGGGTGACGACCGGGCGAAACCCCCGCTGGCCGATGCCCTCAACGACCCGCACCATCAGGTGCGGATGGAGGCGGCATGGGCTCTCGGGCGGCTGGGCTGGGTGCCGCAGAGCGACCTCGAGAGAGCAACGTACCTGATTGCACGGGAGCAGTGGATGGACCTTGTCCGGATGGGGAGACCGGCTATCCTGCCGCTCATCCAGGCTCTCGGGGTGGAGTATTCCGGCGTCCGCACCGGTGCGTGCGAAGCGCTGCGGCAACTGGGGCAGCCTGCGCTCCGTGCCCTGCACATGGAAGCCTCAGCAAAAGATCCCGTGCGGAAGCAACGGGCGCAGAGCGCCCTCGAGTATATCCGGCAGCGCCAGGAAGAACTGTCCCGGAACCAGCCCATACAGGAAGATTCCTCCCGATACGAGAAGGAACTCAAAGAAGGGCTCGCTATCCAGAAACGGTTCGAGAAGAAGTTCAGGCGTCCGGGCTACGCACCGGGCAGGCAGATCAAAGAACCCTCGCCCCCACCCCGGAAAGAGGAGGTAACCCAGAAAGACCCTGAAACGCCGGCGGAGCAAGCGGCTAAAGAGCCTGAGGCGGCCATAAGCCTCACAGACCTCATCCAGGAGAGCCGGCAGGCGGAGGCGGCGTGGGCACGGGTCAAGGCACGGTGGATGAACGAAACGTCGGCTGCCCCGTCTGGTGCGATCCCGCTCGACCAGCTCATTCCGCTCGAGTTCGAGCAGGAGATCGTCGAGACCGGCGAGGCCGAACAGGAGGAGCGGCCTGCTCTTTTGGCCGAACAGGAAGTCCGGGAGCCGGAGATCCTGGAAATCCCGAAGATCTCGACGAAAATTGTGGAGCCGCCGGAATCCCCTGAGCCGCTCCCCGAAAAGACGCCGCTTGAAAAGTGCCTTGAAGCGCTCAGGAGCGGCGACGACAACATCCGGGAAGCCGCGGTCGCTGCGCTCCAGGGGATGGGGAAGGCCGGAGTCGGGTACCTCATCGAAGTGTTGAGCGACCCCTACTACGGGGTCCGCATCGCCGCCGCCGAAGGGCTCGGTGAGCTCAGGGATAGGAGCGCCGCCGATGCGCTGATCCGGACACTCCGTGATGCAAGGGAAGACGTGCGGATCGCCGCCGCCGGCGCGCTCGGCCGTATCGGCGACCGGCGTGCGGTCGAGCCGCTCATCGGCCTTTTTGCCGACAGGTATCACGGGGTCCGGGTCGCTGCGGCGGACGCCGTCGCGGAATTCGGCCGTGATGCGCTCAGCCCGCTTGAGGAGGCGCTCTCCGACCCGGTGCCGGTTGTCCGGATGACGGCGGCAAAGGCGATAGGGCTCATCGGCGCGACCGAGTCGATCCCGGTTCTCATTGAGCACCTGGGGGATGCCGCCCCGGAAGTCCGGTGGAGTGTTGCCCGGGCCCTGGGTGACTTCGGCTCCCTGGCAATTGAACCGCTTGCTCTGGTGCTGAAAAAAGGAAGTAAGGAGATGCGTCTTGCGGCGATCGATGCTCTCTGGGAGATGCCGGATAAGCGGGCAGGCGATGTCCTGCGTTCTGCCCTTGAGGATGAAGACGAAGATGTGAGGGCAAAAGCGGCGGCCGCCCTCAGAAAACGGCAGGTAATAGATGTATGGCGGGTGGCGCTCGGCAGCCAGGTCCAGGAGGAAGAACTTACCTTAAAGAGGAAAGCCATCCGGCAGGAGGACAGGAAGGCGTTTGAACTGTCCGGCCGGGAGCAGATAGATACGCTCATCGGGGCGCTCAAGGATAAGGAGTGGAACACGCAACTCGGCGCCGCCACACGCCTCATCATGATGGGACGCCCCGCCGTGGAAGGCCTCATCCATGCGCTCAGGAACGAGGACCCGGAGATCCAGGCTGCTGCCGCCAGTGTCCTTGGTGATATGCGCGAGACGGCGGTCACGCCGCTCATGGATGCCCTGAACGATCCCGACCGGTTCGTCCGGCTTGTTGCTGCCCGTAACCTGGGTAAGATCGGGAGCAAAAGGGCAATTGAAGCCCTGATCGGCTCCCTGCACCAGGAACCCGATAATGAGGTCCGGGCAGCCGTAGCGGAGGCGCTGGGGTATATGGGGAGCAAGCAGGCGATAGAGCCTCTGGCGCTGGCACTGCAAGACAGGAACGAGGCGGTCAAGATTGCCGCCGCCCGGTCGCTCGGCTATATCGGGAGCCTTCGTGCCATAGAACCGCTGGTCCTTGCGCTCAGCGATACGGACGACCGGGTCAGGTACGCCGCACTCGAGGCCCTGAAGGACCCGGGACAGGCAATGCGGAGCCGCCTTGTCAAAGCGCTCCGCACCACGGACGGGGAGTTCCGGGCAGGGGTCGCGGAAGCGCTGGAAGCAGGGGGCTGGGAGCCGGAGACCGTTGAGGAACAGGTGCTCTACCTCATAGCACGGAACCGATGGGCAGAAGTGGAACAGGCCGGCGCTGAGGCGCTGCCGGTGCTCATTGGGGTGCTCTCCGACCCGTCGATCGAGGTCCGGACAAACGCCGTCAGGGCCGTTGCCCGGATAGGCGGGGAGGTAGCCGTCGCCCCCCTCATCCTGGCGCTCCAGGACGACGCTCTAGGGGTCAGGAAGCGGGCGGAAAGGGCACTGATCGATATGGGCAATGCGGTGCTCGCCGAACTCGAACTGGTGCTCGAAGGGGGGCGGCCGGAGGCCCGGGAGGGGCTGCAGCGGATCATCGATGAGATCCGCGCAAAGGATGAGAAGGCAGCCTAGGGTATCCGCCCGGCCGCCTTCCAGTAGTTGTACTCGTGGTGCCAGCGGTCCTTGTTCGCCGTGATCAGAGCCCGCATCCGCTCGAGCATCGCAGCGTGGATCTTCTCCTGTTCAGGGTATGTCTCCCTGTTCTCGATGGCTTTTGCGAGTCGCCTGCCGAGTTCATAGGCCCTCCCTTCCGCAGGCACGATCGTCTCCGGGTCGCCCCCGAGAACCACGCCGACGCCGCCCACGGTGTTCGCGCCCAGGGTCTGGAGGACCCCGTTGAGGTAGGCCACGATCTCATCCGCTCCGGAACCGCCCGCCGTGGAGACGGCGCACCCGTACTTCCCAAGAAACATCTGGCAGTGGATGGCGTCCGCCATCCGGTCAAGCAGGGTCTTTATCTGGGCGGTGACCGAGTTGATGTAGTTCGGCGACCCGAAGACGATCCCGTCGCTTGCAAGCATCTTCTGGTAGAGTTCGGCAAAGTCGTCTTTTTTGACGCATTCTCCTCGTTCGTAGCAGACCTGGCACCCGTTGCAGTACTCGATCTGGAGCTTGCAGACATCCACGAGCTCCACATCGGCGCCGGCACTCTCCGCCCCGTCGAGGACGGCCTGAACAAGCCGGAGTGTCTGGCTCCGGGAACCGCGGGGGCTTGCGTTAATTCCAAGTATCTTCATCTGTTCTCCTCGTTTGTGTGTTCACGAGTCCGCTCCGGATACGCTCGCCCGCAGCCTCACGGGATGTCGTGCGTGACGGTGATCTCGGCGTGATACCGCCGGTCGCAGTCACCCGGGAGCGGGTCGATGGTATATATCTTCGTCTCGCCCGCCTGGAACCGGGGGGCGAAAATGGTCTCGGTCGACCGGACTAGATTGCTTTCATCGTCGACCAGCATGAACCGGATGACGACGTTTCTTGCCGGCGCATCGCCGGTGTTGGTCACCGTCCCCGTCACGATCCAGTAACAGGACCCATCGGTGCGCAGATGCCTCTCCGGTGCAGTGACGCTGGTCGAAAACGACGGGTGCGGCCCGGCAGGCGAGTAGATGGTGTGAGCAGCCGGTGTCGCCTCCGGCGTCGGGGTCGGTATTTCCGAGACCTCAGCGGTCCCCGTGCAGCCTGCCGTGGCAACAGCGCCGGCGAGGCAGCCAAGGAGCAGAAGGATCATAATGCTCTTTTGAGAGACATCCTGCATGATGGTTCATCGACCGGAGGGTATATAACGGATACGCAAGCGCATCCGACAGGTACGGCGTTTCCCTGCCTGCCGGACCGCCGCCCGGGCAGGAGCCGGGGAACGATTTATATGGTTTCCGGACAAGGGGCCAGCCGCAACCGGGAGGAGGAACGATGAGCAGGGAGAGCGTAGAAACCGTCGGGACCGTGAAGGTCCTGAACGCCGTAACGGGAGAGGTGGAAGAGGTTGAGAGGGTCGTTAAGTCCGACGAGGAGTGGCAGCGCCAGTTGACGCCGGAACAGTTCTCCGTTGCCCGCAAGGAGGGCACGGAGCCGGCCTTCACCGGGAAGTACTGGGACTGCAAGGAGGACGGCTTATACGTCTGCGTCTGCTGTGGCAACCATCTCTTCTCCTCGATGACGAAGTTCGAGTCGGGGACGGGCTGGCCGAGTTTCTGGGAGCCCGTATCGGACTTGAACATCAGAACGGATCTCGATAACCGGTTCTTCATGAGCCGGATCGAGGTGCTCTGCAGGCGGTGCGACGCCCACCTGGGCCACGTCTTCGACGACGGGCCGCCGCCGACCCATAAGCGCTACTGCATGAACTCAGCATCGCTCCGGTTCGTGCGGCAGAAGGATCTCCCCGGCCGGCACGAATGATTATCCCCCGGCAGCGCCGACCTCTGGTCAGTGACTGCCCATTCATCCGCCTGGGATGAGGACTACCGGAGGCGGGGAAACCTCTGGAGCGGAGCACCGGCACCGCTCCCGGACCTCCCTGCCGGCGCCGCCGTCCTTGAAGTCGGCTGCGGGAACGGTAAGACCCTTGCGGCACTCGTCCGGCGGTTCCCGTGCGTGGCCGCAATCGACGCATCCCCCCATGCCGTCGCCCTCGCCCGACGGCACCCGGCGACAGCGGCGGCCTCTCTCGCCGTTGCCGATGCACGATACCTGCCGTTCCATGAGGAATCGTTCGATGCCGTCATCCTGGTCCATATTCTCGGCCACCTTCCCCTGCCGGGCAGGAAGGCCGTGGCATCCGAGGTCTGCCGGGTGCTCAGGCCCGGTGGGACGGTGTTCTTCCGGGGGTTCTCGGTCGAGGACATGCGCGCCGGGAAGGGAACGGAGACGGAGCCGCAGACCTTCCGGAGGGGCGAGGGCATCATCACCCACTACTTCACCGAAGCCGAGGCGGCGGACCTCTTTGCACCGCTCGCGGCGGTCTCGGTCCGGACGCACCGCTGGCAGATGCGGGTCAGGGGCAGGGATTACCCACGGGCCGAGGTGGAGGGGGTCTTCCGGCTGGAGGGGGTCTTCCGGCTGGAGGGGTAGAGAGAGGTTTCTACGCTCAGAGCGGCTGAATTGCAATCGGACAGGTTGGCACACTTGAGGTTGATAAGAACCACTTTTCCCCTTTGCCTCGATGTACTGGATCGCGGGATCTCGCCATTGGCGGAACGAAGTTCTGAAGGGACGGAGTTCGAGAAACCCGCAGGGTTTCTAGGTGCGAGGCGCGAGCGATAACGAACGTAAGCACCGCTAGGTGCGAGGTGCGATGCTCCACAGGAGCGGAGCACGAGAAGCCGGTAGGCTTCGAGGTGCGATGCTCCACAGGAGCGGAGCACGAGAAGCCGGTAGGCTTCGAGGTGCGATGCTCCACAGGAGCGGAGCACGAGAAGCCGGTAGGCTTCGAGGTGCGATGCTCCACAGGAGCGGAGCACGAGAAGCCGGTAGGCTTCGAGGTGCGATGCTCCACAGGAGCGGAGCACGAGAAGCCGGTAGGCTTCGAGGTGCGATGCTCCACAGGAGCGGAGCACGAGAAGCCGGTAGGCTTCGAGGTGCGATGCTCCACAGGAGCGGAGCACGAGAAGACCGAAGGTCTTCGAGGGGTGCAGCCCCCTCCCCTGTCTCCACCTTGTACGCGGACACCTGTAACCCCCACCACCCGCGCTTCGCGCTCCTCCCGCCCCCAAGGGGGCGGGCAGTGCATGGCGATAGGCGATGGAAATCCGTGCATGGGGTTATGCAATGTTTCAATGGGAACGACAATATGTAGGATGCGATGGCCCGGGGTGCGCAGGTCACCGCCGTCCACTGCACAGGGACAGGCGGGCATAGATACGGTACCCCCATAACATTACGGTCCCGGGCACAAACGCCAAAAGGGCGCGGGCCGGCCGTGGTGCGCCGCCGCCGGCCCCACCCTCCGGGGGCCGGAACCGGAGACAAACATATCTTTTTTACTCTTCCAGACCGAGTAATAGTACCAGAATATGAGAGTCCGGGAAGACGCGCCGGTTAGAGAGGCTGTTCCCCGGGTTTTCCGTGCAGCATGGTCAACCTTTTTTGACATCCGAACAAAAAACAGAGGGGAAGAGAAGTCATGTGTATTGCAATGCCCGCTGAGGTGCTTGAGATAAAAGAGGGCAACATCGGCGTCGTCGATTTCGGGGACCTGCAGCAGGAGGTCAGGCTCGACCTCGTCGACGTGAAGGTCGGTGAGTTCGTGCTCGTCCACGTCGGGTTCGCCATCCAGCGCCTCAGCAGAGAGGAGGGGCTTGAGACCCGGGAAGTCTTCAGGCAGGTCTACGCTGCGATGGAGGAGTGATGCACGAGTACAGCATCGCCTACGACATCTACACGACCGCCCGCCGGGCCGCGATCGAGAACAACGCAAAAGAGGTGACGTGCGTCCGTGTGGACGTCGGTAAGATGGCGATGGCGAACCCCGAACAGGTGGAATTCCTCTTCAACATCATCATCGAGGACGACCCGCTCTTTCCGGAGACCCAACTCTCGTGCCGGGACGTCGAAGCGCGCACTCGCTGTTCCTGCGGCTACGAGGGGGACGAGCGGTTCGTCTGCCCCCGGTGCGGGAAACTCCCGGAGATTGTTGCAGGAATGGAGATCGTAGTCACCAATATCGAGATAGAAGTGAACGAAGGATGAAAGTCAACCTCATGCACGGTGCCGGCGGCGAGGTGATGGGCGAGCTCCTGCGCATCATCACCAACCTCGAGCACAACAACGCCGGCGGGATAGGGCTCGAGTCGCTGGACGACGGCGCGGTCATCCCCTTAAACGGCCAGAACATTGTTTTCACGACCGATAACCACGTAGTCTCGCCGATCTTCTTCCCGGGAGGAGATATCGGACGTATCGCCGTCTGCGGGACGATCAACGACCTTGCGATGATGGGCGGGCGGCCGATCGCGCTCTCGTGCGGCATGGTCATCCCCGAAGGCTTCGAGGTCGCCGACCTCGAGCGGATCGTCGCGTCGATGGACGCCGCCCTCGGGGAGTGCGGGGCAAACCTCGTCACGGGGGACACCAAGGTGCTTGAGAGGAGCGCGCTCGATACCATCGTCATCAACACCGCCGGCATCGGCGTCGCCGAGCGCGTGGTGCGGGACAACGGCCTTCAGCCCGGTGATGTGATCATCGTCAGCGGCACCATCGGCGACCACGGTATTGCCATCATGGCTCACCGGGAGGGGTTCGACTTCGGCGGCCAGATCCAGTCCGATGTCGCCCCCCTCTGGCCGCTCGTCGAGCGGGCGCTCGACGCCGGGGATATCCACGCCATGAAAGACCCGACGAGGGGCGGGTTTGCAAACGCCATCAACGAGATGGCAAAGAAAAGCGGTGTCGGCGTCGTCATCGAGGAAGAATCCCTCCCCTTCCGGACGAGCGTCCGGAGCGCCGCCGGCATGCTCGGCCTTGACCCTCTCGAGGTGGCGAACGAGGGCAAGGTCATCATGGGTGTCGCACTCGAGGATGCAGAAGGCGCCCTCGCGGCGCTCCGCTCGCATCCCTACGGGCGGGACGCCGCGATCGTCGGCGAAGTCGTCGAAGGCTCCCACGTGGTCATGCGGACCGCCATCGGTGGAGAACGGTTCATCGAACCGCCTATCGGCGACCCGGTCCCGCGTGTCTGCTAGCAAACAACATCTTTTTCGTGAACCACCCGGATGACCCGCGCCTGTCATATACGATAAACGCCGTGAGCAGTCTTATGGAGAGGCATGAACCGATGACGGAGGAGGTGGGCATCGAGGTGCGTCTGGTGAACGTCTGGGACGTGGAGACGATCGCCGACCTCTACCGGGCGGGAGGCTGGTGGAACGAGGAATGGAACCCCGAAGGACTCCGCGCCCTCATCGCAGGGAGTTTCGCCTTCGCCGTCGCCGTCGATACCGGGGCCGGCAGAGCGGTCGGCATGGGCAGGGTGATCTCGGACGGGGTCTCGGACGGCTACGTCCAGGACCTTGTCATCCTCCCGCGTTACCGCGGCCGGGGCATCGGAACGATGATCTTATCTGCGCTGCTCGATTACTGTACGTCTACAGGTGTCGCCTGGGTCGCCCTCGTCGCCGAACCCGGAACCGAACCGTTCTACACCGCGCTCGGTTTTCGGAGGATGGAAGGGCACATCCCCATGCGGTGGTACCCGGAAAGGAGGTAAAGCATGCTGAAACTGGCCGACTTCAAGCCCGTGAGTCTGGACGATCGCGACCTCTTCTCCAGGCATTACCGGCAATACCCCCAGGTGCACAGCGACAACACGTTCGCGAACATGGTCTGCTGGGACCACTACGCAGACTACCGTTTTGCAGAGGTCGAAGGTTCGATCGTCCTCTCAAGCACCATCGACGGCGTGACGGCGTTTCGCATGCCGATCGGCCCGAAAAACCCGGCGCTCCTCGACGACGTCATCGACCTCGCGCTCCGGGAGGGCAGCGATATACCGCTACGAGTCCTCGACCCGATAAACGAAGCGTGGCTCCGGGAGATCTACCCGGACCTCCCGTTGCACGAGAACCGGGAGTTCTTCGACTATATCTACCATACCGAAGACCTCGCCGAACTCGCCGGGAAGAACTACGCCACCATCCGCCGCCAGGTCAACCGGTTCGGGCGGGACTACGCGTATACAGTCGAGAAGATCACGGAGGAGAATATCAACGAGGTCTGGGAGTTCCTGGTCGTCTGGTGCGAATGGCGCGACTGCGACTCCGTGCCCGTTCTTGCCGCCGAAAAAGAGGCCATCCTCTTCGCCGTGAACAATTTCTTCGCTATCGGTCTTGAGGGCTGGATTATACGGATCGGCGGCACCATCGGGGCGATATCGATCGTCGGGCCCGTCAACGCATCCATGGCGGTAGTCCACTTCGAAAAAGCGCTTCCCGAGACCTATCGCAACATCTATAAGGTGATCACGACCGAGACGGCGGCCGGGCTCCGGGACCGCTACCGCTACGTCAACCGGGAGTGCGACATGGGTGTCGCCGGGCTCCGGGAGTCGAAGACGCGCTACCATCCCGCGTACATGGTCGAGGTCTACTCCGCGACCCGCGACGACCTGGAGGCGTGCTGCAGGTGACCGCCGATCTCGTGCTCCGGAACGTGGCGCTCCCGACGGGGCGGCGCGCCGATATCGTCGTCAGCGACGGTATCGTCCGGCACGTCGGCGCGGCGGTGCGTGCCGGCGAGGTGATCGACTGCACCGGGTACACCTGCCTTCCGGGAGCGGTCGACATGCATGTGCACATGCGGGGAGGAGTGCAGGCAGAGAAGGAGGACTGGCACACGGGCACGATGAGCGCGGTCGCCGGCGGGGTGACGGTCGTCGTCGACCAGCCGAACACCGTCCCCGCGATCACCACGCCAAAACTCCTCCGGGCCCGCATCCGCGAGGCGGAGGAACGGGCCGTATGCGGGTTTGCGGTGAACGCGGGCGTCGTGCCGGAGGCCGATCTTGCCGGGATGTGGGAAGCCGGCGCGATGGCGTTCGGCGAGACCTTCGCGGCACCGTCGAGTTACGGCGAGGGGCTCGACCCCGAAACCCTTAAGGAGCTGCTTACCCGCATCCATACCCTCGGGGGGCTCGTCACGGTCCACGCCGAGGAGGTCTCAGGCCAGTCCCCGGCAACGCTCGCCGATCACGACCGCGCCCGGTCCGGTGCCGGAGAGGCGCGGGCCGTGCAGGCGGTCTCGGCCCGTGCCCCGGCCGGGATGCGGCTCCACTTCTGCCACGCGAGCACCGCCGCCTCGGTCAGGGCCGCACGCGGCACGGTGGAGGCGACACCGCACCACCTCTTCCTCTCGCACGAGATGTTTGATGCGGACGAGACCCGGGCCCGGGTGAACCCTCCCCTCAGGGGCGAGGAGACCCGGCGCGAATTGTGGTCGTGCTGGGACAGGATAGATGTCGTCGCTTCCGATCACGCACCGCACACGATTTCAGAGAAGTCCGTGCCCTTCGAGACCGCTCCCTCCGGCATCCCCGGGGTCGAGACGATGGTGCCGCTCCTGATGGCGGCGGTGCGCCGGGGGCGGATCACCCTTGCCTCGGTGATCGAGAAGACGTCGTGGAAGCCAGCCGCCATCCTCGGCATCCCGCGCGCGGGGTTCGAGCCGGGCGACCGGGCGGACTTCGCCCTCTATCCGGACGATATCACCCGGATCGACGCCTCGCACCTCCACGCGAAGTGCGGCTGGTCGCCGTTCGAGGGTCTCGACGCAGTTTTTCCGGAAGAGGTGGTCGTCGGGGGAGCGCGGGTCTACGCCTGCGGCGACTACCGGGAGGCACGCCCGGTGTGGTATCCCGGGCAAGGATATTTATCCCTGCAGGATAAATAATATAAAGCCGATAAAGCGCATCTTTAGGTCCCCGGGTGACCATCTGGCGAGACGCCTGGACATGATCCGCGGGACAACCCAGGTGCGCGACAGGCACGCCTGGCATATGGGTTCGATCGGGTGAGGAACGGCACAAGCCGCCTGTGAACATCGATCGTTAGTGCCGGGCGACATCCCTTCAAGAGGTCTTTTCTATGGAACCCTACGCCGACGCCGTCGTCGAAAAACCGCACGGAGTGATCATCGCGCTCGACGTTACGGCAGGTGCGAAGCGGTCCTCGTTTCCGGCCGGCTATAACGAGTGGCGCAAAAGCATTAAATGCCAGATAGCAGCTCCTGCCGTCGGCGGAAAGGCAAACCGCGCCATCATCGACCTCCTCGCGGAGACGTTTTGCGTACCCCGCGCCGACGTGAGCATCGTCGCCGGGCATACATCCTCCTCAAAGACCGTGGCCATCACCGGTTTATCCAGATCCTCTGTTCTCGCATCCCTGAATGCCGCTGGTGCCTGATTCGGTGCAGGTGCAAGAAACGGGACCGCCGGAGTGAAAGGGTTTTTATCACGGGAGAACTATACCGGGAGATAAATTCAAATACGAACCCCGTGGACCCGTATTTTTAGATTTTGCTTTTAAAAAATCTTGCGTTCGGATCGCCATCTGGTTTAAGTAATTGCACCCTAGATATATAATCGACCCTATGCCCGCGCGCATGAAAAACCCGTGCGGCATACGGCGATCAGATTTACCCTGAAGGGAGGCAAGACTCCATGTATTCACCAGAAACTACCAAGTACCTCATTCATCTTACTCTGCAGATCGAGGGGGTGGTCGATAAGCCCGACGTAGTGGGCGCCATATTCGGCCAGACCGAGGGGTTGCTCGGCGAAGACCTTGACCTGCGTGATTTACAGAGAACCGGCCGCGTCGGCAGAATCGACGTTCAGATAACCACAAAGCGGGGAGAGACAAAAGGCGAGATACTCATCTCATCCTCCCTCGACCGGGCGGAGACCGCGCTCCTTGCATCGTCGCTCGAGACGATCGACCGGGTCGGGCCGTGCGCGGCCCGCGTGAAAGTCGACCGCATCGAGGATATCCGCGTGACCAAACGGCGCAAGATTGTCGAGCGCGCCAAAGAACTCCTCCTCGAAGACTTCGATGAAGGCTCCATCAACAGCGACGACCTGCTCGATGAGGTCAGGGAGGTCATCAGGATCGAGAAACTCGAGTACCTCGGTGAAGAGAGAGTGCATGCAGGCCCGAACGTCATGGCTTCCGATGCCATCATCATCGTCGAGGGGCGGGCCGACGTCATCAACCTGCTGCGCTACGGGATCAAGAACGCGGTCGCGGTCGAAGGGACCAACGTCCCGCGCATCATCATCGACCTCTGCTCGCAGAAGACCGCGACGACCCTGCTCGACGGGGACCGGGGCGGAGAACTGATCCTCCGCGAGCTTCTCCAGACCGCCGAGATCGACTTCGTGGCATACAGTCCGCGGGGGAAGAGCGTCGAGGAGATGAGCCGCAAGGAGATCGTCAAGGCGCTCCGGAACAAAGTGCCTGCAGAGGTGATCACCGCCCCGTCCCCCGACGAGGAGGGAGGAGAGCGGTTGCCTGCATACGCCGGCCCTGCCGAGGTGCGGGTTCCTGCCGGTGAAGACGAGCGGCCGCCGCACCGGCAGAGGTACGGGAGGGAAGAGAGCCAGAAGCCCCCCTCGACGCTCGGCGAGCACATGGCCGATGTCCGGGACAAAAAAATCGCGCGATTTCTCTCCCCGGACAACACAGTCCTCTTAGAATCGAACGCTACCGATGTCGAGGGCGCACTCCAGAACCTGAACGGCGATGTCGAGGGGCTCGTCGTCGATCGCATCGTCGACCAGAAACTTCTCGATCAGCTCGGCGGAAGGGACCTCGAGTTCGTGGCTGCCCGGGACTTTAAAGGGATCATAAAGCGCCCGCTGTCCATCAGGCTTATAAAGATAGGATGATGGCTATCCCGGGTGCAAATTTATATATATTTATATTCACTATTTTTATCTCTGGGAGAGAATATGCACAAGGAAGAGTTAATAGCCTTACATGGGATTCTTACTGAGATTAAAGACTTTTTTGAGTTGCAGAACCCGGAGCTGAAATTTTCACAGTATTATGCGTTGAAGATAGACCCTTCTCAGGTGCATAAGAGCAAAATGGAACATAAATATGCAATATTCGTGCTCGGAACGGAACTTGCGAACGCCATGAAGGACGTGGAGTTCTCGTCATCGGGACGTATCTCCGCCCGGATGAAAGAACTCGCAGAGAAGACCTTAAAAGAGATCGAGTATCTCCAATAAAATCAGCGCAAATATGGTATCGGAGGCCAGGAACCCTCCGATCCCCTCCTCTCCTCAGGCACGCATCCCGAGCTCACGCTCGATGAGGTACGTAGCGAGCAGCTTCGGGATGGGTGCCGCCATGCAGTGCCAGTTCGGCGTCCCGTTCACCTCAAGGACCGTGTAGCCTTCCCGGTCCCGGAGGAGATCGACGCCGCAGTAGTCGATCCCGATCGCCGACGCCGACGCCTCGGCGATGGCACGCATCTCCTCATCGATCGGGACCGGCACGCCGGTCCCGCCCTGGTGAATGTTGTGCATCAGGCTATCGGAGACCCGGGCTATCGCACCGACGGCCTCTCCGCCGAGGACGAAGACGCGGAAGTCCCGGTCGTTCGGGATATACTCCTGCAGGTACCAGGGCCCCGGCCCGAGATCGTCGGGTTTCGCCACGAGCCGGATACCATTCCCGTCATACCCGTAGAGCGGCTTGTAAACGACCTTCCCGTGCCGCAGAAGGAATTCTCGGGCCCGGGCCTCCGATCGTATGTAGGCCGTCTCCGGTGTCCGCACACCGTTTGCGAGGAGGAGAGCGGTGGTCATCACTTTGGATGCACAAGAAACGATGCTTTCAGGTGTATTGATCACCCGGTTCCGGAGCGAAAGCACGTTTAAGGTCTCGAACTGGTGCCCGTCCTGCCGGATCCCGCAGACCCATACAAGTTCATTCTCAAGACCGGAGTCGAGGGGGTCGACTGCATCGAGGTTGAGGATGTTGTATGGGGCACCGGCTCTCTCCAGTTCCCGTATCACAGCGCCGGTCGAGTTGTCGTCCGGCGTATCGGTCGGTTTTGGTACGATATGGATCATGCGTCTCACATCCCGCTCCCGGGACTAGCAGTTCACGTTCAAAGGATTATCAGTATCATTTTGTACTTTAGCAGATATAATCGGTAGGGAAGAAGACCATGCAGAAGAGCCGGGTCTGTATCATCGGGTGCGGGAACCCCTTGATGGGAAACGACGGGGCGGGGATTCGAGCGATCCGTCTCTTCGAAGGGAGATTTCCCGGTGTCGACGTGATCGACGGCGGCACCGGAGGGTTTGGCCTCATCCCGCTGATGGAAGGCTACGATAAGGTGGTGATCGTCGATGCGATGGTGGGTATCGGCGATAATATCGGCGATGTCCTCACGTTCGAGACACCGCCTTGGGATCTTTCGACGTATGCATTCCACGACATGGGGATCGGGGAGGTGGTGGCAATAGCCCGTGAACTCGGGTATGCCGGGGAGATCGTGACCGTCGGGATTGAAGCAGGCGAGATCCGGTCATTCAGTCGGGATATAGACCCGGCAGTAGAAAAAGGGGTCCGCATAGCCGAGCAGGAGATCCTCGAGATCCTGCGGGGGTGGGCAGTTGTGTCGGGAAACCCTTTTTAAAAGTATGCTGTTGAAGCACCCCGATCTCTGCAAATCTGGCTTCTTTCTAGGGGCATGAATAGTAAAGTTTATGTCTTCCTACTGAACTAAAGATGTCTGGATGCAACTGCCGCGCGGTCGGTTCCATCGCCTTCTCAAGTCCACGACATCCCGTGCCTTGGTGGAGGAGATGGGTTCAACACGGTTTACAGGGATCTGCACGATCGTCCTTGGCAGCGAGAGTGCTACCCTGGTGCTGAACGAAGGTCTGGTTGTGCTTGCCGAATATGGGGACATGAAAGGGCAGCACGTACCGGATGCGATACTGAAGGGCAGCGAGACCGAAGTGGCGGCAGAGCTGAACATTCTGACGCCTGCACAGGTGAAACTCGCCCTGGAATTCAACCGCCCGTTTGCGACCGGAGATCCCGATGCCGGACGACAGAAAAGGCCGTCGCCGGAGAAAACTGCTTCTGGAGGAACGAGGCCGTCCACCGGGCTGAATAAGGCCGGCACGGCACCCTCTCCGAAACATCCTTCGGAGTCGCACGCAGAGGTGCATCGCATTCCTATGCCTGGAGTGAAACCTATGCAGGAGACGGCCGAGGCGTCTCAGTCAGGGGACGATGAGATCGAGACGCTCGTCCAGAACATGGAGGAGATGGACGTCGAGCAACTCGTCAGCAGTTTCAGGATAAATTGCAAGGATATGCTCCGGAACATTCATCTTGACCATCTTATTCAGGACAAAGATACGTAGAACATGCAGGAGCTGATAACAGAATGGATTCATCAGGAATCATCCAGATATTCCTCGTTATCATCACAGTGGCGGTGATAGCCGGTTTTGCGGGTACCCTGTACTTCCTTTCGAGGATCTATGAGGCACTCGCCGGGCAGCAGCCCACACAAGCCCCCCGTGATACGGAGGCCGGAGAAGAACAGGGGACGGTTGCACAACCGGTCCCGGTCGAGCGGGCGAAGCCTCTCGGGAAGATCGATCCCCGAACAATGGGGAGCCTGGAGGAAACGCTCGGTGCAATCGGTAAGAAATACAGTCTTGCATCCTTCACACTGGCGACCACGGACGGTCTCCTGATCGGCTCGACGAAGCCGGGCAGCGAGGGTGAGGCCGCACGGTATAGTTATCTCTACACACAGGGGAGACTGCATGACGAGGCCGGTGCTGAACTCCTTGGTATCCCTTACCGGGGGGAGACGGTGGTCGGTATCGTCCACCCATCAGAGCACCTCTCTGCCGAACAGATGAACGCACTTGAACAGGATATCCGGGACAGCCTGCAGCACTGGGTGTAAGTCCAAAGAGATCAAAACAGCGAGTGATTACATGGTAAAAGTATATACGATTGCATCCGGTAAAGGCGGCACCGGCAAAACGACGGTCACGGCGAATCTGGGGCCGATGCTTGCTCAATACGGAAAGAAGACGTGCATCCTGGATGCCGACGTCGGAATGGCGAATCTCGGGCTTATTCTCGGGCTTGAAAACCTGCCGGTGACCCTGCACGAGGTGCTGGCGGGCAAAGCCCGTGTCAGGGATGCCATTTACGATGGACCCCTCGGCGTGAAGGTTGTCCCGTGCGGGCTCTCCCTGCAGGGCTTTCAGCAGTCTAACCCTGACCGGCTCAAGGATATCATGACCGACCTTGTGAGCGAGTTCGACATCCTGGTCCTCGATGCTCCTGCGGGAATCAGCAGGGACGGCGTCATCCCGCTGACGATTGCCGACGGGGTGATCCTTGTTGTGAATCCTGAGATCTCCTCGATCGTCGACGCCTTAAAGACGAAGATCCTGACCGAGACGGTCGGCGGGCACATTGAGGGGGCGATCATCAACCGGGTCGGCGGAAGTGAGGATGAGTTCAACCGGGCACAGATGGAGAAACTCCTCGGGGTCCGGGTGCTCGGGATCATACCGGAAGACCCCAACGTCCGGCGCGCGTCGGCCGGAAGGTCGCCGATCGTGGTAAAATATCCGGCATCCAGGGCATCAAAAGCCTTTAAGCGCATTTCTGCCGATGTGGCTGGCATCGAGTATGTCGAAGAGGAGACGCCGGCTCCCCGGGAAGGTTTCGTCGACCGGCTCGCCCGCGCGCTCTTCAGGGCAAAAGCGTGATGCTTGAGGCCGGCATGGCCTATCACGCTCATCATCGCCTTTGTTGACCTTCGGGTCTCCAGTGCATGGGAAGCCGCAGATAACAATCGTGGAGGCGCCGGGCCGAACTCCCTGATACAGGCTATCCCCCGGCCGATTCGGGATGCACGGTGCGTCATGGACGGAGAGCATCCGGACGGGACGGTCTCCCCGATCCATCCCCGCCGCCTGTGCATGAGCGGGATTATATTCTATACATTCGCATAAAACCCCATTACACCCCTATGCACAATAAAAACGCACGAAATCCTAAATCATCTTCTGCAGCGTGGATCCCTGTAACGAACAAACTATATACTTTTAATAGCAGGAAGTGTTAACCACATGCAGAGGGCTCGTAATGGAAATACATGTGGATAAGGACGCGTGCGTCGGGTGCGGTCTCTGCGTAAAGGACTGTCCGATGCACGTGTACGAACTCCAGAATAACGTGAGTGTAGCGGTCAGGCCGAATAACTGCATGGGATGCCTGTCCTGTCATGAGATCTGCCCGGCCCAGGCGCTTGAGCACCGCGGCGTCTACCCTGCCCGGAGGCATTACATCGACATCAAGGTCTGCGAGATGCTTCGGAAGGTGATCTGATGAGCGCAGGGTATATCGATGAACTGCATGAGGCTTTCCACTCCGATTTCGCCTATCGTTCCGAGGATATTCCCCTCGAATGTTCGCCGAAACCGAAAGAGATGGAACAGACGCTCCATGGCGTGATGAAACTCAACGGCCTCGTGATCAGGTCGCTTGAGGAGATCGCAGGTAGAGGGGCAAACGCAGTCACATACCGGGCCGGAAAAAAATTCGGCCACGAGGTCGCCAAGTACTTCCAGAAACGCGAGGACGTCGAGGGGGCTCTTCACGAACTCTCCGACCTGCTCCGCGGCCAGTACTCGTTCGAGGTCTGGAAACCCGAGGATAAGGAGACATTCATCATCGAGGAGAATGGCGAGACGTTCATCTACCTTGTCTTCCACGACTGCATCGTCCGCCAGACGCTCCGGCGCAACGGTCTCGATCAGGGCGGTCCGCTCTGCCAGACGCTTTTTGGCTACGTCGTCGGCGCAATCGAAGAGATCACCGGCAGGAAAGCCAAACTGGAGATCGTCCACACCGGCCCGAACGCCTGCCTGAAGAAACTGATCCTGAAATGAGGCGAGGACGATGAAGATTGCTATTGAGGAACTGGCAGGATGTTCGGGATGCACGATCGCGGTGCTCGATCTCCATGAGATGCTGCTTGACGTCGTCGCGGAAGCGGAGATCGTCTATTCCCCGGTGATCATGGACGTCAAGGAGCCGCCAGAGGGTATCGATATCGCGTTCGTAACCGGGGCCGTGCGAAACGAAGAGAACCGCGAACGCCTCGAAAAGATCCGCAAGCGGGCAAAGACGCTTGTCGCACTCGGCACCTGCGCCTGCTACGGTGGTGTATCGGGTCTCTCGATGCTGAACTCGAACGAGGACCTCTTCTCCTGCGTCTACCGGGAGACGGAGACGACGAAGCCCGACGGGGTTATCCCGACGGACGTGCCGCCGTTCCTCTACCGGGCGTTTGCGGTGGGCGATCTTGTCAAGATCGATTACTACGTCACGGGCTGCCCGCCCAAAGAGGCGTTCCTGAAACAGATCATCCCGGCAATGATTGCCGGGGATACCCTCGAGCTCTCGCGTAAATCCGTCTGTTCGGAATGCGACAGGAAGATGGGGGCGGTCGAGAACTGGACGCTCAAGCATCGGCACGAGGGTGTTCCCGACCGTGAGCACTGCCTGCTCGGGCAGGGCTACCTCTGTCTTGGGAGCGTCACGTTCGGGAGATGCTCCGCGTCGTGCCCCAAAAACAACATCCCGTGCCACGGGTGCAACGGCCCGTCACTCGATATCCTCCGCGAACCCTGCCGGGACATCTACGGCATGATGGTGCGGAGAATCTCAGATCTCACCGATAAGCCCCAAAAAGAGGTGGAAAAGGAGCTCTACGACGTCGCACACACGATGTATGCCTTCACCATCGGGAGCCTGATTATGGAGGACAAGGAGAACTCAAAGATCCGCGATCTGGTAAAGGAGAGGAGCAGATGAAAGAGATCACGATAAGCCCGGTGACCAGGATTGAGGGGCACGCCGGCGTCAGGATCTACCTCAACGACCAGGGAGAGGTCGACTCAGCCCACTTCCAGGTCGTTGAACTGAGGGGATTTGAGAAGTTCCTTATCGGCGCTGCAATCGAGGAGGCACCCCGGATAACACCCCGTATCTGCGGGATATGCCCCTCGGCGCACCACCTGGCGGCGGCAAAGGCAACCGACCAGATCTTCGGCGTCGAGCCGCCCGCGACCGGGAAGAAACTCCGCAAGCTTCTCAACGTCGGCCAGTTCGTCCATTCCCACGCCCTCCACTTCTTCATGCTCGCGGCTCCCGACTTCATCCTGGGCCACGATGCGCCGGCGGAGACACGCAACGTCATCGGTCTTGCCCGCCACTCGCCGGATCTCGCCAAGAAGGCGATTGCGGTCCGGAAGTTCGGCCAGCGCCTGACGGAGGCGGTCGGCGGCAAACCCATCCATCCGGCAAACGCGCTCCCCGGCGGGATGTCGACACCGCTCACGGAAGGAAAGAGAGCTGAACTGGCTGCAATGGCGGATGAGGCACTTCAAATCGCCCGCGAGGGGTGGGAGATCGCACGCGGCCTTCTTGACGGCGTCGATACGGAGATCGGTGCTGTAACTACCGGGTTCCTCGGGATGACCAATCACGGTGTCTACTCGACCTATGATGGGCCTGTTGCGATGCTCGGTTCTGACGGAGGCAGGATCGGTTCATTCTCTGGCCCGGATTACACGAACTACATCGAGGAGTACTCGGAGGACTGGTCATACCTGAAGTTCGCCCGGTTCAAAGGCGGAGACTACTACCGGGTCGGGCCGCTTGCCCGGCTCAACATCGTGGAAAAAATGGGTACGGAGCATGCGGATGCCGCTCTCGCGGAGTACCGCGAGCGCTTCGGCACCGCCACCCAGGCTGCACTTGCCTACCATATGGCACGCTACATCGAGTTCATCGCCTCGTGCGAGCAGGCCGTAGAGTTGCTCTCGGACCCCGGCATCACCGGCCCGGATATCCGGGCGCCGGCCGGAGCAGTCGTGAACCGGCGAGGTGTCGGTATCGTCGAGGCACCCCGGGGAACACTGATCCACGACTATACCGTCGATGAAGCCGGCACCATTGAGCGGTGCAACCTGATCGTAGCGACGTGCCAGAACAACTACGCGATAGACCGGGGCGTCGAGGACATGGCACGCCGGGTAGTGGAGAACGGAGCGTTGACTGAAGGGGCGGCGAATCGCATCGAGATGATCATCAGAGCGTATGATCCCTGCATATCGTGCGCAACGCACGCAATCGGCCGGATGCCTCTCAAAATCGAGTGTGTCAGAAGAACATGAGGTGAAACGATGTTAAAACAGATCCTGGGAGAATTCCTGAAACTTGACGGAGTTGTCGCCGCAGTCGTGGCGGGACGGGACGGCTTTGTGATCGAGAGTGTCGTTGCCGGGGATGTGGACGTCGAAGCCCTGGGCGCCATGGCATCAACAGGGATGGGTACGTCTGAGGCAATGAGCAACGAACTCGGGAAGGGAGAGATGTCCCAGATGCTCATCGAACTGGAGAACGGACCCATCCTGCTCTCCCCTCTCTCGGAGGACGAGCTGATTGCCATCGTGGCGAACGCAAACGTCAACGTCGGGCGAATCCGATATGAACTGAAGAAGAACAGGGATCGAATAACTGCTGCTCTGTGAGATGATGTTACCTGATGGTGTCTCACTCGGACGACTGCAGGGCCCTCTTTCTGCCCTTGCTTCGATCAGCCCTCACTTCACGGGGGCAGTGCGTATCGACGGGGCCGAAGGGACGGGGTTTGTCCTGGTCCAGGGAGGGAGCCCGTACGCAGCCGCGATCGAGGACACCGGCAAAGGCCTGTTGCTCAGCGGCGACGAAGCCTACAGGCACCTGCTCGGTCGGCCGTCGCTCAATTACGAACTCATCGCGTACACCGCAGAAGAGACCGAGGCGGCCCGGGTGGTCTCTCACGAGGCAGAGTGCGGGATCAGTGAAGGCTGCATAAACGCTGCTGCATGGACCCCGTCAGCAGGTCCGGATCGTCTTGAGCAGATCGCGCGGCAACCGGGCGTCATTGCCGTATCGGTCTTTCATGAGGGATTTGCCCTTCAATCGCTGGGCTCTGCGGACTTTGAGCATGTGGCTGCGGTCGCCGAAGACCTGCTCCGTGCCGGCACCAGCATCACCACCGATATGGAGATGGGAGGCCTCTCCCAGATGATCCTCGAAACCCCGGCAGGAAAGCTCATCATCGCGCCCTATGGGGACCTCTCCCTCTGCATACTCACAAAGCCGGACGCCAACCTCGGCCTGATTCGGCTCTCGATACGGGGCATGCAGGACGAGTCCGCCTGAGCGAAGGGGCGGTCACAACGCCTCCATTCTTCTGGATCCCGGGCCAGGAAACCCCCGGTGCGAGGAGGCGGTAGCTGACGCAGATCGGTTGGACTGTGCGTGCGGGCCGGTTTGCGGCAGTCAGGCCCCAGCCGCCGCCTTTTCTACTGTGCGGCAAGGTTGCCGGAGTACGTGTAGCCGCCCTTGCACCAAACAGTTGATATTCCCGCCCGCGTGAGATTACCCTATGCATCTCCACAACACAATGGGGACACGGCCGGCGTTCCTCCTTTCGGGAGTCGCGGCAGGGTCCCCCCGCCGTCATGAGGTGATCGCCTGATGAAGTATTACCCGGTCCATGCCGGATACCCGCCGTATGCCGAGGTGAATCCTGCGATCGAGGCGGCTTTTGCCGAGCACGGGAGAGGGAATGTCAACATGCCGCCGAAGGTCTATGTGACGTTCGTTGAAAGCGGGGACTTTCGGACGATGCCCGCATACCTCCCGGCACTCGGGATTGCCGGGGTAAAGATCGTTAACGTCCACCCGCATAACCGTGCAAAAGGCCTTCCCACCGTCATGGCGCTCACTGTGATCATCGATGTGGAGACCGGCATCCCGAAGGCGATCATCAACGCCACCGAACTCACCGCGATGCGTACCGGAGCGGCGGGTGCCATTGCAGCGAAATATCTCGCGCCACGCCAATCCGTCACCCTCGGCGTCATAGGGTCCGGGCGGCAGGCGGAGGCGCTGGTCGAGGCGACGGCTGCCTCGCTCGCGGTCGAAGAGATCCGGGTCTGGAGCAGAACCGAGAAGAGTGCGGAAGCGTTTGCAGCGCGTTACCCGGACTACAACGCAAGGAGCGTCCCGATCGAGCGCGCCTGCGACTGCGACGTGCTGACCACAACGACGCCGTCGACGAAACCGGTTGTGATGGCGGACTGGGTCCATGAAGGGACACACATCAATGCCATCGGCGCGGATGCGCCCGGCAAACAGGAGCTGGACCCCGCGATCCTCGAGAGCGCCGAAGTCTTCGTCGATGATCCCGGCCAGGCAATCCATTCAGGCGAGGTCAACGTCCCGATCAGCGCCGGCCTTTACGATCCTGGCCGGATCGTGGGAACCCTCGGCGAAGTCGTCATCGGGAAGAAGGGACGGTCGTCTTCAGACGCCATCACGGTCTTCGACTCAACCGGGCTTGCCATACAGGATCTCGCCATCGCCGCCCTCGTCCTGCGGGAGGGCGAGGGATATGAACTGCCGTTCCCGTAAACGACTGGCGGGAGCGTAGCGACCGGCAGGAGTTCGAGCAAGAAACAACTGCAAAAAAGTATCCGGGGAGAGGCCGATTCCCCCTCTCCACCGCTATGTATGGTGAGCCGTCACTCTTTTTTTCCGGGCTGCGCGAAGGCTTTCCAGACCTGCTCGCGGTAGACCGGGCCGCTGTTGTAGGTGCAGAACGGGATCAGGCGACCGTCGGGGGTCGCGTAGTGGATGCAGCACCGCTGCACCCGGGAGAGATCGTAATTGTAGCAGTCCATGAAATGCATCGTGCCGATGAAGAGCGCGTTCCAGTGGAACTCGCGCAGGGCCTCGAAGTTCTGCAGCACGAGAGCCTTTGCTATCAGTTTCACGAACTCCCCGGTATTCTTTTGCTCTGCCTTCCTCGTGGAGCCGTAGAGGTCTTTGACCCCCTCGACGAGGGTCACGTACTTGTTGAGCGACCCGCCTTTCGCGAGTTTCGTCGCCATCTTATCGACCGAATCGAAGAAGGCGTCGACATCCACCATCTTGTTGACCGGAACCATCCCCTCGTCGGTGACGAAGACGTAGGTCGCTGCGCCGCAGTGCTGGTGCGTGGTGAACATGATCTGGGGTTTCCCTGTGTAAGCCTCGACGAGCTCGGAGATCGGGACGACGCAGGGCACGGGGTAGAAGTAGTCTTTCTTGATCACGCCGTCTGTCTGTTTCTCGATCTGCTCTGCAAGTTCCGGGATGGTGATCCGCTCTTTCCTGACATCATCCTCGCTTGCAGCCCCGGTGAACGACACCGGCTGGAAGTTGACGCCCCGGATGGTCTTGATGCGCTCTGCGGCATACTTGATGATGGCACCCACCTCGTGGTCGTTCCTGCCCTTGATGACCGTGGGCACCAGCACCACCCCCATACCGATCTTCTCGCAGTTCTCTATAGCCCGCTGGTCGCTCGCGAGCTTTGCGTTCGTCTCGCGGCTTATGCCGTCGAAGTGCAGGTAGACGGTGGAGAGCCCGGCTTCCTTGAGCTGTCGAGCGTAATCGGGTTCCTTCGCAAGCCGGATACCGTTTGTCGCGACCTGCACCTGGGATATCCTGAGTTCTTTTGCTTTCCGGATGAGTTCGGGGAGATCGTCGCGCATCGTCGGTTCGCCGCCCGAAAACTGGACGGCAGGTGCCGGGACGGGCCTTTCCTCACGCAGCATGCGCAGCATTTCGACGACCTGGTCGAAGGTCGGTTCGTAGACGTAACCGCATGCCCGGGCGTTTGCAAAGCAGAAGTCACAGTTGAGGTTACACCGGTTGGTCAGATCGATGTTCGCGAGCAGCGTCGTCGACCGGTGGTTCTCGCAGACACCGCAGTCGTTCGGGCATGCTGCCGGGGAAGCTGTCTTCTGCGGGTTCGAAATACCCTTCCCGATGCGTTCGTAGGCTTCGAACCTCCGGTACATCTCTGCATCCGACCAGTAGAGGCCCCGGTACGCGCCGTGTTCAGGGCAGGTACGGACCAGCCAGACCTTCCCCTCTTCCTCAACAATATCCGCGTCGAGGACGCGGCCGCATGTTGGGCAGAGGCTTTTTGTCTTTTTTATCAGCATTCTCTCACCGTGCCCACCTTTCATTCGTATCTCATATTTCGACACTTTAATCTTTATATTTACTGATTGTACTGGTTATTGGCACTTATCAACACGGACATCGGATACTGGATCTTCGCCGGGCTTGCGGCGTTGTGGATCATGCTTCCGGCATACGTGCCGAACTCAGCGGCCGCTGTCTTCGGCGGCGGGACACCTATCGACCTCGGGCGGACGTTTTCCGACGGACGAAGGATCTTCGGTGACGGTAAGACATACCAGGGATTCGTCGGGGGCGTACTCACAGGGGTGCTGGTGGGTCTCATCGAGATCTGGGTCTGGTCCGCCTTCAGCCTGGGCGCTCTTCCCCGGCAGACGTTTCTCTCCGTCACCCTGCTCGCGGCAGGCGCGCTCCTCGGCGATCTCGCCAAGAGTTTCCTGAAACGGAGGCTGGGTAAAGAGCGGGGCGAATCCTGGTTCCTGGCCGACCAGTATGACCTGGTCATTGGTTCCTTCCTGCTGATTCTCCTGGTTTACCCCCAGTGGTTGTTTGAGAATATCACTTTACCTATTGCAGTGTGGATCGTCGTCATGACACCGCTCCTTCACCGGGTGGTGAACATTATCGGTTATTATTTGGGAGTTAAAGAGGTACCATGGTAAATTCTATCGCGGCACTGTTGCTTGAGAGCGGAGCCATCGAGTTCGGGGATTTTGTCCTTGCATCGGGAGCCCGGAGTTCCTATTACATCGATATCAAAGCCGCAACAACGAACCCCGCCATCCTTGCGGCGATCGGGAAGGCTATTGCCAAGGACTGGGAGTTCGATGTGGTGGCCGGGGTGGCGGTCGGCGCCGTCCCGATCGCCGTCGCCGTCTCGCTCGCGAGCGGCAGGCCGTACGCGATCATCAGGAAAGAAGCGAAGGATCACGGCAAAGCCGGAGCGATCATCGGCGACGTGAGCGGCAGGAATGTGCTGCTGGTCGAGGATGTGACCACGTCCGGGGGGAGCGCCCTTTACGGTCTTGAAGTACTGCGTGCCGCCGGTGCGCATGTCGACCGGGTAGTGACCGTTGTTGACCGGGAATCCGGCGCCCATGAGGCGCTTGCAGAGAAAGGCGCATCTCTTCTTGCGCTTGTGCGGGTCAGCGAGCTGCTGGACGGATAAACATTTTTTAAGAGCAGGCGAATATGATGGATATGAAAGTACTCGTTGTGGGTGGTGGTGGCAGAGAGCATGCGATCACCAGGGCGCTTTCCTGCAACAGTGATGTGCGAATATTTTCTGTCATGGCACGCAAGAACCCGGGGATTGCCCGGATCGCGGAGCGGGTGCTCCTTGAAAAAGAGACCAATATTCCAAAGATAGTAGCATTCGCTGTCGATTGCGGAGTAGATGCCGCGGTCATCGGGCCGGAGGCGCCTCTTGAAGCAGGCATCGTCGATCACCTCGAAGCGGCGGAGATACCCTGCGTGGGACCGACCCGGGCCGCGGCCCGGCTTGAGACGGATAAGGCGTTCTGCCGCCGGCTGATGGAACGGCACGGGATCGCGGGGTGCCCGGAATACCGGGTCTGCCATGAGCCGGAGGAAGCACGGCGGTTCATCGAGGCCTACGGCGGCGACCTCGCCATCAAGCCCATCGGCCTTACCGGCGGGAAGGGTGTGCGGATCATGGGCGAGCACGTCGACGTGGCGGGGGCGGCCGAATATATCCGGGAGATCGGGGGAGACGTCGTCCTGGAGGAACGGCTCATCGGCGAGGAGTTCACGCTCCAGGCGTTCGTAGACGGCGAGCACCTGGTGCCCATGCCGCTCGTGCAGGACCACAAACGTGCATACGAAGGGGACGTGGGGCCGAACACCGGCGGCATGGGCTCATACTCCCTGCCGGACCATATGCTCCCCTTCGTCAGCCGGTCGGACTACGAGAAGGCGCTCCGGATCATGGAGGATATGGTCGCTGCCATGCAGGACGAGGGGACGCCGTACCGGGGGATCCTCTACGGCCAGTTCATGAACACCTGCGACGGCCCAAAGGTCATCGAGTTCAACGCCCGCTTCGGGGACCCTGAGGCTATGAACGTCCTCTCGCTGCTCTCGTCGGACTTCTCCGCGATTGTTCGCCATATCATCGAGGGAGACCTCTCTCCGTCGCATGTCCGGTTCGCCCATAAGGCGACGGTCTGCAAGTATCTCGTCCCCGAGGGCTACCCGGAGGCCCCTATGGCCCACGAACCTCTCGTCCTTGGCGACTACGGTGACGCTCTGCTCTACTACGCAAACGTCGAAGAGCGGGACGGGAAACTCTATACCCTGACATCGCGAACGCTCGCGTTCGTCGGAATGGGCGAGACGCTCGAGGAGGCCGAAGCCATCGCCGAGAAGGCGGCATCTTCCGTCTCAGGAAGCGTCTTTCACCGCAGGGACATCGGCACCCCCGAACTCCTCGAAAAGCGGTGCCGCCACATGAGGGAGATTGCATGAAGAAGGATTTTCTCTCGATCACCGATATCGACGAGTACGAACTTGAGAGTATCATCGCCGACGCAGTACACCTCAAAAGACTGAAGTGTGCAGGGACCGCTCACGAATACCTGAGAGGAAAGAGCCTCGGCATGATCTTTGAGAAGGCCTCCACCCGCACCCGGGTCTCGTTCGAGGTGGGGATGTCCGACCTTGGCGGCCACGCACTCTTCTTAAATCCCCAGGACATGCAGCTCGGGCGGGGGGAAGAGATCCGGGACACGGCACGGGTGCTTGCCCGCTACGTCGACGCGATGATGATCCGCGCCTACAGCCACGCCGCCATCGAGGAGTTCGCCCGCTACTCGTCCGTCCCGGTCGTCAACGGCCTTTCCGACCGTCTGCACCCCTGCCAGGTGCTCTCCGACATCATGACCTTGAGCGAGCGGTTCGGCGACCTCCACGGCCTGAAACTTGCGTGGGTCGGGGACGGCAACAACGTCTGCAACTCATGGATCCTCTCCTCAGCCCTGACGGGGATGGAGATCGTGGTCGCGAGCCCCCTGCGTTACCGGCCGAAGGATGAAGTCGTCGGCCAGGCGCAGGCGGCAGGGGGCAAGGTCAGCATCGTTACGGACCCGAAGGAAGCGGTCAGGGACGCAGACGTCCTCTACACCGATATCTGGGTCTCCATGGGCGACGAGCAGGAGCGTGCCGAGCGGCTGCAGGCGCTCAAAGGCTACACGATAAACTCCCGCCTTCTAGCGCAAGCATCACCCGACGCTCTCGTGATGCACTGCCTCCCCGCCCACCGGGGCGAGGAGATCACCGACGAGGTGATGGAAGGGCCGCAGAGCATCGTCTGGGATCAGGCCGAGAACCGGCTCCACGCGCAGAAGGCGCTGCTCGTGCGGCTGATCGCCGACGGGATGCCGGCGACGGATTAAACCATCTTCACGGCCGTTCCACCCATAAGTTCACCGGGTGAGACCGGTTATGGGCTCTTCCCGGCCAGGGCTCACGATGTCCCCTGACAGGGGGCCCGTGACGGGGATCGCAACGGGAGATGGCCGGGCAACTTCATTACCCGCCCCTCCTCCATCCCCGTTCGGGCATCTGCAGGATGCCCGGCGCACCATACGCCAGGGCAGCCGCTCAGACCCTGAGCCATCTCAAAAATCATCATATAACCAGTTATTTTCCTTTTTCTCAATCTAATTCAAAAATATGCAAATGTATATAATAATAAACACGGACAGTACACCATCCAAAGGGGACAGGACTCATGGATGATTCCATACACGATCAGTTCGCCCACATCCCGGAGCGGATCTCCGGGCTCGTCGACCTGGCATACAACCTCTGGTGGAGCTGGAACCCGGAAGCCCGGATACTCTTCAAGCAGCTGAACCATCAGGCGTGGAAGGCAAGCGTTCACAACCCGATCCGGATGCTTTGCGAGATACCGGTCGAGTTCCTGAACCGGGCGGCGGAGGATCCCACCTACTGCCACCGCTACGACATCGTCATGCGCCGGTTCAGGAAGTACATGAGCGCCACCGGGACCTGGTTCTCCGAGGAGTACGCCGGCCGTCCCCCGCTCGCTATCGCCTACTTCTCGGCGGAGTACGGGCTCCACCACTCGCTTCCCATCTACGCGGGCGGGCTCGGGTTCCTCGCCGGCGACCACCTGAAGGAAGCAAGCGACCTCGGCCTCCCGATGGTCGCCGTCGGGTTCCTGTACTCGCAGGGCTACCTGCACCAGCAGATCAACCACGACGGCTGGCAGGAAGACGTCACCGAACCGCTCGACCGCGATGCGGCGCCCGTCACCCGGGTGCTCGACTCTGACGGCGAAGACCTGGTGGTCCGGGTCCCGCACATCGACCCGCCCATCTACGTCGCTGTCCGGAAGGTCCAGGTCGGCAGGATCCCGCTCTACCTCCTGGACACGGATATCCCCTGCAACGATCCTGCGAACCGGGGCATATCGTCCCGGCTGTACGCGGGCGACCTGGAGCAGCGCCTCCGGCAGGAGATCGTCCTCGGCATCGGCGGGAGGAAGGTGCTCCACGCCCTCGGCATCGAGTACGCGGCGGTGCACTTAAACGAAGGCCACCCGGCGTTCGCGCTGCTCGAACGGATCCGGGAGCGGGTCGAGCGGGGGATGGAGTTTGAGGAGGCGCTCGAAGAAGTGCGGGCGACGTCCATCTTCACCACGCACACGCCCGTCCCTGCAGGGCACGACGTCTTCCCCGTCGACCTCATCGACCGCTACTTCGCGCCCTACTACACGGCGCTCGGCATCGACCGGATGAGGTTCCTGCAGCTCGGGGTCCACCCGGAGAGCCCCGCCTCGGGCTTCAACATGACCGCGTTCGCCCTGCGTGCGTCGGCGCACCACAACGGCGTCTCGCGTGCAAACAAGGTCGTTGCCTGCGACATGTGGAAATGCCTGTGGCCCGGGCCCCCGGAGGCGACGGTGCCCATCGACTACGTCACAAACGGCGTCCATGTGCCGACCTGGCTGAACACCCGAATGAAGGGGCTGTACGACCGGTATATCGGGCCGGCCTCCCCCGACTGGCTCTCGGAGCACGACGACCCGGTGGTATGGGAACTCATCGACGAGATCCCGGACGCCGAACTCTGGCAACTGCATCTCTGGCTGAAGGCAAAACTCATCAACCGGATCCGGGAACGGGAGCGGATCAAATGGGCCGCGCACCGCGGCGCGCTCAATCCCGCAGCCGAAGGGGCGTTCCTCAACCCCTCCGTCCTGACGATCGGGTTTGCCCGGCGGTTCTCGACCTACAAGCGGGCGCACCTCATCTTCGAGGACCCGGAGCGGTTGAAGCGCATCTTAAACAACCCCTGGTATCCCGTCCAGATCATCTTCGCCGGCAAGGCCCACCCGTCCGACAACGACGGAAAGCGGGTGCTCCAGCAGATCTACCGCTACACGCAGGACCCCGGGTTCGGAGGGCGCGTCGCGTTCATCGAGGACTATAACGACCAGGTGGCCCAGTACCTGGTGCACGGCGTCGATGTCTGGTTAAACAACCCCCTGCCCCCGATGGAGGCAAGCGGCACGAGCGGCATGAAGGCGTCGCTCAATGGGGTGCTGAACCTCTCCATCCTCGACGGGTGGTGGATCGAAGGCTATAACGGCAGAAACGGCTGGGCGTTCGGGAGCGAGACGGCCGCCTCCGGCGCGAGGAACGCCGTCGATGCCGCGGCAATCTACAACCTCCTGGAGAAAGAGGTCGTCCCGCTCTACTACGACCGCTCCATCGACGACGTCCCTCACGGCTGGGTGAAGGTGATGAAGGAGTCGATCAAGAGCAACGGCCCCCGGTTCTCATCCCGCCGGATGGTGAAGGAGTACGTCGCCCGGTACTATCCGTCCCTCCTGAAAGGCGCGGGGCCGGGGTATGCCCGGCGCCCGGCAGCGGCGAAACCGCGGGCTCCGGCCTGGAAACCGCAGGCTCAGGAAACATCCCGGGAATGGAGCGAATAACCTCTTACGAGGAGCGCTCCGCACCGGCTGAAGCCCGAGCCTCTCTCCGTGAGACCCGCCTGCGCGTCTCCTCGGATGCGGCCTGAAGCCCCCGCTCATCGTGCGGGGACCTCCCGCCGGCCCGGGCAACACGCTGCCGGGTCTCGACGCTTGCAGCCTGGAGCCCTCGCGTCTCGTGCGGGGCCCGGCCCCCGGCTTTCGCAACCCGCCGCCGTGTCTCGCGGGAAGCGGCCTGCAGCCCCCGTTTTGCGTGCGGCGCCGTCCCGCCGATCTTTGCAACACGCTTCCGGGTCGCTTCATCTGCGGATGCAAGACCGCGCTTCGCCTTCTTCCCCTCTCCGGTCATACCATCGACTCCCGGGTTACCCTCCCCCGGTGGATTGCTCCCCTTCATCCGGGCGACCATGTACTGCCATGCTCCGTCACGCCCCCCCGGCACGCCAGCCATGCGCGACTAATATAAAAACATTGTTATATTAATGGCTATCCAGATTTTTTCGCCTGTTCTCCTGCTGCCGAAATAGGAGGGGCGGGCCATAGGAACCGTTCGAGCCGGTTTTTAGGGATCGGAAGGAGCACAGCCATGCCCAAAAAAAGTCGTTTCGGCCGGGCCGGTATGCAGGACCGTTTCCCGCCTACATAACTTCGCCGAGGGCCTTGCTCACGTCGGCGGCAGAACGGAACTCCCGGTCCCGGATCCTGTTCAGGATATCGAGCACATCACCCGGTGCACTGTTCCTCTGCGCCTGGCTGATGACCCCGCTTATGCCCGCAGGATAGTGCATGCCGCGGAGGTACCGCTGCACTTCAACTACACTGACGGCCGTGGTTCTGCCGGCCGGCGCTTCCTCACCACCCCGTTCGGGCGCAGGGACGGTCTCTCCACCGGACGGCGATCTCCGCCTTGATCCGAACTCCGACCCGGCCATCGCCTTGCTGACGTCTATCGGCGAGTGGTAGGTCTGGTCGGGCAGGCCGTCGAGGGTATCCATGACATCCCTGTCCGCATTGTTCATCCTTGCCCGGTCGATCAGGTCCTGCCTGTTCGCCGGGTAATCCACCCCGGCCAGATACTTCTCGACCATCACCGGGTTTACCTTGAACCTTGCCTCTGCCATTATGTCACCTCCCGTGACGGACGGTGAATGGGACGGCTTTTATAAAATGGTTGTTCTGCCGCCCGTGGCGATGGAAGATCGCTCATTCGGGTAATGCGGTTCGATGGGCGGGGTGGAGCCTTCGGGGCCCCTGCACAGGATATGCTCATACCCCGTTCTGCAGTTCCCGGATCATCCGCCGTATCTGGCCGAACTGCACTTCCGGCGTGGTAAAGATGCAGAGGTACTCGTCCCCATAGGGAGCAATGATGACGTTTCCGCCGCGATAGAAGAGCGTCATCTGCACGAAGGCCCCGCATGCGGGGACAGCCGACCGCAGGCCGAGCGACCACCGGAGCAGATCCTCGGCGAACGCGACGGTATAGTCGGCATCAAGGTCTCCGGCGGAGGAGAGGCAAAGACCGTCGGAGAAACAGGCAACCGCGGTCACCCCCGGTTGCTGCAGTACCGCCACGAACGGTTCGGGAGGGGCACCGTGCTCCACGGTCCCGGCCGCAGGGCTGCGCCCATCATGCTCCCGGGATGGGCCGGCCGCGGGAGGTTCACGGTCAGGGTGCAGGAGGGCCTCATCCTGGCGGCAGAGACGCAGGGCTTCCTGCATCTCGTCGGGCTCGTACTTCCAGAGGCCGAAGTCGAGGATAGGCTGACTTTCGAAGTACTTCAACGCCGACGGCCCGCTCAGGGATTTCAGAGGGTGCTTGAACCGCGCAGCGAGAGGCACGCCTTTCTGCACCAGCACAACCCCCCCACCATCCTGCATCGTGATCCGCACCGCCCCGGCAAAACGGGCCGTGTGGGAAAAGATCCACCGGAGCGGCGCCTGCATCTCGCCGATCGCTTTTCCCTCGGGTAGTTTATCCATCATCCGGATTCCTGCCTGATCGTATCATTCATCCGAAAGCAAGCGTCTCTCCGCCCGCTCCCCCTACTCGGCGTCATCCTTTGCAAGGGTATCGAGGATCCTGTAGGAGTTGATCAGGCGGTTGAACGCGACTGCGAGTTCACCGATCTCATCGTTGCTCGTCACCGTGATCTCGGCGTTCGTGAGGTCCCCCTGGCTGACGCTGGTTGCAACGCTCGCCAGCTGCTCGATGGGGGTTGTGATGCTCTTCGCTAGGTAGAAACTCCACATCAGGATGACGGAGAGCGTGAGCAGGGTCATGATAATGATGCTGTTCTGCAGACCGAGTGTGGCGATGACGCTCCCGGTATCCCCTGCCGAGACAATCCCCAGCAGGAAGACAGGGATGACCGCAACGGTGAGCATGCTCGCCATGAGCTTGTAGAATATCGGGATCTGGATGACGAGTCCATCCTGCATTATCCCGACGTCTTGCGAGAAGGTTTCAGCCATGCAAGAGTAGTTTCTTATTTTAATATATTAAATTATCTATTATAAAAAATAGAAATTATGGCAAAATACTAAAATATGAGACATATAAAATGTCCTTGATCGATTCGAGGCATTATTATGCGCCTTTCAACATAATATACTCAAATCAGAATAACGGCACCAACCCTGAACCGGGGTATATAGGCATGCGTGACGGATGTTCATGCATCCGCTGCAAAGCGTGAATGTTTTTTACCCTCCGGAGTGCTCGGCGCTGCCCGAAAGGGTTCCATGGGACCATCGTTCCGGCAGCGAAGGGCGGCGGTGGAAGAGCATCCGGAGGGGCATCAACATATTGATACAGGATGCGGGGAAGTGGGAGTGAGCACAGCTTCCTGTTGCGTGCCGGGGGTTGGGAGTTCACATGACTCTTGTAATGGCATTCATCGGAAAACAGGGCGCCGTCATGGCGGGGGATATGCGGGAGATCGCATTTGGGGGCGACGATTCCCGCATCGAAGACCTGGAGCGCGAACTCTACAGCGGCTCGATCGCTTCCGACACCGACCTCGCAGAGCGGGCGGACGAGATGGGCGTGACAATCCGGGTCAGGGACGATAAGGCCAAGGTTTCGCAGCAGGACGGAGTGCTCATCGGCGAGGTGACCGAGACGGAAGGAGCGGCAGTTGCAAAGAGGAGGCTGTACGCTACGACTGGCAGTTACGCAATTGCCGAGGTCCTCGACTCCCGGCTACGGGTAATGCAGAGGGGCAGGGCAAGCAATTTCGTGGTGCTGGGCAACGATATCACGAAAAGGATCGCGAACGAGTGCATCCGGGGGATGTGGGAAGGCGGGACGATTCAGGATGCCCTGCGGCTCATCATGCTCACCATGCAGATAGCGGCGAGCGCAACGGCATCGGTGAGCAGGACGTTCATACTGGTGCATACCGATCGCGCGGCAAGCCTGGCTGACGCCATCGAGCGGGATTCGCACAGAGCATGAACCCCGGGTTGTGCTCACCTCCGCTCCGGTACGGAGGCCGGCGACGGCGCTGAAAAGCGAGAATTACTGGCTGAGATAGTTGTGCTTTTTGAGCCAGTCTACCTGCGGCCTGATGTAGCGGTAGACGATATCACACTTCTCGTCCTGGAAACTCCAGGGGACGACGATCAGGAGGTCGCCTTCGCGTATCCAGAGCCTCTTTTTGATCTTGCCCTTGATCCGCCCGGTGCGCGTGACGCCGTCCTCGCAGCGGACACGGATATGGTTTGCCCCGAGCATCAGGTCGGCCCTGCCGAAAATCTCCCGGTTTCGCTTCTTCGGTAGCCGTACGCGTACGATCTCTTCACTTTCGTTGTTCTGTGTTCCTCGTGTATTAGTCAGTTAATCAACTCCGTAATAGACGGCGGCATGACCCACCTGAATATGTTATAGGTTTATACCAAGGACCCGGGCCACCATTAAAGTATCTATCCTCTGTTTATCCCGCCGGCCCCCGGTCGGCGAACGGTGCCGGACGCGGTGGAAGGCCCGCCACGGAAACGAAGGGCATGCCTGCGGCAGCGTAATCCCGGTGCGGCCTTCCGGTTCGAGGAGCCGCCCGGGACCGGATCCGGGACAACGGCACCGAACGGCCTTCGGCCAGGGGCAACCCCACACCGGGTGCGCCCCCGCATCGTGGAAGTTGCCCCCAAACCGCCGTCCGGTTTTTCATCCGAAGGGTAATTAAGGGTTGAGCGTATATGAGTGAAGAGGATCTTTGAATGGAAAGCAGCAAGCTGTACGTCGGTAACCTCACCTACTCGGTAAACGAAGAGCAGTTGAAAGAACTATTCAGCCAGTACGGGACGGTAACCGATGTCAGAGTCATCGAGCGCAAAGGGTTCGGGTTCGTTGAGATGTCCAGCCCCGAAGAGGCTGAGGCAGCAAAGGAAGCCCTGAACAACACCGTATTTGTGGGTCGCACCTTAAAGATCGACGAGGCCCGGCCTCCGAGACCGAGGAACGACTTCCGGCGCTACTAACATCTTCCCGGAAGAACGGCTATCCGAATATCCCACATTTTTCAAGAGCAGGGGTTCAGGCGAACCTCACCTCTGATTATCCAGCACGTACGGCCGCGCTATTCATTATCCATCTCCAGCCTGCAGCCACCCTGCCGCACACGGCAGAACCGGGCCGATGCATCGTTGCCGCCGCCATCCCGGACCCAAACCATTCGCCTGCCGGAGCACGTGCCTTTTTGCCCTAAAGGACAGCAACATTTTTATTCAACTAGAGCTATGGGGCGGGCGTGTGTCCCGCATGCGGGATGCAGTCAACATGGTGGTGAGAACTATGGCAGAAGAAAGACCTTCAGTAAAAGGCGGAATGGCCTCTGCAGCACAGGCTGCCTCCGTTGAAGAGCTGAGTGCATCCGCGTTCCAGAAGTTCCTCGGCGGTATGGACTACCCCGCCGGCAAACAGGACCTGATCAACCACGCACGGAAGAACAACGCGCCCGATGCGGTGATCCAGGTTCTCGAAATGTTCCAGGACAAGACCTTCCAGTCCGCAGCCGATGTGAGCCAGGAATTTGGCAGGGTCAAATAACTCTACTTTTTTGCACCCCCTCTTGTATCTCTTATTCCTCGAAGGTGAACTCTGCCGCCCAGTCGAACCCCTGGTTGTCTTCGTACCACTGCGGCCAGTGGGAGGACCATGCCGGCACGTTCACATCCCGGACCCGTTCGGTGGCCGGGAGATAGGGCTTGATGTCCAGCACCGGCGTGCCGTCGTCGGCATCGATGAACGGCACCGTGATGATGCCCGCTTCGGTATCGACGCCGATGACCGGAACCGCGGAGAGCGCGATCGGGTTCGGCCGGACGGGTGACCGGGTGGCGAAGATCCCGATTGTATCCGGACCTTTTGTGTATGGTTTTTTGCAGACCGTTTCGCTTCTGCACTCCGGCGTATCGACCCGGTCGCACCACCAGAGGACGAGGATGTGGCTGAACCCCCCCAGTTCCTGGAGCGCAGGCCGGAACGGTTCGGCGATCTCGATCGAGAACGATTCGTTGTCGGCATGCACGATGCCGACCGGTTTTACGGTGAATGTGCGTGTATCCATACGGGTAGCCTCTCCCCGGTTCAACGGTTGGCGCAGGGGAACTAAAAGGGCTCGAGTCTGCCCCGGGGCAGGGTTGCGGCTCCAAAGCGTTGCTAACGGCCTAAGGCGCTAAACATATCCTGTGATAGACGCAGAAACTTTGAAAAAGCGTATGCGAGAGGCCGGATTCGAACCGGCGAACTCCTACGAGACCAGGCCCTGAACCTGGCGCCTTTGACCTGGCTTGGCAACTCTCGCGCGAACGTGAGGCGAACTTCCGCCGTTGGCGTGTCCCGGCGTTCCTCGCGCCTGATATAGTAGTATCTCCAACAAAATAAATGTAATTACTCCCCGCCCTCCCCGACGGCAGGGGGGCTCCGGGAGTTATTGTCCGTAAACCGTTTCATCTCCAGTTCACGGAGTTCGTGCCGCTTGATCTTGCCGGAGATGGTCTTTGGAAGCGACTCCACGAACTCGATCACGCGGGGATATTTGTAGGGCGCCGTCACCCGCTTGACCTGTTTCTGGATATCCTTGACCAGGGACTCCGTGGCCCGGTATCCGGGCTTCAGGACGATGAACGCCTTGACGACCAGCCCGCGGAGCACATCGGGCGACCCGACGACCGCCGCCTCCTGGACGGCCGGGTGCTCCATGAGCGCGCTCTCGACCTCGAACGGCCCGATCCGGTAGCCGGACGACTTGATGACGTCGTCGTCACGGCCGATGAACCACAAGTAGCCGTCCTCGTCCGTGCAGGCCTTGTCGCCGGTATAGTAGAACCCGTTCGAAAAGACCTTGCGGTTCTCCTCTTCATTGTCCAGATAGCCGGAGAAGAGCCCCACCGGCCGGGGGTCGAGTTTGATCGCGATGCGCCCTTCCTCCCCGACGCCCACCGGGTTCCCGTCGTCGTCGTGGAGCTCGATATGCCAGCCAGGCATGGGCCTCCCCATGGAGCCGGGCTTGGGCTTCATGCCGGGAAGCGTCCCGATGCAGAGCACCGTCTCGGTCTGTCCGTAGCCCTCGTAGATCGTCCTCCCGGTCCCCTCCTGCCATGCCCGGATCACCTCGGGGTTGAGGGCTTCCCCGGCGCTGCAGCAGTGGCGCAGGTCGGCGAGATCGAACTTGTCGAGGTCGGCGAGGATGAGCATCCGGTAGATGGTCGGGGGGCAGCAGAACGTCGTGACCCCGTACTTCTCCAGCAGCGGCAGGATCTCGGTGGCGTGGAACCGGCCCCGGATGTCGTAGACGAAGATGCAGGCGCCGACGATCCACTGGCCGTAGAGTTTGCCCCACGCGCTCTTTCCCCATCCGGTATCGGAGAGCGTCAGGTGCAGGTCGTTCGGGCGCAGGTCGTGCCACAGCTGCGCGGTGACGATGTGCCCGAGCGGGTAGGAGTGGTCGTGGACCACCATCTTCGGTTCGCCGGTGGTGCCGGAGGTGAAGAAGATCAGTAACGGGTCGGTCGCTTTCGTCCGGTGCATGCCGGGGAGGTTCACCAGTTTGTGCGAACAGGGCGCGGGGTAGTCGAGCTCGACGGGGTAGCTGACCCACCCGTCCCGCACGCCGTCGATCATGAGCCGGACGGCAAGCGTGGGGCAGTCTTCCCGGATCTCCTCGACCTTATCCGCATGCTCGGCCATGGTGATGATCATCCTGATGTCGGCCGCCTGGATGCGGTACTTCAGGTCTTTGGGGGTCAGCATCGTGGTTGCGGGGCAGTACACGGCGCCGAGTTTGATGAGGGCGATGGTGAAGACCCACCATTCGGGTGTCCGTGGAAGCATCAGCATGACCCGGTCGCCCTTCTTGATGCCGTATTTCAGGCAGATGTTGACCGCCTGGTTCGAGAGGCGCATGAGGTCGAAGAAGGTGTATTTCTTCTCGTTTCCTTTCTGGTCCACCCAGATCATCGCCAGTTTATTCCGGTCCTTCTTTGCCCATGCGTCGATCACGTCGAAGCCGAAGTTATAGTATTCAGGGACGTCTATCTTGAAATTGGCGCAGAGGTCTTCGTAGGACGCTGGTTTTCGTTCATCATCCGCCATAACGCGATCAATAAAAAGTTGCGCGTTTATGGTTTAAAGCGTTCACGAAGTTGAAAGGCGACCTGTGCCCGGGATCATAAAGATTACCCATTAGTATTATGGTCCGAAAAACGATACTCATATCAATGGATGAGAAGGGATACGAGTCACTGAAAATTGAGAACATCGTTGCCTCCGGGGTGATTGCAGACTCGATCGACCTCGAAAACGTATCGGATAAAATAAAAAACTGCGAGTTGAATACGAAGAGGTTCCCCGGAGCGGTCTACCGCATCGAGAAACCCAAGATCGCATCCCTGATATTCTCCTCGGGAAAAGTGGTGCTCACAGGGATCAGGAACAAGCAGGATCTGCATGACGGTCTTGAGATCATCATGCAGTCGCTGCGGGATGCCGGCGTCGACACTTACAACGAACCACAGGTCGCGGTCACGAACATCGTCTGTTCGTACGATATGGGCAGGTACATCAACCTAAACAAGGTTGTCATCACCCTCAACCTCGAGAACATCGAGTACGAACCCGAGCAGTTCCCGGGGCTCGTCTACCGCATCGAGGACCCGAAGATCGTCGCCCTTCTCTTCAGTTCCGGCAAGATCATTCTGACCGGCGGAAAGAACATCGAGGATATCAAGAGAGGGCTTGATTTCCTGGAGCAGCGGCTCGAAACTATAATGTAACCCTTTTTTTCTGGTGCGTTCTTTTTATCAGGGGAAGGGGGCCGGCGGGCTCCTGATTTTTGGCCGGGGTTCAAATCGCCTATAGAGGACATCCTGCCTGTATGCGCCGGCAGAATATCCTGACCTGAAGCGCGTCTTTTTGGTCCCGCATCTGAGGGGACTCATGCGTCAAGCGTGTGCCGTCGATCTTACTCAAGAGCGCTGTTCTTGTGTCGCAGTTCACATGCACGGCTTTCGTGGGGGCATCGCCACGCACTGCCCCCGCCCCTTGGGGCGGGGAACGACTGCCGGAACGGCAGGAGTTTGAGCACCGTCAGGTGCGGAGTGCGACGGGTCGTAGAGTGCGACTGCCGGAACGGCAGGAGCATGAGAAAACGCGAAGCGTTTTCGGAGCCGGAGCATGAGCACCGTCAGGTGCGATTGAGGAGGCCGGAGGCCGGGCGGGGTGGGGTTTACAGATGTGCCCAATGCGGTAGAAACAGGGGAGGGGGGATGCTGCCGCCTTCCAGCCACAGGCTATACTCAAAAGCCACCATCAGGTGCCCCCAGGTGCCGGCAAATCCCAACCTTCTCACCAATACCGGTGCGTCTTCACGTAATTCCGCTCGGCCTTCAAGATCTCCCGGTAGAAGGCGTCCCCTTCGGAGAGGGTCGCGAGGATCCGTGAGGCCACATCCGGGCCGACACCCCTTGCCGCGAGGGCGACCACCGCCTTCTTCCCGCTCGATAAGACAATGTTTGCGTTCCGGAGGAACCGGACCTCGATCGCCTGCTCCTCCTCGGACCTGTTCTTCTTCTTCACCGCCGGGATGAGCTGCTCGTCCCAGGGTTTCAGCGCCGCGATGAGCCGGGCGCTGCAGAGGGGGCACTGCGGCTTATCAGGGACCCGTTCGACGACCGTCCGGCTCTTCCACTTCCGGCAGTGCATGCAGAAGAGGACGACGTCCTCCTTCTCGAGGCGGCGCGCGAGCGTCCCGATCACCGCCTGGTCGACCATCGGCGGTGGGATCATGTCCCGCGAGGACGAGAGCCCTTCGCTCCCGAGCGGGCTCAACCGCCCGGAGGTGACGGCAAGTTGGCCGTCGCGGACCGCTGTGAGGATCTCCTGCGCCGCGTCCACGTCCATGGAGTTCGCGAAGAGTTCGCGGTAGGCCTCGGCCGCGATGACGGTCTCGTCGAAGAGGTCGATGAGCCGGTGGATGCTGAACCGCTCGTAATCGGCGTCCGCGTCGATGGCGCCGAACTTTTTGGCCACCTGCACGAGTTTCCACTTGAAGAGCGCCGTCCGTTTCAGGGCGAGTTTCAGGATCCCGGGGAGGTGTTCGGGTTCAAGCGCCGCGAGGGTCTCCTGCACCTCGAGTGAGCGGACGTTATCGGGCAGGCGCAGGAGGAACCGGTAGGCCCCGACCTCGATCCCGACGGTCGTCCCGTATCGGGCCGAGAGGAGGACCGAGAGCGCCCGGGCCAGCGTCTCGTTCGCCCTGTGCCCGCCGCAGACGTTGCAGACCACGCCTTCGTCCGCGTTCTCGAGGGTGATGAGGCGGTCGGTGGGGACCGGGTAGTGCCCGTCGTCCATCCGGGCGATGAACCGCTCCGCGTAACGGACCGCTTCCGGGATATCGGAGTAGCGGCCGAACGCCCGGGTCCGCCGGAGCGCCCCGACCTCCCGGGCGACGGGGAACGGCACCGGGATCTGCTCCCCTTCCCACGACGGGACCTCGCCCTTCGCCCGTGTGGCCGGCTCGACCGTGATCCTGGTGCCCTCGATCTCGAGCACCCGCCAGAGCTGGCCCTTGGTGATGAAGACCGCGCCGGTGTGCATCCACCCGAGGACGAACGACTCGTCCAGCGTCCCGACGGTGCGGCGCGAGACCATGTCGAAGATCTCCATCTTGCGCTCGTCGTGGATCATCGAGAGGTTCTCGATGAGGTAGCGCCGGGCCCGGCCCGTCCGGACGATCCGGGTCCCGTCAAGCCGGATCAGCCGGTGCTCCGCCATCTGGCGGCAGACGTCGTCGAGGAGCGGCCCGCACCCGTCAAAGACGTTCGACCGCTCGATCATCGCCCGGACACGGGAGACCTCGATCTCCCCGTACTCGACCGCGATCGCCGCCACCTGATTCGCGAGCACGTCGGCGGCACCGGCGGGCGGAACGATCCGTTCGCATTCGTTCGCCTTTGCCCGCCGTGCAATCACGAGCGACTCTAAAAGGTCGTCAAACCCCGTCGCGAGGACGGTCCCGCGCGAGACGGTGTCGAGCCGGTGGCCGGCCCGGCCGACCCGCTGCACCAGGCGCGAGACCTGCCGGGGGGAGCCGAACTGGACGACGTGCTCGATGTGCCCGATGTCGATCCCGAGTTCCATCGAGGACGTGGCGATCAGCGTCCGGACCTCGCCCTTCCTGAACCGCTCCTCGGCATCCACCCTGACGTCCCGCGAGAGCGAGCCGTGGTGGACTTCGACGTCACCACGCGAGTAGAGCTGGTGGCCGAGCGCCTCGGCAGTCACCCGGGTGTTGACGAAGACGAGCGTGGAGCCCGGCGCGTCCAGGCATTTCCCGACGGCCCGGGTCTGGGCCCCGAAGTCTTCCCCGGCGAACCGGACGCCGATGTCGAGGCTGCTCGCGACCGGCACCTCGACGAGCGAGAAGGGCCGGGTCCCGCAGAGGAACCGGCCGATGTCGCCCGGGTTCCCGACGGTCGCCGAGAGGCCGATGCGCTGGAACTCTCCCGCGTATTCGGCAAGGCGTTCGAGCGCCACCGCGAGCTGCGCTCCCCGCTTGCTGTCGGCGAGCTCGTGGATCTCGTCGATGACGACGTACCGGACGTTCTTCAAGTGCTCACGGAGGCGCTTGCCCATGAAGAGCGCCTGCAGCGACTCCGGGGTGGTGATGAGCAGGTCGGGAGCGGCGAGCGCCTGTTTGCGCCGCTCGTTCTGCGGGGTGTCCCCGTGCCGGACCCCGACCGAGAGGCCGAGTTCCCGGCACCACCACTCCATCCGTGCGAGGATATCCCGGTTCAGCGACCGGAGGGGCGTGATGTAGAGCGCCTTGAACCCCGCACCGGTGGTCTCGAGGAGCCGGTCGAAGACCGGGAACATTGCGCTCTCGGTCTTTCCCGTGCCGGTCGGCGCCACCAGGACCAGGTTCTCCCCGGAGAGGAGCCGGGGGATGGCCTGCTCCTGCGCCTCAGAGAGGCCGGTGAACCCGCGCCTCCTGACAACTTCCCGCACACGGGGGTCGAGGAGGTCAGACGCCGTCTGCGGGGCAGAGCGTGGCTGGTGAGCCGACGTACGTGCCATCTGCGAGATACACCTCCGCGGATTGTTCGTCTATGCACCGGGAGAGGGGGCCGAGCCCGCTCTTTTGCAGCCGTCCGACATCGATACCGCCCGCGAACTCGTTGAAGGCCGGGACGAAGAGGAGCCGGGTGCGGTCCTCCGACGGCTCCTCGACCACCGAGTAGAGGTAAGCCGGCCGGGCGCGTGCGGCGCACCCGACGGTATCCACGAGCGAGACGACCGGGTGGTGGTGGCCGACGACGACGAGGTGGCCGAAGAGTTCGGGGGCGGGGTGGGTGTGGCCGTGGAGGTAACCGACACCGTCGATGAGCGTGCCATCGGCAGGCAGGAGTTCTCCGGGCTCGAGGAACCGCCCGATGCCCCCGTCGTGGTTGCCCGGGGCGACGGCGATCGGCACGTGGTCCCGGAACGCGGCAAGGACGCCGGGGAGTTCCCGGTACTCCTGCCTGCTCGTCACCGGCACGTTGTGCTTGACGTCCCCGAGGAGGAGGAGGAGGTCGGGCTGTGCCTCCTCGATACAGGCGATCACCCGGTCGGCCCGGGCGGCGCTCCGGCTCGCGATGTGGACGCCGTGACGTTCAAGGCCCGATTCGATGCCCATGTGCAGGTCGGCGACGACCAGCACCCGCCGGCCGCTCTCGACCAGGAGGGCAGGACCGTTCTCTATAAAGTGAAGGCGCATTTCGGTGTGTCAGATCAGTTTGATCATGCCCGATGCGGGCTGGTAGCATTCCCCTGCAGCGAGGAGTTCCTCGAGCGCGGCGCGTGCTTCCCGGGCGGAGAGGCCCGAGCGCACCCCGATGGCGACGGCGCCCTCAACGTCGATGCCCCGGGCGCCGCCCTCGCCCTCGAGGGCATCGAGGAGGAGATCGCGGGCGACGAGGGGCTCGATCTCGCCGATGGTGATGTCCGGGCGGACGCTTGCAAGCGCTGTGCGCACCATCGCGGCCATCCCCCGGATATCCTCGTCCGTGGTCCCGTAGAGGCGGCGGGCGGCGGCGGTCCGTTCGTCACCGCCGTCCCGGAGCGATTCGAGCCGGTCCAGCGTCGCACCTGCGGTCGAGAGTACCCAGAGGTCGCGGACGGTGCGGTTCACCACGTTGATCGCTTCGGCTTCTACGTTCGCGCACGTTCGCTCACCGGTCCCGGTCAGGATCGCCCGGCCGGTGACGGCGACGAACGCGGGCGGTTCGATGTAGCCGAGCGTCTCGACCGCGTCGGGGCTCTGCCAGTCTACCGTGACCAGGAAGGTGCCGGTAGGATCGGCTATCCGGGCCTGCATGACGTCGCCGCTCCCCCTCTTCTCGGTCAGGGCGCCGGCGATGAAGAGGCGGCGGCACCAGGCGGCCCCCGGCGTCACCACGTACGAGCCGTTCCGGCCGTCGCCGGAGTCCGCCGTGTGCCGCGCGGCGGAGAAGTCCTGCGCAAATACCTGTTCTGCAGGTTCCATAAATCCGTCCGTTCGAGGAAGGGGGTGCGGATATGCCGGGAGTTCGTGTGGAGATCCGGCCGGATCTCCCGGCCCGGCATTTCCGTGAAACCCTGTACCTATCTTTTCGTCTTCAGCTGATTCCGCAAGGAGTTCCCGGTCTTCAGGCCGAGCGGGAATTGCGATTCACTGATCTAACTTTATACACTTTTGAGTGAAATAGATACCTGTGCTCACCACAAAGACCGTCATCCTCAAGATGGACTGTTCCGACCCCGATCTTCTCGACCGGACGGTACGGACCTACACCAAGGGGATGAACTACGTCTCTGCGATCGTGTACAACCTCGGGAAACCCAAGGGTTCTGCTGCCCTCCAGAAGATTGTCTATCCCGCTCTTCGGGGGCAGATTGGTCTCAAGTCCCAGATGTCCTGCAATGTCGTCCGGCAGGTCACGGGAACCTACCGGACACTCCAGGCACAGGTTCGGGCGAAAAAGACCGAGTGGCAGCAGATCACCTACGCCCCCACCTCCATGACCTTCTCCTTTGGGCGAGACTTCTCCCTTGATGGAGACAAGATCGGTCTTACGACCCTCGAAGGGAGAAAGAAGTACCGGTTCTTCCGGTACCCCCACATGGAGCGGTATCTCGACGGAACCTGGAAGTTTGGCGCGTCGAAACTGGTGAAACACAAGGACGGGACATACTACTTCCACCTCTGTTGCGAGAGGGAGACAGAGACCCGTGAGGTCGCGGAGTCTTCGACCTTTATGGGAGTGGATGTGGGGCAGAACTTCCTTGCGGTTGCCTCGACGACCGACAAAAAGTGTCGGTTCTTCTGTGGCGGGAAAGCCAAGGATCTCCGCAACATCTATTCTACTATGCGGAAACGGTTGCAGTCAAAGGGCACCCGGTCGGCAAAGAAAATGCTGAAGCACCTCTCCGGCCGGGAGAGACGGTTAATGACTGATATGAACCACGGCGTCTCGAAGGAGATCGTTTGGTTTGCCGTTCAGAACAGGGTCGATGTGATCGGGTTGGAGGATCTGTCCGGGATCAGGGATCGGCCAGATACCCCCAAGAAGCGGAGATACACCCATCATTCCTGGGCGTTCTTTGAACTTCAGTCCTTCATCGAGTATAAGGCGCGGGAGAAGGGTATATCGACGGTCTATGTCGATCCTGCCTATACCTCCCAGACCTGCCCTCGATGCAACCATATCAGCAAGGATAATCGGAATGGAAGGTCGTTTGTCTGCGAATGCTGCGGGCACTCCCTCCATGCCGATCTTATCGGTGCTCGGAACATCGAGTCCAGAGCACGCACCTACAGGTATACCTTGGAGGTGCAGGGGTGCAGTCAACCACCCGGACGAGAACTATCGACATGATAGAGTCTCAAGCCCCGGCCTTTAGGCCGAGGTAGTTGACCCCTCTAAAAAGGATCACCGGAACGGATGACGATCCTTTTACGATGGACGAGCACCAACACCTATGCAAATGGACGGCAACCACACCATCTGGATAGAGAAGTATCGGCCCCGGAGACTCGATGAGATGGTCGGACAGAAGGATATCGTGGTGCGCCTCCAGTCCTACGTGAAGACCGGCAACCTGCCGCACCTCCTCTTCACGGGCAGCGCAGGGATCGGGAAGACCACCGCCGCCGTGGCGCTCGCGCGGGAGTTCTTCGGCGACTCCTGGCAGACGAACTTCCGCGAGATGAACGCCTCCGACGAGCGGGGCATCGACGTCGTCAGAAACCAGATCAAGGAGTTCGCCCGGACGTCGCCGCTTGCCGGCGCGGCGTTCAAGATCCTCTTCCTCGACGAGGCGGACGCGCTGACGACGGATGCGCAGGCGGCTCTCCGGCGGACGATGGAGACCTACGCCCGGACCTGCCGGTTCATCCTCTCGTGCAACTACTCCTCGAAGATCATCGATCCCATCCAGAGCCGGTGCGCCATCTACCGGTTCAGGCCGCTTGAGGCGGAGGCGGTCATCGAGGAGATCAGGAGGATCGCCGCGGCCGAAGGCCTCAAGGTCACACAGGGTGCGCTCGACGCCATCGTCTACATCGCCTCAGGGGATATGAGGAAGGCGATCAACGCCCTGCAGGGCGCCGCCATCCTCCGTTCCGACATCGATGAGGAGACGGTCTACGCGATCACCGCGACCGCCCGCCCGGAAGAGATCAATGAACTCCTCGACCTCTCGATTGCGGGCAAGTTCGACGAAGCGGAGCAGGCGCTCTCCGAACTGACCCGCGGCCGGGGCATCGCCCCGAACGAGCTGATCAACCAGTGCTACCGCACACTGGTCCAGCGCGATATGGACCGGACGCTCAAAGTGAGACTGATTGACGCTCTCGGCGAGACCGACTTCCGCCTCTCGGAAGGAGCGAGCAGCGATATCCAGATGGAAGCGCTGCTCGCCCGGTTCGTCCTCGCCGCAGAGCGGCACCGCTGAGGATTCTGCCGTGACCGAAGAGATAACCGTCGCTGTCACCGATGTCGTCGGCGAGTGGACGAAGTTTTTAAAGAAGCAGTACAAGCGCGAGCTTGCCGAACTCTCCCGCGAGTATCCGCACAACCACTCGCTCATCATCGATTATCGCAAGATCCTGAACAACAAACTCGCGTTCGAGCTCCTGAGGAGCCCGGGAAAAGTCCTCGCGGATATCCGGGACGCGATCGTCCAGAACAAGCTCCTCAAGCTGAAGGACGGCCAGGACCCGGATCTCGTCAACATCCGGTTCACGAATCTGCCGCAGAAGACAAACGTCCGCGACATCCGGGCCGACCAGATCAACACCTTCGTCAGCATCGAGGGGATCCTTCGAAAGACCACCGAGGTCCGCCCCCGGATCGTCAGTGCGGTCTTCCGGTGCCGCACCTGCGGCAAGAACACCGACCCGGTTCCCCAGGGCTATGGACGGTTCGACGAGCCCGATTTCTGCCCGAATTGTGAGAGGAAGACCCGTCTCGATCTCGTCATGAACCGGTGCCGGTTCGTCGACGCCCAGAAACTCCGGATCCAGGAGTCACCGGAAGGCCTCCGGGGCGGCGAGCAGCCCCAGACGCTCGATATCGACGTCACCGACGACCTGACCGGCATGGTCGCGCCGGGCGACCGGGTGGTGGTGAACGGCATCCTGCGGTCGGTGCAGAGGGTCAACTACGGCCAGAAGAGCACGCTCTTTGACATCTATCTCGAGTGCAACTCCATCGAGGTCGCCGAGAAGGAGTTCGAGGAGGTCTCGATCAGCGAGGAGGACGAGGCGAAGATCATGGCGCTCGCCCGCGACCCCCTGGTCTATAAGAAGATCGCCCGGTCGATCGCGCCGACGATTTACGGCACCGACGACGTGAAGGAGGCGATCGCGCTCCAGCTCTTCGGCGGTATCGCGAAGGATATGCCGGACGGCTCACGCCTCCGCGGCGACGTCCACGTCCTGCTGGTCGGCGACCCGGGTATCGCAAAGAGCCAGATATTGCGCTACGTCGTGAAACTCTCGCCCCGCGGGATCTACACGAGCGGCAAGTCGTCGACCTCCGCCGGGCTGACGGCGACGGCGGTCAAGGACGAGTTCGGCGACGGGCGCTGGACGCTCGAGGCCGGTGCGCTGGTCCTCGCGGATATGGGGATCGCCGCCGTCGACGAGATGGACAAGATGCAGAAAGAGGACCGGAGCGCGCTGCACGAGGCGATGGAGCAGCAGTGCTACGACAACGAGACCGAGGTCCTCACGGAGAGCGGCTGGAAGCTCTTCCGCGACGTAACCGCGGACGACCGTGTCGCGACGCTCTCTCCCGACGGCAGGCTGGAGTACGCATCGCCGTCCAACTTCGTGGCATCGGAGTACGACGGGGAGTTGTACTACGTCAAGTCGCGGCAGGTCGACCTCGCGGTCACGCCGAACCACCGGATGTACGTCAACCTGAACCGGCGCGCCGACGAGTGGGAAGGGTTCCGGCTCATCCGCATGGACGAACTCCCCATCCACAAGCGGATGCGGTTCAAAAAGAACGCCGCATGGGCAGGGGAGCGGCACGAGACCTACGAGATTCCGCCCGTCGTCAAGTTCGCGAACCAGAACGCCGAAGGAAAACTAACCGAGCCCGTCACGGTCGGGATGGACGACTGGCTTGAGTTCCTGGGTTATTTCCTCTCCGAGGGGTCGGTTCAGCGGCACCACCAGACCGGGGTTCCCTACCGCGTGATCATATCGCAGACGAACCCGGAGTCTGCCGAAACGATCCGGCGGTGCCTCGAACGACTGCCGTTCCGGTTCTCCTATGACGGCAAGAACTTCTCGATCAACGCAAAGCAGCTTGCCGAACACCTCGCGCCGTTCGGGAAATGCCACGAGAAGTACGTCCCCGGCTACGCGAAGAGCCTCCCGCCGGAGCAGATCGCGATACTCCTCGATGCGCTCATGCTCGGGGACGGCTATGTCAACAGGACGACCGGGGTCTCGATATACACCACCTCGTCGAGGAGACTGGCCGACGACGTCACCGAGCTCCTGCTGAAGAAGGGGTGGTCGGGGAACACCTATCGATTGCGGGAGGCCGGGGAGGTCGTATCCAACCCCCGGGGCGGGACCGCGACCGCGACCCACGACATCTACCAGGTGACGTTCATCCGCGACGGCCAGAACGAGCCGAACGTCAACTCAAACGGGCAACGGCATATCGAGACGCGGCCGTATAAGGGCACGATCTACTGCCTCGAGGTTCCAAACCACATCCTGTATGTCCGGCGAAACGGCATCCCGGTCTGGTGCGGCAACTCGATCTCGGTCGCAAAGGCCGGCATCACCGCGACCCTGAAGTCCCGGTGCGCCCTCCTCGGCGCGGCGAACCCGAAACTCGGGCGGTTCGACCAGTTCGTCCCGATCGGCGAGCAGATCAACATGCCGCCGTCGCTCCTCTCCCGGTTCGACCTCATCTTCGTGATGACCGATCAGCCGGAGGCCGAGCGCGACGGGGCGATCGCCAATCACATCATCAAGACCCATGCCGTCGGCGAACTGATCAAGCAGCACGAGTACGAGCCGCTGCCGGACGTCGACGACGAGTACATCGAGCGGGCACTTGCGCCAGTCATCCCCGACATCGACCCGACGCTCCTGCGGAAATACATCGCCTACGCGAAACGGACCTGTTTCCCCATCCTCTCCGACGGGGCGAAGGAGGCGTTGATCGCCTACTATATGCGCCTGCGGAACCTCGCGAGCGGCAACAAGCCCGTCCCGGTGACCGCCCGGCAGCTCGAGGCGCTGGTGCGGCTCGCGGAGGCGAGCGCACGGATGCGGCTCTCGAATACCGTCGATACGGAGGATACCGACCGGATCTTAAAGATCGTGGACGCCTGTCTCCGGCAGGTCGCCTACGACGCCGAGACCGGGAGTTTCGATATCGACAAGCTCGTGACCGGGGTCACGAAGTCGCAGCGCGACATCATCCGGTCGGTGAAGGAGGCGATCCGGAACGTCTCCGGCGACTCCGGCGGCCAGGCAAGGGTCGACGAGGTGATCGATATCCTGCTGCAGCAGGGATTCTCCCGCGACAAGATCGAGCACACCCTCGAGCAGCTGAAACGGGGTGGCGAGGTGCTGGAACCCCGGCACGGGCTGGTAAAGCTGATCGGGTGAGGAGAGGGGGTTGCCCTTTTTTCTCGCGGAGGGCAGACCGGGGGTCTCCCATAGGAGAGCCCGGTCGAAGTAACCTGCCGGAGTTGGCGCTCATAGGCGCCGGGCTTAGAGGAGATCGTTCAGATCTTCAACCGTCATATAGGCCTGTTTTAAGATGCGCGGCAGTGTTGAGCGTTTGAGCGGTTTGTGCATGGGAACCGTCAGTTTCAGTGTTTTTGCCGGCAAACGCTTATGCAGGCGGATGTGGCTGCCACGCGTGCGGACGACAACCCATCCATCCCTTTGAAGAGCGGCGATGACTCTGTCATAGTCAAGAACAGGCACTTTGCTCATAGAGCAATCTCAACCTGTTCGGCTGTTTCGCTAAAAATGAGATCATCCTCAACGGTTTCAAGGTACAACTCAATGGCTTCCCTGATATTTTCCAGTGCTTCTTCCCTCGTATCGCCCTCGCTGATACAACCGGGAAGGCTTGGTACATAGACCGTATATCCCCCTTCCTCACTGGGTTCGAGCACCACACGCAGTCTCATATTCTAACCTATCGGGCCAGGGGATTTAATACTTAATTGAAATCCGGCGTGACAATCCATGAAGTTGGTTGTCGGCGCTCTTCATCGCCGGCGTGTCGACCTGTTCCGCCGTTAGAGCAGCCTTATCCTCCGTCTCCATCCCCCGGGACGGGCTCGGCCGCTTCGTTTTCACGAACAACCTCCCGGACGTGTAGAGGAAAGGGACAGAATTTATAAATAACCTCACGTTCAGGCCTTTGTATGGCGGAGCCCGGCGCGGATAAATACGATAAAGACCTTGGATTCATACTCGGGATTCTGCTGGTTATCATCTGGATTGCCCTGCTCTTTCTCATCGGACAGGCCCTCTTCCCGCGCCAGATTTTTACAGAAAACCCGTTCAGGGCCTGGATAAACGTGGGCCTCATCCCGTTCGTCATAATGTCCGGGAACTACCTGATATATTACCGGAAACTGGGCGGCATCGAGACCGTTCGCAGCGTAATCGGACTTAAGAGCAACCTTCTGGGTTTTCTGCTGTGTTTCGCCGTTCTCGTGGTATTGCATCTCGCTGGCTACACCCTTCCCTATCAGATCAACGCGATAGGCGGTCTTCTTGTGATTCTCGTCCTGTATCTGGCCTGGGACTGGAGCGCAACGCGAAGAAAGCCTCACGCGGGCGCGGAACAGGGGTGATCCGATGAACTGGCATTTTCCGCGTTCACGCTCCTCGGGTTCTACCTCGAGTGTGTGCTGGTCGCCACCGTCTTCTACGTCCTTCTCCGGGTGGTCATCTCCCTTCGTCGCCCGGACACCGGGGATGGGGGTAACACGGAATGAATCCAATGTATACCATCTGGGTAGCCTGAAGCCAATGCATGCCCGGGATAAACCCGGAGCAGGAAAACCCGTAACGAACCCCATGGGATAGTCACGGCGACAGCCCCTTATTACCCTGCGCCACAAACCTACTAACCATGATCACCGACCGCGAGAGAGCGGCCTTCGAAGCCGGGATCAAACTCGGCGCCCTCTATCACCAGTTCGTCGGGACGCCCATCGCCCGCGAGACTGCCGCGACCGTCGAGGCCGCCATCGAGCAGGCCGTCGCACTGCAGCCCTACGTGACGGATATCCGCGTCCGGCTGAACCGCGATATGATGGTCTCGAACAGGTTCGGCTACTCGGAACTTGCCGGAAAGATGTTCGATGCCGCTATCACGACCGAGGTCGGGGCGGCCGTCTGCCGCGCCCGGCTGCACCTCGAGGACGACTACCCCATGATGGAGATCGTCGAGTTCCATGAAACTCCCCGCGATACCGATCACTGACGACCATATCCACATCGACCCGGCAAACGGCCGGGGCATCGAGGCCGCGAAGGACTTTCGCCGCAGCGGAGGGACGCACATCTTCCTGGTCTCGAAGCCCTCCTGGTCGCTTGGGGTCGAACCCTCCGCCGGAGAGGACTACCGGGAGGTCTTCGACGCGACGCTCCGGGTAGCGGAGATGGTCCGGGAGACGGGGCTCGTCGTCTACCCGGTCCTCGGCGTCCACCCGGCGGAGATAGGCCGGCTCACAGAGAGGATGACCCTGGACGAGGCCGCCGCCGTGATGACGGCCGGGCTCGACCTCGCGGCCCGCTACGTCGAGGATGGCCGGGCCGTCGCTCTCAAGAGCGGCCGGCCCCACTACGAGGTCGCGCCGGAGGTGCTTGCCGCCTCGAACGCGGTCCTCTTCCATGCCCTCGAACTTGCAGCCGACTGCGGCTGCGCCGTCCAGCTCCACGCCGAGAGCGGGCCGTGCGCCGACGTCGTCGATATGGCACGGCAGGCCGGCATCCCGGTCGAGCGGGTCGTCAAGCACTTCGCGACGCCCGATACGCCCCTCATGCCCTCCTTCATCGCGCGGCACGAGGAGATCCCCGCGCTCGCCCGGTCGGGCCGGCGGTTCACGATGGAGAGCGATTACATGGACGAGAACTCCCGGCCCGGCGCGGTGATCGGGCCGAAGTCGGTGCCGCGGTTCACGCGCCGGTACCTGGAAGAAGGGCTCATCACCGAAGAGGACGCCTGGCGCATTCACGCGGAGACGCCGTCGCGCACCTACGGCGTGGATATCGCGCTCCCTTGACGGAACTGCGCACCTTTTTGACGACTCCCGTCAAACGGTATGTGATGTACCTAAAAGTGCACCGCATACCGGGCGCCGGTGAAGTGGTGGCTGCCTGCGACTCCGAACTCATGGACGCCACCCTGATGCACGGAGACGTGGAGGTCTGCATCACCGGAGGCTTTTACGGCACACAGCGTGCCGACGAAGAGGACGTCCGGGGGGCCCTCGCGGGCGCGGAGAACGTTAATATTATCGGGAAGCGCGTCGTAGCCCTCGCCGTCGCCATGGGCCTCATCGCCGAGAAGGACTGCATCATGATCGGCGACGTCCCCCACGCCCAGATATTCAGGATCTGACCCATGACCATCCAGACGAGCATCTGCCCCCGCTGCGGGCGGCCGACCGAGGAGGGACTCTGCCCGGAATGCCGGGCCGCGGATGTCCGGCTGCTGACCTGCCAGCCGTTCGTGACCGCCGTCTACTGTCCGGTCTGCGAGTCACAGAAGCGCGGCAAGACCTGGTCCGACCTGCAGATGCCCCACGTTGACCTCGTCACCGAACTGGCGGTGTCGGCGACGAGCATTCATGAGGATGCGAAGGATATCCGGGTCACCGTCCGATCGGAGGATATCGCGTCGAACAGGACGGCCTGCACCGTCGAGGTGGAGGCGAGCCTGTACGGTGTCCCGGTCCGGGAGACCTGCAGGACGGAGATCCGATGGCAGAAGGAGTCCTGCGACCGGTGCAGCCGCATCTCCGGGGGCTACTACGAGGGGATCGTCCAGGTGCGGGCTACGGGCAGGAAGATCAACGCCTACGAGCGGGAGGTCGCCGCGAGCCTTGCAGAGCAGACCGAGGAATCGCTCCAGCAGTCGGGCGACCGGTTCTCGTTCATATCGGAGCTCGAGGACACGAAAGACGGCGTCGATATCACCGTCGGGACGCAGCACCTCGGCCAGGCGATCGCGAGGGCGATCACGGGGGCGCTCGGCGGGCGGTTCACGACCCACCCGAAACTTGTCGGGGAGAAGGACGGCAAAGCGCTCTACCGGGTCACCTACTCCATCCGGCTGCCGTTCTACCAGAAAGGCGACGTGGTGGTCTCCCGCGGCAACTACTTTGAGGTCCGCGAGATCGACGGGCAGCGCCTCCGGGTCTTCGATCTCGCGGCCGGCGTTGCCCGGACGCTCACCGAGGGCGAGGTCGAGCGCCTTCTCGGGAACGTCCGCGAGGCCGAGTCCGCGCTCGTCGTCTTCACGCAGCCGGGCGTCGTGGGGCTGATGGACCCGAAGACCTACCAGACGCGGGAACTCAATACGGTCCCCTGGACGTTCCCCGTGGAGGGGCAGCCGATACGGGTGCTCCGCGACGAGGAGCAGGACCGGCTGGTCATCGTCGGGTGAGTGCCGTGCGTGCGCGAAAGGTGCCGGCGGCCGCTCTCGCCGATATCGCGGACGCGGAGTGGGTGGACACCTCACGCCGGCCGTATGTCGAGGGCGGCACCGCCTGGGTCCCGGTCAGGGAGGGCTATTCTGCCGATACGGATCTTCCCGAGCGGGAGGCTTACCGCGGCCGCGGCTACCACCTCGTCGGCGATGTTGCGATTCTCCACGGTGACGCGCCGACGGAGGAGGAACTTGCCGCGATCATCTGCCACTGCCGTCCCCGGGGGGTCGTTTGGGTGAAGGGGTTTATCGACGCAATGCGCATCCCCCGGGTCGAGGTCCTCTACGGCACCGCCGGCGAGGTGCTGCACCGCGAACAGGGCTACACCTTCTTCCTCGACCCGACACGGGTGATGTTCGCACAGGGCAACCGCGACGAGAAGGCGAGGATCGCCGCCCTCGTCCGGCCCGGCGAGCGGGTCGCCGATATGTTCGCCGGGATCGGCTACTTCACCGTACCGGCGGCCACGAGCGGTGGACGGGTCCACGCGATGGAGATCAACCCGATAGCCTTTGAATACCTGCAACGAAACATTATGGCAAACCGCGTTGCAGATCGGGTCACGGGAGAACCCGGCGACTGCCGGGAACTCCTCTCCGGGGTCTACGACCGGGTCCTGATGGGCCACTTCGACGCACCTTCGATGCTCGCCGACGCCCTCGCCCACGTCCGGGGCGGGAGCGTGCTTCATGTCCACAGCATCGGGGACGTGAGCGAGACGATCCGGGAACGGGTGGGCGAGGCCGGGTTCTCGGCGGCGGTGACCTCCCGCCGGGTGAAGAAGTACGGCCCGCACGCGTGGCATATGGTGCAGGATGTGACGATATCGTGAAGACGCTTTCAGGAAAGACAGTGGTGCTTGCCGTGACGGGGAGCATCGCGGCCGTCGAGACGGTGAAACTCGCCCACGCCCTGCGCCGCCGGGGCGCGACGGTGCAGGCGGTGATGACCGCGGCAGCAGCCGGGATCGTTCACCCCGACGCCCTGACCTACGCGACGGGGCGACCGGCGATCACCCGGATCACCGGCCAGGTGGAGCACGTCCTCTACTGCGGGGAAGGCGGGGAGGCGGACCTCCTCCTCATCGCACCCTGCACGGCGAACACCATCGGTAAGATCGCCTGCGGGATCGACGATACTCCGGTGACCACCTTCGCCACGACGGCGCTCGGCCGGGGGATGCCGGTGGTGGTCGTCCCGGCGATGCACGAGAGCATGTACCGCCACCCCGGCGTGGCGGAGAACCTCCAGAAGCTCTGCTCCTGGGGCATCGACGTCGTCGATCCCCGGATCGAGGAGGGAAAGGCGAAGATCGCCGATACCGATACGATCGTCCTCCACGCCGGCCGTGCGGTCTCGGGCCGGCCGCTTGCGGGCAAGCGAGTGCTGATCACGAGCGGGGCGTGCGCGGAGCCCCTCGATGACGTGCGGGTTCTCACCACCCGGTCGACCGGGCGGATGGGGAGAGCGCTCGCGCTCGAGGCCTTCCGGCTCGGGGCGGATGTGACGGTGGTGCACGCGGGGTCGTTCCCCTGCGTCAGAAACGTCCGCGCCACGACCGCCGCCGGGATGCGGGACGCGGTTCTTTCGGTCTGCCGGGACGCCGGAGTCGACATTTACGTCAGCGCGGCCGCAATATCGGACTTTGCGCCCGAACGGCACGAGGGGAAGATCCCGAGCGGTTCGCCCCTGACCGTCAGGCTCAATCCCCTGCCGAAGGTCATCGACGAGGTGAAGGCGGCATGCAGCCCCGTGACGGTGGCATTCAAACTGGGCTGGGACGAGGAGGAGCGGGCGAGGGCGATGCTTGATGCGGGTGCGCGAATGGTCGTCGTGAACGCTCCCCCGACGATGGGCGCGGCGGAGGGATCGTTCCGGCTCATGACTGCCAGTGGCGTCACGGATGTCTCCGGGAGCAAAGAGGAGGTCGCCAGGGCGATATGGTCCGAACTGCTGTAGCCTTCTCCCCCGGGCACATATCCGGCTACTTCAGGCGTGTGGAGGGAAGCGACCCCTCGACCACCGGGAGCATCGGGGCCGGCGTGGTCATCAGTGAAGGGGTGCGCTCGACGGTCGAACCCGCCGCGGAGACGAGCGTCCGGGTGGTCCGGCAGGGCCACGCGACCGCCGGGTCGCCGCCGATCGAGTATGCCCTCGGACGGCTGGGCGTCGCCGCCCGCGTCACGACGGAGTGCCGGCTCCCCATCGGCGCCGGGTTCGGCCTCTCGGCGGCGGCGCTTCTCGCGACGCTCACGGCGGTGAACCGCCTCTTCGATCTCGGCCTCTCCGCGGACGAGGTTGCCGCCTATGCCCACGAGGCCGAGGTCCTCCACCGCACCGGGCTCGGGGACGTCGCCGCGAGCCGGGCCGGCGGGGTCGTCTGCCGGACGGGGGCGGGTATCCACGCGGAGATCATCCGCTTCTACCCGGAGGAGCCCCTCTACGCCGTGAGCCTCGGCCCGCTCCCGACCGCCTCGGTCCTCTCGTCGGCGGAGGCCATGGAACAGATAGCCGCAGCATTCCCGGACCGCTGCCCCCGCGACCTCCCCGACTTCTGCCGGCTCTCGCGGGGGTTCGCCGAGAAGAGCGGGCTCATCGCGCCGGAGGTGCGGCGGGTTCTCGAAGCCTGCGACGCCGCCGGGGTCCCGGCGAGCATGACGATGCTCGGGAACGGTGTCTTTGCCTGCGGTGGGACTGCGGAGCAGGTGCTCTCTCTGTTCGGGGAGGTCTACACCCTCCACGTCGCCCGCCGCGGCGCATACCTGATCGAGATGAAACCATGATTCCGAAAGACCATCCACGCTACCGCTCCCTTGTCGCCCGCGAACGGGTTGCCCGGTGCGCCCGCGAGGGGATCGTTGCACCGGAAGGGCTCGCCGCCCACGGGCGCGGGGAAGCGTTCGATTACCTGCTCGGCGAGAGGACGACCGGGAGCGCCGCCCTCGCCGAGCGGACGGCCGCGGCGATGCTTCTCGCCGCCCGGCACGCAGTGATATCGGTGAACGGCAACACTGCGGCGCTTGCGGCGGCGGAGATCGCGGCGCTCCAGCAGGCGAGCGGCGCCGACGTCGAGGTGAACCTCTTCCACCGGACACAGGAGCGGATCGAGCGGATCACCCGGCTCCTTACGGAGCACGGCGTCCGTGTCCTCACGGGTACGCCGGAGCGGATCGTCCCGCTCTCCCACGACCGGGCGCTCTCGCTTCCCGAGGGTATCGGGGACGCCGACGTGGTGCTGGTGCCGCTCGAGGACGGGGACCGGTGCGCGGCGCTCCGGGAGATGGGCAAGACCGTCATCACCGTCGACTTAAACCCACTTTCCCGGACCGCCCGCACGGCGAATCTCACGATCGTCGATGAGGTGACGCGCGCCATCCCCGCGATCACCGCGGCGTGCGCCTCCCTCGAACCCGGCGAAGGTGAACGCCTGATAACGTCGCTTGACAATACCTATCTGCTCCGGGCGGCAATAGATGAGATGCGAGAGAGATTGAGCCATGCTCTGGAGTGAGGTCTACCGCCCGAAGGGGTGCGGGGATATCATCGGACAGGACGAGGTCGTCCGCCACATAACGGCGTTCACGGATTCGGGGAGCGTGCCCCACCTGCTCGTCTCCGGCCCGCACGGCACCGGGAAGACCGCTGCCGTCGAATGCCTTGCAAAAAGGCTCTACGGCGAGACCTGGGAGGCGAACACGACCGTCTTTTCTACCGTCGATCTCCTGGGGAGAGGGAGGAGCGTTCTTGAGACAGACGAGCGGTTCAGCATGATCTACCGCAAAGACCGGAGCCTGATCGTCAATTTCAAGCAGATCGTGAAGTGGTACGCCTCGATGCGCCCGCTGGATGCCGACTTCAAGCTGATGGTCTTTGAGGACGCCGAGCACCTGACGTTCGAGGCGCAGCAGGCCCTGCGCCGGACGATGGAGCGCTACAGCGCCACCTGCCGGTTCATCTTCGTCACCGTCCGGCCTTCAGCCATCATCCCCGCCATCGCGTCGCGCTGTCTGCCGCTCTTCTTCGCCCCGATCGAGAGCGGTCTCGTCCGCGCCCGGCTCGACGAGATCCTGGCCGCAGAGGGGGCCACGGTCCCTGACGACGACCTCGACCTGATCGTCCACGCTGCACAGGGCGATCTCAGGCGTGCAATCATGTACCTGCAGGTCGCCGCGGGGTCGAAGAAAGACTTCGACCTTGCGGAGGTCTCGCGCTCCGAGACCGGAAACGTCGTCGCGTCAGCGTTTGAAGCCCTCCGGGACGGCAACTTCGACGCCGCCCGCCGGATCGCCGAGTCGCTGATGATCGAGTACGGGCTCTCGGCGCGGGAGGTCGTCGGCGAACTCCGGCAGGTGGTCAGGCGCGAGTACAACCACCCGGCCCTTGCCGTCGCGCTCGCCGAAGCGGATCTCCGGCTCACCCACAACGCAAACGACTTTGTGCAGATCAATGCACTGCTTGCCCGGATAGCCCGGGAGGTGTTCAGTGAAGAAAGTACAGCAGCATTATGACGAGGTCGCGGACATCTACGACGAGCGCTACGACGGCAGCCGCGGGAAGTATTACCACGGGCACATCTCCGACTATGTGATGCGGGAGCTCCCGAAAGGTGGGTTCCTCCTCGACGTCGGGTGCGGGACCGGGCTTTTTGTGCAGCGCTACGTCGAGGAGGGCGGCCGGGCGGTTGGGCTCGATATCAGCCCGGGAATGGTCAGGCACGGGCGGCAGCGCTGCCCGGATTGCGGGTTCTGCGTCGGGACCGCCGACGTCCTTCCGTTCAAGGACGCCACCTTCGACGCCCTTGCAAGCCTGCTCGCCTTCAGTTACGTCCCCGACCCGGAGGGGATGCTCCGGGAGTGCTACCGGGTCTTAAAGCCCGGCGGCCGGATCGCCGTCTGCACCTTATCAAGGACGGTCTTTACGAGCATCGTTCCTATCGTCTACCAGATGGGGGAGAAGGTCGGCTTAAAGAAGGTGGGCGTCGGGGACTTCGACGAGCACTACTACACAAACGGCGAGATTGCCGGGCTCTTCCGTGAGGCCGGGTTCGAGGACGTCTCGGTCGGCCGCTGCTCGTTTGCGCACCTAAACCTCGCTGACCCGGTCTTCAACCTCGCCCGGAAGGTGGAGCCGATCATCGAGGAGAAGCTGCCGTACCTGGCGTATAACGTCTGCGCGGCGGGGAAGAAACCGAAAGATTAGGTTACGCCTTACCCTGTGGCGGACCGGCACCCCGAATTGCCCGGCCGGCCGCAGCAGGGGTGTCCTCCTGTTCCACCTGGAGGTGGGGGCGAACGACCCGGTCGCACGCCGAGACCGCGTTTTTAGCGTGGACGATAGCGAGAAGGTTGTATGCCATTGTGCGATAACCATCTCCCCATTAACCTTATCTCTGAAAAACCCAATATCCCAGTAATACAGAGGTATAATACCATGCTGGTCGCATTTGAAGTAACCTACGCTGAGGGATGGTGGAGCGCCAGCGCACATGCACCTGAAAATGCTATTTATACCCAGGGTAAGAGCGTTGGAGAGCTCATCGACAACATCCTGGAAGCAACGTCGCTCCATTATGCGGAAGAACTCGAAGCGGGAGAACGGATCACGATTGTAACCAGATATAAATCAGAGACCCACGAACAGGAGAGCCCGATCCCATCAAATTTTGAATACAAGGTCGATATCATTGCCGCGACACCCGGTTGTTAGGCATTGAACACAATCGTCACCGACGTCGCGGAGTTTGAGGGTATGACAAAAGAACAGGCCTACGATCTTCCGCAATGACTCACTTTGCGAGACCTCTTCCGTACCCGCCCCGATGTTTTTCTCACCCGTCATCCGGATCACAGTGGATGCTCTGCCACGATGATGATGTGATGTGCAGAGGAATTTACGATAGGGTTCGCGAGGTGAACTTCCCTCGTTACCACAGGGGTTGCTTCTGTAGCCCCCACCCCGCCCGCGCCTCCGGCGCTCCTCCCCCGCCCCCTCCCGGGGGCAGGGGCAGTCATGGCGATAGCCGGTGGAAAGCCGTGCATGGTTCTTCACCGGGATCTCTTCGCGCATTGGACCGGGGGGATATCGCCATTGGGGGTGGGGCCGACGGGGAGGGGGAACGAGTTCCCCCTCCCCTGTCTCTATCACATAAGACTCTCCCGTAACCCCCATGAAAATCGTATTTCAGGGAGCAGATCACACAATTCTCCCCAGAGTCTCCCTGTGCTTCCAGCACGAGGCCGCTAACAATGCGGACGATGCGTGTTTTGTAACCGGCGCAAGAAATTGCAGGAGAAACTGCGAAAAGGTTTGCAGGAGGGGCGATAACCCTCTCTCCAGGACGAATGTCCTTCCACCGTTCGAGGTTGCACCCCGCTCCTCACGAAGACCGAAGCCGGGAGAGGATCCGGTGCTTCTTTTCTAGCGCCGCTTCCGCCGCCCGCTCGACCCCGGCCTTCATCTCCTCGAAGTCCCGTTTGTCCTCGTCCACGACCTTTTTGACCGGGGTGTATGCCGACTCCCGGAACCGGGGCGTGAAGTCCTGGATCTCGCCGCCGACGGAGAGGACGGACTCGGGCGTTCCTTCCTCGACGTAGCCGACCTCTTTCATCGCGACACCGGCGGACTCCACGACCCGCCGGATCTCCGGCGCAGCCTCCGGCGGTGCGACGACCAGGAGGGCGTCGAGCGATACACCGAGGTAGTCGATCTCGAGCGCGTCGAGCATCTCAAGAACCTTCGGCTGGACGAGGGTGCGGAGGTCGTCCTCGACGACGACGATCCGGCAGCCGGCGGTCTCGGCCATCTCGTAGGCGTCGCCCCGGAGCCCGCCGTTCGTGACGTCGGTCATGGCGTGGATGCTCGCGAGGACGTCGCTTGCAAGCAGCGCCTCGCAGGCCTTGAGGAAGTGGAGGTTGATCGTCTCCTCGACGACCCCGGGGAACCCGGAGTAGATCGCGGCGGTGGCGATGGTGCCGCCGCCTGCCCCTTCGGTCATGAGGAGGACGTCGCCGGGGACGATCGATTTCCTGGCGGTGAGGTGCCGGGCGACGCCGACGGCGCCGACGCATCCGGTCATCCGGGAGCCGAGCACCATGTCCCCGCCGATGCGGAGGGTCGAGCCGGTGACGAGCGGGACGCTCATGGCCTCGCCGACGGCGGAGACGCCCGCCGTGTAGTCGAAGATCTTCGCGACGTCGCCGTCGTCGGCGACGTGGATGTCGGAGAGGAGCGCGACGGGTTTTGCCCCCATCACGTAGACGTCGCGGAGCGTCGCCCGGGTGACGTGGAACCCGGCGAGGAAGGGGAAGTCGGAGAGGCGGGAGTGCATCCCGTCGACGGTGGTGATGATGTAGTCGCCTCCGGCACGGACGGCGCCGGCGTCGTCCATCTCGTCGACGCCGACCGCGGCGTCCGTCCGGCCGATGATCCGGGCAAGCTGCCGGTGGGCGAAGAAGTCGCCCGACCCTCTTGAACCGACGCCGAACTCACCCATCGTCGAGCCTGAGGGCTCATAGGCGAAGAGGTCGCCGGAGAGCCCGGACGAGTTCTTCGCTTCAGCCAGAACCGCCCGGGCGAATGCCTCGGCGTAGGCGGGGGTCACGCGATGGTGCTTGATCGAGAGGATGTCCCGGGAAAGAAGGCGCACGATCTCGTCGTCAGGGGTGCCGGCGGCGAGGTGCCGGCGGCTGATCTCTTCTACATCCATTGTAAGAGTGGTCGGTGCAGAACGAGATAAAAGGAATGGCGGGGGGCAGGCAAAGATTCAAGCAGATACCGGGCGACATCTGATGGATGACGGGTGGAGAGATGATTGCCGCCTGCTCCGTCGCCGGTTCGGACTCGGGGGGAGGGGCAGGCATCCAGGCGGACTTGAAGACGTTCACGGCGCTCGGGGTCTTTGGGCTGACGGTTATTACGGCGGTCACGGCCCAGAACACCCGCGAGGTGCGGGGGACCTGGATGCTCCCTCCCCCCGCGGTGCGGGCGCAGATGGAAGCGGTCGCCGACGATTTTCTGATCGGGGCGTGGAAGACCGGGATGCTCGGAAACGCCGCAAACGTCCGTGCGGTCGCGGAGGCCCTGCCGGAGGGGACCGCGCTCGTCATCGACCCGGTGATGGTCTCGACGTCGGGCCACCGGCTGCTCGCGGAGGATGCCGTCAGGGACCTCGCGGAACTCCTCATTCCCCGGGCGGCGATCGTCACTCCAAACATCCCGGAAGCGGAAGTGCTCGGCCGGATGCGGGTCACGACCGTCGAGGAGATGGCCGAGGTCGGCCGGCGGGTCCTCGACCTCGGCGCCCGTGCCGTGGTGGTGAAGGGCGGGCATCTCGCCGGCGGCGCGGCGGTCGACATCCTGGTCGACCGGGACGGGGAGATACGGTTGTCGGGAGAACGTTATCCCTATTCCGTGCACGGATCGGGCTGCTGTTTCTCCGCGGCGCTCACGGCATACCTTGCTCGGGGGATGCCCGCGCGCCGGGCGTTCGCCGCGGCAAGGGAGTTCATCGATACGGCCATCAGGGAAGCGGCGGGAGGTCCCGGGCCTGTAAGGATCGTCAACCCCGGGGGAACAATTTTTCACCGGCTCTGAAATAGTTATTCCTCGCCGGGGCGGCATTATGATGATTATTTCCAATTTTTCCAGTATATTTCCATTTATTCATTGTCAGACAAAATTGCGATAAATTTCCAATAAAGCTGGCAATATTCACTAGAAATGAAAAAAGACCAATTCATGATATAAAACAAATACGGAATTTTAATATTCAAGTGTTTGTAATTATTGATAGAATGGATGAGATCGACGATGCGATCCTGCGGGAGCTGCAGAGAGACGGGCGAATGTCCATGGCAGAGCTCGGCTCGATGCTGGGCATCGCACCGTCGACGGTTTTCAAGAGGATCGAGAAACTGAAAAACGCCGGCATCCTCGAGCGGTTCACGATCGTCATCAACCAGAAGTGTTTCGAGCATACCCTGGTCGCTTTCTTAAACGTCAGAGTCCACCCGGAGGGGAAGCCGGAGATCGAGGAGTTCATGCGGGACCTCCCATGCATCCTCGAACTCTACGAGGTGCTCGAGCCGGGAGACTTCTTCGTCAAGGTCCGGGTGCAGAACATATCCGAGCTGAAGCGGAGCGTGCTCGTCCCCCTCTCAGGCCTGCCCGGAGTGAGGGATATCCAGACGATCATCTCGGTGAGGAAGATCAAGGAACAGACATGAGCGAATTGCAGATTGAGACCATACAGCAGATGCTTGCGATTGTGACGCTGCTCCTCGGGGCGCTCCTCATCGGCGTCATCTACAATGCCTACCGGATCGTGAGGCAGCCGACCCTGCTCCTCTTCATCTACGGGCTATTTACGCTGGTCGTGGGGATCACGTTTGCCGATCTCGTGAGCGCCTTAACGCCTGATGCGTTCATCATCGCCTGGTCGGCGGTCTTTTCCCGTATCGTGGTGATCCTCGGCCTCTGCGTGATGGCCTACGGTATCCTGAGAGGGTAAGATGCGCACCGGTATCTCGTTTGCCCGGGACTGGCAGTTGATCAAGGTAGCCCGGTCTCTGCGACGGCACGACTTTGCCGTCCCCCTCGTGCGGAGACTTCTTGCGGACGCACCACCCGGCCTCACGGAGGAGATCACCACCATCGCCGGGCAGCTCGGCAAGGAGAACGGAACGGCGCTTCTTGCCCATACCGAGGAGCGGTTCGATCCGCCGACCCTGATGGAAGGGCTCCTCCTGACATGGGGGATCCCCTGCCAGTCCGCAGACGAGGCCGAAGATGGGGGCGTGACCATCACGATCGCCGGCGCTGCGGCGGCGCTTCGTGAGACCTTCGCAGACGTCCGGGTGGCCGTGCCCTACCTTGCCGGCTACGTCGGGGCGCTCCAGCCCGACGCGGTGCTCGAGGCCGGCGACGGCGGCAGTATGACGATCCGGTTCCCGCCCCGCGGGAAGTAGTGGGGGACGGCCTCTTCGGCGAAAGCACGGGCCCCGTTCCCGGACGGCCGGAGCTGCATCATCTCAGGAGTTCTTTTGCAAATCTTTATCCCCGGAGCCGTCCGTTCATCTGTTTAGAGCGTTTTGTCCGGAGGACAATGTATGGAGATGAGCAGAGTACGATCATGCCAGAGTTGCGGGATGCCGATGGGCAGAGCGGAGGATTTCGGGACGGAAGCGGACGGCACGCCCTCGAAGGATTACTGCACGCACTGCTACCGGAACGGTGTCTTCACCCAGCCCGGCATCAGCATCGAGGAGATGGCGGCATTCGGCGCGAGGATCTTCTCAGAGATGTATGCGATCCCGCCGGAAAAGGCGGCAGCGTTCGTGAGAGAGCAACTCTCGTGCCTGAAGCGGTGGGCCGGGAGGGAGATTGCGACCTGCGAGAGCTGTGGGATGCCCCTCGCCCGGGACGAGGACGCCGGGACGGAGGCGGACGGCTCGCGGAGCACGGCCTACTGCACCTACTGCTACCGGGACGGTGCGTTCACCGAACCCGATCTCACGCGGGAGGGGGCGGTCGAGAAGTACGCGCCGATGATGGCTGCAAACCTCGAGATGCCCCCTGAGAAAGCAGAGGAGATGGTGCGGCAGTACCTCCTGACCCTGCCGAGATGGCAGGAGTAAGATCAGCGAATTGCCCCGCACTCACCGGTATGGGGAACTCCAGCCCCTTCACCTCCACAAGTTAAACCGCGAGAAATGTAGCAGCATCGCTGATGCCGGGGAGCAGTTGCTGAGATCCTTGTCGGGCTGCTGACCATTTCGCCGGACATTTCTCACTCCGGATCGCCGTTGGATCTCCACGGGCTCCGGAACGCCCTGCTCATGCCGCGCTTTCGGAGACCCGGACCCTGCCGATGATCAGGTCTTCCTCCGGCGGAACACCCTGCCCTTCCTGCCGCAACGCTTCCACGTGCCCTTCGATCGCTTCTCTGATGTTCTCCAGCGTCTCCTCGACCGTCTCCCCCTGGGAGTAGCACCCGGGAAGCGCCGGGACTTCCGCCCAGAACCCTCCTTCTTCAGCCCTCTGGATCACAACGGTAAACTCCATTTTAGCGCCCCACTTTAAAGTAGTTCAAGAAACTCTTCCTCTGTTAAACCGGCTTTCTTTATTACCGCCGTAAGAAGCCCGATCTTTAACTCCTTCGACCAGGGCAGCGTAATAATCACCCCGGATGGCATTTTAATGTTGACATGATCGCCTTTTCCCTGCCGCATCACGCCACCTGCCCGCACAAAGGCCCGCGCTGCCTCGTGACCTTTGATCCCCCGGAGTCTGCCCACACCAATCCTCCATTCAGTAGTGGCCCCACTGCAGGATATGCATTTCGCTGTCGGAGGAGCAGCGCATCTCCAGCCGCTACCGGCCTCCGGGAGAACTCTTATACTCCCAGGTTTATAAGATCGAAGCAGTGATGGATTGAGTCTGCGTGCCGATTTGCTTGAGGCGCGGGAAGGGATCCTTGCAATCGCAGCCAGACACGGTGCCTGCAGGGTCTTCGGGTCGGCGGTCCGGGCTGAGGAAACCACGGCAAGCGACCTCGACCACATCGCTCTCGCTCAGGACCCGAAAAATCTGCTCGGCCGCGAGGTCGATGTGGTGACCGAGGGAGGACTGCATTGGTACATCAGGGACCGCGTCTGTCGGGAGACCGTGCCGCTGTGAGGGATACCCGGGTTCGGACAGGTGGTTGCCGGGATCCTCGCCGCGGTGCAGGACCGCTGACCGCTCTGCTCCAGGCCCGGCGAGGAGCGGGCATTGCCGGAAGGTACTACCCCTCGGGCTCCCGCACCCCGATGCCGGTCTCCGGGCGCTCGATCCCGAACCCCTTTGCATAGTTCCTGTTTGCCCGTTCAAAGACCGAAAGGTCTCCGCCGAAGAAGTCCGAGCCTGCGGCTCTGCGCTTGAGATCTGCAAGGTAGGTGATGATATGGAGGGGAAGCGGCGGGAGCGGAGCGGACGGGTTGAACGGCAGGCCATCATGGCGCCGGTACCAGTGCCGGGCCTGCAGGGGCCGGGGCGTCGATGAACGGAACTCTTCCGGCCGGATCTCGTCATCGCTGAACCCCGCGAGGTAGGCGAGCCCGAAGATGTACTCAAAGATATCCAGGGACTCGTAGAAGGCGTACCGGTTCGGGAAGAGGCCCTGCAGTATGGCGTACAGGGCAAGGTACGGGTAGTCCCTGTGGGATGCATCGCTCCCGAACCGTTCCTGCGCGAGACCGGTGAGCCAGCCCGGATCAAAACCGAGAACGTTTGCAATGTTGACGAGATCGTAGATAGGCACCGTCTCCTGGAGCGCCCCGCCGTAGCGGTACCTCCTCGGCCTCCGGATGATCGCCTCAAGCATGTTGAAGTGCCTGGCGCGGACGGCAGCGATGCCGGAGGCGTAGATCGCGAGGAGGGCCGGGTAGTACCGCAGCAGAAGGAGGGCCTCGGTGTAGCCCCGGTCCGTCTTCTGGATCCCGGCGATACCGGGTGTGGCGGGGGGGATGTTCGTCAGCCGCACGAGCATATCGGTGATGAGGTCGGTGGAGGTATCGTCGTAATACGCCACCGTGGCGGCCATCGCGGCCAGGGGTGCGGCGGCATCTTCGAGATCGCGGAGCATTGCCTGATAATACTCTTTGCCGCGGCTGCCGGCGGCCTGGTACCGCTGCCGGGCCATGACATACTCAAGGACACGATCGGTCTCTTCATGGACGAGATCAGAGAGGACAAGTTCGGGTCCCGGCTCCCGCAGGATGCGCTTGACCTTCTGCACCGCGGTCGAGACACTCATCGGCTCTTTGTGGTCGTAACGGCGCAGGACCTCGATGCGGGAGTAGAGTTCGGCGAAGAACTCCTCCGCAGAGGTGATCTCGACCTCTGAGGGGTGGAGCGCTTTTGCAACCTCTGCCGGGATGGGGACGGAGCCCTTGCGCCGGCACCAGACGATCGAGTACCTCCGGACCCTTCCCGAGCCTTCTCCGGCAAGAATCCTTACGAGCCCCGTATCGTCCTTTGCCGACCAGCCGCAGACGATCAGTCCATACTCCGAGAAGATCCTGTGCAGATAATCCTTGATGTTCGGGCTGTAGTCCTTGAGGTCTTCAGGAGTTATCCGCAGGTCGGTGCTCGGATAGTCCCCGTTCACCTTGACGATCCGGCACCGGTCGGGAAAGACGGACATCATCTCCGGGTCGCTCAACTCCGTGATCACCACCGGCTGGACCCCCTGGTCCAGGAGCGCCCGCTCCATGAGGTTGTCGAAGTTCGTGGTGACGATGAGGGTGATGAGCCCCTCCTTGACCATCGTCGCGATCGTCCGGTGGGCGGGTGTCGGGCCGGGGGTGATCCGCACCCCTTCCTCGTCGACGATGGTGAAGTAACCGCCGAGGATCGCCTCTTCATCACCGTCGCGGGCTTTTAGTGTCTCAAAAAGGCCGGGAAATGTCGGTTCGGCGCGGTAGCGCCTCCGGTACCAGTCCAGGGGGTCGCCGTCGATCCGCTCCCCTGAGACAGCGGCAGTCCTCCTGATCAGATCCCGGGTGATCGCCCTGCCGGTGGGGAGTTTTCCTCCCGATATCCCGGAACCGAGGAGCAGGGCATAGCGCTTCGGCGACGAGGCGACGGCGAATGCTACCGGGATGATGTCGTCGGGGATCACTGCAGCACCCCTCGAGTTCCATTGGTGTCGATAAACACAGGCATACCACTACACACTCACCTGCAGGCAATCGGCAGGAGAGATATTGCGCAGATTGATGGTCGCTCTTTGTGCAGATAGCCTTTCGCACTTCGCCCGGGGTGCTGACGAGGGGGCCGGCGCTTGAAAATCGGCCCGTGTCCCGGGGATAGCGGCCGCCGGTTGCGGGGTCAGCGGCTCCGCAATCTCACGTTATAGAACGATACTCATCTCAGGACTCTCCTTTATCCCCGTGATATGTGGGATTTCTTCGGTATATGCTCCAGGCCCGATACGGAGAACCCGCCTACGATAAGAAATCTGTATATAATTGTTTCACGAATGAAATCGTACGATGTCCTCATCCGAAGTCGCCTCCCGGTTCATCCAGCAGATCTACCAGGTGCGACCGGATCTCAAACTGCCAAAAACAGCGATTCATAAGATCCTCTTTGCGGTGAGAGCAGCCCTTCCCGAGAACAACCCGGAAAGAGAGCATCTCCCCTTCTACTGGTATAAATTCGGTCCCTATTCGGAGGTCGTCGAGTCCTCGATCGATATCCTGAGGCGTCAGGGCATCCTTCGGGAAGGGAAGACACAGACCGGCAAGACCCTTCTTATGCTCAATACCCGCCCCGCCGCAGCGGGCAGCGTGTGCGAGGATGCTTCAGCCGTCGTCGGGCGCGTCGTCAGGGAATTCGATCCCTATCATCTGGAGACCTTCATCGACCGCATCTACCGGGATCACGCGCCGTATGAGTTCATGCCCCGCTACAGGGTGGAGTTCCTCGCCCCGTTCAAGGATTACCTTGCATCGCATCCGGAAGGTCAGCGCACGCTCAGCCAGTGGTGCCCGGGCGAGGAGGGTCCCGGCACCCCTGATATCGATCGTCTGGAAGATGCCCTCTACAGGTGCGAGGCTGTGCTCGTGGAAGAACCTCTCTTCGAGAGATTCAACGATGAGTGTACGGCATACGTCACAGGGGCCGGAGGAGCGTTCGACATCGCCAGAAAGGACGAACCGATCTCATATCAGGTCATCAAAGCGACCTACACGGGCGCCTGGGAGCTATGGTACACCTTTGCCAGTGGAATACGCATTCTGGAGGGAGGGCACGACAGGTATTACAATGGAAGGCTCAGGCAGTGGGAGCAGGAGTACCGGGAAACCCTTGCGGCCCTGGCCCCGAAGGTGGATGCTTATACCAGATATGTCCGTGAATCCGCCCGTTGTCTCTCTCCCCGGGAGCCGGACAGGCGCACAAAGAGGATCCTCTCCTCACTGGTCGAGGGCTACCTATCCGGCTGATACATGGTCTCCCATGATTTTCTCGACGCAAACATCCTCATCGGCTCCCTGGTCGAGTGGGATGCACAGCACCGCCATACGCACCACTACATGCAGCAGGAGGGGTTCCGGCGGCATACCAGCGAACGCGTCCACCGTGAGTGCATCGGCGTGCTGGGCAGGTTCAGGAGGACGGTCCTGCGATACCTGGAGTATATGGAGCAGAACCTCCCTGCCCACCCCGATCCCCTGGCGCTCGACCGGATCATCGACCGCCTCACCGACCGGTTGGTGGAGTCGCTTGCAAGCGAGCGGGAGCGAAGCGTGCTCCGTTCTTTTGTCCGCCGGAACAGGGAGGATATCCGGAACACGGTGCTGGGGACGGAGAAGGGGCGTCGAGCGTTCCGGCGGGACGTGGTCGGGGCCGTCAAGGGGGCGCTGGAGTCCCTGGACCGGGATTGCCGGGACGATCCCTCCGCCCGGGTCCTCCGCCACACCTGCTGTCCCGATAATTATGATGCTTTTTTCCCCAAAGAGAGGAGAGTTCTGGTCTATGCGCTCGGCTACGAGCCGGACACCCTCGTGGTGCTGGACTCGTATTACCTGCTGATTTATACGATCCAGGAAGAGATCTGTTTTGTCACCACAGATTATGCCCATATCCTGAGGAGCCGCGACCGGATCGAGGAGGTTCTGCCGGGAATCACCGTCCGGGAACCCGGGGCGTTTGTTGCCGGGGGGCAGGGGTGAACGAACCCCGTCCATGATTTTCCCCGGCCGGCGTGCCGGCCCCGACGGCGGTGCCGCTTTGCACGACTGCTCAACTCATCCCGTTCCTCGCTATGCCTCCCCATTGGGCCGGCCGCCTGTTACCATCGTTCAGGCGGTTATCGGCCGGCCCGCACTGCCGATCGCTGCAGATGTGCGATGAACGAGTTTCAGCTCGCAGGACCGGGGCCGCTTCGTGAGAACGAGGGGGGTAGGTCTCCGGGACGTTGGGGGGGTGCGCCTGGCGGGGCTCAGGCTCCGCTCGCACCTGGGCGGGGCTTACGCTCCGGTCCTGCGGGCCATCGCACCCTGTGGGCCATCGCATCCTACGGACAGTCGTTCTCCAGAGTATCGTGACTCGAAAACCCTCCGGGGTTCACACTCCGCTCCTATGGACCTTCGCGAGTCGAAGACCTTCGGTCTTCTCCCGCTCCTGCCTCTCGCAAGCGAGCGCCAGTCGCGAGTCGCACCTCCGGTGCTCCCGCTCTGGACGTTCACTTCGCTCACGTCCTTCGCGCACACGGGAAAATCCCGGCCGGCTCTGCCCTCTGATCTCCCCTACCTGCCGCACCCCGGGGGCTTCTCCGGAGCCCACATATTATATTTGGGGGTCGATGAATCCGTATAATCCTCTGAATAGCGATCCCGGCCTGTTTGTTCTTTGCAACAACTCCTTTATGTTATGAAAGGATCTTTCACACTGGCGTGTCAGACGATATTAATTCATTCCGGAAAGATTTACTACGATATCTTTAAATATAATTAGAAAGTAGGTAGTCTCGTCGACTGACAGCCCCATCGGGGGCATGAGGTCAAAGAGGTGTATTGATGAACTTCAGAGAAAATGAAGAAGCAGTATCACCGGTGATCGGCGTCATCCTCATGGTCGCCATCACGGTGATCCTCGCTGCGGTGATTGCAGCGTTTGTGTTTGGGATGAGCGGGAACATTGACACCAACAAACAGGTGGCTGCAACGGCAACAGCGACGACGAATGCCACGGCAAAGACAATCTCGATCACCTATATGGGTGGCCCGGATGCACAGATTGTCACAGGTATAAACTATACCAAAAATGCAGACGAGCCAAAACCGCTCAATGCAACAGGTCATGAACTCATAGTTGGTACTACCTGCCAGGTAGATGGTGCCCAGGGTGAGAAGGACCACATCGTGGTTACGGCGTTCTTCACCGATGGCTCCTCACAGGTCATTCTTGATACCAATGTCTAAACCTAAACTATTCTCACTTTTTACGGATGAAAATTCATGCTACAACTCCGTGAAAATAAAGCGTCTCTTCCGTTGAAGACATCGTTGCTGTATCTCCCCATTCCGACACTCCTAGAGTATCCTAGAATTCATGTTTACCGAAAGGACAACAAAATCCCGAGAACATTCGACGATAACAACAATACATTGTACAATGGCCAACAGCCCGAGCAACAGTCTCAACGGGAGTTATAAGTAGGGTGCGGCCGAGATGCTGTTTTTACGAGCGCTCTATAATTCATTCGAAAGCCACTGTAGACTACCTTCCATATGAGATGGAGAACGGTTAATGTACCCCATAAAGCGACCACTTGTTGTGCTGCTGCTTGCTCTCACCCTCGTCCTGCCCATAAACGTTTACATCATCGGCGACGCCATCGGTGCGGGCATTCAATTCCCACTCTTGCGGTACCAGCAGACCTATCTCGGGAACAACGTCATCACCGTCCTCCGCGATCTCAACTACGTCACTTCCGGCACCATTACCGGCCGCAGTGCTCTCTCCATTCTCCTCTGGGTCAGCGGCACTCTCCTTCTGGTCGCCGCAATCGCCTATTTTGCTACCAGACAGTCGGAAGACTGCGAATCATCCGGAAAGCCCGTCTCGCTTCTCGTGGGAGGAGCAGGTGGCGCCTACCTTGCCGCCTGTTTCGCACAGTATGGATTCGCACTTCATGGGCCAGCAGGGCTCGCCATTCCCATCGGTGTACCGCTCATCCTTGCCATCGCGGTTTATACACTAAAGGCCGAGGATATAGGGGTTGAGTCGGAGGCTGAGGAGAGAGATGAGGGCGACGACGAAAAGATGGAAGAGAAAGAGTGACGCACTCATCCAACTCTACAGTAGGGTGTCTGACCTATCGGAGATACCAGATATTTTCGTTATATCTCCGGTGTAGCCGCTCCATCCTGCCAGTTCGTCCCTCCGTGCTTTGACCGGGCAGTGCCAAACGCATAACATCTATTAGTGGGCTCACCCAGATTGCATTCAGCCAAGGGCCAATATCAGGCACTGCTCGATCTAAGATATGATAAAGAATTATAACTCCGTATCCAATACCACTGAAGCGGTACCGTCCTCAAACGTCGCGATGACAATGGCACGATCCGGTCCAGTGGCGCTTGCATTGTCGTTGATGACCGAGGAACCTGTTGCCACGGGAAGCGACACCTGATCGTAATGAATTGCGTCGGTTCCGTTTATCCAACACGCGATAGAAACAACCTTGTTAATGTCGTTCCCACCATAGTTTGTAAAGACGATGCTGCTCCCCTGTCGTTCTGCAGTAACCACCACTTTCTTCGGCTCTTCGGGCATAGTTATCCCCAGTATCAGCGACGCAATAATTCCGGCAAGGATGACTGTCATAGCCACCATGAGGATCACGCTCACTACCTCCGAGACCCCGCCGTCCCGCTCCCTCTCCACCATATGATTGGTGATCTACGATGTTCCCATAAAAAGCTGTCTATGTAGCGCCGGATTGCAGGGATCCTTCCCGGGAGGATATAACGATGTGAAACAGTGTTGCAGAAAAGTGAGAAACGTAAGTGTAGGAAAAAACAAAACATTATTTGGGTTGCTTCAAACTCTTCTGTTACGTGAGAAGAGTGGTACAACTAGGCAATACCGGTCTCGGTACTGAATCGCAGGCCCCATAAAACAGCCTTGCTGTCTACCTCCCTGATCCCTTTTCGTTTATCAAGCGTTGCAACTTGGGCTTGGTTTACCTTCGTCACACAAAATTTCACCTCTCCTCGCCTTCTTCGCCCTCGCCGCCGTCCTGGTGGTGCTCACCTACGCCCGGTCCATCCCCGGGATGCCGGCAAGCCCCGGGATCATCCCCGACATGCGCTACCTCTCCCCGGCTTACCTCCCCATGCTCGTCATCGGGGTCTACGCCTTCAAACACGCCGGCCTCGATGCCGACGGGGTGAAGGAATCCCTCAAAACACTCTTCTGGCTCGCGGTCATCGACCTTCCCCTCATCTTCATCGTCCTCCAGGTCATCGCCGGCAACAACCCCGGCGGGCAGGTCACGTTCCTCATGTACCTTACCTACCTCTTCCTCGCCGGGGCCGCGGCGCTCTACGTCGCCGTCCTCGCCCGCCGGGCCTCCCCCCGCCTCCTCGCCTACGCCGTCCCGGTGCTGATGTTCTTCCCCCTGGCCTGGGAACTCGTCGTCGACTTTCGGTTCGCGACGAGCTGCTGGGAGGGGTACCACTTCTGGATACCCGTGGTGCAGTATATCTGGTACATCCAGTACGCGATCTTTCCGTTCTGAGGGGGTTCCGGATCTCAGGTTCGTCGCACCCTCCCGGTACGGCCCCGCCCTTCACGGGCCGGCGGGGTTTGCCGTCCCGGTCGGGGTGCCGCTCATCCTCGCTGTGGCAGGGTACGTCATGAGGGCGGAGGACGACGATGAATCGGGATATGAGGAGGAGGAAGAGTACGAGGAAGAAAAGACGGATGAGGAGGAGTAACACTCTTTCCTTTTTCCCCCGACGGGAACTTCTCTGGTTCGCCCTATCCGCTAGCTATTGTTCACGTTAACAGTGTGACATGCATCCTTCGGTCACACACAACCCATGCACGGCTTTCGAGGGAATATCGCCATTCGGGGAGGGGGGCGAGCCCCCCTCCCCTGTCTCCATCGTACTGGGCATATTTGTAAACCCCACCCCGCCCGCGCTTCGCGCTCCTCCCCCGCCCCAAGGCGCGGGGGCAGTGCTGGCGATACCCCCACGGTCCACTGCACCGGGCTTTTTTCCCCGTCTAAAATGCCTGAGTGGTTCCGTCAATGGAACAGAATCCCACATGCAACAGCACAACTACACTCAAAACCAAAAAAACGCCAGTCACCAGGGGTCACTACGGGGAACCCGCTCTCAAACCATCCTATCAACCAAAATCCACGACTCATTCCCGACAAACCTCCCCACGACCACAACATGCGTCAGGTACGACACGCACCTCAAACGCCCCGGCCCGGGTATCGAGCGTGGAGTTCTCGTCTCCCGGAGCCGTCCCGCCGATCCAGCACCGGATCTCCGACACCCGGTCCATGTTCATCCCGCCGTGGTTCGTGAACGCGATCGTCTCCCCCGACCGGACCCCCGTCACCACAACGAACGCTGACTCCTGAAACCAGATGCCGAAGGCCATCGACGCTGCAATTCCTGCAAGGATGACGGGAGTGTGCGGCTGCCCTACCGGCTGTCCGCAATTGTCCGGATACTGCTACCTGGATCGGGGGCAGGTTCTCTGATTTTTGGCGGTTTCGCCCATGGATTACAGAATTTACAGATCTCCCTCAGTCAGGGTTCTGTCCGCGATTGTCCGCGATTGTCCGCAATGACCGGAATGACGGATTGAGTACGTATCGCCGCAACCTCCCCTCCCGTTTCACGGCAATGATACCCATTTCGGCAAGAGTGGAGAGATCGCGCCGTGCTGTCCGTGCGGTGCATCCGTAGGCGGTTCCGTAATCTTCTGTCGATATGGACGGATGGGTCTTAAGGTACTCGATAACGCCCCGCTGCCGCTCATTCAGCAGATCGGGGTGTTCCAGAAGCGTAGTAAATACCGAACCAGTAAAGGTGACGACGAAATCACTACCGGCCTCCCGGAACTGCGGTTCCGCAAGACCGTCACGTCTGCATGCGGCAATCATACTGAGCGTTCCTGAACCCCACTGCTCTATATACCCGGCAAAGAACAGGAGTCTCGCGAGGGTTTTGTTTCGTGGGCGCGAGGCATGCTCGACTCTCAAAAGATCTACCGTGATGCCGTCCGGCAGTTCGCCTGGACTCCAGATCTGTACCCTGTTATCGAAGAACCGGATCTGGACAGTGCCGGAAACCGCATAGTCACGATGGCAGACTGCGTTGATCACTGCTTCTCGCAGGGCATCCGGTGGATACTCCCAGTGCTCCTCACGCTGCATCTCTCCAGGAGCAACCCACGCAGCCCTCTGGATCGTATCTCCGATGAACCGGCCCGCACCTTCGATTATCTGATCCATCCTGCCACGCAAAACGCTCATGTTAAAGTAGGTGCTTGAGATCTCCTCACCTTTGAATCTGGCACAACGGACTTCCGACTGGACGAAAAACCGTTGCGGATCTTTTCCAAAGAAGAGCATAGCAGCATTGGTTGGCACCCCTCCACTGAGCACACCAAGTTTATTCAACGCCTTCTCAACAGGGATGGCCGGATCGCCGTCGAACCTCCGCGCCCGTTGCGCCCGCTCAAGAAACACTCTGACCGAGGCAGCATCGATGTCATCGAGGGTTCCACCCCTGCAAGGCTGATCGTCCCAGGGAACTGCATGAACATTGAGGATCATCCGTTTCAGTTCATCTGGGGGCATAACACGGTTCTCCGTCCCCACCCGTATGTACGCGATGCCATCAAGGAAATACGGCTTGTTCGCCCCCTCGGGAACCGCAATGACAATCAGGGACTTCCTCTCTTCTTCCATAACCCTGACATCCGGCGAGGTCTCCGGCTTTATCCGTGAGGTGATTTGCTGTGAGATCTTGCGGAGCGAGTGGTCGGTAGGATCCACGCCTACGACGGCTCCTGAATTCGTCCTGCCGAACGAGATGGTGCCCCCATGGCAGTTGAGAAACCCGCAGATCGATTTGAGCGCCGGCTCGAGGAGGGAAAGAGATTTTTTGAATTCCATAGTGTCGGATTCGTGAATGGCCATACGATTGCTGCCCCGCATAATTATTCTTCGTGGTAACATAAGGTTCTCTCCGTTTTGCGTGTAGCCGTTCATGCAATCTATCGATACAATCCGGAATCACATCCCTCTCAACGACTCTGAGGTACACACTGTCAGGGTGAAAAACAGAGTTCGATATCCATTTCCGGGTGACCCTCATGACGTACCATGAAAGTTGTGGCATCATCGCCGGTCCGTCCCGTACATCGCAGAGGCATTTTGTGGTGATGGAGACGGTCGGTGAGTTAGAGTGTCTCATCGAGCAGAACCCACGACTCGTTCCCGACAAACCTCCCCACGACCACAACCTGCGCCCGGTACAATACGCACCTCAAACGCCCCGGCTCGGGTCCGCCGCGTTCTTCCAGGTCTCGCCGCTCTCGTTCTTCGCCCTCCTCCTCGCCGCAGTAGTCGGCTACGCCTCATCCGCCGGCGACCGACCGGGATCAGCCCCCGCGACGCACGGCTCCTCGCCTTCTTCGCCCTCGCCGCCGTCCTGGTGGTGCTCACCTACGCCCGGTCCATCCCCGGGATGCCGGCAAGCCCCGGGATCATCCCCGACATGCGCTACCTCTCCCCGGCTTACCTCCCCATGCTCGTCATCGGGGTCTACGCCTTCAAACACGCCGGCCTCGATGCCGACGGGGTGAAGGAATCCCTCAAAACACTCTTCTGGCTCGCGGTCATCGACCTTCCCCTCATCTTCATCGTCCTCCAGGTCATCGCCGGCAACAACCCCGGCGGGCAGGTCACGTTCCTCATGTACCTTACCTACCTCTTCCTCGCCGGGGCCGCGGCGCTCTACGTCGCCGTCCTCGCCCGCCGGGCCTCCCCCCGCCTCCTCGCCTACGCCGTCCCGGTGCTGATGTTCTTCCCCCTGGCCTGGGAACTCGTCGTCGACTTTCGGTTCGCGACGAGCTGCTGGGAGGGGTACCACTTCTGGATACCCGTGGTGCAGTATATCTGGTACATCCAGTACGCGATCTTTCCGCTGTGAAGGGAGGACAGGGGCCGGACACCGGTTGCACCCGGGTTGCAACCACCATCGCAACCTCCGTCCGCGGAGGGGTCATCCTCGTTCTCGTCCACCACCCAGGCGGAGATTTTTACAGATCCGAGGTTCACAGGGTGCAAGCAAGCCCCCGGGCTTTAGCCCGTGGAGAGTGTCAATTTTATTCCATATCCCTCAGTTTTATCAAAAAACATGGAATGAGAGGGGTGGACGTATCTGAGATCCATCGTCGCGATATCTGGAGCGTTTCTATGACCATTGCGCATGAAGCAGCCATCAATGCTACAGTGCATGCCAATTATTCGCAGATCGGTGCGCCTCTGCGGGTTGCCATCTATGACGACCGGGTGGAGATAGATAATCCGGGTATTCTGCCTCCGGGGATAACCATCGAGGATGTGAGACAGGGCGTATCTAAAACCCATAACCGCGTCATCGCCTGTTGTTTCGTGAACCGGGCTGATCGAGCAGTGAGGTAGCAGATTCCGCGTATTCTGGAAGAGAGAAGCAGAATCTGTCTGAGCCTGTGCTCGAAGAGATCGGGATGAAAGTTCGGTTTACCGTTTTTCTTGCGAAGGAGATCTCACCCGGAATTAAGCACGAAGCCGTGGAAGAGGCTGAGAAACATGTAACCGAACATGTAACAGGACATGTAACAGGACATGTAAAACGGCTTCTGATCTGTTTAGAGGAGAGGCCCTCCGGAACAAAAGATGTGATGCAATGTCTGGGGCTCAATCACCGCCCCGCATTTCTGTACGATTACCTGAGGCCGGCAATTCAGGCGGGATTTGTTCAAATGATGCAACCGGATTCACCCAAAAGCCCAACCCAGAAATGCCGCCTGACTGAAAAGGGAAGGAGATGCCTGAAAAGAAGGGGTTTATACGCCGGACGGGAACGGCGGCGGACGTTCACGGTTCTGCAAGTCTCGGACGGTCGGGCTCAAGGCTCCCCCGTAACCCTTCGCCCCGAGGCGGCCTCTCACTTTCTCCCGGAGAAGCCTCCTGCTGTCAGTGGATCTTCAATACATGCCCACTACCTTAGAGGGATACCCTCGGCACATCAGGCTTTCCCAGGATGCGATCAGGAGAACTATCACGCTATTCAGGGCGTGGCAGCTCACCCGGGTAGTTGAGTACAACTCAGGCCATCATCTGAAGGTGCGCCTGAACTCTTCCCCATCAATCCCGGCCTGTTTGAGGATGCCATTCAGGGTGCCTCTCTTCAATTCCCGGTGCAGAGGTACGGAAAAGACCCGCCACTCCTTCTGCACGACAACATGGGACGAGGTCTGCCGTTGTGGGACAAAACCATGCCGGGCAAGGTACTTCACCATCTCTTCCCCGGAGACAACCGGCAGCTTATGCGACATCAGCTACGTCAACCTTCGATATCTCGTGACGGATGGTTGATGCCTGCCGACGCATCTCTTTCCACTGCACCTCAAGAACAAGTTCTATCGCTTCTTTGATGTTGGCAAGTGCTTCTTCTCGCGTCTCGCCCTGGCTGATCGCTCCCGGGATCTCGACGCACTGGACGGTGAACCCGCCCTCTTCCTGCGGTTCGAGCACTACCGTATATCTCATGATCATACCGTTTGTCACGTGGATTATACAAGTTTTTGGGTAGCGGTTCGGGCTGTCCAGTGAGCGGTGATCGGGGTGAACAGAGTTTCACTGGCTGCATCTTCCGGTGCCTGGGGTGCAGCATTTTATCCCACCAGGAGTCATGAACGTGATCGTCTTCCCTGCCTGTGTCGGGTCATCGCAATGGTCGCCGATCCCCGAGATACAACAGGTACGTGATCGGCCGGAGGAACTCTAGGGCATCACTAGATTGATGCCAATAGCGCCGTGATAGGGCAGTATACTCTCCGGCCTCGCCGGGTCCGCCGCGTTCTTCCAGGTCTCGCCGCTCTCGTTCTTCGCCCTCGCCGCCGCCCTGGTGGTGCTCACCTACGCCCGGTCCATCCCCGGGATGCCGGCAAGCCCCGGCATCATCCCCGACATGCGCTACCTCTCCCCGGCTTACCTCCCCATGCTCATCATCGGGGTGTATGCCTTCAAACACGCCGGCCTCGACGGCGACGGGGTGCGGGAGGCCTTGCGAACCCTCTTCTAGCTCGCCGTCGTCGACCTCCTGCTCATCTTCATCGTCCTCCAGGTCATCGCCGGCAACAACCCCGGCAGCCAGGTCACGTTCGTCACGACCCTCACCTGCCTCTTCCTCGCCGGGACCGCCTCCTCGCCTACGCCGCCCCGGTGCTGATGCTCTTCCCGCTTGCCCGGGAGGTCGTCGTCGACTTCCGGTTCGCGACGAGCTGCTGGGAGGGCTATCACTTCTGGATACCGGTGGTGCAGTATGTCTGGTACATCCAGTACGCGATCTTTCCGTTTTGAGGGGGCCAGGACCCTTCGGCCGGACTTAATAGTTATATTTACTTATACAACAAATGGTCACTCATGCCAGCGTGCAGCCGTAACACGCACAGCCCCCGGCTCGACACAATCCGGATGGTCGAGGAGTTCATTCAGGAGCACAGCGGCGAATACAAACGGCGGGCCTTATGGGAGAACCTGCCGAAGAGAATGATGTACCAGACGTTCAAGACGATCATCGAGTATCTCGATGAGTCAGGGAAGGTAGCAAGCGATTCGCAGGGGAAGATCTGCTGGATTCACAACCCGGACCTGGTCCGGAAGTATGCACTGCGTGAAGACCTGCGGATCCGATGACGTGCCGGATCTATTTTGCAGACGAGCAGGTGCGAGAGGCCTTCGTGGCTCTCAAGGCCTCCCGCGATCCCGGGGATCGTCGGTTAGGTAGAGCGTTGCTACCCGTTACTGCTCGTCCTTATGGTAGAGATCGAGAAAGATCAGGAGATCCCTTCGCTCATCATAGCAATACGACAACCGAAATGGAGGAATGTATACCTCCCTCGTATGCTTTCTGCCATATCTCATTGGTTTTCCGTTCTTCGGATCGTTGATGATCTTAAGGATCTGTTGCTTCACCCGGTCCTTTATTCTGCCGTCACGGATCTTCTTGATCGTCCTCTCAAAGGACGCGCCGTAGGCAACGGTCACCATGATTCAAGATCATGAATAAAATCGGCATGGTTCTTTTTGATAAATTTGCCCTCTTTAAACTCCTGGAGCGCCCGCTCTGTCCTTTCTGCAAAGAGGATATCCTCTTTCAGCCCGGGCTCCAGATCATCAAGCGGTTTTACAATAAAGCGGTCCCCCTCCCTGACGATGAGCAGTTGTGTTCCCTCGGGAAACCCCCTCCGCATGAATGCCGGAATGACAATCTGCCCCTTTGAACTCAGTCTGGTGATGCCGATATCCATAGATCCTCGTAAGATACATCTTACTCTATCCCATATGAGGTTTTGCACAGCACCAGGCACACCCTTCAGGAACCTGTGAACGGGTGCCTGCTCGCAGGGTTGGAGGGGGCAGGCGTGTTCATCCCGGGGCTGCCCGCCCGCAAGTCAGCGGTCATCACAAGCTCGTCCAAAACGGTTTGAGAATTATGCTTCCGCCACCCGGACCATGGCCGGGGTCAGGACGCGGACATCCTGTCCAAAAACGACTCCCTCCTCGCCGGGGCGGCCGGCTACGCCATCATCCGCCGGCGACCGACCGGGATCAGCCCCCGCGACGCACGGCTCCTCGCCTTCTTCGCCCTCGCCGCCGTCCTGGTGGTGCTCACCTACGCCCGGTCCATCCCCGGGATGCCGGCAAGCCCCGGCATCATCCCCGACATGCGCTACCTCTCCCCGGCTTACCTCCCCATGCTCGTCATCGGGGTGTATGCGCTCAAATACGCCGGCCTCGACGGTGACGGGGTGCGGGAGGCCTTGCGGACGCTCTTCTGGCTCGCCGTCATCGACCTTCCCCTCATCTTCGTCGTCCTCCAGGTCATCGCCGGCAACAACCCCGGCGGGCAGGTCACGTTCGTCACGACCCTCACCTATCTCTTCCTCGACGGGGCCGCGGTGCTCTATATTGCCGTCCTCGCCCGCCGGGCCTCCCCCCGCCTCCTCGAAGGGCGCCCGGCGGCAGCCTCTCGGCATAATGGTTACCAGGAGTGTGGATGGGTATGCGGTTCGGCGGCGGCATATCATCCGGTATGCCCGACGAGACAACCACAATCACAATCAATATCCTCAAATCCGACCGGAACCGTCTGGATGAACTCCGCCGTTATCCGAATGAGCCCTACCGGCTATCGTTCGCCGACTGCTGGACCAGAGCGGCGACCCCGAACTCCGGAGTCCGGGGGCACTCACCAGCATCCAGGCATCGCTCGACGATATCCGGCGGGGCTGTGACGCACGAGGCGCTGAAACGGGACCTGAGGAGCGTGATCCCCACCCCCGCCCATAGCCACGCTTTTATATCTTATAATGACCCATAACTCGTTATGCCCGAGGACACAACCACGATCGAGATCACCAGATCCGACCGGGACCGGCTGGAGAGCCTGCGCCGCTACCCCAGAGAGCCATACCGGGCCATAGTCCGCCGGCTGCTGGACCAGAGCGAGGACCCCGAGCCCCTGAGCCCTGAGACGATCGCCGACATCCAGGCGTCGCTTGATGAGATCCGGCGGGGCGAGTTTGTGACGCACGAAGAGCTGAAGCGGGATCTGGGGATCGAGTGAGATACTCGCTCATTTACACGAAACGAGCCCAGCATAAATTAAAGCACCTCCCAAAGGAGGCTGCCGCCCGGATAATCGGGGCGCTTGAACTACTGGCTGAAGAGGAATCTCCCCACCTGCAGGTGAAGCGCCTGACGAACTCACCGCTATTCTCCCTGCGGGTAGGGGTGTACCGGGTGATCCTGGCGTTCGAGCACCAACAACTCGTTATTATGGCGGTCGATCTCGATCATCGAAAGAATGCCTATGATAACCTGTGAGATACCTCTGATGCTCATGCCCTCGAACTCGTGCCGGGACCCGGACAATCGAGGCCCCTCCACCTGAATAAGCAACCGCCCGGGAGGAAACACCCAGGACTCATCCCCCGGCTGGTCTTCGTAACGGCCGAAATGTCGATCACCGCGAGTTGCCCTGCCTGCAGATGAAGACCGCCCGACGCATCAAACCGTCTTATCAAGCAGTATCCACGACTCGTTATCACCAGACATCCCGACGATAACAACCCGCGTCGCATCCGGGATGCTGGATGTACTGGTCACTCAGGTCAAGACGTTCAGCGTGAAGTTCCCGTTTGCCTCCCCGACCGGGTCGCCGTCACCGCGATGGCCCCCGGCTTCTCCGGCATCTGTACCCAAAAGACCATCACTCCCGCAATCCCCGCAAAGGCGATCATGCCCGCCGCCATGAGAAAGGCGTTCACCACCCCCAGAATACTTTTGTTTGAACAGACGGTTACTACTACTCATGACTCCGGCTGTCACCATCGATGAACTCTATCTTGAAATCAAAAAGATACAGGAAACTATGGTCCGGCGGGAAGATCTTGATGCCCTTCTCGATACCGTTGAGATTCTCAGCAATCCCGAAACGATGGCGCAGATACAAAAGAGCGAAGAAGACATCGCAGCCGGACGATACAGGGAGATATCTTCGATCGACGACCTGCTCGACGAGCTGTCCTGATGGAATGGACGGTTCCAGGGACCGATACGTTTGTCGAGAGCCTCTCAAAGGTCAAAGGCAACAAAGAGGTAATAATCGAACTCGGGAAAAAACTTCACCGCTTGAAACGGGACCCTCTCAATACGGGTGGTTGGCTTTCGGGTGCATTGCACGGGAAGAGAGCAACCCGGATTGCAAAGCGTTATCGACTGATATTCCTTCCCGACGAAAGAGAACGGTGTACCCGATAGCAATTGATCATCACCGGCACGTCTACAGGTTGCGGTGAAGGCCTGCGGCACCACGGACTCATGTTATCCAGTCGTCAGGCGCCCTGCCCCGGGTAAGATATCAGGTAATACCCTTCGAAACAACCGGTGACAAAAAGACCCTCAATGCACGAGTTTTTGCTATGGGAACAGGTTACCGCACAACGTGATTCGGTTCTACTCTGGAGCACTACGTTGCTCCCCTCCGGCCAGTCGCGAGTCGATGACCTTCGGTCTTCTCCCGTTTCTGCCATTGAAGGAAATATCGCGGTTAATCGGATAATAGGCTGCTCATATCGAATCGGGGGCAGGGATGTTTCTTCTTTCCGATTCACGCACCCCGCTGCACCGGATTACTATCCTCTATTTCTACATTTCGTTTTCCAATGGGCATCCAGTGCCACGTTGCACGGTAAAATCAGAAGATATATCGTTGTTGTGATTATACCACCCCACATTGATATCGTCAGGTGGTAGCATTGTCAAACTTCTGTCCGGAGTGTGGAAACAAACTTATCGGCCCAAACGCTGAGATCTGCCCGAATTGCAGGGTCAGGCTCAAACCAAGCTCCGAGAAAAGTCCGGGTATTGCAGCGCTCTGTTCTTTTCTTTTTCCTGGCCTGGGACAGGTATACAATGGCAGTTTCGGCCGCGGTGCTCTAATCTTGCTCGGAACGTTTATAGGATTATGCCTCTTCACCATTCCGGGCCTGATTGTGTACGTCTACGGCATCTAAGATGCGTGCGCAACAGCAAAACAGATGAATGCAGAAAATATGCCCGACGGGACGACCACGATCGAGATCATCGAGTCCGACCGGAACCGACTGGACAGCCTGCGGCGCTACCCCGGCAAACCCTGCCGGGCCGTTGTGCGCCGGCCGCTGGAAGAGAACGAGCCATTGGGTCCCGAAACACTCGCCGGCATCCAGGCATCGCTCGACGATATCCGGCGGGGCTGTGACGCACGAGGCGCTGAAACGGGACCCGGGGATGGAGTGAGCCGGGGTGGCGCTCAGGGCTCTTTCTGCGATTTCCCGGCCAGCCAGTCCTCGTAGAGGTCGGCATGCTCCATCATCCAGCGGGCCATCGCAACCCACCTCTGCGGCGGCATCCGGAGATCGATGATGATCCGTCTCTGAACACCCGTCGCCGCCATATGTCCATCGGGGTCTGTTATGAGTTCCGGAACGTCGTAGAAGAAGGCCAGGTGCCCCCTCTCCGGGTTCAGATCACCAAATACGCCGTCGACGTAGGCGACCCTGAATTCTGATTCCCTGACCGTCTCGATCGAAGGCTCCGACCCCTCTCTCTCAACTGCCATCCGCCTCAACCTCCCCGGGATTCTGCGTATTGCCCCGCGTCCACCTGGCTGCCTCTCAGGAACGATCTCGGGCTCGCTCCCGAGTATGAGGCTCTTTTTTCCGGCTCATGCGCCTCTGCGCCGCCCCTGGCAAATCTGGAGGCGACCTCGCGCCTGCAGTACTCAAAAACCGCGTCTCTCATGCACCCGGTTCCTTCCCGGTCGTCAATGACGGCATAGGCGAGAAACGTCAGCGCGTCAAGGCGTTTTGATCCGGGAATCACCCGGTAGACCGGCCTCTGGGGGTCCTGATATTCTTTGATCAGAAGATTTAGATCAACCAGTTTCTCAAGCGCATCTCTGACGCTGACGTCCGATTTCCCGGTCATTTTTGCGAGATATCTTGTTCTGAACTCCCGCTCCGGGTCCGCCACAATCTCCCTGACTACGTGAGTTATGACCGTGTCGCCAAAGAGGCCCCCGTATGGGACTCCGATATACTCCTCAACCGTGATGGGCAGTTCCGGCAAGTCGTCCTCTTCCATTCCACACCTCCACTTTCTGCGAACGTGTAGATATAATTAGTGTTACTATAAATATATTTACAACCCCTTCCGGTGCCGGTGATGGGGATCTCGACGCCGTAATAGACCGCCCAGGCATCGGCCCACCCCCAATCGTTCAGTTTGATCAGTCTCTTCGAAGGGGTCTTGCTCGTCCGGTAGACAGCAACCCTCCCGGGACCATATTCCCTGACAAGCCCCAGTAGATCGAGATCAGTCTTTGCACACCTGCAGTAGCACTCCCCTTCCTCGTAGTCGCAATACCCATCGCGCTTCTTCAGCCAGGCAAGGAAGCGTGCGACATCGTAGCCGACAAAGGGTGGAGGCGGGTCCCTCCTCTCGAGCGCCACTGGTAAAAATTCTTTCAAGGCTGGATAACTCTTCCCTTTTGTTCCCGGAGGATACGGCCCGTGAAGTTCACCTGGATTAAAGACCCGCACGCCGCCCCATCCCGGGTGTTTTCCCGAGACGACATCTGCGCAGCCCGGACTGAACCCCAAACCCGGACCCGACCGCCCCGGCAACCCTTATCGTATCGCGCAACAGAACCCTCGCCTGTACACCGGAGAACGGAGGCATCGGGCATGAAGATTCTGGTTATCATGGGAAGCCCCCGGAAGGGCAACACCTACCAGGCTGCGCAGAGGATCGAAGAGGTCATGCGGTCCCTCGGGGATGTCGAGTTCGAATACCTCATGCTCAGGGACGTCGGCCTCGAACCCTGCCGGGGGTGCCTGACATGCTTCACGTGGGGCGAGGAGCGCTGCCCCGTCCGGGACGACGCCCCCGCCGTCGGGCAGAAGCTGTCCGACGCCGACGGGGTGATCTTCGCGTCCCCGGTCTACGGCCTCGCCGTCACCGGCCTCATGAAGACCTTCATCGATCGGTTCTCCTATCTCTTCGCCCCCGGTTCTTCGAGAAAAAAGCCCTCCTCCTCACCACCGCCGGCGCTGTTGGCGAGAAAGATGTCCTCGACTACCTCGACTCCATCGCGGACCTATGGGGCTATGATGTCGTCTCCCGCGTCGGTATCACCACGCCTCCCCTCTCCGAAAAGTAGGCGCAGAAGAACGGCAAATTGGTAGACCGGGCCGCCCGGACATTCTTCCAGGCCCTGGCGGAAGGAAGAGAGCGGCGGCCGGGGCTTGGACGCGTCATCGTCTTCCACGCCCAGCGGGCATCGTTCGACGAACTGGCGGACTCCGCCCCGACGGACAACGCCTACTGAAAGGAGCAGGGCCGGCTTGATCCGCCCACCCGCTGCTGCGCAACCGCCCCGATAAACCCGTTCTACAACGTCATCGGAAGAATCGTGGAACGGTTCCTCCGGCGGAGGCTCCGGCGGGACCTTGCCGCGATGCGCTAACCGGCCGAGCACCCGGCCGGTGAGCAGCGGTTTAACTTAAAAACCAGCGGCCATACCGTTCCCCGGGAGAATATGCGCAGCCAGCGGCCTCCCCACCCCCCGGCGGAGGGGGGTCCGTGAAGAGCCTCTCAGGATCTTCCTGCGGCTATACAGACACATAAGAGATCCCTGTTTTTATTATAAAAATTTGAGAATAAATCACCGTAAAGGATATATATTTATACCGCTATCCACCCATTCACCGGCTACCCAATGACCGGGTCTTAAATCGAAATTCGCGATCCGCCTGCCGGATGCCCCGGCAAGCGCCTGCTTTAGTTAGCCCGTTTGTGCTACCGGCAGGTATGCGCCGCCATCTCGCAGGGGTAGAGCGATTGTCAAGGGGGAAGAAATGAGAAAACACGCATATTTGGCGCTATTGTGCGCCGTCGTCATCATCGGGTTACTGATTCCGCCGGTTGCGGCGGTAGAGTCTGCACCGGGGGAGCCCCTGTACCGGGGCTTTGACGCTGCTCAGAACCGTCCCGATATCGACGGCGACACGATCGTCTGGGAAGACGACCGGTATGGAGACATGGATATCTACCTCGGGACTGTGGGTGAATTCCAGGCGTCGCTCGGTTATACCGGCGAGAGGATAACCGACAACCCCGCCTCGCAGGAGAAACCATCCATCTCGGGAGACTACATCGTCTGGCAGGACGATCGGCACGATAACTGGGACATCTACCTCTATGAGCGTTCTACAGGCATTGAGACACAGCTCACAACCGACTCGGGCAAACAGTGGATGCCCGCGATCCGTGGGAACTACGTCGCCTGGTACGACGACAGCAGCGGCAGGAACAACATCGTCCTCTACGACATCGCTGAAGGCGATGTAAAGGACGTCATCGACTGTGACGCATACACACTGATTCCCGATGGCGGGACTACCGAGTTCAAACCCGCACTCTCGGAGAAGTATGTCGCCTGGGTAGAAGAGTCTGACAGGAGGGTCCATTACTACGACATCGCGGCCGGCCAGATCCTGGGCCCGGTATCTACGAGTGACGCGGAACAATCCTGGCCCTCGCTCTACGGGAGCCTCATCGCCTGGGAGGATTATCGACATGCGAACCCCGACATCTACATGACCGATCTCGATAATCCGTTCGCTGAAGAGAAACGGATCACCCTCGATACCACCGATCAGGTCTCCCCGGCGATCAGCGGGAGCAGCATCGTCTGGGAGGACAAGCGGGTTCCGGCGCGGAGCATCTTCATGTACGATCTCTCCACCGGGGAGGAGATGTCCGTTCTTCTGGCCGAAGACACGTCTGACGAACATCTCTACCCCGCCGTCAGCGAAAACACGATCGTCTGGCAGCGAGGTGGGAGCCCCAACTCGAACCTCTACCTATTCATCTACGAGCCTGGAGCACTGTTCGAACCGGTCCTCGATCATATCACGGCCACACCGTCCACGGCCACCCTCGCGATCGACGAGACAGAGCAATTCATCGCCACCTGCTACGACCAGAACGGCGATGAGATGATTGACATTGAGATCGAATGGATATGCAGCGATGAGGACGTCGGCACTATCGACGAGTCCAGCGGCTTCTTCACCGCGAAGGCCGCGGGCACCGCGACCGTCACCGCGTCGGCAGACGGCATCGCCGGAACAGCTACCGTTACCGTCACAGACGACGCACCGGCCCTCGATACGATCGAGGTCGAACCGGATGGGATCACGCTCGCGATCGATGAGACCACGCAGTTCGAGGCAACCGCTCTTGACCAGTTCGGCAACACGATGACCGGCGTCGAGTTCGAATGGACATGCAGCAACGAGGACATCGGCACTATCGACGACACAGGTCTCTTCACCGCGAAGGCCGCAGGCACCGCGACCATCACCGCATCGGCAGACGGCAAATCCGGAGAAGCTACCGTCACGGTCACGGACGAAGAGCCGGTCGCAGGAAGCATCACGGTCACACCGTCCAACCCCACGCTCGCGACCGACGCCACCGAGCAGTTCGAGGCAACCGTCCGCGACCAGTTCGACAATGAGATGACCGGCGTTGCGGTCACCTGGTCGTGCAGTGACACAGCCGTCGGGACCATCGACGAGTCCAGCGGCCTCTTCACCGCTCTCACCGCGGGCACCGCGACCGTCATCGCGTCGGCAGGCGACGCATCCGGAGAAGCTACCGTCACCGTCACCGCCAAGGACCCGGTAGGGCCGGAAGAGCCGGTCCTGACAGGGATCACGCTCACGCCGCCCAGGGCCACCCTTGACATCGAGGATGTCCAGAAGTTCATGGTGATGGGCTACGACCAGAACGGCAACGTCATGCCTGCCGGCGAGATCGACTGGGCCTGCAGTGACGAAAACGTCGGGACCATCGACGGGAACGGATACTTCACCGCGAAGACCGAAGGCACCGCGACCGTCACCGCAATGGCAGGCAGCTGCTCTGCGGAATCGATCATCACCGTCTGCGCAGAAGAGCCTCTACTCGCGAAGATTGCGGTCGTGCCGTCCGCGACCACCCTTGAGATCGACGACACCCTGGAGTTCTGTGCCGTCGCGTTCGACCGGTTCGGCAACATCGTCGAGGACGCCGAGATCACCTGGGAGTGCAGCGACCCGTGCGTCGGCATCATCGATGAGTGCGGCGTCTTCACCGCCCTTGACGGCGGCACGGCGACCATCACCGCATGCGGAGACGGTGCTGAAGGAACCGCAACCGTCGCCGTGAACTGCGGCGACCCGGTCCTCTCCCGCATCGTCATTACGCCGGCAGCGATCACGCTCTCCAAAGGCGATTCCGTGACCTTCACCGCGGCCGCCCTCGACCAGGACGGCTGCGAGATGCCCGGCGTCACGATCGACTGGTGCTGCAGCAACGAAGCAGTTGGTACCATCGACTCCTGCAGCGGCGCCTTCACCGCCCTTGACTGCGGCACGGCGACCGTCACCGCATCGGCAGACGGCATCTGCGTGACGGCCGACATAGAGGTCACCGATGAATCCTCAGGTGTCGTGGTCTCCCCGTCGGCGATCATCCTGGACCCCGAGGACGAGTGGCAGTTCACCGTGTATGACCTGCAGGACAACGCAGGCTCTATCGTGGCCTGGTCGTGCGCCGACCCAGGAGTCGGGGAGATCACCGATACCGGCCTCTTCACCGCGTGCGGCGAAGGCAGCACATCCATCACCGCAACAGCGGGCGACGCATCCGGGACCGCGATGGTGACCGTCCGGTCGACGGCACCGGAGCTTGCGCGGATCGTGGTCTGCCCGTCCGACCTCTACATCCCTGCCGGGAACTGCCTGACGCTCACCGCCAGAGGATTCGACCAGTACGGCTTACCCATGGACGTCGAGGTGGACTGGGAGAGCAGTGACCCGTCCGTCGGGACCATCGACAAGTGCAGCGGCACCTTCACCGCTCTTGCGGAAGGGGAAGTGTTCCTCACCGCATCGGCAGACGGTGTCTGCGGCTCCGCCTGCGTGACCGTCGAACCCCCACTCCCGGTCCCGGACTGCATCGACGTCGTTCCGTCCACGGCCGCGCTCGTGCCCGGAGGAACTCAGGAGTTCACGGCCACGGTCTTTGACCAGTGCGAGAACGTAATGGACTGGGTCAGGGTCAGGTGGTCGTGCTCCGATGCGGATATCGGCACGATCGACCGGGCCGGCCTCTTTGCAGCGTTCGCAGAGGGCTCCACGGACGTGAAGGCCTGTGCCGGCGGCGTGGAGGGAGCGGCGGCGGTCACCATCACGGCGGCGCCCACGACCGATCCCACACCCGATCCCGGGAACAACGACGGACCGACCGGAAGCGCCCAGAGCGACGGCGGCGGCTGGAGTCCTCCCACGCTCTGCGCGGCAATCTGTGAGGACCTGAAGAGCGGCGAGACATTCGTGTTCTCGGACGTCAGCGTCTCATCGGTCGGCAGTGTCGCCATCACGGCTGCAAACAACATCCCGAAGATGCTGGTGGTCGTGAAGGAGACGGGGTGCCCCAACCAGGCTGAACCTCCCGGCGGCGCCTACGAGTACGTCGAGATCGCCCTCTCGTGGGTGAAGCCGGACGACATCGACAACGGGACGGTGACCTTCGCCATCCCTGCCCGCTGGCTCGAGGAGCATGACATGCTCCCGGAGGATGTCAGGCTCATGCGCTATGTCGACGGCGGCTGGCAGATCCTGGATACCGAGGTCATCGGTGAGGAGAACGGGAAGTACCTCTTCCAGGCAACCACTCCCGGGTTCTCCACCTTCGTCATCGCCGCGGCGCCGGTGAACGTGACCATAACCGCGGAGGCGAATGCCACGGCCGAGGAGACGAACGCCACGGCCACGGTGACCGAAGAGGTGACGACGGAACCGACCACCGCCGCACCGGCGACGACACCCGCGGCACCGCTCGTCTACGCGCCCCTCCTCGCCCCGCTGGCCTTCCTCCTCTGGCGGAGAAGGAAGAACTAACCCTACCCTTTTTTGATGCCTTGTCATAGACATTCTCCCGAGGTGCCGGAACCCGGGATGACGTGCATACAGGGTTCTCTCCTGCGTGGTGCCGGCCGCGTTCGGTGCGAATACGCAGGTGCCTCGTCTGAGTTCTGTTAAAAAAGAGGAAGGGCTGAAACCCTTCATAACACGTTCGACAGTCTTTCCGCGTCAGTACCCGTTCTGGCCGCCGGCTGCGGTCGTCACCGTGCCGATTAATGTCTGGGTCTCGGTCGGGGTCCCGGTATCGAGCGGAGTCTGGGTCTCGGTCGGAGTCCCGGTATCGAGCGGAGTCTGGGTCTCGGTTGGGGTTGTTGCCGTTTCCGTCGGGGTCGGCTGGGTGCCGTCTCCGCCCGGCATGGTGCACCCTGCGGCCAGTACACCGGCGCCCACGATGCAGAGCACCACCAGAAGGATCAGGATAGGCCTCATGGGTGAGGGCATTACAGACATGATATTTATACCTTACTTGCCCGCGCGGGTCGGGGCCGTTTGGGAACGGCCGGAAGCCTCCCGGGGAAGAGACGCGTCGTTTCCGTTCACCGGCGCTGCAGAGGAGGAAGAGACCGAAGCGGGAGAGAAGAGAGGGGGATCCCTCTCCAGATCACTCCGCGATGAAGTCGCCGTTCATGTCGGGGTGAACGTCACACTGGAAGTAGTAGGTCCCGGGCTCGGGCAGGGCCGTGAACGTGTAGGTGGTCTCGCCACCCCGGTGATGATCTCGCCTACGAAGATCGCCTCGGACCGGAGCGGACTGTCGTAGACCGCGACGTTGTGGGGAATACCCTGGTCCTGGTTGTCGAAGTTCATCGTCACCTCAGCCCCCGCCGGCACCGTGATCGTATCCGTGTCGAACGCCATGTTGTCGGCGGCGCCGCCGGAGCGACCCGCAGGGCGGTTGCGAGTACTTCAGGACCGCCGCCCTCCCGGATACACAGAGGAGGGGTTCCTATCATGCCGGCACTCACCCGCAGCGGAAGAGCACGGGCGAGACCGCGAGCACGGCCCCGAGAAGGAGAGCGGCGAGGAGCGGGGAGAGGACGAATGCCCCGGGAGCAGCGAGGAGAGCCGCGTAGAGGTACCAGAACGGGAGGAGCCCCTGCGCGTACGGGGCGGGCGCGACGAGCCCGGAGAGCGCGATAGCGGCCATGACCGTGATGACCGCATACAGGTGCCCCTCGCCGGACGAGCCCGGAGCGACCGCCACCAGGACGCCGAGGGCGTTCGCCGCAACCACGGCGGAAGCGAACGATACGACGGCGAAGAGAACCCCCTCCGCGGCCGGAGGATGGACGAGCAGGAAGGCGGCGAGGGGGACGGCGATCTGCGCCCCGTCGAGGAGGGCGTTTGCGAGGATGTACCCGGCGGTCAGCCGGCGGGGCGAGACGGGCAGCACGGCCATCCGGTCCAGCATACCACTCTCGCGGATGCGGACGAGCCCGATCGACGACCCGAAGACCCCGGAAAAGATCACGGCGACCGTGATGCCGGCGGCCTGCAGGGATACGGGAGCATCGACGAGAATGAGGGGGAGCAGGAGCGCCGCCGGCAGGGCAAACTTCATGAAGAGCCCCCGGCGGTTCCGGAGGTCTTCGAGGATCTCTTTTCGGAAGAACGAATCAGGGTGCATCCGATTCCTCCCCCGTATACGCGAGAAAGACGTCCGTGAGCCCCGGAGTTCGGATGTCGGCGCTCACGACCACTCCGCTCTCGCCCGCCACCGCGTGGACGATCCGGGCGAGGAGGGAAGACGGGCCAGTCTCGTCCGGCGTGGCTATCACTGTTGCGTGAAACCCGTCCTCCCGCTCTTCCGCGCCCACGCTCTCGACACCGGGGACCTCGCCGAGCGGCCGGAGCGCGACCGGCGCCTTCAATCGGAGGTCGATCGTCACCTTCGCATCGAGCGACCGGACGAGCGCGGACGGCTCCCCCGAGGCGAGCAACCGGCCCCGGTCAAAGAGAGCAACCCGGTCGGCAAGGCCTGCCGCCTCGTTCACGTCGTTCGTGGAGAAGACGACCGCAGCCCCACGCCGTGCCGCCGCACGGAGAAGCCTGGCAAGAGTGACCCTCGCCCGGTAGTCCAGGCCGATCGACGGTTCGTCCAGCAGGATGAGGGAGGGCTCGTGCGCCAGGGCCTCGATAAGACCGAGTTTCCGCCGCATCCCGTAGGAGTACGTAGAGACCGGGTCGCCCCACCGCTCCCGGAGATCGAAGAGCCCGAAGAGGGTTTCAAGCCGCTCGTGCACCGCCGCCGGGTCCATGCCGTAAGAGCGGGCGAAGAACCGGGCATTCTCGTAGCCGGTGAGCGTCTCCCAGTGGGCCGTATGGTCAAAGAGCATCCCGGTGCTTGCGAGCATCGCCCGCCCGCCCTGCGGGAGCGTGACGCTTCCCTCGTCGGGAAGGATGAGGCGGGCGACGACCTTCAAGAGGGTGGACTTCCCCGACCCGTTGGGGCCGAGGAGGCCGAGGATCTCCCCCTCCCCCACATCGAGCGTGACGCCGTCAAGCGCCCGGACGGAGCCGAACTGTTTCGTCACGTTCCGCAGGGCGACAACCATCCCTCTCCCTCACCGGAACTCGAGGAGCGTGGACCGGGTGACCCGCACTGCCCCTTCGGGGACGGTCTCGGCGACCTCGTAAACGAGGATCCGATCGCCCGGACGGACAGTCTGCCCCGTGATCTTCCCGCGCAGGATATGCCGGTGAAAGTCGGGGGCAAACCTTTTCGCCCGGGTAAAGACCACCACCCGGGCATCAGGGACCTGCATCCTGACCACCTCCCACCCCGGACCGCCGGGTCACGTCCCGGACGGTGTCCTCGGTAACCCGGGAGAGGCCCCGATCCCGGGCATGCTCCTCGATCGCCATCCGCGCCACCCCCCGCGCAAACGGCGGCACCCGTGCAAGGATGCTCTCCGCTTCCGGCGTCCAGGGTATCGCCGCATCGGAAGGCAAGTCCGGCACCGTGACCGGGGTCTCTGGCGGCGCGACGACGAGGACGTTCGTGGTGCTCATCCGGGCAAGGTTCAGGGTGTTCGACCCGATCAACGACTCTTTCTCCCGGTGCAGCCCATAACGGCCGAGGACGAGAAGCCCCGCTCCTCTGGCCGCGGCGTAGTAATGCACCTGCGGGCAGACCCTGCCGGCGATAACCGTCGTATGGACCCGGGCGCCCAGGGCCCGGGCGAGGGCGGCCCCGCGCTCCAGGTTCCGCCGGTAGAGGTGCTCGAGGCCCCGGTCGATGATCTCGTCGTGGAGGCGCTCCTGGGCCGGGAAGTCGAACCGGCGTTGCGCCTCCTCAGGCAGGATGTCGGCGATGACCGGAAAGACGCTCGAATGAAAGAAAGGATCGTAGACGGCCACCGCCTCGAGCGGCGCATCAAAGGCGGAAGCGATCGCGGCAGCACGCGCCAGGGCCGCATAGCCTGCGCCGCTCCCGTCCACGCCCACGACGATCGGACGGTTCCTCAGGTTCCACGGCCGCCGCACCAGCAGGAGATCCCCGTCGCGGGCATACAGGAGCGCCCGTTCGGCGAGGCTGCCGAGGGGCACCTCCGGCGTCTCTCCGTGCCCGGTCGCGCCGAGCACCGCGAGGTCCGGCCGGCGCTCCCTGATGAGGCGGAGGATCTCGACGTAACCCCTTCCTTCGGCCGTGACCGGCTCGAACGGGACGCCTCGCGCGGTGGCCTTCGTCGCCAGCGGCGCGAGGTAGGCGTCCGATATGAGCGCCATGCCCCCGGATATCAGATCATCGTGCGTCGCCCGCAGGGAGCCGAGCCGCTCCTCCTCCTGGTAGCGCTCCGGGAGGCCGGGCTCCATATCCTCAAAGCGCTGCCGGTGCATGCGGGCGGCATACACATGGCAGCCGGTGCACCTGCCCTTGCCGGTGACCGCAGCAAAGGCGAGAGCCGCGTCCACCGCCAGGTCGGAACAGGGAGATCCATCCACACCGACGAAAACCTGCTGATACATCATGCACACCCTATCGTTCCGGAACACAGGGAGAAGAGCGGCACAAACGGCATAAATGCTTCGGGTATGGCTGCCCGGGGCCGTAATGGATGTGAGACGATCAGGTCCCGGACGGCAGCAGGACGGTGTCGATACCCTGGATAACGCCGTTGTCGGCCCTAAGATCGGGGATCGCGACCGTGGCGTTGTTCACCATGACGGCCGTGCCGGTAGCGTTCACGGTAAGGTTCCCGCCTTGCAGGGTCCGGAGCGCCGAGACGTTTTGAAGGCCATCGAGCGTGTAGGAGCCGTTCACGATATGGTAGAGCACGATCTCCGTGCTGTTTATAGAGCCGTTCAGGACCGGCTCGCGGATACCGGGGTCCATCCGGTCGAACGCGGCGTCGGTCGGGGCGAATACCGTATACGGTCCTGGACCCTCAAGCGTGGCGGCGACGCCCGTCGACTGAAGGAGGCCCGTAAACAGGGTGAAGTTCCCGAACGCCGGGTCCTCCTCGAGGGGGATGCTGGTCTCAGTTGATAAAAGGACCTCCATGATATTCCCCATGGGGTCCTGCGGGGAGAGGGAGGAGAAGGGAAGCGCACCCGCTCCCATCCCCTGTCCCCCGACCATGGCGCCGGTCTGGTTCTGTGTCTGGTTCTGTGTCTGGTTCTGTGTCATGTTCTGCGCGACCACGGGCGTCACCGTCGTCGGGGCCGGCGTGACGGCGGTGGACGGCACGATCTTCCAGAGTTTGCCGGTGCTGGTGGTGTTGTCAGGCCCTCCTACGTCATTCGTCAGCACATACATCTCCTGGTTGGCGTCCTCGCCGAACCCGCGCAGGAACGCGCCCAGCGTCTCATTGTTCCGGGCGGTGATGTTCACCGTCTGGGTATCCCACATGGCGTTCTCGTCAGGCGTCAGGCTCGCGGCGGTCTCCGGCAGCGCTCCCTCGGCCCACCCCGTCGGGGGTGTCGCGGCGAGGAGGGTGCCGTTCCCTACCGTCCGGCTGTCGCTCCAGTATCCGAAGAGGTACCTGCCCTGGAGCCCGACATCGGCCGTCCCACGGTACATGTTGCCGCCGACGACGACGACGCCGAGGTCATGGCCGCCCTCGAAGATAGGGCCGATCAGGGGCTCTCCCTGGAGCCCGGTGATGTTACAGGATGCACCGGGGGCCGTGGTGGCGTTCGGGTCGAAGCAGTGCGTGCCCTCGCGGATGTGCCAGCCGTAGTTCCCACCGTTTAAGACGACGTCAACCTCCTCAAAGAGGTTCTGCCCCGCGTCCGCGACGAAGAGCGCGTTGCTGCCGCCGGAGTCAAAGGCCATGTAGGCCGGGTTCCTGAACCCGCAGGCGTAGATCTCGGTCGGGACAGAGTCGTAGGCGTAAGAATCGAGGATCTCAGGCTGGGCCCCCACGAACGGGTTGTCGGACGGTATGCCGTAGAGGCTGCCGGCAAACGTCGTCCATGTCGGCTCGGGCGGGTTTTCCGTCCGGTTGACGCTCGCGTTTCCGGTCTGGTTCGCCACCGTGGTCATGGTCGGCAGGGGCATGCCTCCGGTAGAGGTGCTGTCCACGTCGATCCGGAGGATCTTGCCGTAGATCTTCGTCAGGTCCTGGGCGTTCCCGATGCCGGGGGTATGCCCGTTCCCGACATCGTCCGCCTTCCCGCCGTCACCGAGGGATATGTAGAGATAGCCGTCGGCGGGGCTGAAGGCGAGCTGGCCGCCGTTGTGGTTCTGGTAGGGCTTGTCGATGTACATCAGGACCTTCTCAGAGGTCATGTTCACCGTGTTCGGGTTTTCGGGGTCGACCTGGAACTCGGAGATGTGGTTCGTGCAACTCCATCCCTCGGGAGCTTCCGGTCTCAAGGGCGCGCTGTAGAACGCGTAGACTTTACCGTTCTCCGCGAAGTTCGGGTGGAACGCGATGGAGAGCAGGCCGCGCTCGTCGTAAGTCGGGCTGATCCCGACAAGGTTGTCCCGGAGGTCCATGAACGGCTCGGGGAGCACGGTCCCGTTCGCATCGACGGCCCACACCACGCCGATCTGGTCCACGACGAAGAGCCGCCCGGTCCCGTCGTCGGGCGACGCGACCATCATGGGTGAGGTGAAGTTCTGCGCGACAAGTTCAAGGCCGATGTTGGCCTCAAAACTCGGGATCGTCGTCAGTTGCGTATGGGTCGCGTTGTTCTCGAACGTCGCGACAAGCGGGGATGCGGCGTTCGTGAGGTCTGTTGCGTTTCCGGTCGTCTGGTCTGAACTCTCGTTGGTGCCGCTGACATTGCTCGATCCCACCACCTGCGCCCCCGCACCCGCGACGAGCGCGAGAACCAGGAGGAGGGATGCTATGACAAGGGTAACTTTTGTCATGCGAGCCCGGACATGGTATCAGGAGGGATAAAGATTACCCCCGGGACCGGTCAGACGGAGTCTTCATCCGTCGGGTGGTATGCCGTCACCTTCGCGACGTACCAGAAGACCACCCACGAGAGCGCGAGCACGATCACCCAGACCGCGGCGATCGCCGGCAGAGGGAGGGGGGTCGCGTAGGCCTGGCCGCCCGGGACGGGGATGATCTGGTAGAACGTCCAGGGTGCGCGTGCCGACTCCCGCACGAACCCCATCACGTTCACGATCGCCGTCCCGAGGATACCGGCCGTGAAGGCGGCGAGAAGCGACCCCCGGGTGAGATACCCCCACTGCCCCTCCTTCTCCTCGCTCGTCAGGACGATGACGTCGAGCATGACGATCGCGGCACCGATCGCCGCCATGATGAAGAGAGCGACGTACTTCAGCGGCATCCCCCCAATCGGGTTGATCCAGGCCCCGGGATCGTCGATGAAGAGCGTCCCGAGCCAGGCGGGCTGGACGAGGATGAACCCGGCGACGGCGGTCACTACCAGGAATCCCTTGAAGATCGTCCGGATGGTGCGGTTCTCGGGTCGGGAGAGGAGCTGGTCGCGCCGGGTTAGGAAATAGGTCCCGATGGTCAAAAAGAGCCCGGCAAGCATTGTCACCATCATGAGCATCTCCCAGGCCCGGGGGCCGTGCATGATCATCATGAAGGCGGAAGGGGCGTTCTCCTGGATAGCGGTCATGTAGAGCTGCCCGAGGATCGGCTGCATGATCAGACCCGCGAGCCCCCAGGCGATGCCGTATGCCGCCACCCAGTCCCACTGCTTCTTTGCGGCGAAGTCTTTCTGGTCGACATAATGGATGGTCGCAAGGGTCGTGATCAGGAACCCGAAGAAGGCGATAGCAGCGGCGACCCGGTGGAAGGTGAGTTCCCAGAGGGTCGGGTTGAACCAGAGCGCCATCGCCTGATCAAGCGTCATCGGGAGCAATCCTGCCTCGGTAAAGGAAAACGACGCGACACCCGGCGTCAGCATACCGGCGGCGAGGGTATCGATGGTGACGGTCTGGACAAAGACGCTGACCGCGTAGCCGAACCCGAGCGCGAGGTGTACGCCGGGCCTCACCCGGTCCCAGGCGAACCAGAAGGTGAAGAGCAGGAGGATGATGACACCATAGAGGATGAAGTAGGCAAAGAGCGGCCACCAGTAGAGGTGAAAGATGTTCATAGAGAGGTCCGGGAAGAGTGCGATGAAGGCCATCATTCCTCCCGCCGCAAACGTCGACCCGGCCGAGAAGAGGATGAGGACAAAGAGCGTGAGCGACCGGGCCAGGTTCCTGTAGCGCATGCGCCGGTAGCGGAAGTAGAGGAGCGCCGTGACCGCGATGACCCAGGAGCCCCCGACGTGCAGGTTCGCGAAGACGACGTGGATCAGCATGGTAAACGCGATCACGGCGGACCGGCTGATATCCCCGACGCTCTGGATGGGTATGCCGGAAGTGGCGTAGTCTGCGGTACTCTCGCTGAGATTGTTCGCAAGGATGTCCGTCGAGGATATCGTCCCGCCCTGGAGCGGCACGATGACGACGGCAAGGAAGATCAGGTAGGCTATGATCGCCACGATGACCGCGGATATGAGGCGCAGTCTCCTTCCGGACCCCTCTTCCGCCATCCGTGTTTCCCGTGTGACCATTCCCGTACCTCCTCTAAAACGGCGGGGGGAGTTTCGTGAACCCAAAGTGCCAGAAGACGTAGATCGCAACCCCGATGTAGACCGCGATCGCGACCCACATGACGTAGGTCAGCGCCCGGTCCCGTCTCCGGCTCATACCTCCTCCTCCCGCTCCGGGTGGTAGGACGTCACCCGCGACGTGAACCAGAATATCGCGAAGACCAGCCCGAGGATGATCAGCCAGAGCACGAAGATCTGGTAGGCCGGCACCGGCGTCGGGTAGGTCTGTCCCCCGGGCACGGGGACGATCTTATAGAAGAGCCACGGGGAGCGCGCCGATTCCCGGACATACCCCATGACGATGACGATCCAGGTGCCGAGCGCCCCGGCGATGAGTGCCGCCGCGCGGGACGCCCGGGAGAGGTTGCCCCACTCCTCGTCCCGGCGCCCGCGGAGGACCAGGAGGTCGATGCCGACGATGATCGCCCCGACGGCTATCAGGACGAGGAGGGCGATGTGCTTGTAGTACATGTCTCCGAGTGGATTAGCCCAGGTCCCGGCGTCGTGCTGCATGATCCCCCCAAGCCACGCCGGCTGGGCGAGGACGAGCCCTGCCGCCACGGCGATGAGGGCGAACGCCCGAAAGAGGGTCCTGATGTCGTGCCGGCCGAGCCGGACGAGGAGACGCTCCCGCCGCTCGACGAAGTAGACCGAGACGGTGACGATGAGGAGCGAGAGCAGGCCGACCATCATGAGCATCTCCCACGCCCGCGGTCCGGTCATGATGTTGGTGAAGGCCTGGTTCTGGTGGGTGAATATGGTGTACATATACCACAGGCCGAGGAGCGGCTGGGCGATGAGGCCGGCGAGCCCCCAGAGGATGCCGAACGAGCCCACCCAGTCCCAGTACCTCTTCGACGGCGGGTCGGTCCGGTCGCGGAAGTGGAGCATCGCGAGGAACGCGAGCAGGAACCCGAAGAAGGAGATCGCGGCGGCGACCCGGTGGGACTGGAGCGGCCAGAGCGTGGGGTTGAACCACCACTGCAGGTACTCGGCCCAGGGCATGCCGAGGAGGCCGGGCGCTCCCCAGGTGATGGTCTTTGCACCCGGTGTCAGCATCCCCGAGACGAAGGTGTCGATGGCGAGGGTCTGCAGGTAGATCGAGACAGGGTAGCCGATGGCGAGGAAGACGTGCCAGGCCGCCCCAATCCGGGCCCAGGTAAACCAGAGGGTGTAGACGAAGAAGATCTCGACCCCGAAGAGGATCGCCTCGACGAGGAGCGGCCACCAGTAGATGTGAAATCCCTGCGTGGCGAACGTCGGGTAGAGCGCTATAAAGAAGAAGACCCCGGTCGCCGCGAACGTCGCGCCCGCCGAGAAGAGGATGACGTTGAAGAGTGCCACTGACTTTCCGAGACGGCTGTAGCGCTCCTGTCTGGAGACAAGGTAGAGGATGACGAGTGAGAGAAGCACCCAGGCGCCCCCGAGGTGCAGGTTCGCAAAGAGGATATGGGTGAGCATCACGAACGCAATGAAGATCGACCGGCCGGAAGCCCCGAGGTCGACCTCCTGGATGGGCATCTGCTCCTGGAACTGCGGCTCCGCTCCCGAAAGGTCGCTAGAACGTATCGCCGTCGAGGATATGAGCCCGCCCTGCAGGGGTATGATGTAAGCGTAGAGGACGATGATGAAGAGCGCAAGCGCGACCAGGATCCCGGCAATCTTCCGGAGGTCGCCGCGTGTATCGTACTCACTGGGTGCCGGCGGCGTTCCCCCTGCCTGCGTTCTCATCCCCCCTGGCTCCGGGCATGGGGAACCCAGCATATAAAGGTTATGCCGGGCGGCACCGGGGGCGAAGAATGGGGAGATCCGGGGGATCTCCCGCCGGTGGGCGGCACCTTACTGCACGATGAAATCGCCGGTCATCTGCTGGGGATGGACGTCGCACCGGAAGAAGTAAGTGCCGGGCTCGGAGGGTGCCGTGAAGGTGTAGGTGGTCGTATCGGGACCGGTGATGGTGTCGCCCTTAAAGATGTTCTGGCTCGCGGAGGAGTCGGTGTAGACCGCGAAGTTGTGCGGGACGCCGTCATCCATGTTGTTGAAGTTCACCGTCACCTCCGCCCCCGCGGGCACCGTGATGGTGCTCTTGTCGAAGGCGATGTTCTGGGCAGTGAGATCGACGGTCGTAGCCTGACCGGCCGCCCCGGTAGTCGCCGTGGCGGCAGGGGTTCCGGTCCCGGTGGCTGTCGTCTCTGTAACAGACGGTGTTCCGGTCCCGGTGGCTGTCGTCTCTGTAACAGACGGTGTTCCGGTCCCGGCGGCTGTCGTCTCAGTAACAGACGGTGTTCCGGTCCCGGTGGCTGTCGTCTCTGTAACAGACGGTGTCCCAGCGGCCGTAGTTTCGGTAACGGATGGTGTTACGGTCCCGGTCGGCGGTGCCGTCGGCGGTGTGACGTTTCCGCCCGGGATAGTGCATCCTGCAGCCAGAACTCCCGCGCTCACGACGAGAAGTGCCGCAAGAAGGATTGCGATGGGCCTCATACGGGAGACCATAACATATCCACTATTTATATATTACTCTCCGGGCAGTGCCGATGGCAGAGCAGGTCGCCGCCGCCGAGAATGCCCCCCGAGCGGTCCGCTGCCGGTGTTCAGATTGCCTGCCCGTCACCCCGCCCCAGCCTCTCTGTGCGAAAAGAGGGCGAGAAGCCCGGCGAAGAGCGCGATCAGGTCGAAGGGCGGGAGGAGGCTTGCGACGAGAGCATATCGCCCGCTCCTCCGGGGATCACCCCGGTCGATCGCCCGGTACGCCGCAAGCCCAAACCCGATCCCGGCAGCCTTGACCACGGCAAGGAGGAGCGCCCCCGTCGGGGAGGCACCGGGAAAGCCGCCACTCCCCGCAAAGCCGCCGATCCCGATGACGAGGAGCGTCACAACCGCAAAGATCCCGAAGATCACCGATACAGTGATGAGGAACCGGGCGATCTTCACCTCCTTTCCCATGCCTTCCATGCCGGGCCGTTCCTCTGTCGTGAGTATTAACCTTTTCCCGGAGGAGTATGACAGGAGCGGCATGCATCCCTGATCGCAGAGGTACGGGCCGTCGGGCAGCGTACCGGCGAGCTGACTCCGGGTCTCCATCGCACCCTGCAAACATGGCACCAGCAATAACAAGGTAGGAGACGAATGCGTCGTGGCATCGTATTTTAGGGATTTTGGCATATGTTGCGGCGGGCACGATAGCCTCACGTGAGATGGCAATAGAGAGTTACAAAGTCTCACGCAAAAGAGGCGAAGGAGCCGAAAGGCGGCATATGGGATGCATAGATTTCGGCGGAAACACAAGGGGAACGGGGTTGTCCGTTCCCGTCTTCGCACGTTTGTTCGCATCATGTCACGATGAAATCACCGTTCATGAAGGGATGGACGTCGCACTGGAAGTAGTAGGTCCCGGGCTCTTCCGGCGCCGTGAAGGTGTAGGTGGTCGTCGCCGGTCCGGTGATGATATCACCCACGAAGATCTGCTCAGACCGGAGAGAGCTGTCGTAGACCGCGAAGTTGTGGGGGATGCCGCCGTCCTGGTTGTCGAAGTTCACCGTCACCTCCGCCCCCGCGGGCACCGTGATTGTGCTCGTGTTAAATGCGATATTCTGTGCGGTGATGTTCACCGTCACGGCACCCCCGGGCGTCGGGGTCACGTTCACGGTCGCTGTCGGGGTCACGTTCATCGTTGCTGTCGGGGTCACGTTCACGGTTGCTGTCGGGGTCACGTTCACGGTCGCTGTCGGGGTCACGTTCATCGTTGCTGTCGGGGTCACGTTCATCGTTGCTGTCGGAGTGGCGTTCACCGTCGGGGTCGGCGTCTCGTTCCCGGCCGGGGGCATGACTGTCGGAGTGGCGTTCACCGTCGGCGTCGGGGTCACGTTCCCCATCCCGCCGGGACGGAGCGCAATCACCTGCGGCATCTCCCCGACCCCGCAGGGCCAGACGATGGTGTCGTTCGCGACCGCAGGCCAGGCGTTGATGCCTGCAGGAGCGGTGAAGTTCCAGACCTCCTCGCCGGTCATCGCATCGAAGGCGTAGATCGTCCCGTTGAAGGTCGCCGTGAAGACCAGGTCGTTGACGACCGTCGCACCGCCCACGTTGATGGAGTCAAGTTTCTTGTCCCAGAGGATCTTGCCGGAATAAGCTTCAACAGCCACAAGCCCGCCCGTCCCCTCGGGGACCGGCTGGATCTCCGCCTGGGGCACGCCTTCGACGCCCAGAGAGAGCGAACTGGTCGGCGACCAGATGGTGTAGAGGTCGACGTAGGGCACGTAGACCGTGCCGTTCGCGTAGGCCATCGGGGTCTCGACACCGCCGAGCGCTCCCGGATAGACTGTGGTGTTGCCGGGCGGCAGCGCCGCAAGCTGGTCGTTCTCGTGCCTGCCCACGTCGGCGATCCAGAGGATGGCCCCGGTATCGCGGTTGAAGGCATAGACCCTGCCCATCTTCCCGGCGCTGATCACGATATTCTGGTCCTCTCCGCTGACGTTGGCACTGGTGAGAATCGGCGAGATCTGGAGATCGTGGTCGAAGAGGTCGTGCGGGAGCACCTGGTTGAACCAGACGATATCACCGGTCGCGTGGTCGAGCGCCATCATGGTGTTCGTATAGAGGTTCGGGCCGGGCCGGCTTGCGCCGTTCGGGAAGTCAGGAGTCCCCGCGAACGGTGCCGGATTCGCTATGGCCCAGTAGGTGATGCCCGTCTCCGTATCCACGGCCGGGGTGTACCAGGCCCCGCCACCGCTGTTGACGTCGGGGTTGCCCCAGATGTTCACCGGGTCGTCGACCGTGCTGAAGTTCCACGCGATCTCGCCCGTCTCCTGGTCGAGGGCGTAGAAGAACCCGACAGCTCCGCCACGGTAGAAGACGTCGCCGCGGCCGGGCACCGTCGAGGTGTAGACGAGGTTGCCGTAGACCGTGGGCTGGATATCGATCCCCTCACCGATGATCTCCCCGGCTATGGGGGTGGTGTTGATGAGCTGCATCGACCAGAGTTCTTCACCGTTCGATGCGTTCAGCGCCGCGATGGAGAACGGGTCGTTCGTCACGAAGACCTTGTCCCACCCGACTGCCGGCCCGTTCGGCCCGGTCACGGTGGTGTTGTTGTAGATCTTCTCCCATTTCACCGAACCGTCGGCGAGGTTCAGGGCGTAGGTGTCGGCATAGAGGTCCTGGAAGTAGACGGTGTCTCCCACGATGATGGGGTTGCTGCTCGCGCCGCCGTAGATGCCGGTGGCGTTGATATCAAATGTCCAGGCGATAGCCAGGTCGTCGACATTGTCCTTATTAATCGATACGTTGGTCGTTGCGCGTGTATTCTCGTAGTCCCTGTTCGGGAGCGGCCAGTCGGCCGCATACTGGATGATCTCCGGCGGGACTCCCTCCGCCGCCTGTGCAGTCTGGTTGGTCATGTCGCTCGCGTTCTCTTCCTGGGCGACCGCCCCGGAGAAGAGCATTAGACACCCTATCAGGGTGATGATCAGGAACCTTGACAATCCATGCATACGGGGCAGAGATTGCATAAGCATGCTATATACCTTTCGCAGGGTTGCTCCCTTCTTCCCGAAAATCCCCATAACCAGGAATCATCGCCCCTGAAAGGCCGGTTCCATATACCGGAACCGAGACGGCGCTGTTGCCGGCCCCCGGGTCCGGGGGATCTGCACGGGAGAAGAGGGCGGGAAGAACGGGGCAGTCCCGCTCTTCACACACCGGTTCATTCCGGCTCAGTCCACGATGAAGTCGCCGTTCATCGACGGATGGGCGTCGCACTGGAAGTAGTAAGTCCCGGGCTCTTCCGGCGCCGTGAAGGTGTAGGTGGTCGTCGCCGGTCCGGTGATGATATCACCCACGAAGATCTGCTCAGACCGGAGAGAGCTGTCGTAGACCGCGAAGTTATGTGGGACGCCGTCGTCCTGGTTGTCGAAGTTCACCGTCACCTCCGCCCCGGCCGGCACCGTGATCGTGCTCTTGTCAAACTGAATGTTTTGTGCGGTGAGATCCACCGTCACAGCGCTCCCGGCCGCCGCCGCTGCCGGGGTCGCGTTCCCCGTCGCGTTCTCGCCGACGGTGACGTTCACGGTGTCAAACACCAGCGGTATGAGCGGCGTGTGGTCGTTGTTGACCACCTGCACCGAGAGGTTGTGCTCACCTGCCGTCACGTTCTCCCAGGTATGGGAGAGGTTCGTGGAGATGACGTAACCGCCGGTCGGCGGTATGGCAGGAGCGCTTGCGTTCGTCGGCACCGGGGCGTCCAGGTAATAGTGCAGGTGGCCCTCCCCCGGCGCGTTCGGCTGCCCCGTGGGCTCCACCAGCGTGAAGTTCGTCAGATTCACCTCAACGGTCACGTTCCCGGCGGCGACACTGGCATTCGCCACCGGTGATATGATAGTGACGTTTGTCGCATTGGTCACGTTCCCGGCCACGGTCGGGGCCGGGATCTGGCCGCCCCCGTACTCCTGGGCGACCGCCCCGGAGAAGAGAGCCACACACCCTATCACCAGGGTGAGGATCAGGAGTCTCAACAGTTGGGTCATACGGGGCGGGGGGATGGAAGGAAGTCTGATAAACTTTTCGCAGGGCGATAGCGTCTCCCCCGAAAACCGAGGTTGGCCGGAATCCTCCGTCGGGCGAGGCCGGTTTCCCCGACAGGGTTAAGTAGAGACTCGCCATATCCCCGTCGTATGATACGCACGAAACGGATCTACGAAGAACCCTCGGAGGACGACGGGCTCCGGGTCCTCGTCGACCGGCTCTGGCCCCGGGGCGTCTCGAAAGCGGAGGCGAAGATCGACCGGTGGGAGAAAGACCTTGCACCGACGAATGAACTGCGGAAGTGGTTCGGGCACGACCCGGCGAAGTGGGAAGAGTTTCTCCAGCGCTACCAGGCCGAACTTGAGGATAAGAAGGAAACGCTTGCCCTGCTCCGGCAGGAGGCGAGCGACGGGACCGTCACGCTCCTCTATGCCGCCAAAGACGAGACCCACAACAATGCCGTGGCGCTGAAACGGTATATCGAGGAGGAGCTGGCTTCACCGATACGTTCTTGACGACTCCGGTCGGGTAACCTGCCATGACCATGGAGAGCGACAGGATATCCTACCACGAATCGGTGAGAACCGTCTATGAGCGGCTCAAGGCGGACGGCATGTCGAACGTCTGGGACCGCTACGAGGCGCAGGGCCTCGGCACCGACCCCGACCGCCGGTGCGCCTACTGCCAGGCGGGCGCCCGGTGCGATTTCTGCTCGAACGGTCCCTGCCGTGCCGACGCTTCCCGGAACTGGCGGGGCGTCTGCGGGATCAACGCCGACGGCATGGCGATGCGGATGATGCTTCTTAGGAACGTCATGGGCGCGTCGAACTACCACTTCCACGCGGCGCAGGCCGTCCGGACCCTCCGGGCGACCGCGGAGGGGAAGACCCCGTTCTCGATAGTGGAGCCAGAGAAACTCAGGACGTTTGCAGGGCGGCTCGGGATCGATACCGGCGGGAGCGACGCCGAGGTCGCGCTCCGGCTCTGTGACTTCGTGGAGGAGGACTTCCACCGGTTCACCCACGAGCCGAGCCAGATCGTGGAGCGGCTCGCCCCGCCGGAGCGGAAAGAGACCTGGAAGCGGCTCAACCTCTTTCCGGGCGGGATCTACGGGGAGGCGATCGTCGATACCGCCTCGACACTCACGAACGTCGACGGCTGGTTCGTGAGCCACGCCATACGGGCGATGCGTCTCGGTGTCGCGATGGCCTACCAGAGCCAGATCGTCCTCGAGTACATCCAGGACATTCTTTACGGCATCCCCCGCCCGCACCCGATGCGGGTCGACCTCGGGGTGCTCGACCCCGACTACGTCAACATCCTCCCGAACGGCCACGAACCCTTCCTCGGGTTCGCCCTCATCGACCTCGCCCGCACCGGCGAGTGGCAGCAGAAGGCGAAGGAGGCGGGGGCGAAAGGCCTCCGGATCATCGCGAACATCGAGACCGGGCAGGAACTGATCCAGAGGAGGGAGATGGACGACGTCTTCTACGGCTACACCGGCAACTGGATCATGCAGGAGGCGGTCCTCGCCACCGGGGCGGTGGACGTCTTTGCCGCCGACATGAACTGCTCCCTCCCGCTCGACCCCCTCTACGCCGAGAAGTACCACTTCAAACTGATCCCCGTGAGCGAGGTTGTGGTCTTTGAGGGCGGGACCGACCGGCTCGAGTACGTCCCGGAGGAGGCGAAGGAGCAGGCGGCTGCCCTTATCGAGATGGGGATCGAGAACTTCAAGGAGCGGCATGATATGATTGAACCGATCCGGGGTCTTCCCGTGCGGGAGGCGGTGGTCGGGTTCGCCCCGGAGAGCATCGTCGATGCGCTGGGCGGGAGCCTCGACCCGCTGCTCGGAGCCATCAAGGACGGCACCATCCGGGGCGTCGTGGGGCTCGTCTCCTGCACCACGCTGCGCGATTACGGGCAGGACGTCCACACTGTCGCGGTCGCGGAGAACCTGATCGCCCGCGACGTCCTGGTGCTCGGGATGGGCTGCGGGGTCGCGGGCCTCCAGGTCGCCGGGCTCTGCTCGCCTGAGGCGAAGGAGAAGGCCGGGCCGGGGCTGAAAGGCCTCTGCACGGCGCTCGGCGTGCCGCCGGTGCTCGGGTTCGGGACCTGCACCGACACCGGCAGGTGCGCCGACCTCCTCCTCTCGGTCTCAGAAGCCCTCGGCGGCGTCCCCCTCCCCGACCTCCCGGTCGCCGTCGCGGCTCCCGAGTACATGGAGCAGAAGGCGACGATCGACGCCCTCTTCGCGCTCGCGCTCGGCCTCTACACCTACGTCAACCCGATCCCGACCGTGACCGGGGGGCCGGACCTGGTGAAACTCCTCACCGAGGACCTTCCCGGCATCACGGGCGGGGTGCTCCACGTCGAGACGGACGCTGCAGAGGCGGCGGAGGGGATGCTTGCGCACATCGAGGGGAAGCGGGAGAAACTGGGGCTGTGAGAGGCGGGAAGTCTTTTTCCGGCAGAGCAAGGACGCCGGAAGGCACGGACCGGCGGGGCCTCGAGAGGGCAGAGCGGCAATGGTCGGGCCTGTGGAGAAGATCGGCGGGTACGGGACCCTTCCGGGAGAGCACCCAGTCTCTCGCCCTGCCCCGGCGGTCCGGATCATTCGCATCGATGACGGTCCCGGCGTGCGAGTCATTCTCCATCATCTGCACCGCCGGAGACACCCGTAATTTCGGATCAAACACCGGCCATACCGACCCCCATTTTCAAATCTGTGACGTCGGTTTGCGGGTGTCTATATAAACCCCCTGCGCCGGCAGAGACACCCGCAGTGTCGGACGAATTCGGAGCGTGCAGAGGCTGATAGAAAGAAATTTATGCGAAAACGGTGCACTTTTGCACTGACACCCGCAATCAGAGGGGTGTGGAAACCAGATGAGGTCCAGGCGATGCAGGATCGCCAGATTCTGGTCTCTCCGATGAGGTGGAGTCCTATCCCTGTTCGCGATTCTCAATTGAAAATAAGAGAAGTTAGCAACGTTACTCAAAGAAAAAAGGGCTTACGTAAGAATCGGGAATCCCATGGGCAACCCTTGTGGGCACTCCACAAAGTATATTTCTTCGAACGGCAGACATCGTGTGCATGCAGACAATAGAAGTATCCGATACGATTTACCAGGAAATTATCTCGCGCAGAAAAGGGAGAGAATCAATAAGCAAAATCCTTGAGCGTGAGTTAAAACCCGTCAAAAAATGTGCGAGAGTTGCCGAGCTGGAGAGGTTAAGGAGACAGCCGGGATCTGATATATCGGTTGTTGAAAAAAGACTGGCTTCTAAAAGAATGGCCGTTAACAAGATTTAATCCAATTGTGATACTTTTTTTCAGTCATAATCTTTACAACCGCTGCATATCTGTTCGGCCCGGTCCCTTCAATAACATAAATCACAACGTGGTCATGGGGAACATGCAAACGCCAGAATCCTTTGCAATTCCCTTTTAACTCGTGTTTATTACAGGAATTTATATTCACAAATAGATATTCGCCAAGACATTTTTTGATTTTATCAATAATACTCTCCTCAATGGAAAGGTTCTTTACGAGATACCTTTCCACATCTCGTTTTATCTCAATCCTTGCCATAGTATTTTTCTCCAGAATATCTTTACTTCACGTCCATGATACAAATTTCCGGTGCACCTGCCGAGACGTCGCGTTCGCCAGGGCGCGTCCCCGGAAGTACTGATCAAAGATCCCTTCACTGTCTGACAGGCGTTCCTCGTGCTCGATCAGGGCGTAGGTGACCCCGTTCTGGTTGATAAACAGGGTATCCAAGTATTTGTCGTTTTCAAGGTATGTCCTCCAGATCCCCCACCCATCAGTTCTGACGGTCTCGCGGCGATGAAGACCGTTCAAAGGCATATCGGCTTCTAGCGGGAAAGTCTGAAACCGTCACTACAACGCTGATACAGGTGAGTCTGTTGCGGGCGGTGAACATCCCGCCGAACAGGTCAAAGGTTATGGAATCCTCGTAACGGCCGAGGCGGAGGAGGGGCGGCAGCTTACCGTACCTACCACGGGTCATGTGGATCGAGTTCCAGCGCCCTATCAAAGCACAGTAAGGCTTCCTCGAACTGCCACATTTCATTGAGAACCTTACCTCTTATCGATCCCAGGGCTGCGCATACTCCGGATCGATGGCAACGGCTCTTTCGTAGCACCTTGCTGCATCTGTACATCGTGTAAGTGCCATATAGGCAGACCCTTTGTTGGACCAGTATACTTTGCTGTCTGGAATTATAGCGAGGGCCTGTTTGCAGCACTCGATCGCTTCCCTGATCGGCCGTCCGGGGATTGGGCGGCACCGAAACAGAAAGCGTTTATGCCGTGGCGGCAAGGTAGAGATAAATGAGCTCCTTACGCCGCACGGGAGCGGACTTTCTCCTGATCAACCTCCTCCTTCTCGTTCTCACCCAGCCCGGCGCACTCGCCCTTGCCGGGTTCGACCCGCCGTTCGGCCTCGCGGTGAGCGCCACCATGTGGATGGCCGCGTTCGTCGGAGCCTCCCCCCTCGCCGTCCTCTACCTCCTCATAAAGAGCGAATCCCTCGGCCGGCGGTTCCTCCCGGCAACGGCGGCTTACATCGCCCTGGTTCTCGCCGTCGCCTATGCATCCTACCTCCTGCAGCAGCCCCTCTTTGAAGGGTTCAGGGCGCCGGGCTACGAACAGACCTTCCCGGTCTTCCTTGCCGCCTCCGTGCTGACCGCCGTCATCTCCATAACACTCCTTCCGGCCGGCCTCCTCGCCTACGTCGCGAACCCCGAAAACCTGCCCCTGCTCGCTGTGAACGTCGTGCTCCTCGCGGCAATCGTGACCCTCTGGCGCCTCCGCTCGCGGGGCTACGGGAGTGCCTGAACGGGTGTACCCCGCAGGGTGACACCACGCTTTTCCCTCCAGAGGGCGACGGATGGATTGTATCCGGCGCATCCCTGCCGGAGAGGTGAAAACGAGCATGGAAAACGGACCCAGAGGAGCAATCCTCCAGAAAGACGGCACGTCATACGCGATCGTGCCGAGAACACCCGCGGGAATCGTCAGCCCGGAGCACCTGGAGAACATCATCAAGGTCGTCAGGCGCTACGAGATCCCCGTCATCAAGATGACGTCGGGGCAGCGGATGGTGCTCGTGGGCATCAAAGAAGAGGACGTCGAGAACATCTGGAACGAACTCGGGATGACCGTCGGGCAGGCGACCGCGCCCTGCGTCCACTACGTCCAGGCATGCCCCGGGACGGTGACCTGCAAATACGGCAAACAGGACTCCCTGGGCCTCGGGCTCGAGGTCGAGGAACTCTACCAGGACATGAACCTGCCGGCAAAACTCAAGATGGGGGTCTCCGGGTGCCCCCGGTGCTGCGGCGAGAGTTACCTCCGCGACATCGGGCTCATGGGGAACGCGAAGGGCTGGACGGTCATCTTCGGGGGCAACTCCGGCGGCCGCCCCCGGATCGGCGACGTCGCCGCAAAGGACCTCACGAAAGAGCAGGCCATCGACCTGGTCCGCCGGCTGCTCGAGTACTACCGGGTGAACGCCAGACCCGGAGAGCGGACCGCACGGTTCGTCGAGCGGGTCGGGTTCGATGCCGTCAAATGCGACGTCCTGACCTTCGCCCCCTACATCCCGCTCGACTCCGTCTGACCGGGGTTACGCGGAAGGGGGGGCGTCGATACAGTCGGCGTTCGCGATCATCCGGTTGACGAACTGCCGTTGAACGCAGGTGATGAACGGCAGGGTGATCACGACGGCGTTCCGGACGCCGTCCTGGCGGTAGACGATCATGCAGACGCGGTCGTCGGCGATGAAGATGTAGTCGAGCAGGAACGCCGACCCGTCCACCGGGATGGGGCCGCAGTAGATCTTCTCGAAGATGTTCTCCTGAAAAAAGGTGCAGAACGGTTTCGGGACGTAGAGGGACGCGTCCCCGAGCGGCTTCTTGATCCCGCGCTTCCCGTTCGGGAGGAGGACGCTCACGGGATGCTCCCTCGACGCATCGGCGATAAGCCGGGCGAACTCCCCGATCTCGCGGTAGTCCAGGCAGACGACGGCAAGGTCGCGGGTGACGCCGCCGGCAAGCGACTCCGCGTGGCGCCGGATGCTCCACTCCCCCTGCACGTACCAGATCGGCGAGTTCTTCGCCCGGGCGTCGAGCGAGAGGGCGTCGAGACCCTGCACCGCCGCCGTCGCCGCGGCGTCGACGGCGCTCTTCAGGTGGTGGATGACGACGGCGGGCTCGGCCGGGATGTAGACGTGCGGGCTCCCACGCCGAACGGTGATGAAACCCCGGCCGGCAAGCCCTTCGGCGATGTCGTAGACCCGCGGCCGCGGGACGCCGCTCGCCTCGTGGATCTGGCGGGCGCTCCCCTCGCCGATCCCGACGAGGGCAGCGTAGACCCGGGCTTCGTACTCCGTCAGCCCGAGCGCCGTGAGGCTCCGGATCAGGTTATCCATTATTGTTACTATGAGAGTTACACGAGGGTTAAACCTTCGGGAATACTATAGTTGTTAAGATCGTTGACCATGCATCTGCGAGCAATTCTTGAGCGTATCCGGCGGTTCGTCGGCAGGGAAGGCAGCAGCCGCCCCGGAACCGGCCCCGACGAGGTCAGCTCCCTCCTCATCGACACCTTCGCTGAAGACGGCGGCGAGGAGGCGGGATGCGGAGGAACAGTATCGGCGGCGGCCATCCGTGCGGCGTGCCGCCGGATGCAGGAGGCAAAGACGAAGGGCGACCTCCTCCGCATCATCGCGGACGAAGCGGCAGCATACGACCTTCATGACCTCGAGGCGATGAACGCCCGGTTCGAGCGTAAGGTCGCCCATCTCCCCGAGGACTACCGCGACCGCCTTCTATCGAGCGTCAGGGAGGAGATCTTCGGGGCGCACCACCGCCTGATCCTCCTCTCCCGGAACGGCGGCCGCGAACTGGACGACCCCCCGAACCCGGCGCTCGACGGCTATGCCGCAATGGTGGCGGAGGCCTGCACGGCAAAAGCGCGGGAGAAAGACCCGAAGTACCTCTACCTGAAGTACCTCCTCTCCGCGTTCACGATGTTTGTCGTGGAGGAGCCCGCCCACCCGGTCGGCACCCCGTTCCCCGGCGGGCAGATCGTCGACGAATGGGAGGGGACCTACCTCTGCCCGGTCAGGGATATGGCCGACGACGTGGCTTATGCCCTCTGCCCCTACTGCCCGGCGGTCCAGAGCACGGAGCCGACCTTCCCCGAGATGCGGGCCCGGCGGCAGGAGCGGAGGCGGCGGGAGTGTCTCGCGAACTACTGGACGAATTATAAGGGATGAACGTGATATGACAGACTGGAGATGAACCGTATGAAGATTGTTGATGTAGCACAGGAACCGATCGGCGAGAACCCGCACCACGTCGACGCCCGGAAGGTCTACGACACCGAGCACGCGACTGCGGTGGTGATCACGCTCGCCCCCGGCGAATCGCTCAAGAAGCACATAACCCCGGTGGACGTCTTCTTCTACGTCCTCGAAGGCACGGGGATCGTCGAGATCGGCGATGAGCGTGCCGAGGTCGGAAAGGACCACCTGGTCGAGAGCCCGGCAAAGATCCCGCACCGCTGGATGAACGAGAGCGACGGCACCTTCCGGGTGCTCGTGGTGAAGGTTCCCCGGCCGACGACCGGGACGCGGCTGTTGTGAGTGATCAATGGTCGTTGAGGTGATTCCAAAGGCCGCAGGGTTCGTCTACGGCATCATCGCGTTTGCCGCCCTCGCCTGGCTCTGGTACTCCGGCCGGTTCACCCGGCGGCGTGCGGTGCCGTTCCTCATAGCCTCGGCGTTCTTCGGGTTCCTGGTCTTTGCGCCGGTCTTCCCCTACCAGTTCCAGGCCCTCGTCCTTGGGGACACAGCAGCGCTCGGCTCGCCGCTTCCGGTGGCACTCGCAGGGCTGCTCGCCTTTATCGTCCTCGCCCTCATCTTCGGCCGGATCGTCTGCGGGCAGGTCTGCCCGGCGGGCGCCGTCCAGGAACTCATGCACCTCGTGCCGGTGAAGAAGCGCGGCCGCCCCGAAAGCCGGGTTCCGACGGCGGTCAGGGCCGGCGTCTTCGTCGTCTTCCTCGCTGCAGGGTTGGGCCTCTCGGTGAACCTCCTTGGGCTCATGGGCCTTCCCGCCTTCTTCAACCTCACGGTCATGAGTGTCTCGTTCTTCGTCTTCCTCGCGATCGTCCTCCTCTCCGCCGTCGTCTACCGGCCGTTCTGCCGCTACGCCTGCCCCTACGGCGCACTGCTCGCACCCGCGGCATCAAAGGCCGTCTACCGGCTCAGGAGGACGGACGCGTGCATCGGCTGCCGGAAGTGCGAGCGGGCATGCCCGACCGGGGCGGCGACACCGGCCGCCGGACCCGGCGAGTGCTACCTCTGCGGCCGGTGTACGGAGGTCTGTCCGGTGGACGGGGCGCTCGTGTATGGGCGGGGGAGATGAGAAGAGTAGATAAACGAAGGGCATCAGAGTAAAAGAGTGGTGAACCAATGGCTAAAGAGAATCGTGCAGAGTTACAGGGGAAGGTCCTCCGGCTGGCGGACCTCGTCGCCTACCAGGACGGGACCGTGGCAAGCAGGATGATCATCAACAAGCCGGTAGGGAGCATCACCCTGTTTTCGTTCGACGAGGATGAGGGGCTCTCGGAGCACACCGCGCCCTACGATGCGGTGGTGACGATCCTCGACGGGGAGTGCGAGGTCTGGGTCGCGGGCGAGACGCACCAGATGAAGGAAGGGGAGACGATCATCTTCCCGGCAAACGTCCCCCACGCCCTTTCGGCCGTAACACGGTTCAAGATGTCGCTTACGATGATCCGGGAGTGAGCGCATGACGAACGAGAAGGAAGGTGACTACTGCACCGTCTGCGGCGGGATCCGGCCGGACGCGATCAAGATCAAGACGGTCCTCGTGGACGGGAAGGAGACCGGCATCAACCAGCTTGACTTCATCATCGCCGGCGTGCGGGACCTGCACCTCGAGGACGACGCCGCGGTTCGTGCCGAACTCCTCAAGTGGGCCGTGGAGTTCAACTACATCCCGACAAAGAAGCGAGAAGCTTACGGCGACGCTCTGATGCGGGAGTATAAGGGAGCCCTTGAGTGAGCGGACGGCTCCAGAGGAACGATTTTTTTTCAAGGACCGGTTGTCCGGTCGTATCTGTTGCCGGTCGCTTCACCGTGAGACGCCGCCGGCGGGAATACTGGACATCCAGCTAAAAAAAGGTCAGGTGCTGATGGCAGCCAGTCTGCCATCATCGCGCACGAAGAGCCAGTAACCCTCGGTCGGAGAGAGTCTCTGGTTCTCACCCTGCGCCCCGGTCGCATTGTTGATGAGCGCCGGCCGGTAGCTCTGGTCCTCTGCGTCGTAGCCGACGACATAGACCCAGATGTCTTCCACCGACGTGAGTGCGTTGTCCGCACTGCGCTCCGTCAGGTCGGAGTAGCCGATGGCGTTCCAGCCCGGACTGAGCGTCTTCATCGCGGGTGCCCTCACCGGGTTGGTGCTGAGCATCAGCTCCACGGTTGTCTCCTCGGTCGAGTAGACCCAGTATCCCTCAAGGACCGTCAGGGTCTCGTTCTCGCCCAGGGGCTCAAAGCCGCCCGCCGGGGTGTAGGTGTAGATCGGCCGTCCGCCGGTGTCGACATCCGCAAAGACCACTGCTGCTGTGTCGTTGCCGGCAGAGAGTTGCCTCGGGATCGAGATGAAGTTCCAGCCTTCATAGAGCTGGAGATCCACGGTCTCCCCCGGTGGTACCGGGGTCGGCGTCGGGGTGACGTTCACCGTCGGTGTCGGGGTGACGTTCACTGTCGGTGTCGGGGTGACGTTCACTGTCGGCGTCGGGGTGACGTTCACCGTCGGCGTCGGGGTGACGTTCACCGTTGGTGTCGGGGTGACGTTGACTGTCGGGGTCGGGGTGACGTTGACTGTCGGGGTCGGGGTGACGTTGACTGTTGGTGTCGGGGTCACGTTGACTGTCGGGGTCGGGGTGACGTTGACTGTCGGGGTCGGGGTGATGTTGACTGTCGGGGTCGGGGTGACATTCATTGTCGGGGTCGGCGTCGGGGTTGGGATCGGGGTGTCCGGTGGGACCAGGACACCATCGATCACGTAGACCACGATGTTGTTCGTGATCTGGATCTGGGTTATAACAACGATGTTGTTGATGAGCAGCTGGCCGTCCCCGGTGAGTGAGACATTGACATCCGATCCCTCAACGGTCGGCAGGGAGATCTGCCCGTCGGTCGCGTTCTCGCACAGCAGCACGAGCTCTTCGACCGTGTAGTCGCCCTGGATGACATGGTAATCAAGAACGCTGTTTAAGAGCGTCGTGTTGTCCATGATCATCGAAAGTGTCTCGTTGCCCAGCCCGTCAAACGCCTCGTTGGTCGGAGCGCATACCACGTAACTCCTGTTCGCCTCGAGCCTCTCGTTGAGCGTGGAGTTGTTAACGATACCGACGAACGTCGTCAGGTTCTCCTGCCCTGAGAGCCCTGCAACGATCTCTTCGGTGATGTTGACTTCCGGCGTCGGCGTCGGCGTCACGTTCACCGTCGGGGTCGGAGTCACGTTCACGGTCGGGGTCGGGGTCACGTTGACCGTCGGGGTCGGAGTCACGTTGACCGTCGGCGTCGGGGTCACGTTCACGGTCGGGGTCGGAGTCACGTTCACCGTCGGGGTCGGAGTGACGTTCACGGTCGGGGTCGGCGTCACGTTCACGGTCGGGGTCGGAGTCACGTTGACCGTCGGGGTCGGAGTCACGTTGACCGTCGGGGTCGGAGTCACGTTGACCGTCGGGGTCGGAGTCACGTTGACCGTCGGGGTCGGAGTCACGTTGACTTCTTCGGTGGCCGTCACGTTGACCATATCGACAACAAGCGGGGTGAGCGGCGTGTGATCGTTGTTCACGACCTGCACCGAGAGGTTGTGCTCACCTGCCGTCACGTTCTCCCAGGTATGGGAGAGGTTCGTGGAGATGACGTAACCGCCGGTCGGCGGGATGGCGGGTTCACTTTCATTCGTCGGGATCGGAGCGTCCAGGTAGTAGTGCAGGTGACCTTCGCCCGGCGCGTTCGGCTGCCCGGTCGGCTCGACCAGCGTGAAGTTCGTCAGATTCACCTCAACGGTCACGTTCCCGGCAGTGATGTTGGCACCTTCCTCCGGTGACGTAATGGTGACGTTAGCCATCGGCGTTGGCGGCGTCACGGTCGGTGTCGGGGTCACGTTCACCGTCGGCGTCGGGGTCACGTTCACGGTCGGGGTCGGAGTCACGTTCACCGTCGGGGTCGGAGTGACGTTCACCGTCGGAGTCGGGGTCACGTTCACGGTCGGGGTCGGGGTGACGTTCACCGTTGGGGTCGGAGTCACGTTCACGGTCGGAGTCGGGGTGACGTTCACCGTTGGGGTCGGAGTCACGTTCACCGTCGGCGTCGGGGTCACGTTGACTTCTTCGGTGGCCGTCACGTTGACCATATCGACAACAAGCGGGGTGAGCGGCGTGTGATCGTTGTTCACGACCTGCACCGAGAGGTTGTGCTCGCCTGCCGTCACGTTCTCCCAGGTATGGGAGAGGTTCGTGGAGATGACGTAACCGCCGGTCGGCGGGATGGCGGGTTCACTTTCATTCGTCGGGATCGGAGCGTCCAGGTAGTAGTGCAGGTGGCCTTCGCCCGGCGCGTTCGGCTGCCCGGTCGGCTCGACCAGCGTGAAGTTCGTCAGATTCACCTCAACGGTCGCGTTCCCGGCAGTGATGTTGACACCTTCCTCCGGTGACGTAATGGTGACGTTTACCATCGGCGTCGGAGTCACGTTCACCGTCGGCGTCGGGGTCACGTTCACGGTCGGGGTCGGGGTCACGTTTACTGTTGGAGTCGGAGTCACGTTCACCGTCGGAGTCGGCGTCACATTCACGGTCGGGGTCGGCGTCACGTTCACGGTCGGGGTCGGCGTCACGTTGACCGTCGGTGTCGGCGTCACGACTTCCCCGATCACGCTCACGTTCAAGATTAGCGTATACGCGGCATCCTCGATGGTGTGTTCCGGAGGCCCATAGGAGAAGGTCAGGTTATCCCCGTCGGTCACATTCGTCACCGCAGGCCCGGTCGTGCCCTGCTCGCCGTTCACCCAGTAAGTCCAGTTGTTCGGCGTCTCATTTACAAGTTCATTCTCAATACCTGCAATCGATAGAATGCTGAAATTTCCTTCTTCCGGAGGCAGGTCTTCAGCTACCTGATACTCAAAATCCCCGAGGATAGAGGCGGCGTCAAGTGCTCCAAGCACCGTCGCCTGCGGCACCTCGTACGTTTCGGTGCTGTTTACCGGTGTAATGTTCACAGTCTCATCAGGGTTCAGTTCGACAGGGCCCTCTCCAATCGAGACCGCTATGCTTGCGGCAGTGATCGACAGGAGAAGGACGATGCACAAACCGAACAGTACAGATCGTCTCATACATATCCCCCCTTGCGGGCAACGGAATAATCGTTGTAATATAAAAATATTGTGATAATAATTCTTGAATGCCCATCTGGCTAAAATCCGGCCAGAATTCAGGCGTTGACCTCAATCTCGCCGGTATGGGTATACGATCTTCTGCTATGGAGGACGGAACCGGGTAAATTTTTTTGAAGACAGCCCTACACCGTACCTTTACCCTCCGGCAACACGGCCGACCCTCTCCGGCAGAAGGCCCAGTGCGGCGGGATTGGGCAGCCGGAAAATGCCTGCAAAACGTTCGACGCTTCAAAAAGAGAGGTGCATCCGGCCCCGAGCGGCGCTCTATAGCCCCCGGCCTGCCGTTTCACCTCACTGCACGACACCAACCAACCCGCTCTGGTTCCCGGCCACCGTCGCGGTCGGCGTCTCAGCCATTCCCCCGGTCGGCGTCTCGGCCGGCGTCACGGCCTGCACTCCGGTCTGGTTCCCGGCCGCCGTCAGGTTCGCGCCTGGAGGCACCAGCACCTGATCGATGATGTGAATCACACCGTTCGTCGTGTTGATGTCCGCCATAGTGACGGTGGCGTTCTCGACCATGACCTCGCCGTCGGTTGCAGAGACGTTCAGTTCCTCACCGGCGAGCGTGGTGAGCGTGCTCATGTTTTCACCCGCGGTCTCGTTCCCGCCTCCGAGGAGCCCGCTGAAGATGTCGAGCACCCCGCCCTGGGACTCGTTTCCGGCGGTCTGGTTCTGATCTCCGGTCTGGTTCCCGGCCATGCTGGTGATGTTCTCCGAGGTGTACTCACCCTCGACGACGTGATACTGAAGGACCATCGTCAGGTTGTCGGTCTCGTTCATGAGCTGGTTCACGGTGTCGTTCCCGAGAGCATCAAACGCCTCGTTGCTCGGGGCAAAGAGCGTGTAGGGTCCGCCTGAGTTCAGGGTGTCGTAGAGCCCCGCCACGGTGATCGCTTCGTTCAACCGTGTCAGGTTCTGGTCCTGGGCAATGTACCCGGCTATCGTCATATCCGCTGTCTGATTATCCATCTGCCCGGCCTCGCCCATGGGCGTCGCCGTTGCATTCTCGTCTCCTATCACTGCCGCAGAAACAGCAAACGGCATCGCGAGAAGTGCAAGAATGCATGCGCATAAAGTTAGCCATCGTTTCATACTACCATCCCCCCTTGGGAGAGGGGGGGAGGATACGTATTGGATTATATAAATGTTCCTATAATTGTAACGAGCAACCCGATGGCGGAACGTGACCTTCTGGGGAAGTTCAAGGCACAAAGAGTCCCCGAGTCCGGCCGCCGGGGTGATCCACGACCCGTAAAAACTCCGTCGCGCCAGAGAAGGCTCCCCGTATCCCGCACTTACAGCGTTGAACAGCATTCCGGGGGTCCGGAGCCTTATAGCCGTACCAGGACGGCCTTCTCCTCCGTATACTCCTCGAGCGCCCGGCTGCCGTTCTCCCTGCCGATGCCGCTCGCTTTCGTTCCTCCAAACGGCACCTCCGGTGGAATCCTCAGGTGCTGGTTGACCCAGACGATCCCCGCCTCGAGTTCTTCCGTCGCCCGGGCGATCACATCCGCGCTGTGTGTCCATACCGACGCCCCAAGGCCGTACCGGGAGTTGTTCGCCAGTTCGAGCGCCTCGTCGAGATTGGAGACGGCGGCGATCGGCAGCACCGGGCCGAAGACCTCCTCGGAGAAGAGGACCGAGTCGTGCGGAACACCGGCAATGAGCGTCGGCAGGAAGAAGAGGCCGCGTTTGTACTCCTCACCCTCCGGCGTCCGTCCCCCCGCGAGAATCTCCCCCTCGTCCCGTTCCCGGGCGGCATCGACGATACCGGCGACCCGCTGAAGGCCCGCCCGGTTGTTCAGCGGCCCCATCCCGACACCGCGGTCCATGCCGTTCCCGACCACGATCCCCTCGACCCTCGCCGTCAGCCGCCGGACGAACTCGTCCGCAATCGAGTCAAAGACATAAAGCCTTTTCACCGCCGTGCAGACCTGGCCGCAGTTGTAGAACCGTCCCCTGATGACCCCCTCGACGGCCGCCGGGATGTCGGCATCGTCACAGACAATCATCGGATCGCTCCCCCCGAGTTCCAGCGTCAGCCGCTTTAACGCCGGGGCGGCGTCGAGAGCGACCTGCCGGCCGGTCCCGACCTCGCCGGTGAACGAGACCTTCCGAATAATCGGGTTCCTCGCGATCTCCCGGCCGACCGTCTCCCCCGGTCCGGTGACGACGTTTAAGACACCCGGCGGGAGGGCCGCCTCCCCGAGTATCTCCGCGAGTTTCAGGCAGGTCAGCGGCGCGGTCCGGGCGGGCTTTAAGACCATCGTGTTCCCCGCCGCGAGAGCCGCGCCTATCTTCCAGCCCATGATGATCGCCGGCATGTTCCAGGGGATGATCGCACCGCAGATGCCGAGCGGGCGTCTCCGGACGGTGGTGAGACCGTAGCCCTTGAGGTTCGCGAACTCGCCCGAGAGCCCCGCCGAGATGCCGTGGTAGTACTCGAGGATGTTTGCAAACCCGTTGATCTCGTCGACCGCCTCGCGGACGGGTTTGCCCTGTTCGGCGGTCAGGAGCGCCGCAAGATCAGTGTTCCTGCGCCGGACCTCTTCTGCAGCAAAAAAGAGGATCTTCGCCCGGTCCCTCGGGCTCTTTGCGGCCCAGTCGGAAAAAGCCTCCCCGGCGGCCTCGATCGCGGATAGAACATCATCCTCACCGCCGAGCGGCGCTTCCCCGACCACGTCGCCCGTTGCGGGGTTGTGCACCGGAAATACCCTGCCGGAGACCGAATCGCGCCACTCGCCGTTGATCAGCATCTTCATGGGTGATCCTATGACCGGGGGTGGTAATATGCGCTCCGGGTCACCCGCGGTATTCGCACCGGCACCTGCCGATAGGAACAGCCACCGCCGCCGCCATCCCGGCCAGCAGGAGGAACGCAGGCAAAAACCCGATCCCTCCGGCGACCAGCCCGGCAAGAGAGGGAAGAACCGTGAACCCGGCGTAGGATGCGGTGTTAAAAAGCCCGGTCATTGCGCCCTGCTGGATCTTCGTCTCCGCAAGGAACGCAAGCACCGCGACAATGATCACCCCGGCAAGGGCGCCGATGACCGGAAAGGCGTAGGGTGTAACGTATCCCGCCAGGACCGCCGCCGCCATCAGGAGCGCGGCTGCCCGGATGGTCGGGACGGGACGGAACGTGATGCGGGGGGCGACGAGAACGGCAACGATGGTCGCGATGTTGATCGTCGCCAGCTGCAGGGCGAGCACCGACGGGTCCTTTCCGGTGTACTCGGGGTAGACGGCCGCCACCGCCCCGGTCATTCCCACGAGAACGACCGCCGCGGTAAAGAGCCAGAAATAGTTCCGCACGATCCCGGGGAGGTTCGCTCTCGCAAAGCCCACGCGCTCGCTCTCCCGGACCGCAAAACCCATTAAAGTCGCTGGAACCGCAAGCACCGTAAAGAGGGCGATCCCCGCAAGATGGCTGCCGAGGGCCGCATCGAGCCAGCCCGTCGCGAGGAGCCCCACCACCAGACCGAGGTTTAACGCCGCCATGACGTACCCGCTGAGCTGCCCGGCTGAAGGGTGCGAGTTTGCCCACGCGAGCGCCGCAGAGAGAAAGAGCCCGGCCCCGATCCCCTCGACCACCCGGAAGGCGAGGAGCGGCAAACCTGAAGGAAAGAGCAGGATAAGGACGCCGCTTGTAAGGGTCAGGAGAAGCCCGGCACGGATGAGGGGTACGCTGCCTATCCGGTCGCTTGCAATCCCTGCCGGCAGCACCGTCAGAAACGCACCTAAAAAGTATGCGGCGTAGACCACGCCCTGCAGTGCCGCCCCCTCGGCAAAATCGGGAAGCACCGGGACGACGGCGTTCGAGAGCGCCATCACCACGAATATCCCGAGGAGGATGGGGAATTTTTGCAGCATCCCTAGATCATGCGGTAGGTCTCAAGGTTCAGGGGAGAATGCGTCTCGATACGGTGCCGCTTGTAGATGGAACTTGCAAGGTCGATGGTCTTGTTCTCGTCGCCGTGAATGGTGAAGATCTTCTCCGGGCGCGGCTGGAGGTGAGCGACGTAGTTCATCAACTGTTTGCGGTCCGAGTGGCCGGAGAACCCGTCGCTCGTCGCGATCTCGAGGTTGATCACGATCGTCTCGCGCCAGCCGAGCGGGATCTCGCGCCAGCCCTTCTGGATGCGCCGGCCGAGCGTGCCTTCCGCCTGGTAGCCGACGAAGACGAGCGAGTTCCGCTCGTCCGGGCCGAGGGCCTTGAGGTACTCCATCACCGGCCCGCCGTTTAACATACCGCTCGTCGTGATGATGACGCAGGGGTCGCCCGAGATCACCTTCTCGCGGAGGTCGGGGGAGTCCACCTGGACGAACGCCTCGGAGAGGAAGGGGTTCAGCCCTTCGCGGAAGATCTGGTTACGGAGATCGCTGTTGAGGTACTCCGGATAGGTCGTGTGGATCGCCGTCGCTTCCTTGATCATGCCGTCGAGGTAGATCTTCACCGGCGGAATCTTCTGCCGCCGGATACCCTCCTCGAGGGCGAGCATGACCTCCTGTGACCGGCCGACGGCGAACGCGGGGATGATCACCTTGCCGCCGCGCTTGAGCGTCGTCGAGACCGTCTCGTAGAGCTTGTCCTCCGCGTCCTTCCTCTGGGGCTGGAAATCGTTCGACCCCCCGTAGGTGCTCTCCATGAAGAGGGCTTCCAGGCGCGGGAAGGACGAGACCGCGGGCGAAAAGAGCCTCGTCTTCTGGTAGTTGAAGTCGCCGGTGAACGCGATGTTGTAAAGTCCCTCGCCGATGTGGAAGTGCGCGATGGCCGACCCGAGGATATGCCCCGCGTTGTGGAAGGTGAGTTTGACGTCGGGGGCGATATCGGTCACGCTACCGTAGTTGAGGGTGATCGAGTGCTTCATGTAGGTCCGCACCTCGTTCGAGGTGTAGGGGATCTTGTCCGTCTCCTTGCGGACGACGTCCAGGTAGTCGAGCTGGAGCATCGTCGAGAGGTCCCTCGTCGGCGGCGTCGAGTAGACCGGTCCCTCGTAGCCGTACTTGTAGAGAAGCGGAACCAGCGCGCAGTGATCGAGGTGGGCGTGGGTGAGCACCACCGCATCAAGCGAGTTAAGCGGGTAGATCTCGGGCACGTAGAGGTACGGCGTCCCGTTCGTGGCGCTGCCCGGCTTCTCGCCGCAGTCCACCAGGATCTTGCTCTCCGGCGTCGAGATCAGGAACGCAGCGCGGCCGACCTCGCGGCAGCACCCGAGCGTGGTGACTCGCAGCCACTGGTCCTTGCTCGTGACCTCCCGGTGGATGCGGCGGCCGATCGTCCGGAGGAACGCTTTGCGCTCGTCTTTTACCGACCGGAGATAGGTGCGGATCTGCTTCACCGTCGTGCTCTCGATGGGCGGCGTCCGGACAACCTTGGGCGTCCAGCCGATCTGTTTCGTGATCTCCCGGAGCGTGACACCGTTCTTGCCGATGACCACACCGGGCTTCTCCGCCTCGATCAGGACCTCCCCGGTCTCGGGGTCGAAGAAGAGATCGGTGATCCCGGCGTTCTCCGGCACGACGGCACGGATCTCCTGGGCCGCCCGTTCCGGATCTTCGAGGATGTTCGGGCGCACGACGATGCGCTTCCTGAGATCGCGTGCAAGTATTTTTATCAGGTCAGCCTGGTCGGCAAACTGTTTCGGGTCGTCGGTGTAGATGACGAGCTCAGGTCCTTCAAACTCGACGTCTGAGATCGTTATCCCGCTGGGAACAATCTTGTTGATCTGCTCCTTAAGCTCCTGGAGTTTCTCTTCAATCACCATTAAAATCGTCCTAAAAAGTGTCAGGTTGTTGGGCGGGCCTCAGACGGCCTTTGCAACCCGCGCTCTATGTATTCCTCGTATTTGTCTTTCGTGATCACGACCACCATGATATCTTCGCCGGATGCGGAGTCACGGCGCATCGCCGATCTGACGGCACGGACGGCGAGGTCTTTTGCCTCATCCTCCTTCATTTCGGGGCGGTACTGGTCTTCGAGCACACCGTAGGCAAACGGTGACCCCGAGCCGGTGGCGACGATATCCTCTTCCTTGGTGGCCCCGCCCATGGCGTCGACGGAGTAGACGCTCGGCCCCTCGTCGTCGAACCCGCCCATCAGGAGCTGGACGTAGTAGGGGTAGTAGCGGTTCTGGTTTAAGTAGTTCGAGAGCAGGGTCGATGCGGCACCAACGGACATGGTCTTGCCGCGCCGCATCTCGAAGAGGTTGCACTCGACCTGCAGGATCCGGACAAGCTGCTGTGCGTCGCCAACGCCGCCGGCGGTGGTCAGGCCGATCCTCGGCGTGATCTGATAGATCTTCTTCGCACGCTTGCTTGCGATCATGTTCCCCATCGTCGCTCGCATCTCTGTTGCAAGGACCACGCCGCCATCGAAGATCAACCCTACGGTTGTTGTACCTTTCATAATCTGTTGGGAAGTATCAAGCATTGAAGCACCCCTAAAACCATTAAAACGCTTTATCTCGCGTAGAAGCGGTTAAGCGTATAGCGATATTCTAAAACATAAATTTATCGTCGTACCAGGTTATGGCACGACACGATAAGTACCTGTATATTATATGAATGTTGCTCCTTAACTCTTTCGCAGGCTCTGCTGGTCCGGCAGCAGGACCTTGATCAACTCCCGGTCGAAGAGCATGGCGACAAGCCGCCTGTTCCCGTTGACCACCGGGAGCTGGTCGACCCGGGCCCGCCGCATCTTCAGTGCGCATTCGCCGACCTCGGCATTCAGGGGAACGGCGAGGACGTTCTTCACCATCGCGTTCTTCACGGGGATGGGGAGGAGCTGGATCTTGGAGATACCGTAACTGATGGTGTGCATGTCGCGGATGCTCTCCCAGGTCCACTCATCGTCGTCCGTGCCGTTCGAGAAGTCGCTGACCTCGACGCCGTCCTCGATGCGGGAATGCCTGATGAGGTCCCGCTCCGATATGATGCCGGTAAGCGTGCCGTCCTCCATCAGGATGGGGATGGCGTCGTAGCCTGAGATCTCGAGGATACGCCCGACAAGCGAGAGGGGCGTATCCTCCCAGAGAGCGTAGGTCTTGCTGACGTAGTTGTCCTTGATCGGGGTGGCAAGACGCATCTGGGCGATGGCGCCGATGAGGTCGGCCACGCTGATGATCCCGACCATCGACCCGCCTTCCATGACAGGGAGCCTTCTGATGTTGTGGCGCACCATTAACCGGGCTGCTTCCGAGATGGGGGCATCCGGCCGGATGACGACGGGATCAGGCGTCATCAGGAGCCCGAGCTGGGTCTCGTCCGCTTTGCGGAGGAGGTCCTTTCGGGTGATGATGCCGACGAGTTCGCCGTCCTTCAAGACCGGGACGCCGCTGATACCTGTACGTTTCAGGATGCGCAGGACATCGTCCCTGTTCCCCGGGATCTCGACACAGACGACGTCGGTCACCATAAAGTTCCGGACGAGCATCTGCTCCGGAGAGGTTATGATCTCACCACCGTTGTCGTGACGGGGCTGTTCTGCACCACGTAATCGGTCACGCTCCCGAGCAGGAGACGGTCGACGCCGCTCTTGCCGTAGGACCCGAGGATGATGAGATCGGCGCCCAATTCTTCGGCGAGGGAGACGATCTGGGAGCCCGCGTGCCCCTGCCGGAGGTGAGTGGTAAGCCGGATGCCCGTTGCATCTGCTTTTTTACGAGCTGCTTCAAGGATATCCTCGCCTTCCTGTTGTAGAACACTGTAAATTATTTCGAGTGTGTTGTCCATGGGAAGGGATGAAAAGAGCCCGGATTCAACCACATAAACGACATGAACTTCGGCGTTCCAGACGCCGGCCTCACCGAGAGCTTCCTCGAAAGCCCGGTTGGCCGGTTCGGAGCCGTCTATAGCAACAAGTATCTTACGGAACATACACACCACATAGAACAGATACTTCTTATCTGGTATCTACTGCATGGTTAAAACTGTTTGGCAAATAGATGAGGAATCCAGCCGTTTTACTATGGTTGACCGGAGATCTTTACTGAAGGAGAGATTGGTTTTTGCCGGATTTATGACAAGAAAATGGGCTTTCTGTCCTTCCTCCAGATATCCTGACCTTCCTGCCATCCGGGCGCCGGATATCGCGGCACGAAGGATATCTTCGGGGGGCGCGCGGGATATGGTCGCGGCAAAAGCCATTTCGCGGGGCAGGTCCGGCTGGACAAACATGACGTTGTCCGTCCCGATATAGAACCTCCCCCCGAGTTCGAGTATGCGCGCTATCGGCGGGTGGGCCGCCGATGCCGTAACCCCGAGCAGCCAGTTCGATCTCGGGCAGACGGCGATGGGGATATCCATCTCGACGATCCGCCGGAGCTGTGCGTCTGTTGCGTGGGTGCAGTGGACGAGCAGGTCGGGCTCGAACGCGAGCGCTTCGTCAACGTCGTCCGGATTCTTCTCCCCGGCATGGAACGCGACGAGTTTCCCCGCGGCCCGTGCATTCCTGACGATCTCTTCGGCGTTCGCCACATCGTGGACGCTGCTGATGCCCGCCCCGTCGCTCACCCCTTCGCCGCCTTCACGGCCGAGGATGATCGGCCGGCAGTCGAGCCCGGCCGCCGCTTCGCGGAGCGCCGCGACCCCGTCGGCGCCCCCTTCCCTGAAGTCGGCAAACCCGGTCGTCCCGGTCGCGAGCATCGTGATGATGCTCGCACGCATCCCCCGGACGAGTTCGGCCCGCGGGGTTGCCGCAAGGATCCTGTGCTTTAAGCCGTTCGGGGGTTTGACGAGGTCCGCGAGGCTGCCCCGGGCGGGGAGGTCCATCGCCACGGTGTCGCCGAGGTGCGTGTGGGCGTTGAAGAAGGCGGGCACGATCCACCTATCGGGCGCCCGGGAAGAGGGCTCTATCGAGGAGATGATGCCCTCTGAGACGGTGATGGTGACATCTTCTTCCCGGAGGTCTTCGCCGAGGAGTGTGCGGCCGGTGACGACGTATGGTGTGGCTTCCCGCATCTCTGGACCTCTGTTTTATATATTGCAAGGGAGAATATTTCAGTATGGCGAAGAAATCTGGCGGAAGACTGGTATCCTCTGCCGGCCTGGTCAACTATTACGACAGCGACGATCGCCGGGCCATCCATATCAGCCCGATAGCCGTTATCGTGATAACCATCGTGACCGGAGTGGCAGTCTTTGTTCTCAATGCCCTCTTCTAATCCTTTTTGTTCTTCTTGAGCGCAGCCCTGATGATATCTTCTTCGGGCGTGAAGTAGACGGCATCGTGCCCGTTCCATCTCCGGCAGTTCCGGAATACCACCGCGGGGACACCCTGGTGGCTCTCTCCCATGACGAAGTTCGCGAAGGCCGCGATCTCGTCGACGACCGCTTCTTCGGTGATCTCGAGGACGTGGCCGAAGAGGTCGGTGTCGCCGCGGTAATCGTCGATCGCCGTCATGCCCGCCCAGCCGATGGCGATGCCGGTCTGGCCGCGCCGGAATGCCCGCCCGCAGGTGTCGGTGACGATCACCCGGACGTCCTTGCCGGCGACGCGGTGGATTGCGCTCCGGACGTCTTCGGCGGCCCCCATGGGGTCGGGGGGGAGGATGATCAGCCGGCCGTCTTCGACGTTGCTGTGGTCGACGCCTGCCCGCACGCCGATGTGGCCGGAAGGCAGTTCCGAGAGGATGAACGGGTGCTCGAGCAGGACATCGGTGGACGAGTCCAGCACCGCCTGTACGAAACGGGGGTCTTCTTTCGTCTTCGCTGCAATCCGGACGGCTTCAGCGCCGGGGGTGATGGCGGCAAGGTCGCGGGTGAAGCCCTTTGCCTTTGAGTAGACCGACGAGGCGATGGTGAGGATGTCGCCGTCCTCGAACGCGACCCTCTCGCAGATCAGGGCGGGCAGGTCGTCTCCTTTCTGGATCAGGGGGAGGCCTCGAACACCGATTACCTGGATTTCCATGAAACTCACGGATCAGTGGTCGTCTCCGCTTCCAGAAAAATGCTCGGGTTTTCGTCGAGAGGACTCCGCTGGATTGCGGGGATTATTCCTGGTTCCAGCCGGGCGCGGGGGATGGAGAGGCCGGGGGTTGAGCGCCGGCAGGTGTGGGTTGCGACGGGCCGTAGGGTGCGATGGTCCGAAGGACCGGAGCTTGAGAAAACGCGAAGCGTTTTCGGGGCAGGAGCATGAGCACCGTTAGGTGCGGGGGGCTGACGGGGAGTGCGACATTCTGAAGCGCGACGGTTCGTTAGAACCGGAGCGTGAGAAGACCGGAGGTCTTCGCTGTGCGGCAGACTAAACAGCCGAAGCGAGGAACAAGCCCGGTGCAGTGGACCGTGGGGATATCGCCACGCACTGCCCCCGCCCCTTGGGGCGGGGGCGGAGGCCGAAGGCCGGGTGGGGTGGGGTTTACAAATATTCCCTAGAGGTAGAGACAGGGGAGGGGGCACGCCCCCTCCCCGTCAGCCCCTCCCCCAAGGGCGATATCCCCACGGAATCCGTGCCAGGGAAGCAATCCAAATATCACGTATGAACGCCGCTGGTGCGAGTGGTGACGGCGCAGAGCACGGCTGGCCGAAGGTGCGACGTTCCTGAGAACGACTGTCCGTAGGATGCGATGGCCCGCTGAGCCGGATCTTGAGAAACCCAAAGGGTTTCGGACAGGAGTTCGAGAAGACTGGAGGTCTTCGAGGCGTGAGCGATAGCGAACGTAAGCACCTTTAGGTGCGAGGAACGCAATTTGAACACCGTTAGGCACGAGGCAGGAAAAAACGCCTCCTGCAACACCAATGCTCCACTCCCCCCACAACACCCTTCGCTCACCCGCAGGGCAACCCCACATTCTCCCTCAGCCGGAACTCCGGCTCGAACGAGTTGATCAGGTCGAGGTACTGCTCGACGGTGCGGGTAAAGAGGAAACACTCCCGCACCCTCTCGCGCGCCGCACGTCCGAGCCGCTCTGCGAGGTCCGGGTCGCGGAGCAACTGGACGATCCTCTCCGCCGCCTCGTCGACGGAGGATACCAGGAACCCGGTCTCTCCGTCCCGGATCTGGTGGCGGATGCCGCCGACGTTCCCGCCGATCACCGCCGCGCCCTTCCACATAGCCTCTGAGACCGTCAGCCCGAACCCCTCCCGGATGGACTTCTGCAGGACGACCGCCGCCCGCCGCTGGAGCGCGTTCACGAGCGCACCGTCCTGGACGCTGAGCACGATAACCCGCTCGTTTTTGTGGGCGAGGATCGACCGGTAGACCTCGGCACCCTCCGGGTCGTCGGTCGCCACGTTCCCGACAAGGACCAGGGTGCACTCCTCCTTCTTCCGCGCCTTCTCAAACGCCCGGATGACGCCCTCCGGGTCTTTCCAGTGGTCGAACCGGGAGATCTGCACCACCAGGGGGAGGTCGGTCGGGATGCCGTAGTGCTCAAGGCGCTCGTCGATGGCGCTCTCGGAGAGTTCTTTGTTCACGATGGAGAACGGGTCGATCCCGGGCGTGAAGAAGACCTGCGGTTTACTGAGGTCCTGCCGGTACTCTCCGCAGGAGAGAACAACGGCGTCGTACTTCTCGATGAACGGGACAAGGTAGTTCCAGACCTTCAGGTTCGGCGCGGTGAGGTCGATGTGGCAGCGCCATACCCAGGGGCTCTTCTTCCGGTAATGGGTGATCAGCGGGAGCGGCTGCGGATCGTGGACGAAGACCACGTCGTGGTCGAGATGGTTCCGTATCGCGTTCTCGTGGATGACGCTCTCGTAGATCTCCTTTTTGCGGCCGGTCATGTTGATCGGCGCCCCCTGGAGGGCGTTATGGAACTTCTTCGTCACGCTGAAGAAGTCCGGCGGGCCGTGGACGACACGCCACCCGGTCTGTATGCCGAGGCTGTTCATCAGGAGCGTCAGGGACGACAGGATCTGGGAGACCCCGCCGCCGTAGTAGGTGGAGTTCATATGCATGACGTGCAGGTCACGCAGCGGCCGTGCCTTCGCCTTGATGCGGTGAACGGCCTCTTTTCCGATATGCCGCTCATAGTCGTCGATTGTGTGGATAGCGCTCATCCTGATCCCTCCTCAATCCCCGCCATCGTTCTTATGCGTAACGGCAGAAAGACCCCTGCCGTTCCTGCATCGTGACCCGGACAACCGTTATATAGGTGCCGGAGCACCCTTCAGCCGGGAGACTACCATGGGAGAGCCACCAGAACGGAGTGACGACCTGCCGGGGAGGGCGGAGTCGTACTGGATAGCCACGTCGCCGGAGACGGGGTTCCCGCCCCTGGACGGTGACGGGCGCGTGGACGTCACGGTGATCGGCGGCGGCATCGCCGGGATTACCACGGCCTTTCTTTTGAAGAAAGCGGGGATGACCGTCGCCCTCATCGACGCCTACCGGATCGTCACGGGTGCCACCGGCCACACGACGGCGAAGATCACGTCGCTCCACCGGCTGATCTACGCAGAACTCATCGACCGGTTCGGGAGCAGGCAGGCGCACCAGTATGCCGAAGCGAACCAGGCGGGGGTCAAGATGGTCGCATCCCTCGTCCGGGAGTACGACATCCCCTGCAGTTTTGAGCAGAAACCGGCCTACACCTACGCTGAGTCGGAGGAGTCCCGTGGCAGGGTCGCGGCCGAGGCGGACGCGGCACGGAGCCTCGGGCTTCCGGCCGCGTTCGTTGAGGATGTCCCTTTGCCGACCCCGACCTATGGGGCAGTGGTCCTGGAGGACCAGGCGCAGTTCCACCCGAGGAACTACCTTCTGCTGCTCGCCGGGCACCTTCCGGGGGAGGGGAGTTACGTCTTTGAGATGACGCGGGCCCTTGATATCGAGGAGCAGGCGGGCGGCGTCGCGGTGAAGACCGACCGGGGCACGCTCAACTCCCGCTACGCGGTCCTCGCCACGCACTACCCCATCTACGACCGTCCCGGGGCATACTTCGCCCGGATGCAGCCGTCGCGGTCATACGCGCTCGGCATCCGGACCGATGAGCCGTTCCCGGACGGGATGTATATCAACGCCGCGGGACCGGTCCACTCCTGGCGGTCGCAGCCCGCCGCCGACGGCGAACTCGTCATCGTCACCGGCGAGGCGCACGCCACCGGGCAGGCTGCCGACACCCGGGCGCACTACAGGAGCCTTGAGGAGTATGCCCGGTCGGTCTACCCGACGAGGTCCGTCGACTACCGCTGGTCGGCGCAGGACTACATCACGGCCGACCGCGTCCCCTACATCGGCCGCCTTGCCGCCGGCCACGACCGGATCTTTGTCGCGACGGGGTTCGGGAAATGGGGGATGGCCGCCGGCACGGCGGCGGGGATGATCTTAACAGACCTGATCCGGGGCCGCACGAACCCCTGGGCGGAGGTTTTCGATCCCTCGCGGTTCCGGGAGCAGCCGGAGTTCCCCGACCGGGTGCGGAGGAAACTCGAGACGGCCGGGGGAAGGGTCGAGGCCGATGCTGCATGGTTCGACCGGGAGATCAAGGCGATACCGGCCGGGGAGGGGAAGGTCATCGAGATCGGCGGGCAGGAGGTTGCAGCCTATCGGGACAGGGGCGGCGAAGTCACCACGCTCGATGCGACCTGCATGCACATGGGCTGCACCGTCGCCTGGAACAGCGCAGAGAGGTCCTGGGACTGCCCCTGCCACGGGTCGCGCTACGGTGCCGACGGCAGGGTGATCGAGAGCCCCACGGTGCGGGACCTGAAAGGGAAGGAGGTCGTGCGGAGATAGGTGCGGGGTCCATACCTATATATGGTCCCGGCATAATGGAGACCGGCTGCCGCCGCCCGGACTGCGGGCCGGGCGGGGAGAAGGAGGTTTAATCTATGGAGCATGGGCCGGGTGAGCATAACCTGCCGGGCAGGCACGAGTCGTTCTGGATTGAGACAACCCCCGAGACGTCGTATCCCTCCCTGCCGGGGAACCTGGAGACCGACGTGACGGTCGTGGGCGGCGGGATTACCGGGATCACCACCGCCGTCCTGCTCAAGCGGGCCGGTTACGCGGTCACCGTGATCGAGGCGGGCAGGGTCTGCCACGGGGTGACCGGCCATACGACGGCGAAGGTCACGTCGCTCCACCGGCTGATCTACGCAGAACTCATCGACCGGTTCGGGAGCAGGCAGGCGCAGCAGTATGCCGAAGCAAACCAGGCGGCGATCGAGACGATCGCATCCAACGTCAGGGAATACGACATCCCCTGCAGTTTCGAGCGGAAACCCGCCTACACCTACGCGGAGACGGAAGGGTCCCGCGACCCTGTCGCGGCCGAGGCGGACGCGGCACGGAGCCTCGGGCTTCCGGCGGCGTTCACGGAGGACGTCCCGCTCTCCGCCCGGAACTACGGCGCGGTGGTCCTCGAGAACCAGGCGCAGTTCCACCCGCTGAAGTACCTCCTGTATCTGGCGTCGCTGATTCCCGGCGACGCCAGCCAGATATACGAGAAGACCCGGGCGCTCGAGGTGCAGGAGGGCGGAGGGCGGTGCACCGTCCGGACGGCGCTCGGGACCGTCACATCCCGGGCCGTCGTCCTCGCGACCCACTACCCCTTCTATGACAGTCCGGGATTCTACTTCGCCCGGATGGAGCCGTCGCGGTCCTATGCGCTTGGGGTCCGGCTTGACGAACCGTTCCCGAACGGGATGTTCATCAACGCCGACGGGCCCGCCCACTCCTGGCGGTCGCAGCCAGCCGGCGACGGCGGCGAACTGGTCATCGTCAGCGGCATGGAGCACCGGACCGGCGAGGACGTGGACACACGGGAGCACTACAGGAGCCTCGAGGCCTACGCCCGGTCGGTCTACCCGCTCCGTTCCATCGACTACCGCTGGTCGGCACAGGACTACATCACCATCGACGGCGTCCCCTACATCGGCCCGCTCGCCTCCGGCCACGAGAACATCTACATCGCAACGGGTTTCCGGAAATGGGGGATGACCAACGGCACCGCGGCCGCGACGATCATCACGGATATGGTCCGGGGCCGTGCAAGCCCCTGGGCGGAGGTCTACGCCCCCGACCGGTTCAAGCCGGCGGCGGCGGTCCGGCGGTTCCTCGTGCACAACATCGACGTGGCCGAGAAGTACATCGGCGGAGCGATATCCCGGCCGGCCGGGGACCTCGCGGACGTTCGCCCCGGGGAGGGAAGAATCCTGATGCTCGAGGGCAAGAAGGCCGGCGTCTTCCGCGACCGGGAAGGAAGGGTCCACGCGGTCAACCCCACCTGTGCCCATCTCGGGTGCGTCGTCGCGTGGAACAGCGCCGAAGAGACCTGGGACTGCCCCTGCCACGGCTCGCGCTACGATGCCGACGGGAAGGTGATCCACGGGCCGGCGGTGAAGGACCTCAAGCCGCGAGGGGGTTGAGAGGGCTGAAGGGAACCGAGATATGATGGAAGAGTTGTCCAGAACATGATCCTCTAGAGGGTGTAAGAGGAGAGACCTCACCCGCGCCGGCGGCACTCAGGCTTGGCGTTTGGACTGCATCCCATCCACGGATTCCGTGGGGATATCGCCACGCACTGCCCCCGCCCCCCGGGGGGGCGGAACGACTTCCCCGCAGGGGAAGGAGTTTGAGCACCGAAGGTGCGAGTGAGGAGCGCGAAGCGCGGGCGGGGTGGGGGTTACACGCCTCATTACGGGATAGAGACAGGGGAGGGGGGATGCTCCCCCCTCGAAGACCTTCGGTCTTCTCATGCTCACTCCGTTCGCACCTCGCACCTAACGGTGCTCAAGCTCGCTCCGCTCGCACTCCCCGTCAGCCCCACCCCCTATGGCGATAGCCACCACGGTCCACTGCACCGGGATATCCTCCTCACTTAGATTACTTTGTTGAGCACTTGAGGACTATCCCCACCAGGAGGACAGTCCCCATCCTCAGAAAAAGTCACGATGGATAATTATATATCCGGCCGCCCGCACAACTCCCATTAATCATGTACCTCGTCATCCGCTGCCCGGGCTGCAAGACCTTCAACTATATCGACCGTTACCAGCGCTGGCGGCTCTGTCCCATGTGCGGGGAGGTGATCAACGTCGAGCGGGTGCCGGTTTACCTGGACGTCGACGACTTCCTGGACGCAGAACGGGTGGTGGAGCAGCTCGAACTGTACCTGCACGAAACCGGAAAAAAAGACCTGACGGAACAGGATATCCAGGAACTCAGGGCGCAGTATGCCCTGTGGGTGAAAAACCGGGTCTGATCACCACAGGCGCCCGCAGCCCGGGCAGAGCATGCTCACTCTTCTTCCGCAGTGCGGGCAGTAAAGGCCCGTGCGTTCGTTGTTCTCCAGCGGCCTCCCGCACCGCTTACAATATATCGGGGCCTCGAACCCACACTCGTGCCTGACCATCAGTCCAGATATTCGTAGCCCTTCACAAAAAGATTTCCTTTCCCACGGTTCGCGATATCCCCGGCAAACCGGATAAGCGTACGTCCCTCATGCCGAACCGTCCCGATCTTCCTGAAGGTGGGGAGCATCGCCTGCGCGGTGCCGTAGACGTAGCAGGAGCCCCCTTTCATGTTCGCACCCGGGCGGCTGCAGTCCCCGTGGACGACGAGCGTGCCGCCGCGCATCTCCGCCCCGGGCATATCCCCGGCATCGCCGTGCACGGTCACGGTGCCGCCGGCGAGGTTCTCCGCGAGGAAATCGCCGACACGGCCAAAGACCTCCACCGTGCCGCCGGTCATGCCCTTCCTGCCCCCGCGGTAGCCCGACGCGCAGTAGTCGGCGGCGTCGCCCCGGCAGATGATGGCTCCTCCCGCCATCTCCCGGCCGAGCCAGCCGTCGGCGTTGCCGTGGACCTCGATGGTCCCGCCGCTCATGAAGTTGCCGCAGTGCATCCCGATACCCCCGAAGATGGTGATCCTGCCGCCGTCCATGTACTCGCCGACCCTCTTCAGCCGGAATGTCTCACCCGAGAGGACGACCTCGACATCCTCCGCCCGGTCGGCATCCCCCTCCACCGAGACCGAGAAGACATCATCAAGCCGGAGTTCGCGGTTTCCGCGCCAGACCGAGAGATCGGTGCCGGCCAGGAAGTTCTTCGGGACGATCGACTCCGCCTCGATGGGGATGAACCACTTTCCCGCGGGTTTCATCGCGAGCGTGACCTTCATATCCTCGCCTCCGTCTCGATGCACCGGTTCCGGTTCAGGTACTCCTCCTGCACGGGGTAGTTCCTCATCCGGACGGTGTAGTAGCGGTCGAACTTCTCGATGAAGTCCGGGTCTTTACCCATATCGTAGTTCTCGGAGACCTTCGGCCGGACCCAGAACGTGGCATTGCTCCCGTCGACCAGGCACTCGCCCCGCCGGGCGACGACCCTGCCGCGCTTGATCGTGTATTCGGTCCGGCTGAACGCATCGATCACCTTCTGGTATTCGGCCGACGGGTCGACTTCGTCGATATGGAGCGGATAGATGGCGACGTCTGCATCGGCGCCCGGCGCGAGATGGCCTTTCCCAAGGTCCTGGAGCCCGAGCGCCTTTGCCTGGCCGGCCCGGGTCATCACCGCGATCTCGTACCAGTCCATCTCCCGCTCGATTGCCGGGAGGGGCACCCGTGCTTCGGTATCGGGATGGATCGTGGCGAACTCGGCGTCGCGGTACTTCTTGCTCATCAGGAGGGCGACGATCTCCGGGTATTTTACGAACGGCGCACCGTTCGGGTTGTCCGTCGTCAGCAGGCACTGCCAGGGACTCTTCGTGAGGAGCGCGAGTTCAAGCCCGATCGCCCACATGATCGAGTTGACCAGGTTCTTGCGCCGGTAGATGACCGGGATGATTCCGGAACCCGTCTCGAGCTCCACGTCGTGGTTGCTCCACTTCTCGTGGTGGAGGCGGTAGAGGTTGAACTCCATCGGCCCGTCGGCGGTCATCGTCGTCGTCCGGCCGAACATCACCTGCCCCATGTCCATGACGATCTGCGGGCGCATGCTGACGAACCGCGCTATCGGCTCGCTCTTCGAGCAGAAATCCTTCCACCCCGACCCGCCGTAGGCGTGGAACTGGACATGGGTGGCATACAGTGTCTGCCGCTTCTCGTTCAGGTCGGGGATGAGGCCGAGCGATCCGAGCGTGCAGGTGTAGTTCCCCGGGGTCCCGAGGTTGTTCGCGTGGAGGTGGACGGAGTGCGGAAGGCCGAGGAGTTCGTTCGCCTCAACGATCGACCGGATGATCTCTGCGGGGGTCACCTCGAAGTAGGGCACCGGGTCCCTGATGCAGGAGACGTTCTTGCCCCACTGCCATGCCTCGGTACCGCCGGGGTTCGTGAGTTTGACGGCGAACCCCTTCACCGCCCGGAGCGTCCAGGCGATGATGGCCGCGACCCTCTTTATGTCACCGTCGCGGATCGCCTCCATGATCGCCCAGTTCCCGTCGAAGAGGGTGTTTGCCATCGTGTCCTGCAGCGGCGTGTAGATGAACTCCTCGTGGGTGTGGCGGGCTTCGAGCGGCGCCATCGCGCCCTCGAGCAGGGTGGTGTAGCCCATCACGCTGTAGCGGTAGCTGTTGCCGTAGGTGGTCGGGACGCTGTAGCCGGACGTGGCATGCAGCGGCCCGCGGCGAGGCGTCCTCCCCGCCCGCATATCCTCGGGGCTCATATATCGCCCGAAGTTCACCTTCGTCCCGCAGATATGGGTGTGGGAGTCGACCCCTCCCGGCATGGTGAGCATGCCGCGGGCGTCGATCACCTCCGCGGCATCGCTCACCTCCTCGACGATCTTTCCGTCACGGATGGCGATATCCATCATCTCGGCATTGATCCCCCGGAGTGGGTCGATCACGCAGGCGTTCTTCACCAGGAGTTCGGTCATCGTTCCAGCGCCTCCTGCATCAGGGCGTACATCCGGGCGAGGACCTCCCGGTCCGAGGGGTAGTCGGTGGAGAGGACCTTCCTCGTCCGGATGGGCACCCCGTCCATCCGGTATGCCGTCCCTTCAGCGTCGACCCCGGTCACCGCCACCGGGATCTGGACGTTGCAGAACGCGGTGGTGGCGTTCGGGTAGGGATCGAGCTGGACCACCGGTATATCTGCGAGGTGCTCCAGGCACTTCCTCGGGAAGTGGGCCGCCGGGTCGCTTCCGACGACCAGCGCCGCGTCACACGCCTTCCGGGCCAGGATGTCCACCGCCGTCGTCTCTCCGGGGTTGTAGAAGGCGATTCCCCGGGAGTAGTCGATCCCGAAGGGGTAGCCGGTCATCCAGGTGTTCACTTCGTTGGAACCGTAGACGTTGTAGTGGCCCCGCATCGCTGATATCGTAAACTTCGTATGCCGGCTCAGCTCCGAGACGAGTTCGATGGCGTTTCTGATGTTCTTGTACTTCCCCTGCGTCATCGTGAGCCCGAGCCCGAAGTAGACCGCCCCGAACTTTGCTGCTTTGCAGAGGTTTGCCACCCTGATGAGCTGCTCCCGGGTGACGCCCGCGACCGTCCGCGGGATCGTGTCCGTCTTCCCCTGGACGATCGCCCGGAGCGCCGAGAGGACCGCGTAGTCCCCGCCGGGCTTGATCTGGACGAACTCGTCGGCGATGTTCGCGGTCTCGGTTTTGCGGATATCGACGACGATCACCTTCCGGTCGCGGAAGGCGTTCTCAAGGAAGAACCCTTCCGCGTAGCGCGTGTATCGCGAGAGGTGGCGGGGATGGGCGTCGATCGGGTTCGACCCCCAGTAGATCACGAGATCCGCCCGGTTCTTCACCACCCCGAGCGTGCACCCCGGGTGCCCGACCTCCTGGATGGCGAGGATGGACGGCCCGTGGCAGACCGAGGAGGTGTTGTCGATGACCCCATGGATGAGTTCGGCCATGTGCACCCCCACGCACTGCGCCTCCCCGTGGGTGCCGCTCCACCCATACAGGAGCGGGCGCTCGGCGGAAAGCAGCGCGTCGGCGGCGTACCGGATAGCCTCATCGTAGGTGATATCCTTCCACCGGTCCCCGTCGCGCAGGATCGGGTTCTTCATCCTTCTCTCGCCCATGAACTTCGTCATGCCGAGTTCGCAGGCGTTCGCGACGGCAACCACCCTATCATCCTCTACCTCCACCTCAATGTCGTCGCAGAGGCATCCGCAGAAGGGGCAGACCGCGTCCTTAACGATCATAAGCAAGGCCTCCCAGGTCTTCCATCAGTCCGTGAACGGTCTTCGGCTCTTCATCCGTCGGTTCGATCTCCACCTCATGGGACTTGAAGTCCGGCATCCCGGTGGAGCGGGTGCCGGCAGCGACGATATGGTTCGCGTAGGGCCCGTAGGGGACAAAGACGGTGCCCATCTCCACCTCGACCGACGCGGACGCCCGCATGACGACCTCCCCGCAGGGCCCGGTCACCCTGACGGTATCGCCGTCATCAAGCCCGAGTTCCAGCATATCAAACTCGTGCATGAAGCAGGTCGAGGTCTCGGCCGCGTATTCGGCGGAGGTCTTGTTCTCGACGGTGACGCCCTGGTTCACCGTCCGCCCGGTGATCATCAGAAACGTCATGCCTCCGCCTCCTCGATGTGCACCCCTTCTACCATGCGGGCAACCCGGATCGCACGGTTCGGGCAGTTGAGTTCGCAGGTCTTGCACCCCGTGCATTTCTCCTCATGGAGGATCCGCACCCGGCCGCCCTCGATCCGCATGATCACCTCGTCGCTTGCGGATGTCCCGGTCCCGGCAAGCTGGGGGTCTAGCTCCCGGTTGACCGGACAGGAGACGCAACAGTTCCCGCACCGCATACAGAGGTTGTCGTCGACCTCTAAGTGGTACCACGAGGCGAACGCCGTTTTGTCGCGACCGGTGACGTCGAGGATCCGGCCGCTCGATAGAACCCCTTCAGGGCACGCCTCGACGCAGAGGCCGCACCGGATGCAGTGGCCCGGATAGACCTCCGGCTCCCACCCCTCCTTCTTGCGGAGGACGGCGATGGCGCCGGGCGCCGGGCAGATCATCATGCAGGAGAGGCACTGCGTGCACTCTTTACCGGTCAGGGTCGGGTAGCCCTTGAAGTAGGAGGGGGTCTCGAGCGGCGCGGTTTTGGCGAAGAAGAACTTCTTCAGCCATTCCGGCCGGAGGAACTCACGCACGTAGTAGACGATCGAACGCATAGCCTCACCTCTCGTTGCACGCGATGCAGGGGTCGCTGCTGATGAACGTCGACGTCACGTCGGCGATCGATGCGGCGTCCCGGATCATCGAATGGGCGCAGGCCTCGATGTTCATGATCGACGGCGTCCGGATCGCGATATCGACCACCCTGCCGTAGTCGTCGGTCGTTATGGTGTAGGTCAGCTCGCCCCGAGGGGCCTCGCCGGCATACGAGGTAGAACCCGCTTTGCAGAGACCGCCGCCCCGGATGGGGCCGTCGGGGAGGTTGTCCACGCATTTGCGGATTAAGTCGATGCTCTGGAAGACCTCCTGGAACCGGACCATGACCCGGGCGAAGTTGTCGCCCTCGGTCCGGGTTATCTGCGTAAAGCCGAGCTCCCGGTATGTCGGGTGACGGAGGCGGAGGTCGGAGTCCTCGACACCGCTCGCCCGGGCGGTGGGACCGACGGTGTGGGAGCGGATCGCCTCCTCACGGCTCATGACCCCGATACCTTTGCTCCTGAGCGCAATCAGCGGCCCGGTCTCGAAGATCCCCGTATACCGCCGCATCTCGTCTTCCACCTTTGCGAGATCGGCAAGCATCGCTGCCGCGTCCTCCGGCAGGAGGTCGAACCGGACCCCGCCCGGGATCATGTAGGCGGTGTTGATCCTCGAACCGGTGAGCCGCTCCAGGTTGTCGAGCACCGTCTCCCGGGTGTTTAAGAGGTACATCGCGAGCGTCTCGTGCTCGATCGTGTAGCAGTAGGAGAAGTTCGCGAGGATGTGGCTTGCTATCCGGTCGAGCTCGTTCACGATGACCCGGAGGTAGGCCGCCCGCGGCGGGACCGCGATCTCGCTGATCTCCTCCATCGTCTCGATGAAGACCATGTTGTGGACGACCGAGCAGATGCCGCAGACGCGTTCGGCGAGGAACATCACCTCCTGCCAGGGCCGGCCCCGCATGATCCGCTCGATCCCTTTCTTCATGTAGCCGAGCTCGACCTCGGTTCTGAGCACCCGCTCGCCCGCCGTCTCGCACTTGAGGCGGACAGGTTCTTTCCAGCAGGGGTGCACCGGACCGAGCGGGATGGATACGTCGACGGTCTTCTTCATTGCTGTTTTTCCTCGTAGTCCTTGTAGATCAGCGGGGCAACCGAGAGTATGGCGGAGAGGATCTCCGTCGGGCGGGGCGGGCAGCCCGGCACCTGCGCGGCGATGGGTATGTAGTTCTCGACGGGCGGGGTCGTCAAGGTACCCCTCCGGGCATAGACGCACCCCGATATGGGGCAGTTGCCGATGGCGACGGCCACCTTTGGATCGGGGATCTTCTCCCAGATGTCGCGGAGTTTGTCCACCCACTGCGGGGTGACGGACCCGATGACCAGGAGGACGTCGGCCTCCCGGGGGTTGTTGTGGACGTAGATGCCGTACTGCTCGATGTCGTAGCGCGGCGCAAGGCAGGCGAGCACCTCGATGTCGCAGCCGTTGCATGACCCGACGTCGACGTAACTGACGTGGATCGACCTTGAGCGGACGGCGTTCTTGATGTCCTGGAGGATGCTCATGAGAGGACCGCCTCCCGGACCCGCGCTTTCCCTCTCGCGAGTGCTTCCTCCCGGGACGATTCGTTGTTTGCTATCATTGCTTTCGTCTCATCGCATATTGTCTGCATGATCCGGGGGTCCACGAGCGGCACGAACCGGGTGAAGAGCTCGCACCCGAGACCTTTTGCCACCGGGTCGCTGTCGTTATCCGCGTGCTGCTGCCCCATCTCCCACCGGTACTCGAGGTTCTCAAGCAGGGACATGTCGAACCGCCGGATCAGCACCATCCGGAGTTTCGCATCGCTCATCCCGAGGCGCTCTGCAATCGCCCGGACGGTCTCGTCGTGCCTCGTGCTCGTCAGGATGTTGTACTTCATCTGCCGGAGGTCTTTTTCGTAGAGGTAGCCGGTCATACGAGACCTCCCGCTTTCGCGAGGGCGTAGCCGGCGAAGAGGGCGATCACCAGCCAGATTGCGGCCATCTCCATCTTCTTGAGCCGCTCCTCGTCCGAGGCGTAGTGGACGAGCGAGAGGGCTGCAAGGATCCCGGAGAGGATCACCGCCTCGTAAAAGACCGTCCGGTTCACCGCCCACTGCACGGCCGCGATGACGATGTAGATGACCGCCCCTAAGAGCACCATCCTGCGGATCATGGCACCACCCACCAGAGAACCGCGGCGTAGCCGACCATCAGCAGGGTGATGATCCCCTGGACGGTGACGCTATCGAACGGCGAGAGCATGGGCGTTACGGCACAGACGAACGAGAGCGTGACAAGGAGTATCGTCATGATGACGAGCGCCGCCCAGAACGGCACGGCCCCGATGAAGATCGCGACGAACGCGAAGAGGAGGACGAACGTCTTCGTCCCGTCGATGACGGAGATACCGGCCCGCCAGACCCCGAAGTGCTCGGTCTTGTAGCCGCTCACGAGTTCTTTACTCTCGACGATCGAGAAGGGGCCGTAGGGCAGTTTCGAGAGGATGACGAGGTACATGGCTATCGCGGCGGGCGGGGCTATCAGGAGGAGCGGGCCGTGGACCGCCTGGTAGGCGATGATGTCGCGAAGCATGAGCGAGTCCGTGAAGAAGTAGATCGCCGCGATCGTCACAAAGAGCGGGATCTCGGAGGCTGCGGATATGACCGACCGGACGCCGCCGAACTTCCCGTAGGGCGAGCCCGATGAGAGCCCGAACCCGTGCTCCACGACCTTGTGGAGCATGTAGATCGCAAAGAGAATCAGGATGCTTTCGCCGGCAAGGACGACAAAGAGCGCGGCGCTCCAGATGCCGATGCCGACGAGCACGACCCCGACGTAGAGCAGGCTGCTCGCCGTCTTCGGGACCCAGGTGCTCTTGAACGAGAACTTCAGGGCATGAAGGATCTCCTGCCAGACGGGAGGGCCCGGCCGCATCTGTACCCGTGCGATGACTTTCCGGTGGAGCCCCAGCAGGAGGAGGCCGAAGACTGCTGCAAATACCAGGTACTCGATCATGTCAGTATCCTATGAACGGGATGTCCTCTTCTCCGCCCGGAGCCCGCCACCGGAGCGCGAGGAAGATGACCAGTACGGGAAACGCGATCACGATGGCCGTCTCCGCTGCCCAGAGCGGGATGAGGCCTGCTGCGAGCAGCCCCCATGCGGCGGCGATGACGAGGGCCGATATCGCGAGTCCGGATGTAACCGTCGTTCGTTTCATGGCTATCAGATGGTTATGACTATCTCCACGACGCGCAGGAAGATCAACAGCGACGAGAGGGAGCACATGATGACGTAGGGGGCGCCGGGCGCCCGGAACATCTCGGCCTTCGCCGCGTAGAACGGCGCCATCCCCTCTCCGATGACGCCGAGTGCGAGGAGGACTTTGCCCACCGGCGGGACGGCATAGCCGCCGGCCGCAAGGGCCGGTATCGAGAGCGTCCCCGTTGTCGCGAGGACCAGTGCGGCGCCCCCGAAGAGCGGCAGGGTGGCGACCATGGCGACGATGCCGTATTCGTATGCTGCGTTGAGGACGTGGCGGTTCTTGACCGCCGCGACGATGCCGATGTTCGCGATCCCGACGAGGGAGACGAAGAGCGTGAAGTTGAAGATGTCCCCGCTCCCCATCGCACCCATCGTCGCGAGGCCGCACGCGATCGTCATGAACCGCCGGAAGCGCATCTCGGAGACGGCGGTCTCTTTCGCGTAGTAGGCGTCCCCCCCGAACGCTATATCGACCTGGCCCTCGGGCCTGGCGAGGATGGCGAGGGCCGTGAAGATCAGCGCGAGCACAAAGAGCGTGAGGGTGTAGGGGGTGTAGTAGTGGAGGATATCCCCGAACTCCAGCACGAAGAGGTCGCTTCCGCCGATATCAGGCATTCGGACCACCCCGCATGGTGCCGATGAGCGACATCTTGGCCATGACCTTGACCAGGATCGCGGAGCCCGCGAGCATGACGGCGAAGAACCAGTACTGCGGGAGGATCATGAAGATGAAGAACGCGATGATCCAGAGCACCCACGAGTAGCCGCTCGCCGTCTCGATCAGTTCGAACCGCTCGTTATGGTCGCGGCAGAGGAAGTAGAAGAGCACGCCGAGGCCGGCGACGGCCCCGCCGGAGAACCCGGAGAGGACGATGCCGTAGACGACGAGGAGCGCGGCGAGGATGCCGGGTGCGCTCTCCATCACCTCGATCCGCAGGCCGTCCGCCGGCGGCCGGACGAAGCCTTCCTTTACCCGGTAGATCTCGGAGAGCGCGATCAGTTCCGAGGTCCCCACCACAAGGCCGGGGAGGATGAGCGCCTCCGCGAGGTCGGTGCCGACGAGCGCGATGAACGCGAGGGTGACGACCTCGATGAGGTCCGTGAGCAGCAGGCGGTGGAGGCCGTCGGTCTCCCGCATCAGGGCAAAGAAAGCTATGCCGGTTACTGCGAATGCCACGAGGAGGGCGAGCGAGTAGTCCGGGATCACTTTGCCCCCCTCCGGAAGAGGTATGAGGCGATCGCGAACGCCGTAAAGAGGATGCTCGTCTCAACGACCGTATCGAGCCCCCGGGTGTTGTAGAGGATCTCGTCGATGATTCCGCCCGGGTGGGCGACGATCGTCGTGCCGAGGTAGAGTGTGTTCTCCGCGAGATAGAGCGAGAGCGGCGTCAGGTACGTGGTGACGTAGCCCGCGTAGGGCGAGTTCTCCGGGTACTGGCAGATGACCTCTGTCGTGCCGAACGGCACCCCTCCCCGGTCGTAGGGGTAGAGCCCGCTTGCGGGGTCGAGGTCCGTCTTCGGGTAGAGCTGCTGCTCCTCGAAGCCGAGCGGCAGGGAGAGGATGCCGGCGAGGGAGATGATGATGCACGCGCCGGCAAAGAGCGCTACGAGGTTCTGGAAGTTGGAGACGAACCTTGAGATCCGCGTGATGATCAGCACGATGCGTCCCTCCATTCCATCAGGCGCACGATGACGAACGTGCTGATCGCGGTGACGGCAACGAACGTCAGTATGGCGAGAGCCTCGTCGTAGGCGAGCATGACGAGCAGGAGGCCCCACGCCGGTATCTCGAGGTTGATCAGCCGGGCGACGTAGGTCTTCGGCCGCACGAAGGCGACAGCAAGGACGCCGATGATGATGACGGCGAGGCCGAGGACGAGGATGGTGTTCACGGCTCCTCCCTCCTCACGACCATGAGAACGAATATCGTGGCGATGGGGGCGATGAGGGAGACCACGACGGCGACGTCCAGGTAGCCGCGGTCCACGATGAACGGCAGGATGCCGGCGACCAGGATGCCGAGCGCGATCAACTTTCCGTAGGAGTCGCGGATGAGGGCGGTGGAGACGGCGCCGAGAAGCGCGATGAGCCCGAACGCGGCCTCGAGGGCAGGGATCATCGTTTCACCCCCCCGGCGTAGGTGCTTGCGACGGCGTTCGCCTCGAGCGTGGAGCCGACGAAGTAGGCCGCCGCCGCGACGAGCGAGAGCGGGTGATCGAGCAGCAGGACGATCGTCCCGGCGACGGCGAAGTTCAGGACGTTCGCGTAGGGGAGTTTCCTGCCGGTCTTTTGCTCGGCGACGACCCGGACGGCCGCAAAGACCGCGATCGCGGCGACGATGTAGAGCGCGATCACTGCCGGACCCTCCAGAGCCGGTCAAGGAGCCGGCTCGCGTGGGTATGGGAGAGCCCCTGGATGGTGAGGATGGCGATCACCATGCCCGCGATGAAGTCGGTGGCGGCGAACCCGACCTGGGTGAAGGCGTAAACGACGAACGTGGCGAGGACCGCGCCGGAGGTCCCGGCGTAGCCGGGGTCGTGGCAGATGCGGTTGCCGATAAAGACCATCAGGGCCGCAGCGAGCCCGCCGGGGATGCCGGCGAGGTAGACGCCGCAGGCGGCAAGGAGCGTCCCGGCCGAGGCGTCGGGGGAGCAGACGATGTTCCCCATCATAGTGCCGCCGGCAAGAGCGCCGCCGCCGGCCTCGATGTCCCGCGCGATGGCCGACGCTCCGCTGACGCCCCCCGCTTCCGGCAATTTGAAGAGAATATCGACGGTTACGAAGAGAATCCAGCTGATAATCGCTGCCGCCAGGATGTGGAGGAGTTCGCCCAGCATTTTATTTCAACTAATGGAAAATACGGTTAAGCGATTCAATAAAGGTTTTGTTGTTAACATTTCAGGCCCGATTCGGTCGAATTACGCCTCCGGTGCCTGTCCGGCATGATGGCCTCTGGTTAATATTGTATGGTATGTAATGGGTTTTATATACAATATATTTTTCCACGCCCTTTTTCAGGGGTTCTTTGCGCCGGAACTTCCGAAACCCGGGCCGGGGGAGGGCTTTCGGATCGGGGCCCGGGCGCGGATGGTACCGCGCACGCCGTCCGCCGGGCGGCGAGCCTCCGGCGCCAACAGGTATAATGCTCCAGGCACCGACATATATGCCACGCGGGGGTTGCCGAGCCAGGTCAAAGGCGACGGATTTAGGGTCCGTTCTCGAAGGAGTTCAAGGGTTCGAATCCCTTCCCCCGCATGCTCAGCAATGGATCAGCGGCCGGCTCCAGAGGCTCTTGAAGATCCGGCCCGGTTCGCCACCATCAAAGGATCCGACGCCATTGATGTCGAGCGGCTGGAACACCTGGCGGTGTTAAATAGGAATGTGATAAAAATCCAGTTCGAGAGCGTAAGCCATGAGTCTATCGCCCGAGGAGAGCAGCCGGGTGGCCCGGGTCCTCGATCACCCCCTCCTGCGTGAGCGCAAGCGGGAGGTCTACCGGGTGGTCTGGGCGCTGGATTGCCGGCAGGACGCGCGTCTGGCCCACGCTCCCCGGCGGATCCTGGACCTCATCGAAGCAGCGGAACGGGACATCCAGACCGCGCATGCTCACCAATTTTCCCATGAAACTCCTCCAGGTTAATGCAATGGACGATACCCGGGCCACCTGCTCCACCAAGCGACGGGCATGGCTGTCTTCTAGGGAGCCTCACCCAATCGGGTGCATACTTTCACTTAGCGCGCTCAAGGTATTTGTCCCGTATAATCCGACGCTGATCGCATGGAACAAGACCAGCCACACGGGGCACCAACGCTCTTCCAGGATGCAAGCGTCTTTACCGTCGACTACATTCCCGAACCAGGTCCGTATCGCATGGTACAGGCCGAAGAGCTCGTCTTCGAACCGCACCAGATGATGGCCGGCGCAACACCAGGATACATCATCTGCAGAGGCCCACCAGGGACCGGGGAGGGAGGAGCGAGAGGGAACTGCGTATGAGAGCAGGAGCCGGGGTGTCCCTTCCCGTGATGAGAGTGGACAAGATTATCCCGTTTCCGGGGCATCCGGCTTGAGGCTGTGCGTGAGCCAGACAAACGCCCCCAGCGCTGCAACCTGCATGAGGACCGAGTACCCGACGAGGAGCCGGAGGTCTAGTTCATAGAGCACCCCGAGCACCAGGCTGCCGGCAAACCATGCCCCGCCATACAGGGTATTGAAGATCCCGTAGGCAGTCCCCCGTTTCCGGAGTGTGGTGAGATCTGCCAGGGCAGCCCGCAGGATCGTCTCCTGTCCTCCCATTGAAAGGCCCCAGAACACCGCTCCCGCAAGGGCGAGATAGTACTCACCGGAAAAGGTGAGCAGTGCCACGAGGATGTTCACCAGCGGGATCGCGAGAAGGACCCCCAGGCCCTGCCGGTCGTAGAGCCTGCCGATGAGCAGGGCAAACAGGGCGTCTGCCGCCATTGCGATTGCATAGAAAACCGGGATCTGTGCTTCCGGGACGGTTGACGTCGCAGAGTAGTGGAACGCGATCAGCGGGAAGACCGCAAACCCTGCCATCGTGAGGGCCGTGAACGTCCCGTACGGGAGCAGGAGCCGGGGTATACGGTGCGGTTCATCGGCTGCCGTGCCGGGAGAGGTCTCGAACGATTCGGGATCCGGGACCTTCCGGTACGCGATGGCGAGGGCAGCAACGAGCAGGAGGAAGGGAACAGCAAGGAGGGCAAACCCCGTTTCATATCCTCCGTAGAGCGCGATCGAGACGGCAAGGACCAGGGGGCCCGCCACCGCGCCTATCTGGTCGAGCGCCTCATGGATGCCGAACCCAAATCCCCGTCCGACGTTCTGTGCGGCATGCGAGAGGATTGTGTCCTTTGCCGGGGACCGGATGCCTTTTCCCAGCCGCTCGACGATGATAAGCAGGGCAGCGGCTTCCCACGCATGGGCAAAGACCAGGAGCGGAACGGCCCCGAGCATGAGGTAGCCGGTGATAGCGACGGCCCAGTAGGACCGGGTCCGGTCGGCGAAAACCCCGGACACGATACGTACGGCATACCCCAGGAATTCTCCAAAGCCCGAGACAAAGGCGACCGTAAGCGCCGAGGCGCCAAGGGAGAGGAGGAAAGGACCCGCGACGCTCCGGGCGCCCTCATAGACGATATCGCCAAGGAGGCTGACGATACCAAGGAGGAGGATTAACTGGAGAGCCGGGTTACGCCTGAGGGGGGCAGGAGAGGCCATGGTTCGACTACAATACCCGGTTGCATCCGGCGCATTTAAAGTCTAACCCGGGACTCCCCGGGAAGAGATGAACACTCGCTGATTTCCGGGTTGCCGGCCAGCGGGATTCTCCGGCCGGCGGCCGGAGGAAGCGGTGCGCGATACGCGGTAGATCTGAGACCCCTGGCGGCGTCGGCATTTTTTTAGTACGCAGCCAGCCGGGTGAGTTGATCCCACCTCCGATCGCTCCTCACTCGCACCTGGCGGTGCTCGAGCTCCTTCCCTTGCAGGGAAGTCGCAACTCGCACCTGGCGGTGCTCAAATTCCGTTCCTATTGGAACGTCGTTCCTCCCGGGAGGAGTGCAGTCATTGCGATAGCCCCTTGTCCCCGGACGCGGAGAAGCAGGCGTTGAACCTTCAGGCCGCGAACGAACGTGCCAGGGCCTGAACCGGTGGTATAACAGAGATTTACAAACGCCGGAGAGCAACACATAAGGCTACTGCTGGAAAATAATTCTCCTATGTCACAGGCCAGAACCGGAGTGTCCTCCCTCTCACCGATAAAGATGCTCGGTATCGCACTTGCAGTCTACCTCATCTGGACATTGGTAACGTACCTGCTGGAGGGGCGAGTGCACCTCCTGATAAGCGGCGATCCTATCGGCCGCCTGACCTATGCGGTTATCACGAATATCCTGATCGGGACGGTGGCGGCCCTCGTCGTCATGAACATCTTCAGGAAACAGGGCGGCATTCCCCGGGAGTACTTTGGGTTCCAGCCGGCAAAGCGAACGCTCGTCTCAATCGCCGGGGCGTTCGTCCTCGGCCTTCTGATCTTCGTTCTGCAGTCTCCGGTGACACTCGACCCGGTGGTCGTGCTCAACGTCTTTGCACAGGTCTTCACCACCTCTACGGCGGAGATCCTCGTCGTATATGCACTCGTCGGAGTGGCGGGAGCCTGGCTGGCGCGATCGCTCGGCAGTGTCCCGTCAGTCATCGTGGGAATCGCGCTTGCAGCGGTTCTCTTCGGGGCATACCACATCGCACACAGTCCGCCCTTCAACATGCTCTCCATGATCCTGCTGCTCACGCTCGTCGGGGCCGTCACCGGCGTTTTCTTCTTCGTCGTCCGGGAGATCTACTCGACGATCGTGTTTCACAACTTTTTGGCCCTCTTCGGCGTGATGCAGAACATCGATCCGGCGATGTTTGCGTCACCGAACACGTTCCTGCTCGGCATGATGGTTGCCACCGTGGTGATTCTTGTGGGCACGGAGCAGTATCTCCTCCGGAGATAGCCGTGAACGGCGGTCTTTACTCTTTTTCGTAGTTCATAAGAATGGCCTGCCGCCCCACATATCGGTGTTGCGGCGGATTGTGATTTGGAGCAGCATCTCATCCATATGCAAAGTCACATCACGAGCACAGGCACGACCCACCAGCCGCGAGCATGCTCAGGTCTGATCCGGCAATGCGAGCGGCGGTCAGAAAGCAGCCGTCACACTGCAAGGCCTCGCCGAGCGAGTGAGGGCGCCAGGATCCCGGACACCGAAGAAAGAGCAGGGCGATGTTCCGAAGCGAGCATCGCGAGTGAGGAAGCTCGTCCGCCCACGTCTGCCAAAAGGGAGAGTTCTCCACACTCTCTAGAGAGAGTTCTTTGGCCTTTAGTCCGCGTCTTCGGGAACGTTCAGACTTTTAATTATCGGGGAGAAGAACTCACGAAACATCTTAAGATTATTTTCTATCCACTCGAATTGTTCGTGCCATTCAGAAGTGTTGGCAGGATCCGTCATCGGTCGAACCAACCGGATGAGGTGATCAATCCGATCTGGCCGATAGATCCACTCAATATGGGGATTCAGTTTCTCTGCCGCAATCTGCTCAAAATTTTCCTTTAATTGTTGGAAGTACTCATCGTTATGCTGACCTCCAACCCAAATCTCGACATCAATCCATTTTTCACGCTGATTAATTTTGGCGGCCAGCGTAAAGCCGTTTTTCCCGATCCCATATGCTATCCAATTCTGCGGATACGGTTTCCGGGGTTTTAGCTTTGAGCAGACGCTTTCAAGATACTCGTTAAAGCCACTCCAATACTCTAACTGGATTCCTTGCGAATCCGTCAACTCCGAAGGCTGTCTTGATGCATGAATCGACTTCGTCCATTCATTAGGTTTGGATACGACATTGAATCGAGGTGCGGGTGAAGAATCTCCAATTTTCCATAATTCGACCTCAATACCAAAAAAATTGAGCGATTCTTCTGAAATTTGATTGAGCCAATCGAGTGCAGCACGATGCTCATCGGTAAACCTTCTGGCGATCCAGACGATGGTCTTCGCCTCAAGTCCAGCACTATACGTAATTATCTGGCCAAGGTGCGAGTGATCTGTCTTCTCAAGCTGGTTTTCAATGAGCACGTATGTATTGGTGGCCGGATCTCTTGCAAGAATGTCGGCTTTGTAAGGACCCACCCCCTGCTCAGTACTGACGGGTTCCAGTTCCATCCCAAGCGCATCACCCAAGATCTCAAGGTTTTCAGTCCGGGCAAGCCAGGGTGTAAAATCCCGCGCCTCATCTAACCAACCAGCGCGGAGATCAACCTCTTCTAGTCTCCCAAAATTATTTCTACCCATTCATCTCGCTCCGTTTAGAGGGGGAGTTTGAATTAACTCCGGAACAACAATAGTAAGTCTAAACCTTTCCTAAAATTTATAATTGCCCGCCTGTGTCTATTGCTCAATAACCGCTTCCAGATCCCCCCATCTGTTCACCACACCTGATATAGAGGGAGTTGTAATCCATCTACTTCCAGTTTATGTGACGTCACCCTTAAACAGACCGCTCACACAGGCAATGTACCTCCCGGCGTCGGTGATGTGAACAGAAAAACGCCTGCCGCTCCAGATGCGCGTGATGTAGCCTGCAGCCTCCAGTTTGTACAGGTATTTTCGGTTCGTCCTGTTGAGAAGTTCCCGGTTCTTCGAGCCCGAGCTGTATTCGCCAGACTTGTTTCTCT
>Ga0208041_1000045_pt1 | contig 176124 bp, 146 predicted proteins | sample AD_SCU002_MetaG_FD_184453 | JGI IMG/M metagenome (GOLD analysis project Ga0208041, IMG submission 184453) | Active sludge microbial communities of municipal wastewater-treating anaerobic digesters from China - AD_SCU002_MetaG (SPAdes) (version 2) | ecosystem: Engineered > Bioreactor >... | reverse complement strand
CAATGTATAGATTTTCCTTGAGCGAGTCATAGACTTAATCGGTTCTTTGGGTATTTTGTTTTAACCTTATTTTGTTATTTAATGTTTTTTATAAAATTATAATTAATAACTCACTAAGTCTAATGGAGCGCAGTCGAAATGTGACAGAAATAAAAGTCAGTCTTCGTCTCCGCTCAGACTGACTAGTCGGTAATTGTTAATCCAATGTCACTTTGAGGGAAGTCGAAAAGTGACCAGAACAAAATTCAGTCTTCGACTCCGCTCAGACTGACTAGTCGGTAATTGTTAATCCAATGTCACTTTGAGCGAAGTCGAAAAGTGACCAGAACAAAATCAGTCTTCGTCTCCGCTCAGACTGACTAGTTGATAATTGTTAATCCAATGTCACTTTGAGGGAAGTCGAAAAGTGACCAGAACAAATTCAGTCTTCAACTCCGCTCAGACTGACAGATGGGTGTTACATTGAAATGTGACGGAAATAAATGTCAGTCTTCGACTCCGCTCAGACTGACTAATTGGAAACTGTTAATCCACTGTCACTTTGAACGAAGCCGAAAAGTGACAAAAATAAAGGTCAGTCTTCGACTCCGCACAGACTGACAGATGAAGAATGATTGGCATAACAACAAGCAGATTGAAGATAACAAGTAAGTGTTACATTGTGTTCATAGAAGTCTTAACTATTAAAATATTGTAACTTAAAAAGTACATTTAGAAAATTTTACTGTAAGAATAATGAATCAGAAATTATTGTAAGTAAAACTCAAAATAATTTATTTAGCTTCAACGGTTAGTTTGCAAAGATACTTTTAGAATTATAGTTAATACTTCAAAGTGGTATGAATAAGAAAACACAGGAAATATTTGTAATTGTTTATAAGGTAAGTTTTGTTGCGGAGAGAGTGGGATTCGAACCCACGGTACCCGTTAAGATACACACGCTCTCCAGGCGTGCCAGTTCAACCACTCCTGCATCTCTCCGTTACGGGTAAATCAAATTTCAGGGCTCAAATATATTCAATATGCTTTTGTTAACAAAGTTTCTTTGATGATATAATAAGAATTGAAAGTTTAAACTGATTACTGTAGAATTTTGGTTTAATCAAAATGCGGAAAGGGAGGGATTCGAACCCTCGATACCAGTTACCCGGTATAACGGTTTTCGAGACCGCCCCGTTCAACCACTCCGGCACCTTTCCTAAATTCTGATATCTAAAATTACAAATAATGTTTCTTTTTAATAATCAAAATTAAATGGAATAAACCCAAAAGAGCAAAACAAATTGTTCTTCAATCGTTTTTTATCAGTAATGACAACAAAAAAATCTGTTCATTATAATCTGATATATGTTTAATTTAGCATCAGGTTACTTCAAAAAAAATTTTGAACGATCAGATTAAACTGTCTGACTTAGTTTGTTGACATCTTAAATTATTTTACTTTCTTATCCTTCGGCAAGCAAAGTATGATAAGCTCAAGACGAAAAGTTCAAGATGGCGAGCTAAGTGATTTTTTCAGGTTTTTTATTAAGCTTTTTAATAATGCAAGACAATATAGAAAATATTATCAATCAGCTTAGTTATTGTATCCAAAAAGGGAAGATAAATATTTCCTCAAATCATCCTTCCGAATTAACCGGTAAACCCGGTGTTACTGAATTAACCAGCGAAGCATTGAATTTAAGAATTCCCCCTGAAATAATTTTAAATGATGGTCTTTTATCTGGGATGAAAGTAGTTGGCGAAAAATTCAGAGATGGAATAATCTTTCTGCCTGAGGTGTTGATTTCTGCTAAAGCAATGAATTCAGCAATGGAGATTCTCAGACCATATTTTATCAGTGGTGAGATAAGATTTAAAGGAAAATTAATCCTTGGAACCGTAGAAGGTGACCTGCATGATATAGGAAAAAATATTGTTAAGATGGTTTTGGAAGGAGCTGGATGGGAAGTTGTTGATCTTGGAATTAATGTTTCAGCCGATAAGTTTATTGAGGCAATAAATCAACATAAAGTTAAAGTGGTCGGAATGAGTGCGCTGCTATCAACAACTATGTTAAATATGTCAAACATAGTAAAAAAAGTTAAAACTGAATTTCCTGAAATGATTATTGTTTTAGGAGGTGCACCATTGACAAAGGTATTTGCAGAGTCTGTAAATGCAGATCAATATTTCCCTGATCCGCAGAGCTTTCTGGATTATTTAGATAATGATATAATTTTATAATCATGAACGATGATTTGTTACAAAGACCAAATGATGTTAAGGAGTACGAATTTAATCTGAATGATCTGAATATCTCTCAAACCTATTTTATCAGGTCATTAGGCTACTCCGAGTCAAATATTCCTGGACAGGTTGCTGAAAGTGTTCATAATATCATCGGATATTTTGATAAAGAAATGAACATTAAATGCGGTTATAAGAAATTTGCTAACTCAGCAGTGAAAATTTATAGTTCAGGTTTTTCAGCAGAGAATCAGAATTTTAATTGTAAAAAGATTATTGGTAAGTATTTGAGAGGTTCTGAATCATTAATTTTTCTTGTTGCTTCATTGGGAGATGTATTTGAAAGGTTACTGAATTCACTTGAGAGTAATAATGATTATTTGGAAATGTTTTTATCAGATAAGTTTGCTTCTGAGATTGTGGAGGCTGCTGCAGATAAAATGGAAATGATAATTGAAGAAGACCTGAAAATACAATCTTTAAAAATGACCAATCGCTACAGTCCCGGTTATTGCGGATGGGATGTATCAGAGCAGAAGAAATTTTTTAGTCTGCTGCCAGCCCGCTTTTGCGGAGTTACACTTTCCGAAAGTGCAATGATGATTCCAATTAAATCTGTAAGTGCAGTTTTAGGAATTGGAAAAAACGTTGAACGTAAAGATTACGAGTGTTCAATTTGTGATGATGAATTCTGTTATAAAAGAAAAAAATATGAATAAAATAGTTGAATTACTTCTGCATAAAAAGATTTTAATATCTGATGGCGCCTGGGGAACACAATTGTTTTCAAAAGGATTAAGAACCGGTATTGCACCCGAAAGCTGGAACTTAGATCATCCTGAAAAAGTAGCTGAGATTGCTGAAAGCTATTTAAATGCCGGAGCTGAATTAATTTCAACTAATACTTTTGGTGCTAACAAATTTAAACTTGATCAATATGGATTAAAGGATAAACTTGAAGAGATATGTTATAATGGTGCAAAAATTTCTAAAAGAGTAATTGATAAAAACCAAATAGTAATAGGTTCAATCGGACCAACAGGAAAATTTTTAGCAATGGGTGAATTAACCCCGGCAGATTTATACGATACATTTAAACTTCAGGCTGCAGCTTTAGAGAAAGGCGGGGCAGATGCTGCGTGTATCGAAACTTTTTATGACCTTGATGAAGCTGAACAAGCAATAAAAGCTGTTAAGGAAAATACTGATCTTGAAGTAATTGCTGCCTTTACTTTCGATAAAACTGATTATGGTTATAGAACACTAATGGGAATCAGTCCGAAACAAATGGCTGAAAAACTTATCATCTGCGGTGCTGATATTATTGGAGCAAACTGTGGAAGAGGATTTGCTGATATGATTGAAATAGTAAAAGAAATAAGAAACGTTTCTCAAAAGATTCCTGTTTTTGTCCAACCTAATGCGGGATTACCCGAAATTATTAATGGTGAACTTGTTTACAAAGAGACTCCGGAATTTATAAGAAGTATTATCCCAGAGTTGATTAAAGCCGGTGCAAACATTATCGGAGGCTGCTGCGGAACAACACCGGAACATATTAAAGTTATCGCAGATGTTGTAAAAAATTATCGGGATAAATTTACAGATAATCAGAATTGACCGATTTAACTGTGTTAATCATTGCAAGATAATTTTCAAACTTTACATATTCAGGAACTGAATTACCCGATCCTATACAATAGCCTCCGTTTCTGCCAAGCTTTTCTATGATAGCCAAAACCTGTTTTGTAACATCTTCTTCAGTTCCTCTGCTCAATAAATCAACATCAATATTACCGATAAGACAAAGATCTTTACCAAATTTTTCTTTGACTTCAAAAATATTCATTGCTTTTGGTTCAATTGGATGAAGAGCCGTAACTCCGCAATCAATTATCTTATTCATTACACTGAATAAAACACCATCGCTATGATAGATTAAAGGCTTTTTGTACTTCTTGGCAAGATCTCCGATTTTTTTTAACCAACAGAAAAAATATTTATCCAATACATGAGGTGATACAATCAATGAATTTGTATAAGCAATATCATCACTATACCAAAGTGCATCAACATTTTCACTTTGTGCAAAATATTCAAACATACTCAAAACCAAGCTGCCTAATTTATTATTTAATTCCTCAATCAGGCTTTCATTTTCAAACAGTGCATAAGAGAAAGATTCAAATCCCATCATCTCCCATGTCATTGTAAAGATATCGCCGTATTGTCCAATAACGCCCATTCCTTCAGGTAAAAAGGATTTGACTCTTTCAAAATTATCGTATGAAAAATCTTCTTTGGATGGGAATAAATAATTGTTAAACGATTCTGAATCTGTAATTACACCGCTGCCCTCAGAAGCCCATTTTCTGAAAACGGTTCCGTCATCATTGTAAGATAAGTTATTGCTTAATCCAATCTTTGCGGGATTAAAATCCGCTTTTGGCTGAAGTTTAACATAGTCATATCCGGCATTAAACCAGAATTCAACTTCATCTTCTAATCCGTTTAACTTTTTTCCGATAAATCTTTCTTTAATTAGTGGATGAACGCCTAATTCAACTATCGGGATATAATTACAGGTTTGGTTTCTAATTACTTTTAAGAATGATTCAATATCTGGCTTGGGGTTATTTTTCATTTTTATCAAAAAATATTTATTCAAATTTATCTAATAATTCTTATAACATCTATTGCTTTTATGCTTAATAATAATCAATTTCACCACAGAAAAATAATCTCTTTGAGCAAAATGTTTAGGATAATAATTTCTTTCATTCTAATAGTATTTCTGTTTGCCGGAATAATCGGCACTGCTGATCTGCTTTTTAAACCTAAACCGCCTTCCGATATTACAATAACAGCAGATATGTATGTAAAAGATGATAATAAGTTATCCATTAAAGAGATCGAAGAAATTACTGCTGCAAATAACTACTACTTTACTTCTGTAAACTTACTTAAATAAAATTCCTGTTCTTTAAGAATAGAATTTATATTAAACATCATTCCCGGCAATTGATTATTAGTATTCTGAATAAAAATTTTGCTTTACTTAACTATTATTTTCCTCAAAGGGAGCAATCAGTTTTTTGCTTCGTTTCATGAGCATGATAACTGTTTGTAAAGTGAGCAATCCGAGACAAATTTTTCTCAACTTATTTTAATAAAATAAAATCAGGCTTTATTTTAGAAATAGAATTTAATTATTTAATGCAATTCAGAATACTAAAGAAATATAAAGACGATATATTAAAGACATTCAAACTTGCCTATCCTGTAATGATCGGACAACTTGGTATTATTATGATGGGAGTTGTTGATAGTATGATGGTCGGCAGGCTTGGCTCTGTTCAGCTCGCCGCAGCATCTCTTGGAAACAGTCTGGTTTTTTTGATTTTAATACTTGGAATAGGCTCTTCAGCAGTAGTTACTCCATTGATAGCAATATTAATTGGCAGTAAAAGATATTCCGAATGCGGGATTTACTTCAGACAATCATTATTGGTTAATGTTGTTTTATCTCTTTTGATGATAGTAGTAATATTTATCGGGATAAATTTCCTTGGTTATCTTAATCAGCCGCAAGAGATAACAAAATATGCAGTTATTTATATGGGGATAGTTGGTCTTTCTGCTCTGCCTTTAATGATTTATCAAACCTATAAACAATTTATTGAAGGCTTTTCTATTATGAAGCCGGCGATGATAATTGCTTTGCTGGCAAATGTAATTAATATATTTGGCAATTGGATTTTGATTTTCGGTAAGTTGGGATTTCCTGCACTTGGATTAGCTGGTGCTGCCTGGTCAACATTTATATCACGGGTCTTTATGGCATCAGCAATGATTATTTATGTTATGAAAAATGAAAAGTTTAAAGACTATGATGTTAACTTTCATTTCCGCGGATTAAACCTTGCAGTGATTAAAAAAATAATTCAATTAGGGATACCAAGCGGTTTTCAGAATTTCTTTGAAGTTGGTGCCTTTTCAATCGCAGTAATTATGATCGGCTGGATCGGTGCAAATGAACTTGCAGCACATCAAATAGCTTTAAATTTAGCTTCAATAACTTTTATGATAGTTCTTGGAATTTCGCAAGCATCAAGTATAAGAGTTGGCTATGCAATGGGTGAAAGAGATGTTAAGAAAATCAGGAGAGCCGGATTTACAGCAATTGCACTTGGTGCTGGTATTATGGTTTTTTCAGGAATTACGTTCATCGTATTAAATCACTTTTTACCTTCACTTTATATTAATGATCAGAATGTGATTGATATAGCTTCCGGTTTATTAATAATTGCTGCACTGTTTCAGCTTTCTGATGGAATTCAGGCTGTAGGGATTGGAGTGCTTAGGGGCTTAACTGATATTAAAGGTCCAACAATTATTACGTTTACTGCATATTGGTTAATCAGTCTGCCGGTTGCGTATTTGCTTGCGTTTATTTTTAATCAGGGTGTTTACGGTGTGTGGGTCGGATTACTGATCGGTTTATCAGTTGCTGCAGTTCTTCTGACTATAAGGTTTAATTATAAAAGTAAACAGATAATTCAACTTTAATCAGTAAAGATTTTTGAAATTAACTTTGATTCAACTTCTTCAAACTCCTCCGGTAATTTAGCTGTTTGTTTGGTTATGAGTTTACTTTTACTTGCCAGTACATAAACAGGAATACGCTCATACTTGGCTATAATTGCTAACATTCTGCTTCCGGTTTTATTTACGATTGAACCATTTTTAAATATCTGATCAGCACCGATAACAACTGCATCAACTTGTTTTATGATCTTACCAGTTGCTGCTTCTGTAATAATCTGATTTTTAATTTTATGTATTCTCAGTTCTTCAGCAAGTAATTTACCTTCATTTAATGGGCGTGATTCACAAACCAGCACTTTTAATCTTGGATTTATTTTCTTCAAGAATCTGAATATTTCAATTAATGTTCTGCTATGAGAGATTGTTAAAAGTGTATTGTAATTCCTTAATTCTTTTTCAGCATTGTCAAAAATTCTGATAAATGTATTTGTATTATTTTTTTTGTAACTATTAATAAGTTCTGTCAATTCCAAAGTGTTATTATTCTTTAATGCAATTTTTAACTGATCAACTATTCCAGATATACCCGGGAAGTGTGAAAACTTTTTTCTAACCAATGGCAGAGCGGATTTTAACTTAGATATATCCTTGCTGTTTTCATTAAGATAAATAATAAACCTTTTTAAAATATCACTTGAGCCATGGACTTTATCATTAAGTATATTATTTAGCGAAATCTTTTTTTTCATATTGTTAAAAATCGTAATCGTATGTTGGGTCTTTTTTAATCTGAATTGACTTTTCATCTTCAGAAGAAATTTTATCAGAATTCTGGCTTACGTTTCTAAATAATTCTTCTTTTGAGTTATAATCTTTTAGATAATAAATCCTTACCTGATTACGGTTTTTTATTAACCAGTTGAGGGTTATTTTCATTTTCTCAAAGTCTTCATCGGTTGGATTAGATTTTAGGTTTATAGTATTATTATAAAATTCATCCAATGCCTGATCGAATTTATTATCTTTATCGTGCAGATAATTTCTTATATAAATTTTACCTTCAATCATTAACACAAAATCATTTTCAATTCTTGAAATTACTTCGAACAATACTTTTGCTTTATTTACAGGTTCAGCAAGTATTGATGATTTATGAGTTTGATTAAGAATGAAATCAACTAATTCTTTAATCCCGGCTGCATGTTCATATTTTTGTTTGACTGAGTATTCCTTCATTTTGTTTAATAGTCTGTCAAGTACAAATTGATTTTTCCCATAAAGAAAATCATATACTTTTTCCAGTTCATTTTTATAATCAGCATAATTATCATTTTCACAAGCACCGGTACATCTGTGAATATCGTAAAGGAAGCAGGTTTTATTTTTCTTAAAATCCTTATCGGAACATTCTCTTAATGCAAAAGACTTGTTTATGAACTCAAGTGTTTCTGCTGCTTTTTTGCGGGATATGAACAGTCCAAAATAATCATTGCCATCAAAATCAAAATGATTTGTCAATTCCAGATTAGGATATTTATGTGTTTTGTTTATTCTTAAAAAATATTTGTTACCGAATAATTTTAACTGAGCATTATGCTTTGGTTCAAGTATTTTTATTGTTTCGGCTTCGGTTAATAATGCAGTTAACTCAGTATTGGTTATTATATGCTTTAATCTCGCTGCCTGTTTAACAATTTTCTGAGCTTTTTTTAAAGCAGAAGGCGAGAAATAACTTTTAACACGGTCTCTGATTGACTTAGCTTTTCCCACATATATTATCTCATCTTTTTTATTTGTGAAATAATAAATTCCCGGTGCATTTGGCAGTGATAAATAATCTCCCTGTAATTCCTCTTTCACATTAGTTAAATAATTATGCTGATATCCTTTTTGATAACTCAATAATTCGGCAACAGTTTTAATTTTATCTTTATCCTGAAGTTCTCTAATCATTTTTAAGAGTACTTTTGCAGTTATTTCTGCATCACCAAGCGCTCTATGAGCATTTTTATTTCTGAGATTCAGAAAATCAGCCACTGAAGAGAGAGATTTACTTTTTAAATCCGGATAAATGTTTCTTGCAAGTTTTAATGTGCAGCAGGATTCATCACTGATAAATTCTCTTCCGCTTAACATGAACTCAGTATTAAGGAATGATGAATCGAATGAAAAATTATGAGCAGTTAAAACAGTGTTATCAATAAAATTTAAAATTTCGTCAACAACTTCGGAAAATACCGGTGCACCAATAACATCATCATTATCAATTCCTGTCAGAGATGTAATAAACGCTGGTATGTAGGTTTGCGGATTAATTAAGTAATGCAGCTTATCTGTAATCTTCAGCTTTTCAATTTTTACGATAGCTATTTCAATAACGCGGTTTTTATTTGCAGATAAACCGGTGGTCTCAACGTCCAGTACGCTAAAGGAAGCTTTTTCTAACGGTGTTGATAAAATATTATCGTATTGCATACTTAAATCTATATTAAACTGCTCAATCAATCAAAGCAAACTTCATTTCTCAATTACTCTCATTTTGGATATATTTCTTAAAACAATTTAGGAAAACATGTCTTCAATCAATATTCTTTTTGTTGGTGATATCATCGGTCAGCCGGGAATGGATATTGTGCAAACCTGGCTCCCAAGTTTAATCCAAAAATATAAAACTGATTTTGTAATTGTAAACGGAGAAAATGCATCTGACGGAAAGGGCTGCACTGATAAAGAAGGTCAAAGACTTTTTAATATCGGTGTTAATGTGATTACTGGCGGTAATCATACCTGGGATAAACATCAATCGCAGGATTATCTTAAAGCCGAACCGCGTTCACTCCGTCCGTTAAATTATCCAAAGGGTACCCACGGAAACGGATATTATATCGGTGAAGTAAATGGAAAAAAAATAGCTGTTGTAAATCTGCAAGGCAGAACTTTTATGACTCCGATTGATTGTCCGTTCAGATCGATGGACTGGATATTGACAAAATTAAAGCAGGAAACAAAAATTGTAATTGTAGATTTTCACGCAGAAGCTACTGCCGAAAAAATGGCTATGGCTCATTATCTCGATGGTAAAGTAAGTATGCTGATAGGTACCCATACACATATTCAAACTTCTGATGAAAGAATTTTACCAAACGGAACAGGATATATTACCGATGTCGGAATGACCGGCCCTTATGATTCAGTTATTGGTATGAAATCAACTGCAGCAGTTAACAGATTTTTATTTGCAACACCTCAAAAATATGAAACAGCAAAAGATAATATTCATCTTGCAGGGTTGTTTTTTAAAGTAGATACAGAAACAGGGAAGACTTCAGAACTTGAAAGGATTTTTTTCCCGGAGTTTGATAAATTAACCCTTAATAAAGATGCTGAATCATCTACTGCACTGAATTGATGATGCTTGAATGCTAAGAGGATGATAAAGAAGTTGACGGAAATTGTACAGAGAGAGCAATGCAATAAGTGAATCAAAATTTATTTGTGCAGGAAATGTCAGAATAGATTTTCAGCAGGTTTTATAATATTGAAGTGTATGTTTTGATTTTGGTAATAATCTTGTTTAATATAAAATAACTTTTTAGAAGGTTATAAAATTAAAGTAAGAACAAAAACAGCTGGCAGATTTCAAATCAATTTTATAATGAAATAAATGATGATAAAATATTGAGCCAGCTAATGAAAGATTATAATATCAAATATTAAAGGGAGAGAAAATGAATTTAATTGACGGAAAGAAAGTTGCGGCTGATATCCGCAATGAACTAAAAGAAAAAGTATCTAAATTAAAAGCTGAAGGTAAAAATATTCCCGGTTTAGTTGCCATAATTGTTGGCGATGATCCTGCTTCTCATATTTACGTATCAAGTAAGGGGAAAGCCTGCGAAGAAATCGGAATGCGGACAAAAACAGAAAAACTACCTGCAGATATTTCAGAAGAAAAACTGCTTGAATTGATTAAATCATATAACGGGAATAATGATTTTCATGGAATCTTAGTTCAGCTTCCTTTACCAAAACATATAAATGAAGATAAAATAATTGAGACTATTTCATCTAAAAAAGATGTTGATGGATTTCATCCGATCTCAGTTGGGAATCTTGTAATCGGAAAAGATACTTTTGCATCCTGCACTCCGGCTGGTATTCAGGAACTATTAATCCGTTATAAAATTGAAACAAAAGGCAAACACGTTGTTGTTGTTGGAAGAAGTAACATTGTCGGGAAACCAATCGCAAACATTATGCTGCAAAAAGCTGAAGGAGCGAATTCCATTGTTACTATTGTTCATTCTGCTGCAAAAGATATTTCTTATTATACAAAGCAAGCTGATATTTTAATTGCGGCGATTGGAAAAGCTGAAATGATAAAAGCAGATATGGTAAAAGAAGGAGTTGTTGTGGTTGATGTTGGAATAAACAGGATTGATGATCCGTCTAAATCAAAAGGTTATAGAATTGTTGGTGATGTTGATTTTGAAAATGTTTCAAAAAAATCTTCATACATTACTCCTGTTCCAGGAGGAGTTGGACCAATGACAATTGCTATGTTATTAAGTAATACTTTTAAAGCTTATAATCTTTACGGTGAAAAATGAGTTTAAAAGATCTGCTGTCAGAAAATAGTATTAAAAAGATATTAAATGATTTTACTGATTTTGAAAAATCATTTATGAAAGAAAAAACAGAGGTTGATAAAAAAGAATTGGCTGGAATGATCGATCATACTTTGCTTAAACCTGAAGCAGTTTTATCTGAAATTAATCAGCTCTGTAAAGAAGCGATTCAGCATAATTTTGCTTCGGTTTGTGTAAATCCATCCTACGTTTCGACTTGTTTTGATCTTCTTAAATCTTCAAATGTTAAAGTATGTACAGTTATTGGATTTCCGCTTGGTGCAACAACAACTCAGTCTAAGTTTTTTGAAGCAGAGGAAGCAATAAAAAATGGTGCTGAGGAACTTGATATGGTAATCAATATCGGAAGATTGAAAGATAAAGATTACGATTATGTGTTTAATGATTTAAAATCAATTGCAGATCTTTCTAAAAAACATTTATGCACTTCTAAAGTTATACTTGAAACTTGTCTGCTTACAGATCAGGAAAAAGTTGCTGCTTGTTTGATGGCAAAGGAAGCAGGACTAGATTTTGTTAAAACATCAACTGGATTTTCCAAAGCAGGAGCAACAATCCGTGATGTTGCTTTGATGAAATTTGTTGTTGGAGATAAGCACAAAGTTAAAGCTGCCGGCGGAATTCGTTCGTATGAAGATGCTGTGGCTATGATAAATGCCGGTGCGAACAGGTTAGGAGCTAGTGCTGGAATTAAAATTATTTCAGGTCAAAAGTCCGAAAGTAATTATTAGAATCAGTTGACTTTGCCATCCCGATTTATCAGGAGAAGAACTCTGTTTTATTTTAGATTGCTTTGTTTTACTCGCAATGGCTTTATAATAATATAGATTATACTTAATGGTTATAGATTTAGTTGTAACAAAGACGAATGATGGTTATACTGCAGAAATTCCTTCTATTAAAGGTTGTGAAAGCTGGGCTCACGATGAAGATACAGTTATTGAGAAAATAATTGAGTTAAGTTCATTTTATTTGCAGGTTCCAGTTAAACAACTAAAGATTGATCGTGCAAGGAAAGAAGATAACAGGATTATTTATAAACTTATTTTTGATAAATAAATTTTGTGAGAAATAACAAGACTGAAAAGCGAATTGAAAAAATTACACGGGTTATTAAATCCCGGCAGCATTCGTTAACCGTTGTGCTTGAAAATATTCACGATCCTCACAATGTTTCAGCGATTTTCAGAACTTGCGATGCAGTTGGAATTCCCAAAGTTAATTTGATTTATAATTTTGAAACCTTTCCGAAAATTGGCAAAAAATCTTCCGCATCAGCTTTTAAATGGGTAGAAAAAGAAAAATTCAAAACTGTTGATAAATGCTATTCTGAATTGCGTAATAATGGATTTAAAATATATGCTTCATCATTAACAGAACATTCTAAAAAACTTTATGAACTTGATTTAACAAAAAAAGCTGCAATTGTTGTTGGTAACGAACATCGCGGTGTTTCCGAAGAAGCTGCAAAATATGCTGACGATGTTTTTTTAATTCCGCAGTTTGGGATGGTGCAAAGTCTGAATGTTTCTGTTGCAGCTGCAGTAATTCTTTATGAAGCAATGAGGCAGAGATTAAATAAAGGAATGTATAAAAAAAGTGAATTGGATAATGCTGCTTTGGAAAAAATAATTGATGAATGGTGCGCAAAATAATTGATTAAAAATTTCTCAAAAGTTAAATCAGTAAAAGGGGAATTAAACCTGACAGGTGATAAATCGATATCACACAGGGCAATTATATTTTCTGCAATGGCATCAGGAAAATCATCAATTGCAAATCTATCACAGGGTCACGATGTAATTTCAACACTGGTTTTAATGCATAATCTTGGAGCAGGAGTATTAACAAAAAACAGGAGTGTTGTTATTAACGGTGTTGGTTATAAGGGATTTGAAGCTCCTTCTTCAGAATTATTCTGCGGAAATTCAGGAACTACCGCAAGATTAGTTTCAGGTCTTTTGGCGGTACAAAAATTTTCTTCTGAATTAGTTGGTGATGAATCTCTTTCCAAAAGACCGATGAAACGTGTTATAGAACCGCTAAAGAAAATGGGAGCTAAATTTATAACTAACGAAAGTTATACACTGCCTTTTAATATTACACCTGCAAAAAAAATAATGAATATAACTTATGAAATGCCGGTTGCAAGTGCTCAGGTAAAAAGTGCAATCTTAATCGCTGGTTTACATTTGGAAGATGAAACTGAAGTTATTGAAAATGAAAGAACGAGAAATCATACTGAGCTGATGCTTGGATTACAGGTAAAAACTGAAAATGAAAAAATTGTTTCTTCATCCTCATTAAAATATTATCCAACTGCTAACGAATATTTTGTGCCTGGTGATATTTCTACTTCTGCATTTCATATTGTTTTAACTTTGCTTACACCTGATTCTGAACTTAAAATTAATAGTGTTTCACTTAATCCGACAAGAACAGGGTTCATTGAAGTATTAAGGCTGATGGGTGCTGATATTAAGTATGAGGATATTAAGTATTCTAGTAATGAACCGTATGGGAATGTTATTGTTAAATCATCAGTTCTGAAAAATATTATTATCTCTTCAGAGATAATTCCAAATATTATTGATGAAATTCCAATACTTACTATCGCCGGAATATTTGCAGAAGGAGATTTTGAAATCAGGAATGCAAAAGAACTAAGGGTAAAAGAGTCTGATAGAATTAAATCTCTTTGTTATAATCTTAATTTACTGGGATTAGAGGTTGAAGAATTTGATGATGGATTTATAGTATCTGGCAGAATCAGGAAATCATTTTTAACTTTTGAAAGTTTTAAGGATCATAGAATTGCAATGGCATTTGCAATTTTAAGTATGCTTTCTGAAAACGGGGGAGAAGTAAATGATTTTGAATGTGTAAATATTTCAAATCCAAAATTTGAAGAACAGATCAACTCAATAGTTCAATAATTTTTTCAGAGGTCCCTATATAATAATTATCTGATGTTCAAAATCGTTTATGGATATTTCTTCGAATAACTTTTTTATCAACTCTATTCCATATTTATTGTAAAAATAAGTAAAGTTAATTTCCCGTTCCTGAAGATTCTCGTTAGGATATAAAAGATGAGATATCCTCGTAAGTTGTCTTACAGTTGTTTCGTGTTTGCTTTCCTGAGCTTTAACAGCTTTATTTCTTAACTCATTAAATACAGAGATAACTCTGTCTTTATACTTTACACTCGAATCAACGAGAGTTTTATCAATTGCAAAGAGGTTTTCTTTTATGCGATCGAAAATCAACTCAATGTCATTTTCAGCATTTATAAATGAGGTATCAATACTGTTTTCTGAAAGACCAGCAATAACTTTATGTTTAAGATCGGTTAAACTTGAAAAAACATCTTTCAATGTTAAATCATATTTATTAAGTGCATCATTAACATTCTTTTCAATAAGAGTAACAGAAGTTCTTGGATAAATTACCGGTGTTGTAATTTTATAGAAATCATATAATGGAGTTATTTGTGCAAAGTACGATATTTCACTTGGTCCGGCAATATAGAATCCTGTCGGAAGCAGATAGTCCTGACAAATTGGTCTTAATAAAACATTAGGACTAAATCTTTCGGGGTGTTCTTCAATTTCGTTTAATATTTCTTCTTTAGTGAATTGTTTTCTTTTCCGTCTGAGTTTGAATATTTCGTCAACGGGTTCAACCGAAAATCTGCCGTCATCAGTATGATAAAACAAATTAACCGGTTTAACTTTTACCTGAGCATGATATAATTCTTCAAGATCAGCACTTACCTGAATTAATTTTTCTGTATGCTGCTGAAAATTATTTACTTCTTTTTTGAAGACTGGTTTTAATAATTGTTTAACTGCTGCATCCTGCGGGTCAAAAATTACAAGCCCGTATTCATCAAACAGCCAGAAGATAAGCTCCTTAAAACTTTGTTTAAAAGTTTTACCCTGAGCATAAAATATTTTTAGTTTACTCAGTAACCCTTCCTTAAAATCAGTCTGTCTTAAAGAATTTTCCAGTGAGTTTAAAAAATCGTTTATAGATTCATCAAAACTTATATTACCAACACTTAACTTAGCTTCATCATCTTCAATTTCTGTTTTGTATCCTATATTAAGAACTTGATTTTCAGTGTCAAAAATATTCATTGACCTGACTTCATTAAAATCATGATCATCACCTTCGAGCCAGAATACAGGTACAAACTTATACTCTTCAAATCTTTCATTAAGCTGATTTACAAGTCTTACTGCAGTAAGTATTTTATAAACCGTATAAAGAGGACCCCCAAGTATTCCAACTTGTTGTCCGGTTACAATAGCTATAGTCTTGGGAATATCAAGCGAGTCAATATTTTTTAGAGTCTTTTCAGAGACTGAGTTGAAATCAGAATATTGATTTTTGATAATTGGCGAGATTTGAAATTGTTTGTCTTTTTTTGAATCAGTGATACTTTTAAAAAGGCTGGAAAAATTTTCCTTATTCCGGAAATTATGCTTATAGAACTCTTTAACGTTATCAAATCTGTAAAGATAATCCAGGAATAAATTCTGATGTTTAGGTATCTCGCTGAAATTAATGAACATTTTCGCCTCAATGAATGAATTTTCAAAGGCAAAAGTAATCAAAAGCTATAAGCCTAACAATATCATAAAACACTCATTACTCCGGTTAAAAACTTTTATCAGTTGCAGGCTTTGATTATTTTCTCAGCAGAAAAAATAAGGTATTATCTGGAAATAAATTTTCTTAAATATTTTACTTTTAAAAGATTGATAAATGCAGTGAGCATTATATTATCTTTCAATCTATCCAGGTTATTCCGTAAACCAATAGTTTGGGGAATGCCTCTTTCATATTCAATCGAACCGACAAATCATTGTAATTTAAAATGTCCTGAATGTCCGTCTGGACTTGGTTCTTTAACCCGACCGCTTGGTCTGTTAAAACCAGATGATTTTAAAAACTGGATTGATCAAATAAAAAATAAAGGTTTTTATGTTCAGCTTTTTTTTCAAGGCGAACCTTACATTAACAAAAATCTGCCAGAGATGATTAAATATTCACAAGATTGTAATGTTTATATTTCCATAAGTACTAACGGTCACTTTATAAATGAAAAAAATATTGACCGCATTCTTGCTAATGCTCCTGATAAACTTATTTATTCAGTTGATGGTCTTGATGAGGAAAGTTATCAGAATTACAGAGTCGGCGGAACATTTAAGCAGGCAGATGAAGGTTTAAGATTATTGATTAAAAAACGGGATGAACTTAAACAAAAAAGACCATTTGTAGAATTTCAATTTATTGTGATGAAACAAAATGAACATCAACTTGAAGATGTAAAAAGATATTGTAAGGATGTTGGCGTGGACAAATTAGTGTTCAAAACTATGCAAATCTCATCTTACCAGAACGCTATAAAGTTTCTACCATCAAATCCAAAATACAGAAGATATAAAATTGGCGATGAATCATTTGAAATGAAAAATGGATTGAAAAATCATTGTTTCGCTTTATGGAGAACTTCAGTGATAACTTGGGACGGCAGAGTTGTTCCTTGCTGCTTTGATAAAGATGCTAAACATACAATAGGAATTCTAAATGGTAAAAGTTTTTCTGATATTTGGACTTCAAATGAATATCAAAAATTCAGACAATCCGTGCTTCTGAACAGAAACGGAAATGATATCTGCAGAACCTGCACTGAAGGATTAAAAGTAAATATTTTTGAAATTGAACAATAAAAATTGGTTGAAGTTGTAAAAGATATTGTCAACAAAAACATTTTTATACAACGATATAAAACTGTTATTATTCTTATTGCCAAAGCAGCAATTGCTTTAGGGTTATTATATTATTTAATAAACTCGGTAAACTTAAACGAAATTATCTCTGCAATTAAAAACGCAGATATAGTTCTATTATCAATCGCATTTGCATTAAGCATATTAAATATTTGGTTTCAGTTTTATAAATGGAAACTAACATCAAATGTAATTCTGCAAGAAAACAAAAACTCCAGAATCTGGTTATCATTGTTTTATGGTTTTTCAGCCGGAGTTTTTACACCAGCTAGAACAGGAGAGTATATCGGAAGGGCATTAGCATATAAAGATAAATCTTTGTTAGCTGTAACTTTAGCAACCTTGCTGGATAAATTGTTCCTTCTGATGATGGTAGCATTTATCGGCTCATTATCAAGCATACTTTATTTGCACTATTATTATAATATAACTTACTACATAACTATCGCATTGTTTTTAACAGTGTTTATCCTGTTTTATTTGGCAATGCTGATGATCTTTAGCGCAGAATTCTGGGATAATTTCCTGTTCAGAAAAATAAGTAAGTCAAAAAAATTCAAATGGCTGTTTGAAAAGATCAAACTTTTCCATTTGCTCGATAAAAAATATGCAGTTAAAATGATATTTGTATCTTTCTTACTTTATACTTGTTTTATAATTCAGTTTGCATTTCTTGCAGCAGCTTTCTCAAGTCATTATGATTTTCTTAATTACATCTGGGCTGGTAATCTTGTTATGTTTGCCAAAACAATTATTCCACCGGTTTCATTTGGAGAATTAGGAATTCGTGAAGGTGCTTCAGTTTATTTTATTAAACAAGTTGGCGGCACAGCTTCAACCGGTTTCAATGCATCTATTTTTCTTTTTTTAATCAACTTGTTGCTGCCTTCATTGTTTGGTTTGATTTTACTATTAAAGAGAAACAATGACTGAATTATTAGTAGTTTCTTTTATCCTTATTTTACTTTTTCACTACATATATTTTCTTCTAAAAATATTATTTGGTCTAAACAAATTAGAGAGCAATCTTTCGGTTAAAGTATTAAATGAGTTTATTTCAATTATTGTTCCTTTTAGAAATGAAGAAAAAAATATTGCACAAACCTATAAGAATTTAACCAAACAGAATTATCCTGCCGATAAATACGAAGTACTTTTTGTAAATGATTTGTCAGAAGATAATTCTCTAAAAATTTTGGAATCATTGACACTTCAAAAGAATGTCAGAGTATTTACAGTACCAAATGATTATTCTGCTTCTGCTCATAAAAAGCGGGCAATAAGATTTGGAATTGAACAGTCAAAAGGAGAGATTATCGTTACAACTGACGCTGACTGCTTTCATTCAGAAGAATGGTTAGGGAATTTGTTAAAATATTTTGATGACAATACAGCATTCATTTCAGGACCGGTTGAGTTTCAATCAGATGGTTCACTTTTTAACAATATGCAAAGATTAGAATTTGCCGGACTTGTAATTGCGGGGGCTGGATTAATCGGTTCCGGTAATCCAACTATATGTAATGCAGCAAATATTGCATTTAGGAGAAATGTTTTTTATAAAGTTGGCGGGTTCGTTTATCAGATGAGTTTGTCCTCAGGTGATGATGAATTGTTAATGCAGAAGATTTTTAATGATACAAAGTATAAAATTAAATTTGCTTATGATAAAAAGGCTTTGGTCTCTACTGATGCAAATCCGACCGTAAGCGACTTTTATGCACAAAGAAAAAGATGGGCAAGTAAAGGACTTTTTTATAATAATAAAGCTCTGATTATAAAACTAGTGTTGATTTTTCTCTTTTACCTATCATTGATTGTGCAGCCTGTTCTAGGAATTTTATTTTCAAAAGTATTTTTTATTTCTTTAGGATTATCCATTTTGCTCAAAATGTTATTTGAGTATCTTATCATAACAAAGGGTTCGAAAAAACTGTTTGTTTCAACCTTACTTAAACCTTTTTTAATTACTGAATTATTGCAGGTCCCTTATATTATTGTAGCAGGATTTATGGGAATGTTTGGTAACCTGAACTGGAAAAACCGCAAGATCAAACGATAAAAAAAAGCGGCATATACATAACTGTACATTCAATTATACAATCATTTAATCATTTCTTTTTTTCTGCTTCAAATTAAAACTATTTAAATGGCATAAAGATTGGCTGATAAATATCGACAGAAAGGAGATTGTCATGAAAAAGTTAATCATAATTACAGCAATCATAATCTTTGGTATTAGTAACTATTCTAATGCTGCTACTGATTATGCAAGAAGAGTTGATGGGTATTTTTACACATCACTTAGAACACACGGAACCTGGATCGATGTTGGATTTGGAACCCCGGTCTGGCGTCCTACAATAATCAGAAAAAACTGGTCGCCTTATTATTATGGTCAATGGGTTTATACAAATTACGGATGGTATTGGGATTCTTACGAACCATTTGGATTTATAGTTTATCATTATGGAAGATGGTACTATGACGATTATTATGGATGGATTTGGATCCCTGATTACGAATGGGCTCCTGCCTGGGTTGATTGGAGATATGATGATGATTATGTAGGATGGGCTCCTTTATCACCTTATGCAGTATTTTATGTAAATATTGGTATTCATTATACCTACGATTACTATGTTCCTTACAATCATTGGAATTATGTAAAATACAATAGATTCTGTGAAAATAATGTTTACAATTATTATGTTGCTCCAAAATATAAGTACAGGGTTTACAACCGCACAAAAGTTAGAACAAATTACTCTTATTATGATGGAAGAGTTAGAAACAATGGAGTTGAGTTTGATAGAATAAGAGAAAAAGTTGGAAGAAAAATTGAAAAGAGAAATCTGGTTGCTGTTAAAGATCCTAATGAACTTAACAGACAAAGAAATGGAAATACAAAAGAAAGAGAAATAAGAACTTATTTTGCCGATGAAAGAGATCTTTCGAGAGATGGATTAAGGGATGTAAAGATTGAAAAGAGTGATAGAAAATCTTCTCTTGAGATGTCAAGAATTGAATTAGGAAAGGAAAGAACAACTGACAGAATCAATGAAAGAAAAGTAGAAGAGAACCGAAAGATAGAGAAAGAGCGTACGGTAGAGGTAAACAGAAATAATACTGACAGAACCAGAAATGATATAAACAAGAATCGTGTTGAAGATGAAAAAAGACTTCAGGAAAAACAAAAAATTGAAAAAAGATTCTCTGAGATTGAAAATAGGAATAATGAAGTGACTAAAAGAAACGATGTGATTATCCGTAATGAACAAATAAAAAGAAATCAGGATAATAATCGTGAAGAAAGAACCGTTAATAACAATCAAAATGAAGTAAGAAAAGAAAATAAACGATCTAATACTGAAGTCATAAAACAAAACACTGATAGAAAAGTTGAACAAAAGATTGAAACCAGAGTTAATGAAAATCGAAATCGTGTTAATTCGAATACAAACAGAGATACTGACGTAAGAAAGAATGAATCAGGCAATCGTAATGAGACTAAAAATAATACAAGAGAAAGTGTAAATAATAATAAAACAAGAAGCAGATAAATTCAGAAATAGCTCGCTCTCCATAAAATGAGCGGTTCCGGAACAACCGGAGCCGCTTTTTTATTAAATAAACAGATTCTCAAAGTCCTTAATAATTACATTCTATACTTAAACTAATAAATAATTAATCTTTTTTAAAAATTGATGAGCACAAAATTTAATTTTTCACTAATTTTGAATTAACAAATATTTGTAAGCATAAGTTTTACAAATATCCTTATAACATAAGTTTGCAGGTGAAATTTTGAGATCAATTATTCATCATTTCTTTAACACTAATGCAGTATCATCTGAGAATGCAACCTTAACTCACAATGGATTTTTACAGACCTTTGTATCTAAAATTTTTAATTATCAATTATCAAAATATGACAGGAGAGATAAATGAAACTTACAAAAGAAGAGTCCCTTCAATACCACAGTTCTGATAGGAAGGGCAAGATTGAGGTTGTTCCAACAAAGCCCTGCTTAACAGCAAGAGATTTATCAATGGCTTATACTCCAGGTGTAGCTGAGCCTTGCAGAGAGATTCATAAAAACGTTGAAGAAGTATATAAATATACAGCAAAAGGTAATCTTGTTGCTGTACTTTCAAACGGTACTGCTGTATTGGGATTAGGTGATATTGGCCCGGAAGCAGGTAAACCTGTTATGGAAGGGAAGGGAGTTCTCTTTAAAAGATTTGCTGATATCGATGTGTTTGATATTGAAGTTAACTCTCACGATCCAAAAGAAATAATACGTGTAACACAGATATTAGAACCAACCTTTGGCGGGATTAATCTGGAAGATATAAAAGCTCCGGAATGTTTTGAAATTGAAGAAACATTAAAAGCAACGATGAATATTCCTGTTTTTCATGATGATCAGCATGGAACTGCTATTATTTCATGTGCTGCATTGATAAATGCTGTAGAAGTTGCAGGGAAAAAATTGGACAAGATTAGGATTGTTGTTAATGGCGCAGGGGCATCAGCTATTTCGTGTTGTAAACACTACGTAAGGGCAGGTGCTAAAAGAGAAAACATTTTTATGTTCGATTCAAAAGGCTGTATTACAAAAGGAAGGAAAGATCTAAATAAATACAAAGAAGAATTTGCTCAGGAAAAAGGATACGATTCTTTAGAAGAGGCATTTAAAGGTGCGGATGTTTTCATTGGACTTTCGGTAGGAAATGTCGTACAAAAAGATTGGGTTAAAACAATGGCTCCAAATCCAATAATTTTTGCTATGGCTAATCCTGATCCTGAAATTACTTATGATGATGCAATGTCTGTAAGACAGGATCTTATTATGGCTACAGGACGAAGCGATTTCCCAAATCAGGTAAATAATGTTTTAGGATTTCCATTTATTTTCCGCGGTGCATTAGATGTAAGGGCTACTCAGATTAATGATGAGATGAAATTAGCTGCTACATTAGCTCTTTCTAAATTAGCAAAGGAAAAAGTGCCGGAGATGGTTATCAGAGCTTATGGAGGAGAAGAGTTTGAGTTTGGCAGAGATTACATTATTCCAAAACCTTTTGATCCGAGAGTTTTATGGTATGTTGCTCCAGCTGTAGCTAAAGCTGCAATCGAAACAGGAGTCGCAAAAATTACAGAAGTAGATTGGGTTAAGTATGAAGAAGAATTAAAAGAGAGACTCGGATTATCAAAAGAGATAATAAGAGTGATGATTCATAAATCACAGAAGTATCCTAAAAAAGTAGTATATCCAGAAGGAGAAGAAGAAAATATTATCAGAGCTGCTCATACAGTTGCTCAGGATGGAATAGCAAAGCCAGTTTTACTTGGTAATGAAAAGTTTATTAAAAAAGAGATTGAAAGAATTGGCTATGATGTAAACGAATTTCAGATCATTGATCCGGAAGATTGCAAAAAATGTGATGTGTATGCAGAAGCATTTTTTAGGAAGCGTCAGAGAAGAGGTGCAACATTGTGGGATGCCAAAAACTTGATAAAAAAAACAAATTATTATGGTGCTATGATGGTTGAACTGGATGAAGCAGATGCTATGATAAGCGGTTATACAACTAGTTATCCAAATACTATTAGACCTGCATTACAATGTATTGGAGTTAAAGAAGGGTTAAAGATAGTATCAGGACTCTATATTGTTATTGCTAAAAAAGAAACATACTTCTTTGCTGATTGTACTGTAAATATAAATCCAGATTCTGAACAGCTTGCAGAAATCGCTATCTCAGCTGCTGAAACCGTTAAAGCTTTTGATGTTGTTCCCAAAATTGCCATGCTGTCCTTCAGCAATTTTGGCAGTGCACCATATCCGGAATCAAATAAAGTTAAAGAAGCAGTCAAGATTGTAAAAACAAAAATGCCTGAATTGATTATTGATGGAGAAATGCAGGCAGACACTGCTGTTGTGCCCGAGATACTGGAAAAAACTTTTCCGTTTACCAATATTAAAGGCGGAGCGAATGTGTTGATCTTTCCTGATTTAAGTTCAGCTAATATTGCTTATAAACTTATGGCAAGAATTGGGCAGGCAACAGTAATTGGTCCTATCTTAATGGGAATGAAAAAACCGGTTCATGTTTTACAACGCGGAGCATCCGTTGACGATATATACAATATGACCGCAATTGCTGTTGTTGAAGCTTATCAAAACTCTTTGAAGAAGTAAAGACTTATTTAATTTGCACGGGTGAACTAAAAATTCACCCGTGATATAATCTAAAGTCCAATCAAAAATAATTTTTTTTTACTCTACTAAATATCACTTGGGCATCTAATAGCACTTGACCTTTTTTTTGTGATAATTATCACCATTTAACGTATTCTAAAGTTCTAATTTTGGACGCAAATAAATCGAATTAAAATAAATCATGATTTATATCTAATTGTCTTGTTAATAAGATAAATGGTTACTGATAATAACATATTAAATAAAGTTGAAATCTATGTAAAGGAACTTTATAGCAATAGGTCAGCACAAGAAGACCTCTATCATAATATTGTACACACTCTTGAAGTCGTTGAGACAGTTAAGAAACTTTCTAAGATGGAAGGCATAACTGAAAGTGATGAAGTAATTCTCATTATTGCAGCGTGGTTCCATGATACTGGTTATTTCCATTGTTGTAATGGACACGAAGAGCAAAGCTCAGAATATGCAAAAGACTTTTTAGATAAAGAGTTTTATCCAGTTGAAAAGACTGAAATCGTCCTTAATTGCATCAAAGCAACAGAATGCCCTCAAAATCCTAAAAATAAATTAGAAGAAATTATCTGCGATGCTGATCTACATCATCTGGGCATGCCTGATATGGAGATCAAAAGTAAGTTGCTGCGTAAGGAATTAGATATTAAAGGAATAAAAAAAACAAATGAGCTTGAGTGGTTGAAAATTTCACTTGACTTTATAACAAAGCACCACTTCTTTACAGTTTCTGCTCAGAATGAATATGGTGTTCAAAAGAATATCAATCGTGAGAAGATTGAAAAAAGTATTAGAGAAATTGAATTACAGTTAAAATAAAAGACCTCACACAATTTGAAAATCCGATAGAAAAATTCCTGACGACAATAATTTTTTCATTGGTGATGTTGTGAAAAAAATGCATTTCTAAATTTCAGTTACTCCTCTTAAAAAATGGATAAGGATGCCCCTATTAAATTAGATTATTGCTTCATCTTGCTTGTCTATTATTTTTGTTTAGAGATTAAACAATATTCTTTAGCACTTAAACTCATTTACACAAATTATTTTACGGACTCCAGGCTCATTTATTTTTTAAATAAACATTTTAATTACCTGTTGTTAGAAATAAAAAATTGTTGCGAGAGCGACTCTGACATTTGAAATTGCTTTAACATCAGATATTTCGGATTTATTATTCTTATTTAGTAAGCCAAATCCTGCTGTTGTATAATCTACTTCAGCTACAATTTTATAACTGCCCGAAGTATATTGGACATTTGGTGCGATTCTATATACATAATCAACATTTGTTAAATTACCCATATAAAAATAGTCACCGGTTACATTATCATCTGTTCCTAAATATTTTGTATATCCGACAAATAAGTTAAATGAAAGTGGTTTTCCGTATCCAATTTCTCCCCATACAGACATTGTATTTGAATTTGTATAAGAAGTTGAATCAAGTGCTTTTGCTGCATATCCACCTAACATTGTAATATCTGCAAGATTCTGTCCATAGACAAACTGAGATTGAAAAAAGAAATCATCGAGGTTAAGCTTTCCGAATGCAGTTAAAGTAAAGCTATTTATCTTTTCATCTGTCTTTTTTCCGGTTAAATCTTTTAATCGAGGAAGTAGAATCTTATACTCTCCACCAAATCCAATAAACAGATTAGATAGCTTAAACTGAAGAACAGCATCAATAGTTGGGATACCGGCATTACGGATAAAAGATGCGCTTCTATATGACTTACCAGTAATTGGGTCAGGTCCCATACTTAAAAAATCTCTTTGTGTAATTAATGCAATAATTAAACTAACATCAGAAAACTTTTGTGTAAATTTAATTTGTGGGTTTCTTGAAAAAGGAATAAAGGGGACAGCAAAATTAAATGAAGGTATTACATTGGTACTAAAAAGCGGATGCCAAAATTGACCAAATAAAATTGAAGTTGTTCCCCAGTCTAAGGTTGTAAATCCATGTCTAAGTCGAAATCCATGAATATCTGAATCAGAGTTTCCAAAAAATTCACCTTCGAAGTATGCACTTGATTTTGCCCCAAATACTTCAGGTCCCGATAAACTTCCAGCTAATCTTGTGTGAAATGCAAAAGCAGTTAGTGAACTTCTATCGTAAATATCTCCACCCGAAATATCCAAACTTTTATTAGCAGGCATCAATAAGATTGCACCTTCTCTTAAACTAATCGTATTTCTGGAATCAAAAAACGCATCAGTTCTTACAAATCCTTTAAATTCTAAATTTATGTCCTTTTTATCTGTAGTTTGAGCTATAGTATTTGTTGAAAAAGCAAATACCAGCATTACTAATATTTTTTTCATAATAATCCTTTTTTGTCTATCTAATAATCGTAGAATAATCTAAAAGGTTAAGTTTGATCATTAAAAAATTGAAATGACTGGACTGGTTGTTTTAATTTTTAGAAATGCTTAAATGAATGGCAGCAAAAAACAATGAGAAGTAAAAATCATTAACAATAAAATCAATGACACTTAATTTGTCAATCTTTGCTGTAATTATTCTAATCATAATAATAAAAGGGCTTCTGAAATCAGGTTTAAGATAAAAGAAATGTTATTTCAGAAAATTTCCTGAAATCAATAAAAAATCGAAATAGCAGCAAAATGCCTTAAACACCGTATTTAGAATCATTTAGATATCAAAAAAAATCTCTCTAATCTCCTCCTCGAAAGGAGTGAAACTAGTTAACAATAAAAAGATTTATGATCTTTTGAAAGAAACATTTTATTGATTTATTTAAATGAATTGATAATCCTCTCTGATTGAACTGGTAAGGTTGAGATGAGATAATAACAAATTAAAAATGTATAAATATTTTATTTCTTCAGGTTTAATTTTAAGTTAAAAACAATTTGTCTGAAAGAATTCCTCGATTTGAGTTAATCACAAATGGTGTAAAATAATTGTTTCTCTACCAGCCTTTTAATAATTTTACTAAACAAAAATTCAGAAAGTAAAGATGAATACGTTTAAAGGAGTTGACTATTTTAATATTGATTCTCTCTTATCAGAAGAGGAGTTATTGATAAGAGATACTGTTAGGGATTTTGTGACAGAGCAGGTGGTTCCAATTATTGAAGAATACAATAGAGATTCAAAATTTCCTGAACAATTGATTCCTAAGATGGCTGAAATGGGATTGTTTGGACCTACATTACCCTCAAAATATGGTTGTGCTGAATTAAATAATGTCGCTTATGGATTAATCATGCAGGAACTTGAAAGGGGAGATAGCGGAATAAGGAGTTTTGCTTCTGTACAAAGTGCACTTGTAATGTACCCCATCTTTTCATTTGGAAGTGAGGAGCAAAGAAATAAATGGCTGCCATTGTTAGCCAGTGCAGCAAAAATAGGCTGTTTTGGTCTAACCGAGCCAGATTATGGTTCAAATCCAGGAGGAATGATTACTAAAGCAGAAAAGACAGATGGGGGGTATATTCTTAATGGTGCAAAGATGTGGATCACTAACGGTACAATTGCCGATGTTGCTGTAGTATGGGCTAAATTAGGTGGTGTCGTTAAAGGATTTTTAGTTGAAAAGGGAATGGAAGGTTATTCAGCACCAGAAATGAAAGGTAAGCATTCATTGAGAGCTTCAATCACATCAGAACTTGTTTTTGATAATGTTTTTGTACCTGAATCTAATTTGCTCCCAAAAACTGAGGGTTTGAAAAACGCATTAATGTGTTTAAATCAGGCAAGGTATGGTATTGCTTGGGGAGTGGTTGGTTCAATGATGACATGTTACGATTCAGCACTGAACTATGCAAAATCACGGATTCAATTCAGTAAACCTATCGCTTCATATCAGATTACGCAAGCTAAGTTAGTACAGATGGTTACAGAGATTACTAAAGCTCAATTATTGAATTTACAACTAGGCAGATTAAAGGACAAAGGACAATTAAAACATACCCAGGTTTCAATGGCAAAAAGAAATAATTGCAGAGTTGCTCTTGATATTGCTCGTGAATCTCGACAAATTCTGGGAGCAAATGGTATATTAGATGAATACCCTGTAATGAGACACGCTGCTAATTTAGAATCAGTGATAACATATGAAGGAACACATGAAATGCATACATTAATTATTGGTGAAGATATTACTGGTTTTTCAGCATTTGAATAATTTTTTTTAATGAAGGGATTATGTTAGATAAAAAACAATTAGAAATGGGATTAACATTTGATGATGTTCTTCTTATTCCGGCAAAATCTTCTGTTCTACCTCGCGAAGTAAATATAACAACATTTCTTACTCCTGAAATTAAACTCAATATTCCAATTCTTTCTGCTGCTATGGATACAGTCACTGAGTCTGATATGGCAATAGCGATAGCGAGGGAAGGTGGAATTGGAATATTACATAAAAATTTTTCAATTGAAGAACAAGTAAATGAAGTAGATAAGGTAAAGAGATCAGAAAGTGGGATGATAATAAATCCTATTACTCTTACACCAAATGAAACAATCGGTGATGCTTTAGAAATTATGAAAAAATATAGAGTATCAGGTATTCCGGTTGTGGATCAGAATTATAAATTAGTTGGGATACTGACAAACCGCGATCTTCGTTTTGAACCTAATCGAAAATTGAAAGTATCGGATTTAATGACTAAAGAGAATTTAATCACTGCACCAGTCGGAACTACATTAGAGAAAGCAGAAACTCTTCTTCAGAAATATAAAATTGAAAAACTTCCTGTAGTTGATAAGTCAGGGACTTTAAAAGGATTGATTACATTTAAAGATATTATGAAAAAGAAAAAGCACCCAAATGCTTGTAAAGATGAACACGGACGATTAAGGGTTGGAGCTGCGGTTGGTGTAACTTATGATACTTTGGAAAGAGTAAAATCTCTTTCTGATGCTGGAGCAGATGTTATAGTTGTTGATACTGCTCATGGTCATTCGGCAGGGGTTATTAAAACAATAAAAGAAATTAGGAAAAAATTTAGGTATATTCAGCTAATTGCTGGAAATATTGGTACTTATGAAGCGGCAATTGATCTCATTAATTGTAAGATTGATGCTATTAAAGTTGGTATAGGTCCGGGTTCTATCTGCACAACCAGAGTTATTGCAGGTGTAGGAGTTCCGCAAATATCCGCTATAGGATATGTTTATTCAGCTGCAAAAAAATATGGAATTCCGATAATTGCTGATGGCGGAATTAAACAAACCGGTGATGTTCCCAAAGCAATTGCTGCCGGAGCAGATACCGTTATGATTGGTGGACTTTTCGCCGGTGTTGATGAAAGTCCCGGTGAAAAAATTTTATATGAAGGAAGAAGTTTTAAGTTATATCGCGGAATGGGTTCACTTAGTGCAATGAAAAAGGGCAGTAAGGACAGATATTTTCAGGATGCTGAGGATGATATTAAAAAACTTGTTCCAGAGGGAATCGAAGGTCGAGTTCCGTACAAAGGACCATTGGAAGATACAGTTTATCAACTTGTTGGCGGGTTAAGAGCATCAATGGGTTATACCGGAAATAAGAACATAAAGGAATTAAAATCAAAAGGAAAGTTTATCAGAATTACTCTTGCCGGATTAAAAGAAAGTCATCCTCACGATGTTATACTAACTCAAGAAGCACCAAATTATAGAAGCAGTAAATAAGGTTTTTATGTTCAAAGTACTTGTTGTAGCATATTATTTTCCACCGATGGGCTTAAGCGGTGTTCAAAGAACTCTCAAGTTTGTTAAGTATATGAAAAACTTTAACTGGGAGCCGACAGTCATTACTAGTGGAAAGGTTGCTTATTATGCACATGATGTATCTTTAATGAAGGAATTGGAAGAATCTGAAATAAAAGTTATCAGAGTTTCTGGAAGTAAAGAACCAAATTCTATTTTATCGAAGTTAGGTACTATAAAACCCCCAAGCGAGTTTGTTAGAAATATTTTTGATAAAATTAGTCAAACTGTTTTTATTCCTGATAATAAAAAATCCTGGTCCAAACTTGCATATAAAAAGATTGATGAAATATTATCAAAAGAAAAATATGATGCGTTGTTTATAACTTGTCCACCATTTTCGGCTTTTGATATAATATCAAAGATTAAAAGGTTACACGATATACCTCTATTCGCAGATTATCGTGATCTATGGTATAAGAGCTATTTTTCGTTTTATGCTACTCCATTTCACAGACTTCTGCATAAGAAAAAAGAATATAAAGCACTTAAAGCAGCCGATCGAATTACAGTTACAAACAGAAAGATTAAGGAAAAGCTGTTAAACACATATCCTTTTTTAACTTTTGAAGATGTAGTGATAATTTCTCACGGATTTGATCCGGAAGATTTTGAAAAAATTCCTGCCCAACCTAAACCATTAAATAAAATGGTTTTAATGTATTCAGGAATATTTATGGTTTACAATACACCAAAATATTTTCTTAAAGCATTTAAGCAGATAACAATTGAGCGTCCCGATATTGCTTCAAACATTGAACTCCATTTTGTTGGATTCTTAAGAAAAGAAAATCAGAAGTTGATAAGAAAACTTAAACTACAGCCTTTTGTAAAAGATCATGGATATGTAAATCACACTGAGGCTATTGCTAAAATTAAATCAGCGGATATATTGTGGTTTATGGTCGGAAGAAGGAAAAATATTGATGCAATATTACCTGGTAAGGTTTATGAATATATAGGTACCCGGAAACCAATCTTAGCTTGCGTTCCTGATGGTGCTGCTAAAATGGCTGTTGAAGAATCAGGAGCAGGATTTATCTGTAGTCCTGATAACATAAATGAAATAAAAGAAACAATCCTCAATATTTATAACGCCTACAAAGAAGGAACTTTACCAACTCCACCGGATGAACTGGTTGAAAAATACAGACGGGATAATTTAACAGAACTATTGACAAAACAGTTTCAAATGAAATTAAGGGCAGAACTGTAATGAATGTTTTGGTAATTGGAACAGGTGGAAGAGAACATGCAATAGCACTTGCTTTGAGAAAAAGCAAAAAATTAAAAAGACTGTTCTGTTCACCCGGAAATCCAGGAACAAAAACTATTGCTGAAAACATTGCTCTGAATATATCTGATCACAACAATGTAATTGAGTTTTGTAAATCGAATGAGATCAATCTTGTTGTAGTTGGACCTGAGCAGCCTTTAGTTGATGGTTTAGCTGATAGTTTGAGAGAAAATTCAATTTTAGTCTTTGGACCTTCATCAAATGCAGCACGAATTGAATCAAGCAAATCATTTGCAAAAAGAATAATGAATAATGCTCAAGTTGCAACCGCTGCTTATAAAGAATTTTATGTTAACCAATTTGAAGAAACACTTGATTATCTAAAAGGAATTAAATATCCAATAGTTTTAAAAGCTGATGGATTGGCTGCAGGAAAGGGAGTTATCATCTGTGGAGATTTTTCTGAAGCGAAAGAGGCAGTTAAAGATTTTTTTGTAAATAAAATATTTGGCAGTTCAGGTGATAAAATTATTATTGAAGAATTTTTAACAGGTGAAGAGGCATCTGTTTTTGCTATCACTGACGGTGAAGATTTTGTGTGTTTATCTGCTGCTCAAGATCATAAAAGAATAGGTGATAATGACACCGGCAAAAATACAGGTGGTATGGGTGCATATGCCCCAACTCCATTAATAACCGAAAAACTACAGCAGAAAATTGAGAAAGAAATTATTGCTCCAACATTAAATGAATTAAAAAGATCAGGTAATAAATTTATTGGATGCCTTTATGCAGGTTTAATAATTACAGAATCTGGACCAAAAGTGATTGAATTTAATTGCAGATTTGGGGATCCGGAAGCGCAGGTTGTTCTGCCATTAATTGAAGGAGACTTTCTTGAACTTCTTTATTCCGCTGCGAATGGTAAAATTGAAAAGAACTCGATTAAATATTCAGGCGGATGCTCAGTTTGTATCGTCGCTGCTTCCGGTGGTTATCCGGATAAGTATGAAAAAGGTCTTTTAATTAACGGACTTGATTTAACTAATGAGAATATTATTATTTATCACGCTGGAACTATTGAAAAGGATGGTAATATTTTAACCAATGGCGGCAGAGTTTTGGGAGTTACTTCAGTAATTAATTCAAATGATTTATTAACCGCTAAGATGATTGCTTACCAGGCTATTGAGAAAATAAGCTTTGATGGAATGTATTATCGTAAAGATATATCTGACAAGGCGTTAAAGTTTATTTAAATAATTAAAAAATTCTTCCAACCCAACTAATTATTCCTCGATACTCTTAAATTTTTTTTAGATCATTATCGGGTATCAAAATACTAATACAAAAGACTTAGTCAATTCATTGCTCATTAATACTTTGTTAAATAACATTAAATTTTATTAACACAAACACATAAAAACAGAATACCTGTTTAACCAAGCATTGCATGTTAATAAAACAGAATAAATAATTTCAAATGAAATTCAGTAGAATTTCTGTAAAAGTAAGTTGCAGTAAATCTAAAAATTATTATTTTTTACTTAGATATAAGAATAATTAGTCATCAAAATATCAGGAGATAAAATGAAAAATAATTTTACCCGCAGAAATTTTATTAAGCTTTCCGCTCTTAGCAGTGCTTTTCTTGGCTTATCAGGGTTTACAGCTCCTGTAAGTCGTGAAACTGTTCTGGAAAAGATTAAGGATTTATCCAAATCTCCGATAGCAAAAGGAAAATCAGTAATCGGTTTAACAGTTCCTCCAATTAAACAAGTTAAGGTAGCATTTATTGGATTAGGTAATCGAGGGATAGAACATTTAAAACTGGTAAATGCACTTGCACCAGATAAAGCTATTATTACTGCAATTTGTGATGTTCAAAAAGTAAAGACTGATGCTGCTTTAGAAGAACTAAAAAAATCCGGACACGGACAAAAACCAGCTGTCTATTCCGGAACACTTGATATATGGAAAGAAATGATAAAGCGTGATGATATAGATTTAGTTATAATATCTACTCATTGGGAGTATCATACTACTATGAGTATTGAGGCTATGAGAAATAAAATTCATGTTGCAGTAGAAGTGCCTGCAGCATATATACTTGATGATCTATGGGCGCTTGTGGATACTGCCGAAGAAATGCAGGTAAATTGTATGATGATGGAAAATGTTTGTTATGGTGATGAAGAACTTTGGCTGCTTAATATGGCTCAGCAAGGAGTTTTAGGAACACTTACTTATGCGGAATGTGCATATATACATAATCTGCGTGAACTTATGTTTAGTAAAGATTATTATTATAATATGTGGCGCATTCGTCATCATGAAGAAAGAGATGGTAACTTTTATCCTACTCATGGTTTAGGACCAGTAGCACAATATATGGATATAAATCGAGGCGATTCATTTGTAAATATGGTTTCAATGAGTTCTCTGCAAGCATCACTTGATGAATATTCAAAACAAATTGAAAGTACAAATGAATTTTATAACAGAACCGGTTATAAACATGGCGACATGGTTAATACATTGATCAAAACAGCGAAGGGAAGAAATATTCTTGTTCAGCACGATGTTGTTACTCCAAGACCATATAATAGAATTAATGCATTAGCAGGAACAAAAGGTTATCACGAAGGATATCCAAGCCGACTATCACTTGTAAACATTGATAAAGGACATCGATGGCTTAATGAAAAAGATTATAAAGTATATTGGGATAAATATCAGCATCCGCTATGGACAAAACTGAAAGAGGGAATTGAAAAATATGGCGGACATGGTGGAATGGATTTCGTAATGATTTACAGAATAATTGATTGTCTTAATAATGGATGGTTTCTTGATCAGGATGTTTATGATGGAGCTGCCTGGTCAGTTGTCGCTCCGCTTTCTACAATATCAATTGAACTTGGGAGTATCCCCGTTAAGTTTCCTGATTACACAAGAGGCAAATGGAATGAGTTCAGGGAATTAGGAATTCTGAAAAATATCTGAAATAAAAAATCAAGTTTAATAATCTTCTGAGAGGAACGCATAATGTATTTTGATTGGATAACATGGTCTATTTGGCTGATTGGAGTCATTATCATGATCATCTGGATTGTTGTTCCTATACGCGAATTTAAAAAGCTTCTTCAGCAAAAAAGAACTGAGTTAAAAAAACAAAACAAGCTCAACTAATCACTCTTAACGGAGAAAAAAATTGATTACTGCTGATTATATAATCGTATTTGTTTTCCTTGCTGCAATGTTCTACATAGGTTCAATCTTTTATAAATGGGTAGGAAGTTCTGATGATTTTTATCTTGCAGGAAGACAACTCACTCCTTTTATTCTTGCCGCAGTTCTTGCAGCAACTAATGTTAATCTTTATAGTTTTGTGGGACAGGCTGGAATTGCATATAAAGAGGGAATACCGATTATCTGGCAAACCTGGACCGGAAATATGGCTATGGTTATTTCAGGGTTATTTGTTATTCCCATTTTCAGGAGATTAAGAATTAGAACTATTCCGGAATTTCTGGAAAAAAGATACAGTAAAGGAGTAAGAACTTTCGTTGCATTTATCTGGATATTACGTCTTACTTTTTGGTTAGGGGTAGTTTTATATACAGCTGTAATTGCTGCACAAACAATTTCCGGATTAACTTCATTTACTGCCTGGGTATTAATTTTTTCTGTTGTAGTGGTTATTTATACCATACTCGGTGGTATGTGGTCAGTTGCTTTTACAGATGTAATTCAGTTTGTGTTGATGCTTGCCGGAGCTTTATTGTTATTACCTTTAGCTATGAGTGCGGTTGGATGGTTTCCCGGAATGTCAGCCAAGTTACCCGAAGGGGCTTTAACATTAGTCAAAGAAACCGGTACATATAATTGGAGATTTGTAATTGCAATTTTTCTTTTAGGTATCGAATGGGCTTGTGTAGATCAGGGTTTACTGCAAAGAGCCTTTGGTGCTGAAAGCACAAGGAGTGTTGCAAAGGGTTTGGTTTTGGCTGGTATTATAACTACTCCTTTTGCACTTTTGTGGAATCTGCCCGGATTAGCGGCAAGAATTATTTATCCAAATCTGGCTAATGCAGATTCTGCTGTTCCAATTTTAATCGCAAATTTAATTCCGAATATAGTTTTAGGATTTGTGGTTATTGGGTTATTGTCTTCACAACTTTCAACTATCTCAGGAAATCTCAATGGAGTAGCAACGATCTTTGCAAGCGATATTTATGAAAATGTTATCAATAGAAAAGCAACCGATAAAGACGTACTGCGTATTGCAAGAATTATTACTTTGATAACAGGATTTGGAATGATTCTTTTTGCATATCTCGTTCCTATACTTGGCGGAGCGGTTAATGCTTATCTTACAATAATAGCGATTATGGATATGCCGTTATTTGTAATTGCAGTTGTCTATGGTTTGCTGTGGAAGAGGGTAAATTGGCAGGGTGCTGTTACTGGATATATATTGGGCGCAATTTCAGGAATAATAGGTCAGTTCTTTTTCGATCTTGATTTTAATCTTACAACTTTTATAACTGCTGGAACTACTTTAATCTTTACCCCGCTTGTAAGTTTGTTTACAAAAGAAGTTTCAAACGAAAAAATTGAAGCAATATGGAGAGCAAGAACAATCAGCGATGAGGAGATAGAAAGTAACAATGTATATAACATTCTGCCGAAAACATTTAAAGGTAAGCTAAGTCTTTTAGTTTTCTTTTCTGGTTTGATAGTATTTTTAGTTGGTGTGTTTATGGGCAGCAGCGGTTCAAGTGCTGCTTCAATAGTTGCGGTAACAGGTATGGTTATTTATTTTATCGGCGGATTGTTCAGGACTTATACTAACTAAGGATTGATTTTGACAAGTCACAAATTAAATAAATTAAAAATATCAACCCCCGGCAGAGTTTGTTTGTTTGGTGAGCATCAGGATTATTTGCATCTTCCAATCGTTGCTTGTGCAATATCTCTTAGGATATCTGTTGAAGGTATCCGCAGAAACGATATGATTATTAATATCCGGTTGCCAAATATTTCTGATGAGGAATCTTTTTTTATAGATAGACCAATCGTCTATTCAAAAGAAAGAGATTATCTTAAAAGTTCATTTAAGGTATTGTTAAAAAAAGGATTTACTTTTTCAACCGGATTTAATTGTGTTATTGATGGACAAATACCGATTAATGCTGGAACATCAAGCTCTTCTGCCTTAATAGTAACCTGGATTAATTTTCTTACAAGGATGAGCGATCAATCCGAAATTTTATCCGATGAAAATCTGGCTCATTTAGCATACGAAGCTGAAGTTCTTGAATTCTCTGAACCCGGCGGGATGATGGATCAGTATTCGACTTCGATTGGCGGAATTATAGCAATTGATTTTTTACCTGAACTTAATATTTCAAGATTAAATACCGAGCTTAAATCATTTGTACTCGGAAATTCTAACCAGCCAAAAGATACAAAGTACATTTTAAGTCATGTTAAAAATCAGATATTGGATGTTGATAGAATTCTTAAAAGTATTGATCCCGATTTTAATTTGCATAGTGTTAAAGCAGATGATATAAATAACTACAATAATTATCTGAACAAGTCTCAAAATCAGATTCTTGATGGAACAATAAAGAACAGAGATTTAACAGTAACAGCCAGAAAAGAATTAGCAAAAGTAAATCCTGACCACAAAATAATCGGACAATTGTTAACCGAACATCATATTGTATTGAGAGATATTTTAGAAATTTCTACTCCCAAAATTGAAGGGATGATCAATGCGGCAATTAAAGCTGGTGCTTTTGGTGCAAAAATAAACGGCTCAGGCGGCGGCGGTTGTATGTTTGCATATTCTCCCGAAGAACCTGAAAGAATAAAATCAGCAATTCAAAATGCTGACGGCGAAGCATTTATAATTTTACCTGATTCTGGTTCACGAGTGGAATTTCAGGAGAAAGCAAAATGAAAGACGGCAGGATGGTAATATTAGCTGGCGGTATTTCATCACGAATGAAAAAACCTCCCGCTAAAAATCTAAAAGTTGAAAATAAATTAATAAAAGATGCTGATGAAAAAGCTAAATCAATGATCGGCGTTGGTAAAGATTACAGACCATTTCTGGATTACCTTTTATTCAATGCAAGAGAATCAGGCTATTACGATATTGTTATTGTGATTGGTGAAAATGATAATTCAATTAAGGAATACTATGGTACGAAAGATTATGATAACAATTTTTATGGATTAAAAATTTCCTATGCAGTGCAGCCAATTCCTGCCGGAAGAAAAAAACCATTTGGTACTGCAGATGCATTGATGTGGGGTTTAAAATCAAAAACAAATTGGGCAGGAAAAAAAATTACTGTCTGCAACAGTGATAATCTTTATTCTCAAAAAGCATTAAGAATTGTATTAAATTCTGAATATCCCGGCATATTGATAGATTACAATCGTGAAGCTCTTGAATTTGAATATTCAAGAATCGAAAGATTTGCTATAACAATAAAAAATAAACAAGGTTTTTTAACCGACATAATTGAAAAACCAACCCCGGAAACTATTGATCGTGTGTTTAAACAAGATGGATACATTGGTGTAAGTATGAATATCTTTTCATTAGAGTACGATTTGATTTTACCGATTCTGGAAACAATTGAACCGAATCCTGAACGCGATGAAAAGGAACTTCCTGAGGCAGTTAAAAAATTAGCTAATAAAATCACTAATTCTGTTTTTGTCCATCCTTTAGCCGAGCACGTGCCTGATCTTACAAGTAAATCTGATATTTTAAATGTAAAAAAATATCTGGAAAAGCATTATTCGGATTTTTCTTTTTAGCTATTAAATTAAATTTTCTGAACTTTCCACTGAGAGACCCTTTTCTTAATTTCGTATCAAAATTATTCTTTAATAATGATACCTGTTCACATACATACAAATCATTCATTGCTTCAAAGCACTGTTAAAATTGATGAACTGATAAACAAATGCAAAGCTGAAAATATTACCGCACTTACCGTTACTGATACAAATTCGATGGCAGGACTTATACAATTTGCAAAAAGAGCAAGAGAAGAAAATATAAAACCGTTATTCGGCAGTTATATAAATGACAGGATAAACAATGAGCTTTATGTTTTGTTAATTGCAAAGAATAATCAGGGGTATTCAGACATTTGCAGAATTATAACTCAAAGGAAATTAAATGATGATTTTGAACTCAAGTCGATAATTCAAAACCACTTGGAAAATTTAATCATAATCACTCCCTCAATTGAATTACTTAAAGCTGCGGATAAAAATAACAGTGTTTATGCAGAATTAATTGTTACCGATAAGAATAAAAAAAACAGCAGAACTTTATTTAGTTATGCTAAAGAAAATGGGATATCTTTTGTTGCATCAAATCCGGTTTATTTTTTAGTTAAAGAAGATTACGAAATTCATAAGCTTGTTTCATCAATAAGAGAGAATAAAACATTAGATTCAATTTCAGAAAATGACTTAGTTGATGAGGAATTTTATTTCAAAGATAAAAATGAAATTCAGAAAATATTTAAAAAAATTCCAGAGGCAATTGAAAACACATACAAAATTGCATCAGCGTGCAATGTTGATTTAAACCTTGGCAAATATAAATATCCTATTTACACTGCTGACAAGAAAACTGACTCTATAAATCTGTTAAAAGAAATCACTTTAGAAGGATTTAAAAAAAAATACAGTTCAGATAATTTAACAGCTTTAAAAAGACTTGAATATGAGCTGAGTGTTATCTCAGAACTTAATTTTGCTGATTACTTTTTAATTGTTTGGGATATCGTAAAAGAAGCAAAGAGAAGGGGAATGATGCTGATCGGAAGAGGTTCTGCAGCAAACAGTATCGTATCTTATTGTCTGGATTTTACACAGATAGATCCTGTAAAATATAATCTGTACTTTGAAAGATTTCTTAACAAAGCAAGAAGTAATCCACCGGATATTGATCTTGATTTTTCCTGGAAAGAAAGAGACGAAATTATAAAGTATATTTTTGAAAAATGGGGTTACGAAAGAGTTGCGATGATATCGACAATTGTAACTTTTAAAGCAAGATCAGCATTTCGGGAAACTGCAAAAGCATTTGGATTTTCTGAAAGAGAAATATCAGCTTATAGTAAGAAAATTCCATGGACAAGTGCAGCAAACCTCGATCAGATATCACATAAATTTCCTGAATCAAAAAAAATAGGATTTGATAAAGAACCCTGGAAAACAATTGTAAGACTAGCTTCAAGACTTGCAGATTTTCCGCGTCATTTAAGTATTCATCCAAGCGGATTGGTTATAACTCCGGAAAAAATAACAGAATACTGCGCTCTTGAATATGCAAAGAATAAGGGGTTAGGTTTAATTATTACTCAGCCGGATATGTATTCAATTGAAGACCTTGGTTTGATTAAGATTGATTTGTTAAGTCAAAGATCTTTGGGGGTTTTAAGAGATACGATGAATGTCTTAGAAAACAGAAGTAAAGAAATTTAATTTTTATCTGTAAGTTTGAAAAAATCTGAACCGAAAAAGACTAATAACAAAGAGCCGATAATCATCAATGAATTCTCTCCGAGCTTGAGTAGCCCGATTTGATTTCCTTTACCAAAACATCCGCACTCAATATTTAATCCTCTGAATAAACTGATAATTATAGCTATTGTAAATAGACTAAGGAAAAATAATATTATTGAAGAATTTTCCTTGACCAAAATGCCCAATAATAATAGCAGTCCTGCAACTAATTCAATCCACGGCAGTGTTATTGCACAAATATTTAAAGCAGCAGCAGGTATTAGTTTGTAATTTGAAATTGATAGTGCAAAGCTTTCCGGGTTTGAGATTTTTTCTGCGCCAGCGTAGATAAAAATAAATCCGAGTATAATTCTTATTAGAAACAACAAGTATTTATTTGATAATAATTTCATAGAGCTACTTTTCCACAGGATAATTATTTTTTAACCAGTCTTGCCAGCCTCCGTAAAAAACATAAACCCTTTTATAACCTTTCTGAAATAATTCATCACCCAGTAAAATGCTCAAATCACAATCATCACCGTCACAATATGTTACAAGATATTCATCTTTTGAAATTTGATTAAGAACAGATTGGTATTCTTCCGATCCATAAAAGGGAATACTTACAGCACCTTTAATATGTCCTTCTGCAAATTCTTCAACTGATCTTGCATCAATAAACTTAACATTTTGTTTAAATAACTTATAAGCAAAATCTATTTTGATAGCTTTAGGCTGATCAAAACTCTGGTTCATTTCATTATGAGTCAGTTCCCCGGTATTAGATGAGAAATTTTTCTCAATAAGTAAACTATCTTTTTCTGAATTGTCTAATGCGGAGCTATCTTCCCATATTAATACTCTTTCCTCACGAATTAGATTCAGACCATTTGGATTAAAATGATTATATACAAAAGAAATGAGGATCGAAACGAGAATGATCCAGAAAATTCTAATTAAACTTACTCTCATTTTGTAAATAATTTTTACTTATTGCAGAATAATATTAGTCAAAAGAATAAAATTCAAAAAAAAGCCTCCGCAAGGGAGGCATAGTACCGAAGGCCGGATTCAATTTTGGAAAATTTCCAATCCTCGCATTACGCTTGTAATTTCAATAAAATAAATAAGTTACCGAGCTTTTCTAATAAAATACTTTCCTAAAAATTCCCTACTTTTCTCGACACTTCAGCAAAAAGTTGACACGTATTTGCCACTTTTTCTATTTACAAAAGTACCGAAGTGGAGCCATTTAAACAAGATCATTTTTTCTTCTTATGCTCCAGAAATTCATCAAGGTCTTTTCTCCTGAACTTGCCACCTTTTAATGATTTCAGTTTACCCTGCGATGCATAATTCTGCAATGTTTTTTTTGAGCTTCTTGTGTAAACAGCAGCTTCATCAGACGTTAATATGTCCTTCTCTATTATTCCAGATTTTTTAGGGGCTAATGTGGATCCTTGACTACCTAACATAGCTCTTTTAACAAAATACTGTCTCCAAATTAAATCATTAGGTTCAGCTTTTATTTGTGAATAAACATCTTCAGTATCCTTTTCAATAGAGGCTTTTATTGTAATATTATTTCTTCCGGTAGGATTATAAAAGCTATAGATTAATGTATCTTCCTCTCCAATATAAATATCAGTGGCCACCTCTTCTGGATCAACAACTAATTGCTTGAGATTGTATCCAGGTCTTAGTTCCAGATAATATATTCCTCTAGGACCAACATCAGGTGCTAAACTTGTGAGACCGCTTGCATTAAACAGAGGAGTATAGGAAATGTCAGGTTTGTACCTACTTATCTGAGATTTGTCCTTTGGAACCAGCTGCTGCAGCATTCCAGCAGCGAAAGGGAATTCTATCTCAGTTTTGAGGTCATACGTATAAGTCTCATAGCCCCAATCCCAGTCACGTTCAAAGATAATTTTATTGAGTTTATAGGACATTTTGTAAAGCCTTTGAAAATTGCTTAAAAATCAATATTACACTATTACACTTATTTTGTTGATAATTTATAAATTATGAAAATTGTAAAAATTTGGACATAAATAGTCCAATTTTCAACAAAAAAAGAACTTTTCTATCCATTAATATGATTTAATGCCTAATATCTGAATATTATAATAAAAAAGTGTAATTCCGTAATTCTTAACCTTGATATTGATAAACATAATCCTTTAAATGCTCTTTATAGCTCATTCCCAGTTTATCCCAAATCGATGGATATTCGCAGGCTAAAGCTAATTTGCTTCGGTATGCAGCAAACTCTTCAAGCAGAACCTTGTATACCTCTATTCTGAGATCCTCTCTATACCTCATCTTATTATCTGGCTTTACTGGCTGAAACATTTCCTCTGTTTCAGAGAACAAGGTGGTTTCTGGAAAATAATTCAATAAGTCTTGTTTAAGTAACGGCCCTATTCTTAGACAACCAAATCTTATCTTGGAGACATTCTTAGCCTCAAGATTTAATTCTTTCTTCATTCTCTTTGCTAATTCCTGGTATTCTTTAATAAATCCATTGTAAGCTATAACTGGTTCAATGCTGGGACGGATGATGAATCCTTTTGCTTTCTGAATTTTATTAAAAGCATCCATTCTTTCATCAAGCGAGGAAGTATCTTTTTCCCATGTAGTAATGGCGTGATCAGTATTGAATCCTAATGTAACCTGAACTCTATTATGACCATTATATTTTACTAAATCATCTATATCTGCTGATTTTATATACATTGTGATATTAAAATCTTGTTCTCTTTGGATTCGTTGCATTAAAAAATCAAGATGACCAGTCAGGTGATTTGTCCTGACAATATCAGTATATTCTCCAACATTTAATTTTAATTTCAGCTTTGCATTCTCGCTGAAATAAGATCGTAAATCTTTTTTGATTTCATTAACTCTTGGGTAATCAAATTGCAGTCCCATACGACCAATAATATCGGCCAATCTTTTCTCAAGCTCTCTTTTCACATCTTCTAATTCATTAATAGAAGACCTAGGTCTTAGTATTTCTTTTCTGAAATCATCAACAACATCCTTGAATCCCTCTGGAATCTTTGGTAAAGTTTCTTTTTTGTAGAATGAGATTGCACTCCATAGACTATTTGCAAAATCAAATACTAATCTTTCTTTTTTTATTTCTTCTTCCCATCGATCAAGATTTGTATATATTTTTCTCCAACGAGGTTCACCTGTCTGTGTCCCGTGCAGATAACAAAATTCACAGTTACTACTGCAATGGAACTGCAGGTTTGTAGTTACTGTCATACCCTCAACAATATTTCCGGGTGACTCAAAACAGGCAGTAAATGGTGAACTTTCGCTTCTTGTTCCTAGTAAAAGAGTTTCGCTTAAGTATTTGTATCTTTCACTAATACCTAAGCTATCAGGATAAGTTGGTCTTTCACTGCTAACTTTTTCAATTTCAACTTTTGGGTTAAGCTGTTTAACTGTATTGATGATTTGATTTGTGAGTGGTTGATCCTTCGCATTCTCTGTAATTAATAATCTGTTGGGTATAAACTTAGTTGATGCACTACTCTTGGTTCTAACAATACCTTCTGTAGAAAACTCAACATTATATCTCTTTGCGAAATCAGCAAGTTCATTCAGTTTTACCTCATAACATTTTTCATTGCCAGTAGTGTTTTTAACTTCAATGCCGAGTTTATTAAGTTCTCTTGAAAACTTACTTATAGAAATACTTCGCTTTCTGTAATCAGGAAGACTCGTTGTATAATTATAAACATCATTAGTTAAATAATATAAAATATTTTCCCCATCAAGTTCCTTGAGCTTTTTATATCTGACAGATTTTAATGTTGTATTTAGTGCTTCAATTAATTTTATCAGTTCACTCGACTCAGCATCAAGCACTTGGTGATATTTATATTCAGTTTTTGAATAAGCTAAAAGTGAATCTGATATTGATTTTGATTGCATATTAGCAGTGGACTCAATAACATCGGCAATGATAAACATAGGAGCCCAGATGTCATACCTTCTGCTATCAAAATTCTTGAGGTAAGTATTGGCGGAATCGGTAACAGGATATCGCGAATTTATCTCCGGTGCATAATGGAGGGCAAAATTATATAAATCATTCCGCAACGTTTGATGAAAGGTCTGCAGAGATTGGTTGTCTATATAACGCTCTAGTTTTTCCTCCTCAAGTTTCCTTTTCATTTGAATTTTAATGGTACGACTGTCAAGAGTTGCATTTATATCATTTATCCCCGCAAACATTTTGGGAGAATACGTTTTGTATTTTTCTATTCCACCTTTTTTACCGCTTCTGGATCTTGCAACATCTCCACTTTTAGCATAACCACTATTTAGTATGCTCATCAAATCATTAAACCCTGGTTTATTATATTTCTTAAAATCTTCAATTTCATCAAGTAGTAATGTTCTGGAATTTCTGTCAACATCTCGGAACAGGGTTGCAGTTGTAAGCGTTACATACATTGCGCCGTTGAAGCATAATGGTTTTATTATTTCGAAAAGATGAGATTTTCCTGATCCCTTTTCAGCTTGAATATGCACATAAGGGTAGTGACGGAATATCCTGAATACATAAGTTCCTATAATCCAAATTGATAAAAGATCATAAACATTCTGATTATCTATAAAAACATATTTCTTTAAGTAATCTCTAATTTTGTTAAAAAGATCAAACGGGTTTACCTTATAGTTTTTTATGAGATAATTTTCAACTCCTTCAAGACTAAAAAGGCTCTCATCTATGTCTTCATACTTTGTTTCAAGATTTTCTTTTTCCAGATCTTCAAGTTCAATTCTCCCATAGTTTGAAGTAATCACGCTTAGTTCTTCGTTGATATAGATGCCGAAATACATTTTGTCATTTATATAGTCCTGAGCAAGATTCAACTCATTTTTTTTACTGACCGAAGACTTCGCAGTTTTAATAAGTTCATAATTATTTACAAAATTTGCATCAATGGTTTTTGATGTCTTAACTATTTCCTCAAAATCCTGAGTTGATTTTTTACTTCTGACGAAGAAACTTGAAACACTGTTATTTAGTGCAACTTGGGTAAGTTTACTTGCCTTGCCCTTGAATTGAATTGCCCAACGAATTGATTCTTCAACGTCATCAGTAATAATTAAAATTTCTTTACCCTTAATAAGTTTATTCCATTCAGGATGCCACTTTGTTTCTTCTTCTATATTATAAAGAACATCATACCCAACCTGCCGCAGATAAATTGCATCGAGAATATCATTTACAAATAAAAATCTTGTTATGTTTTTAATATTTTTCGAAATCCTGCTGTAGTCCAGAAGTATTGAACAACCAATCACCACATCCTTTTTAGAGGTTTTATTAATTGGAAACTCAACATACTTCATAGCAACAATACCAGCTTGAGTAGCATTCAGAATTGGAAAGATTAACATTTGCTTCTGACCGTCATAACCAATCTGGTAATCCTTAATTGTTGAATCTGTTAGCCCACGATTGTTTTTAAGGTAATCTAACACGGGACTATTTGTTGGATCAAATAGGTTTTGTGAATGATTCTGAATAGTCTGCAAATCTGGAAGAATACCTCCAGCGCTTATTAATTTGAAATAATCCATTACAAACGGTTCAGGTATTCCTTCAACCAATTGATAGAACTGAGCAGGAAATCCAGTATTTTGAGTTCTTTTGCAAGTAAACAAACCACCCTTTTCAATTGTTAAATTTTTCCCAGTGTCATTTAAGATAAAGGGACTGTTAAAGTCATAGATTTCCTTATCGGGTGACTCCTTTAACATTTCAGGATAGTAGGATGAATAAAATTTTTGCGCAGTTGATAGATTTGAATTGCTCATAATATTAGTCCTAATTGAACTCTGTAAATTATTCATTTTACTTTTTATATACCCCCAGTTAACATCATTTAATTCATCGTAACCCATCTCGACTTTTGCCAAGGGTTGGACTGATGACCGTTCCTGAAATTTGCTCATAGAAGCCCAGGCTTTATCAGAGGGCATTACAATATCGATTGTTTCCGCTTGACCGTTTACCAGATATTCCTCTCCACTCTTTATCATATGAGCCTGACTGATAATCGTGTCAGTTCTACTACCAGTCTGTGGCAGTTTATACTGAACGAGATCGTCGAATGAAATATTTTTAACATCATTCCACTGAAAATAATTCAATGCTTTATTCTTCAGTGCTTGTGCACCGGCATTAAAAGTAATTCTTTTTAATTCGTCCAGTTCAGTGACACCACCATAAAATGGCATAGCCATAACTCGAACAAATATATCTTCCTTGGATAGTTTCTCAATAGTCTCTAATCTTTTTTTAATTGTTGGTGTAAAAAGTTCCAAATCACGAAGTTGACTTTCATAGGGAGTTGAAAAACTCATCTCTACCTGAATCATATCCCTCATCACTTTAAGTTTATTAATATGTCGCTCTATTAAATGGCTTTTGGTCAAGATGTGAAGCATCCATTTGTTCCCATTTATCCAATGGTTCTGAAAGACTTCTAGAATTTTCATCATCAGGTCCCGATTCTGATTATCAAGCTCTGTAAGAACTTCACTCAAATAATAATCACTTGTTTCATTTATCTGGACACGCTTTAGATGCTGAGGCAGTGATTTCAGTCTCTCTAGATCTTTATTTAATGATTCAGCTAAATCTATTTTTATCGTTGATTCATTGAAAAAATGGTCTCTTCCACTTTTAGCAAAATTTTTTCGATAGGTCAATGGCGAATAACAAAACTTGCAACCAAAGCTACAGCCCATTGTGGGATTAAGGGTAAATGGAAAGCCATAGGGATAGATACTAGAAGGGGTTTGGGCGTTTAAAGCATTAACTGCACCTGATCTTATTGATGTTTTATGTAATGGGGGCATTAAATATTTTTTAATTTAAAGAGGAGGTCGCACCTGAGTATTCCAAAGATGGTGCATGCTCAATCTTCAACAGATTAAAGGTGCATAATTCCACCGACACTCATCTGGATTGTAATAAATTACAACCATTCATCGCCATTTCTGACAGATACGAACCTCCCTACATTATTTTAGTCTTTCGTCTAATCCTAACTCTTAACGGATTCTGATAGAACTCAACAATTTTAGCACGTCGGATTGTAGTTATTCTTTCCTCTCCAGTAATTTTATTATAGACATGCTTCACCAACCAAGCAATAACCTTATCCCTATGCTTTCTATCTTCAATAAGAAAAACCTCAACTTTATCTACAAACCCATATTTTTTTGAATTCCAGCTCTTTTTCTGATAAATTCTTTTTGCATCTCTATGATACCATCTTAAATCGATGTTTGCATTTGTTACTCGGTAAATATCTAAGTCAAAATTAAATTCAAATTTCTTAATCATATAAAATAGTCTATTGAATAAACTATACTCAAAATATTTTGGGTATCTATTACAAAAATACAATACTAATACATAACGATTGTATTAAATAATTTTGCTCATTAAATATTTTTTCATCAGCACTTGACAGCATGGTCGATAATTAATATATTATAGACAGGACAGGTCTATTGATTTTGTTCTTTCTGAAAACAGAGAAATTTACCAAAATACCACTTCTAAAACTTACCACCTGAAAAATTAAAAACAAATTATTTATAGGAATGCTCTTTCAATGAGAGGGCATTCCACCAATTCAAAGACAACTATCAGAGGTAATGAAAATGTATAAAACGAAAGATTTTTATTTGGCAGCCGTGCTGGTTTTGTATGGTTACAAAATCAAGTATCACGTAAATGAACAGAATAAGTCCGTCTTCTATTTTGAAGAAGATGAAGGACTCCGTGAATTAGTGCAGGACTACTTTTACGATAAGCTTAAAGTATCTCCTCATCAGTTTCAAAGTTCAGTCAAGACTGTGAAAGCACTGATTTACAATTAACCTCCAAATCTTTAGGAGGCACCCAAAATGAAAGATGATAAAATAAATGAAGAAGCATATAAAAAATTAAAATATTCCTATCATCCCGAAATAACATTCGAACTAACAAAAGAGGAAGGGGGAAAGAAAAATAAAGGCTGGTTACTCACCGAGACTAACTGGAAAGAAGAATCTCTCAAGGAAATGGTTAAAACTGTTTCTTACCTGCCGTCAAAACTTAAACACGGTCATAAAATAAAGAAGAATGTCGAAGAAGTATATTTTCTGACATTGGACTTTGACAAGAATGATCCTACTATAGAAGAGTTTAAGAAAAATTGGGAGAAGACACAGTTCTCCTGGTTCCTGCATACAACCGTAAATCACCAGAAAACAATTAGCGACGAAGGCGAAAGCATTCGGGCAATTGATAAATTCAGAGTTATCGTTCCGCTATCAAGACCTATTTCACTTAAAGAGCTGGATAAAATGGAAGAGTTCTGGGAAGAGAAATTTCCATTAATTGATACAACTTGTTTTGATGGTAATCGTTATTTCAAGATGAGTCCGAATGCGATTACAGAGCTGCATAATTTTTATGATATTGATGGTAATGTTGTTTTTCTGAATCCCGATGATGAACAATTACAGGTAAAGAAGAAAAAGTCCGGCAAATCCAAAAAAGAAGAGATAACAATATCCCTGGACGATGAAATATTACTCGAGGATGAGACTACAAAAATTAAAGTTCGTGATATAACTCAGAAGACAAGGATTTTTTGTCCGTTCTGTGACCATTCAACTAGAACACATCCTCATACTCAAAACGCATTCATCGATATCAATAATGCAGGACAATATTACATTTTCTGTTCAACTGAGGATACAACATACTGGCAGAAAAACACGGAAATAGATGCGGCTCGAAGTAAGTTGTTCTGGAATACATCTATTGGAGCTCCCTCTATGATTGGATTTAAATCCGCTAACGGTGATGGCTCGTTATATCTGTTCAAGAATGCGGCTGATTTTGATAATTATTGTATTCAGAATCATATTAACCCGAATATTCGGGATTATCTGCCTCGCAGGGAAATAATATTCAATCCTCAAAGACCAGAGGGCTTGAATGATGAGTTCTATAATCTGTTTGAGGATAGTGAGTATTTGAAAAAAGATTATTCTACCTTACTACCCTTACCCCTTAATCAGGTCATCGAGGAACTTCAGTTACGATGCAAGGTTATTTACGAAATACTTATAAACATATTCGGTGAGAAGAAATTTCTTGAGAGGTTCTTAAACTGGGTCGCTTACATTCTTCAGGAAAGAGAAAAAGCATATACAGCCTGGTTAATTACTTCTAAGATACAGGGAACCGGGAAGGACTTGATGTTCATTCGGATCCTGATGCCGTTGTTCGGAGAAAAACAGTCTCAATTGATGAATGGAAGTCGTATTGCAAAGAACTTTAATAAAATAGATATGAATTGTTTTCTTCGTGGATATAATGAGGTATTCAGCGCAGGTAATGTAAAAGAAAACCTTCATCGCAAGGAGATGTTAAAGGATCTGATTACGGCTCCTTATCAGAGCATAGAAATAAAAGGAGTTGATACATTTCAGACATTCAACTTTATGAACTTCATTTTATTTTCTAATTCGCAGCATCCAATAATCATTGATGATGAAGACAGAAGATTCAACGTAATCAGAAATGAAGAGGCAAAAAAAGTTAGTCAACTGGACATTTACAGAGGCCTGGAATATCTGGAACCTGACATTGAAAAAGAGCTTCCTGAATTTGCCAATATCATTTTCACTCTTGACTTTGATACAGAGCTGGCTAACATTCCGATTGAATCAGATGCGAAGGATAGGTTAAAATCATTATCCAAGGATGAGTATGAGGAATTTGCTGAGAGATTAAAAGCAATGGATGCGGATTACTTTCTTCTGGATGAGATATTTCCAGTTACAGAAAAGGAGAAATTACTTGATCAGTCAAGATCAGAAATAGCTCAGATGGTAATTGATACGATAACTTCTGATGGAGTAATTCCTGCAAGGTATATGAGCAGGATATGCAAATATCATTTTAGCCACCATCACTACAAGTCAATACTTGAGAGGTTGAAATTGAAGGGTATAGAAGAGACAACTAAGAGAATACTAACAGGACCTACGAAAGTATATGAATGTAAGTAATTACATAATCTACCACGCACAGTCAGAGATGGCTGTGCTGGTTTTGTTACCTTTGTTACCTCTGTGTTACCTTTTTGTTACCTCTGGATTGTGGGAATTTGAGCTGAAATTGAAGAAAACAGGGGTTTGTAACTTTGTAACCTGTTTTTAGAAGTCCAGAAAATAAATAAATAATAAATTTTTTTTAAGGAGAGACAAGAAAAAAAATAATTTAATTAATTTCTTTGAGCGACTTGAAAAATGAGGTTACAGAGGTTACAAGGTAACAAATTGCAAATTTAAACTAAAAACATAAGATCGTGTTACCTTTCTGTTACCTTTGTAACTTTTAGCGAGGTCTAGTACAAAGAGATATAAAAAGAATGATTAAAGCGTGGTAGGGACGTTTAATTAAACCACCAAAATACTACCGAAAAATGGAGGACTTAAGAAAATGAGGGACACTAGTTATAGTATGACACAAAAACTAATAAAAACTTTAGGAATTGCTGAAGTAGAAAAAGCCTGGATTGGCAAAGGAATGAATGCCTGGAGAGAACTAAGCGAAAGAATGAATGAGTATGTCAGTCCGTATGTTCTCAGGTATATGAGCAATAAGTATTCGTGGAAACGGATGTGCAATCCAAGATCTGCAATATATAAGGCTGTGGTTATTAAAAAGACAATGCCAGCAGCCTACTATAAACATTTAATATTCCCAACGGAGGAATTAAGAGATGGAAAAAGAAACAATTCAGAACTATCTGAATAATTATCCTGAAATAGTCTACGATGGAATAAATAGAGATTTTAGTAACCCAAATTATGAAAGAGATAGAGAACTATTATTCAATGCAACTGATGAAATTGAAAAATGTATTTATTGGTTGGTTGAGTTCTACAAGCCAAGTAAAACAATGAAAAAACCAAGCAGCACTCTGCAATTGAAATTCTATGTTGAGAAGTTCTTTGGCAAATATATTTCTAATGGTTCTTTTATTTCGGCTGTAAAAATTCTAGGATATGAGTATCACGAATTGCCGGATGATAACAGTATTTATCTATCGTTTGATAAACAGCAGAGAAAAAAATACAGAGAAAAGTTCTTTAAAGCATAGATGAGTTTTTACAAATCAATTAACCAAATCCTGGAGGTGAGCAAATGAACCAAAAAATTAAAGACAAATCAATGGACGATATCCTGAGGGATACACAGCATAACTCAAAAGCACAGGAAGTCTTTCTTAAGCTTCTTGCTAAACAGAAGAAACCAGCTAATCCTTTTGACAAGGTAAGGTCTGAGACCTGGAATCCATCAGGTGAAATTAAACCAGGGCCTGATTATGCTTAAATATATTTATACATTAGCTACACTGCTTGATTCTAAATCAAAGATCAGAAAACATTACAGCCCAGAAACTGTAATTTCTGATTTATTTGATGAAGATCTGGATGAAATAGATTTTATTAAGTCTCTATCAGAACTTGAATTGATTTATGGATTTGAAATCCCAGAGGATCTATACGATAAAACAGATTTAACTCTTGGTGAGTTTGCGGATGAGCTTTCACATATACCAGTAATCCCTGATGAACTTTATCCTGAATTCTTTGATATAAAATTTACATCAATGAAGCTGACTAAAAGATATATTGAACTGGAAAATAAAACAGATGCATATTCAGTTCGTGAAAAGAATGAGATTAGTAAAAAGTTTGATGAACTAACACTTGAGTTGAATATGCTAATGGAATATGAGAATAAGATTTATTTGATGAATTAGATCCTTAATTCCCATTTGCACAAATTATTTTATCAACTAGTAATTTCTAAAATGGAAATATCATTCACCTAAATTTTATTATTGTAAAGATTGAACTTCTACTAAGCTTAGATAAAAAATACCATTTCCATTAATCCGGATTCCAACACCCCCTGATTCAGGTTCGGTTCCATGCCCGTGAACTACCATTTTATTGTTAATATAACCTCTGAAATGAGTTCCTTCGCTTACAACTTTTATTTCAAGCCAGTCTTTATTAGTGAATTTCTCTTTTTCAAAGATTTTAATTTCGCCATTGCTTTTCCTCGATAGAGAAATTTCTCCATCTTTTAGACCGAGAAAATCATAATTGTTTTTATCCACAAAGTGATGAATCAATTCTAACTCACCAGTAAAATCATCAATATTAATTTTCGCTGTAACCTGAACACCTTTTAATTTATTATCATAAATGAAAATTGATTCAGGTACCTTATGAAACATTAAAACAGATTCAGCAGGATCAAACATTGGACTGAGTCCATCCAATGAACCTTCTATCCATTTGAATTTTTCTGATAGTACTTTAATTATTCCATTATCCGCAATTAGTTTCCAGGAACCATTTCCATTTATAGTAAAGGTTGAATCAGATATATGTTCTTTTTCTGTGGTATCATTTTTTTGTTTTTCTTGTTTGATAAGGTTTCCAGTCCCTACACCATATCCGAATACCATCTGTGCGCCGTGATCGCCTGTTTGATATAAGAAATAAATACCTAAAATACCGATAAGAACAATTGGTATAATGAAAATCTTTTTCAAAGATTTAAAAAAGATTCCGATTGACAATCTTATAATTGTGTAAATGCTAAAAAACCATAATGTAGTTTCAGCCCAATCGGCGTGTTCATTTATTGCTGAGAATGCATTAGCGGGAATTTCAATACTATCGGAAGCGGCATTGCCTGTAATAAACGCAATTACTGCCGCTATTGTTCCTAAAATATAAAGCAGAAATGCTGACTTTCTAATCCAATCGGATTTTGACAATAGCAATCCGGTAAGATCTAGCAATACTGCAAGGATTAAAAGCACAATCGGAAAATGAATAATCATCGGATGAATATTCGGTGCCCAATCAGGTAGTAATTTCATAACAACCTCCTTATTAATTTTATGACTGAAAAATAATTGCGAAATTATAAACTGAAATTTATACCTGCGCTCAAACTAAAGTCCGGACTGTAATTACTTAAACCTTTAGAACCAATTAAAGATAAAACCATTGTATAGTTTAATTTAAAATTAAATCCAAGAGATAATCGTCTCGGCGGTTCATAATTATCGAGTATAGATGTATAGGAAAGAAAATAAAGCAAAACAGAATTTCCGTTTTCAGAAATAAATTTTCCCAATCCAATTCCATAAGTAAATGGATTTTTATAATCTATTCCATCAGGATCTCCGAATTTTATAAATCCGACTTCAGCTAAAAGCACAAAAGATTCAATTGATCGTCTCACATTTGCCGAAAGACTATAATCAAATTTTCCTGTACCAATTGTTGTGCTTGCGGAAGCAGTTGGAAATTTTATACCCGGAGTAATATAAAGGTCTATAGGATTATTAATTTCATTAAGAAACTGGTATGATCCGTATATATAAAAATCACCTAAAGATATTTGCGAATTCATCATAGAACTTTGATTAACAGAATTATTCCCACCGTGCATATTACCACCTTCATTTATCATTCCTCCGTTGCTTTCACCTTCTCTGCCTGTTGGAATAATCATCATCCCGGATTGTGTAAACCCGGGACGATTTTGTGCTATCACTGGAATATAGCTGTATAAGGAGAAGTTTTCATTTTGATAACTAATTCCTCCATAAAGAAAATAAAGAGTGTTGTATTCATTATAAAAATAATTTCCGCCTGTAACCTGGAATGATGTTGATAAAATCCACCCGGAACTTCTTTCAGAGAGGTATGATTGACCATTCACTTCAACAGGTAGAATTATGACAGAAAATATTACTATAAACAATCTGGCTACGGCTTGGCGCTTCGCCAGGACGAGAGAGGTTACTAAAAAAGAATTAATAAGAGTTCTCATCTTTAATTTATTTTTCTTCCATAAGTTTTTGAGTTTCTTCCATATTACTCATCATATCTTCAAAGTTGCCCATCATCTCATCCATATTATCCATCATTTCATCCATCTTGTTTTGGAATTTTTTATTGTTCATCATTTCTTTGTTTCCCATCATATTTTGCATATGCTGAGTCACTCCTTTCATATTCACAGACATTTGATTCATAGATTCCATCATAGGCATCATATTTTCGTTCATCATACTTTGCATATGCTGTTGCTGCATATTCATCTGCATATTCTGATGCTGCTGATGCATTTCATTCATATTCTTCATCATTACGTTCATTCGTGAGGATATGTCATTCATCCTGTTCATCATATTTTGCATATTCTGCATTTGCATATTCATTCCCTGCTGCTGTCCGCCGTGCATCCCGTGATCGTGCTGAGCGATTACGTTAAGGTTAAGAACCGCCATTAACATTACAGTTGTTAAGATTATTAACTTCATTTTAATTCTCCTTAAAGTTTTAAGATTATGTTTTATTTTATATTAAGAAGAGAATAAACCATTATTTTAGAATTATTCTCATTTAGTTGTTTCGCTTTTACAAGATATAGTCGTGACTCTGATTCATCACCAATAATTTTATATAAATCGCTTAACATATAATATGCATCCGCTTCCTGTGGATAGTTTTTAATTTCAAGAAGTGCATATTTAATAGCCGTTTTTATTTTACCTTCCAGATATTGCTGGCTTGCCTTCAAAATATTTAAATGCTGTAAGTCTGGTGAGATTGCTTCTAATCCATTCAAATATTCTAACGATTTTTTAAGTCTGTTCTGATTCTGATAAATAATAACTAATCCTTTTCTTGCTTCGATTAGATTATTATCTAATCTCAACGCTTCAAAAAAATATTTTTCAGCATCGGTGTATAGATTTTGAGATAAATAAAATAATCCGAGAGTTTGGTAATTTTCACTGTTGTAAGGATTGATAGCGATTAATTTTTTCAGAGTGTTTACAGCTTTTGGAAACTCACCAATTGTTCCGTATAAAACACTCAAATTGTAAAGTGCTTGCTCATTATCAGGTTGTATATTTACCGCTTTCGCAAGAAGACTTTCTGCTTTATCAAAATTCCCGTCATTAAGATTTATAACGCCAAGACTTATTAGTGCGTCTTCATCATTTGAATCCAATTCCAATACTCTTTCATAGTAGTATTGAATCATTTGTATATTTTGTTTTGCTATAGAAATTTCAGCAAGATACTTTAATGTATTTATATCATCCGGCTTATTATTTAGTGCTAATTGAAAGTAATCTTCTGCTTTAGGAATATTTCCTTCAAAAAAATATTTAACTCCTTTATCATAAGATTGGTTGAATTCTTTTTCGGCTGCTGACTCTGAACTGTCTTGTGCTTTTATAAAAATAAAAGATAAAAGCACTTCAACGAGTATTAAAATTCTTTTCATATCATACCTCAGCATTGGTGGAATTTCTTCAATGTAATATTATTCGTTTGATTGTTCATTCTTATTAACCTTAGCGTGTATTGCTGCAAAATATTTTTCGGGATCAGCTTCAAATTTTTCTTTGCAAGGATATGAGCAAAAGTATAATATTTTGCCCTTGTAGAAATCTAAATCAGCAGCGTATTCCGGGTCTATATGAATTCCGCAAACCGGGTCACGAACAAGGAAATCTTTCTTACTTATTTTTAGCATACCAATTTTCCATCAGATAGATTAATATTTCTGGATGAGTATTTTTTAAAATCTGCATTATGAGTAACCATAATTATGCTCTTACCAGCTTGATTTAGGTGTAAAAAAATGTTCATAATATCTTCACTGGTTTTGCTGTCAAGATTGCCGGTTGGTTCATCTGTTAAAAGTATAAGCGGATCATTGATAAGTGCACGTGCGATTGCTACTCTTTGCTGTTCACCACCGCTTAATTCATTAATCAACCTCTTTCTTTTACTCTCAAGGTGAACTTTGTTTAAAATTGATGATGCAAGTTCAGCTTGCAGTTTTTTGGAGTGACCGTTTGTTGCAAGAGGAAGCTGAACATTTTCTATAACTGTTAAATATGGTATTAGCTGAAAAGATTGGAACACAATCCCGATATACTCTCTTCTAAAATCGGCAAGACTATTTGGAGAAAGATTGTAAATATCAATTTCATCAATAATAATATTGCCGTTAGTAGGTTTATTTAGTCCGCCAATCATTGTAAGCAAAGTGCTTTTGCCGGAACCGGATTCACCCATTAAAGAAATGAATTCACCTTGTTTTATTTCTAATGAAATATTGTTTACAGCCGTAACTTTTTCGTTACCGCTTTTGTATTCTTTTGTAAGATTATTTATTTGTATTAAGCTCATATCATTTCCTCACAAACTTCTGAATGCAACAGTAGGATCGAGCCTGGCTGCTTTAAGTGCGGGGAGAACACTTGCAAGCAGCCCGGCAGTTACAGCCAGTCCGGCTGATATGAATAATAAAGTATAGCTGAAATTAATTTTTATGCTGTTATCCATACTTAAAATCGGAGTAATAATTTTTGCCCCGGCAATACCGATGAAGAAACCAAAAACACCAGCAATAAAACTTGCTATTAAAACTTCAAGTAAAATGATTTTAATAATGTGCCACCTTCTGAACCCTACCGACATAAAAATTCCAATCTCTTTTGTTCTTTCATTAACTGAGGCATTAACATTTGTGAAAACTATTAAAAGGGAGATAATAAGAATTACCCCAGAGATACCAAGTGAAAAATGTTCAAAGCGATGTATCGCTGTCATTTTGGATTCGATTGATTGCTTAATGGCGGTTACTTTGGCTCTAGGTAATTTGCCGGAAGTTTGTCTTACAATTTCTTCGATTGGGCAATCGTAGCAGCGAGCAGCTATTTCAATTAAGCTTAACTCATTCTTTTTATTAAAAAGATCTTGAGATTTTTTTAGGTCAAGAAATATAAGAGCATCATCCTGCGAGCCCGTTTCCTCTAAAATTCCAGAGATTAAAAATTCTTCTCCATTAAGATTTATTTTCTGATTTAATTTTGTTCCTAAAAGTTTTGAAACTTCATTGCCAACTAAAATTTCATTCTCCTGCGAAGGATACTTGCCTTTTATTCTCCACCATTTCTTCAATCTTATTTCATCTTTAAAATTGATACCTGCAGCAACCATATTTTTTTCATTGGTTCCATTTAAAGTTATAATCTTTACAGAGTTGAAAAGCTTCGGTGCAATTACGCTTAGGTTATCTTTATTTTTTATTGTTTTAATTTTTTCTATGTCTTCCTGATTAAGATTGTTGTTTTCAAATGTTAGTCCTGTTATGGATATACCACCATAGTTAAGATTCAAACCATCACTTTGAGGTGTAATAAGCATATTAGCGCCGAATTCATCAAGATTTTCTGCAACACTTTTATTTACATTTTCTGAAACAACATACAGTGTTACAAATGATGCAACAGCCAGCAGCAACCCAATTACAAGGAAAGCCGTTCTTGATTTCCTTCTTCTTAAACTCTGCAGAGAAATGTTATATAGTTTCATCTATTTAAACTCCATTGAAGGGTACAAGGTAAAAAGTATTTCTCCTGACTTCCCATTTTTCCTCCAAAAGCGGATTTCGCTTCGCTTAACATTTCTCATTTTAATTCCTTCTGGTCCAGCTTGTTACAGCGTATTCATCTATCTGAATTTCATTTCCAACAACTTTACTTGGAACAGGGTCTGGTGGATATTTACCACACGAACCGCTTATTGCATCAAGATTATTTAAATCCCAGGTAGTACCGCAGGAGTTGCAAATTAAATTACTTCCCTGAATGTGAAAATCTTTTGAGTCGCAAGGCTCGCATAAGCTTATTGCAGTTACTACTTTACCGTCCTCTGTAAGATAAGCCAGAAGCGGAATGGAGGAGTTTGTGCCCTGGTAATCAAACTTTACAAACTTCTTTTCTTTTACAACATCAAGAGGCAAGATAATTTTCCCATTCTGTTCAAATGCAATTGAATAGAAATGATCGAACCGGGTAAACGGATAGTTTACAGCATTTGTAATTTTGGGCTGCTGGTTGATTACCGCTTCTTCCTTTGAGGGCTTTGCATTGATATAAAAAATTATTGCACTAACAAATAAAACTATTACTCCTGCCGTTATAAAACCTTTCTTATTACTACCGCTTCTTTGATTAAGAACTTTTTCTCTCTTTGAATTATCTCTATTATAAGCTACAGACGGTTTATTGTAAATTTTATGACCGCAGGAAGGGCAGAATATTACCTTTCCGTTTATTTTTTCACCGCATTGTGGACAGTAATTAATTTCATGCATATTATCACCTATATTCAAATTAGTTTAACAAATCTTTTTTCTTTTCTTCAAACTCTTGTTTATCAATTTCTCCTTTAGCATAACGCTTCTTTAACAGATCCAGCGGTGTTTCGCTGGATATATTTGGCATACTGCCACGCGAATTATTTGAATAAACAAGAATGATTACTACAGCAATTATTATTATCAGCCATAACCACCACATTCCCATAAAGCTCATATCGTGAAACATTTTTTTCTCCTTTCTTCAATCATTCTTTCTATATTTTTTTACCGCCGTATTTTTTATCTACAAAGTCAATTATATCATTCACTGAATATTTATTTTCATTAATCTTTTCATCAATAAATTTCTTTACTTCTTTAGCTCCATTCGGATGAGGGCAGTTGCAATCCTTCAGTTCGTCAATTCTGCATTGACCACATGGACAGTTAAATGCAGAGTAAATCGTATACCTGTCTGAAATCGTAGCTTTGTTATTTGACGTTGCAGGTGCTGGCGAAATAGGAGGAATTATATTATTGGAAATTTGCAATTGGTTGGGATTCCAAACCTTTGAAGCATCTACATTAAAAGCAGATGCAAACTCTGCCTTAAGCCAGCCATATTTATTTGCAACTGCCACAACTATATCCTCTGATTTCTGATTTTGTTCTAAGTAATCACGGATAAATTGTCTTTCTTCCACAGCACGACCACAAGTACATACTTCAAGCGATTCCTCATTACAGGTTCCACAGGAACAAACGAACTTTGAAGCTATCTCAAATACTTTTGCTTCAACAACAGGATTACTGCTTTTTATTTCAACGGGAATATCTTTTGTCTGAGGACGAAATATCAAATCAAATGAGGTTGCAAGTATAACTGAACCTAAAACAACTCCCACAGTTATCCACAATAATTTTAGATTTTTTAGGCCGGAAAATTTTCTTGCCTGTTTTCTTTTAAAACTGCCTTTCGATTCCCGGTGCAACTGCTTTTTGCTTTTCCCTTTTTTACCCGTGCTGGTAACAGCTTTGCTTTGTTCAGCAAAGTTTTTTCTTTGTCCAGCATTTTTATTTAATTGATGACCGCAGGAAATGCAAAACTTATTTTCTTCATCGTTTTCTGCTCCGCAATTGGGGCAGTCATTCCCGGAAGTATTTTCTGCCACTATCAATTCATCACCGCAATTTATACAGAATTTATTTTCTTCTTTATTATTTACGCCGCAGCTATTACAAATCATTTTATCATCTCACTTTAATCTCACCCCCATCTTCTCTCCGTATCAAGGAGAGGAGGGGGGAGTGATGGAAAGGTTTATTCTTTTACTTTGAAATTATGTTTAACAAGATTTTCTTTTGCTTTTTCGATAGTAACCTCTTTTAGTTTCATTCCGCAAAGCGGGCATTCACCAGCTTCATCTGATATGACATTCCAGTCCATCATATCCTGAAAAACTTTGCCATCTTTATTTTTATCAATTGCTTTAAGGTCTATTTCACCTTCTCTTACCCAGGATTCTTTATTTGTTTTGCTGGAATCCATCTTCATATTTTTATGATCTTTCATATCCATATGTTTATGACCTGATTTAGTGCTGTCCATTTCCATATGTGCTATTGTCATCGTTTCTGATTCATGACCTGAACAGCATCCCTTTGCACACTCTTTCTTTTCTTGTTTATCAGTTTGTTCCTGTGCAAGCATGAATGCACTAAAGAAAGAAACAAGTGCGATTGTGATTAAGAGTTGTTTTGACATTGTGTTACTCCTTTTGTTGATTGTGAATTATTTAATTTATTACTTTCTTGTCATCCCGAACTTGTTTCGGAATCTTCTTCTGTCATAAAGATGCTGAAACGAATAACGCCACAGCAAAGATTTTTGTTAGTTGTTTCATTGTACTTTCTTCATTATTAATGTATATGTTATTTTTTGAATTAATTATTTTAATGTACTGGATTTCTCCTTTTTAATCACATTTCCTGTAATAGCAAGTTTTATTATGCTGTTATCAGGATCATTTGTACTAACGGTAATAGTTTTATTCTGCTTGCCTGTTCTTCCTTTTGAATCAAATGATACTTCAATTTCTGTTGACTCACCGGGTTTTAGTTCGTGCTCACCAACGACTACTGCGGTGCATCCGCAAGAAGCTTTAACATCCTTTATTTTAAGGATATCATTACCTTCATTAGTAATTACAAATATTGTTGTTACAACCGAGTCCTGAACAATATTGCCATAATCATAACTCATTGGATGAATCACTGCCTTCGGTTCGAACTGCGCCCATACAAAACTTGAAGAGGCAGATATTATAATAATGAGCAAAAATATTTTTAGTGAACTGAGTTTCATAACCTATTCCTTTTTAGCTGACAAATTTTTTAATTCTAAAAATCAAAGCGCTTCAGCACCGTGCTGTTTGGTTCTAATGCTTATAGCGTCTGTAATATCGGAAACGAAAATTTTTCCGTCTCCTTTTCTACCTGTATGAGCATTCTCTAAAATTACAGTTACAAATTTTTCGAGCTCTTCATCTGAGCAAACGAGTTCTATCTTAACACTGCTGCAATATTTCTCGCAGTAATCAATAGACATTTGTGAGCGTTCGGGATCTACCCAACCTCCGATTGTAGAAACATCTATGATCGTCATTCCCTTAATACCCGCTAATTCAAGACTAGAAATTACCCTGTCTGCCATATCCGGTCTTATGTATGCTTTTATTTCTTTCATTACTTTCCCTTTTTATTATTTGCAGCAATCTTTGCCTTGAGAGGCTTTTTTGAATTTTCTAACACCAAAGAAAATAAACAGACTTATCACACCAGTTAAAACAATATATTCCATCTAAGCATCCTTTCCATTTAATTTATCTTCATAAGCTTTTGGATTTTTTAGGAATGCCTCATCGCATACTTCACAGCAAAAACCGATTATTTTATTATTATAAATAAGTTGAGTTATCGTTGAATTAATTTCCTCACCCTCAACAGGACAAAGCTCATTTTTCGGTTCAGTAATTTTTCTATCCAAAGGATTTACTTCTATTACCTTTTCATCAGAAAAAACTTCAGTGTTATTTTGCTGAGAAAAAGTTAAACCGGCTGCTACTATTAAAATTGATATTAAAGCCAAAATTTGTTTCATTTTTTTACCTCTTTAATTAACTGCAGGATTTAATTGTTCTTGTTCTTTCCACATTTTTCTGACTTCACGTCTTTTTAATGCATAGAATATTGCCGGGTAAACAGTAAGCTCCATTATAAAACTTGTAAGAATTCCACCTACCATTGGTGCAGCAATTCTTTTCATTGTATCAGAACCAACACCAACACCTATTAGGATCGGAAGCAGACCCAGCATAGTAGTTAATACAGTCATCATTTTAGGGCGGACTCTCTTAACAGCGCCTTCGAAAATTGATTCTTTCAGGTCTGCCATAGTTTTTAACAATCCATTCTTCTTAAATTTTTCGTAAGATATATCGAGATATAAAAGCATTACTACACCGGTTTCTGCATCAACGCCTAGCAAAGCTATTATACCAACCCAAACAGCAACACTAAGGTTGAATCCTGCAAGGTAAAGGAACCAAATAGCGCCCACCAGAGAAAAAGGAAGTGCAAGCAGAACAATACCTGTTTTCAACATCGATTTTGTGTTCATATAAAGAAGCACAATTACTATTAAGAGAGTTAGAGGAATAACTAACGAAAGATGAGCAGAAGCTCTTTCCATATATTCATACTGGCCGCTCCATTTAATTGAATAGCCGGGGGGAAGTGTAATATGTTTGTCTATTGCACTTTTTGCATCTTCTATAAATGAACCAATATCAGACACAGTAAGATCCACGAACACCCAGGTGTTAGGTCTTGCATTTTCAGATTTGATCATAGGAGGACCTTTAACTACTTCAATGTTGCCGAGTTCTTCTAATGGAATATTCCCGCCGCCGGGAATCGGGACCAATACTCTTTTTAAAGATTCTATATTTTCTCTATAGTCTCTCTGATACCGGAGGTTTACCGGGTACCTTTCAATCCCTTCAACCGTTTTTGTTATATTCATGCCGCCGACAGCGGACATAAACACATCCTGAACATCCTGAATATTCAATCCGTATCTTGCAATTGCTTCTCTATCAATGTTAAAGTCAACATAATTACCACCTACGGATCTTTCTGCATAAGCAGAGCGCGTGCCGGGAACTGTTTTAATAACTTCTTCAACTTGTTTACCAAGATCTTGCAGAATATTTAAATCCGGTCCTGCTATTTTAATTCCTACAGGAGTTTTAATTCCTGTAGAGAGCATATCAATTCTGGTTTTAATCGGCATTGTCCAGGCATTTGTTAAACCGGAAATTTGAACAGCATTATTTAATTCTTCAATTAATTTTTCGGGCGTCATTCCTTCACGCCATTGGTCCTTCGGTTTTAGTTGAATAGTGGTTTCAATCATTGTAAGTGGAGCCGGATCAGTAGCTGTTTCAGCACGTCCAATTTTTCCGAATACCGTTTCTACTTCGGGAAAAGATGCAATGATCTTATCAGTCTGCTGTAATATTTCTCTGGCTTTTGTAATTGATACTCCGGGTAAAGTTGTAGGCATATAGAGAAGATCGCCTTCATACAACGGCGGCATAAACTCTGATCCGATCTTTGTAAAAGGAATTATTGTGACAAGAATAACAGCAAGTGCAGTCCCCATAACCCAATATCTTCTTTTCATTACAAAGTCAACAACAGGATGATACAGTTTTACCAAAAACCTTGTAATAGGATTGTCTTCTTCTTTTCTCATTTTACCACGTACAAAATATCCGAGTAAAACCGGCACAATTGTAACGGCTAATATTGCAGCGGCACCCATTGCATAAGTTTTTGTAAAGGCTAACGGTTTAAATAGTCTTCCTTCCTGCTGCTCAAGTGTAAACACGGGAAGAAAAGAAACGGTTATAACAAGCAGTGAATAAAATATTGATGGACCTACTTCCTTTGCCGACTCCATAATTATATTCCAATGAGGCCTTTGCTTTTCTTTCGGCTTGTCCTGGTCTTCAGACATATGCGACGCAGCATTTTCAACAAGAATAATTGAGGCATCTACCATTGCCCCGATCGCAATGGCAATTCCGCCAAGTGACATAATATTCGCGTTTATTCCCTGCAGCTTCATGATTAAGAATGAAACTAAAACTGCTGTAGGAAGCGTAAATATTGCAACAAAGGAGCTTCTAAAATGAAGTAAAAAAGCAATGATAATAAGTGCAACAATTATCGTTTCTTCGGTAAGCGTCATTTTTAAATTATCTATTGCGCTATTAATTAATGTTGACCGGTCGTAAGCCGGAAGAATTTTAACATCAGGCGGCAAAGATTTTTTTAATTCTTCAAGTCGCTCTTTTACTTTATCAATAACTGCAAGAGCATTTTCACCGAATCTTATAATTATAATGCCTCCAACCGTTTCTCCCTCTCCATTCCATTCAGCAAGTCCTCTCCTTAACTCTGGACCTATGCCTATACTTGCTACATCTCTTAGATATATTGGAGAGCCGGTATTCGGGGAAACACCTATCGAAATATTTTTTAGATCTTCTTCATTCTTTATATATCCTAATCCTCTCACCATATATTCCATTTCGCCCATTTCCATCAAACGACCGCCAACATCATTGTTGCTTCGCTGAATTGCCATTTTTACTTTTTGCAGCGGAATATTGTAAGAAGCTAATTTTGTAGGATCTACATTAACCTGGTATTGCTTAACATAACCGCCAATACTTGCTACTTCTGCAACTCCCGGTATAGAAGTAAGTTCATATTTCAAAAAGAAATCTTGAATTGAACGCAGCTCCTGTAAATCTTTTTTATCGGATTGAAGCACATATTGATAAACCCATCCCAATCCGGTAGCATCGGGACCAATCTGCGGACTAACGCCATCTGGAAGCGCACCTTTCAAGCCGCTCAGGTACTCAAGTACACGGCTTCGGGCCCAGTATATATCCGTTCCATCCTCAAAAATTATATACACCATCGAATAACCGAACATTGAGTAACCTCTAACATCCTTTGCATAGGGAACAGAAAGCATTTTAGTGGTAAGGGGATAAGTAACCTGATCTTCAACAATCCGTGGTCCCTGTCCAGGGTATTCGGTTAAAATTATTACTTGAACATCGCTTAAATCGGGAAGTGCATCTATAGGCGTATTAGCCACAGCCCATATTCCTGCGAATATTAAAGCTGTAGTTAATATTATAACCATTACTTTATTATTTATTGACCATTCAATAAGTTTGGCAATAATACTTTCTTTATTTCCGGTGCCAGGTACCATCCAAAATCTCCAGTGTTTTTATTTTACTTTAAATTCGTTTTCAATTAAGTTTTTCTTTGCTTCATCAAGAGTAACTTCCTGCAACTCCATATTGCAAATAGGGCATCTACCGGGTTCATCAGAAATTACGTTCCAATCCATAACATCCTGAAAAACTTTTCCATCTTTATTTTTATCAATTGCTTTCAAATCAATTACTCCGGTTCTTATTAATGGGGAAGAATGTTCATGACCGGAATGAGATTCCATATCTTTATTCATTTCCTTATCACTTTGTTCCGGCATATCCATTTCTTCTTTATCAGCATCAGACATTGTATCAAGTTTATGTTCGGGTGTTTCTTCTTTCTCCGGTGTTTTTAATTTATCAGCACCTTTAAACTGACTAACTGCAGCTCTCAGATTACTCTCCGAATCAATTAAGAATTGAGCTGATGTTACTATCTTACTTCCTTCAGATAATCCTCTTATAACTTGATAATATCCATCTGAATAATCACCTAGAGTAATTTCCTGCGGTTTGAATTTTCCTTCACCCAATGCAAGAATTATTATATCTTTTCTTCCGCTTCTTATTACAGCATTTTCAGGTATAACCGGTTTAACTCCTAAATCTTTTCCTTTAATAACTACGTTGGCAAACATTGAAGGTTTCAGTTCGCCTTTAGTATTGGGAATATCTATTCTTATCTTTACTGTTCTGGTTTTCGTTTCAAGTGTGGGATAAATGAATGATACTTTCCCTTCATAGACTTTTCCGGGGAAGTAATTAAATCTAATCTCAGCTTTAGAGCCTTCTTTTATTTTAGAAAGTTCATACTCATAAACGTCCGCTGTTAACCATAGATTAGAAAGATTAGCAATTTTTAGGAGCGGCATACCAGCCATTATTTTCTGTCCATCCAGAATATTTTTTTCTAAAACGGTTCCGCTGCTTTGTGCATAAAGTGTAACATAAGTTTTTACTTCACGTGTCTCTTTAATTTTTTCAATGTCGCTTTCAGGTATTTCCAAAAGCTGAAGTTTTCTGACAGCATTCTTTAAAAGCTCATCGCCGCTTTCGCGAACCTCATCGAAACTTGTCTTGTTCACCGCTTTCTGATAATTAAGTGCTGTAATCAACTCCTGTTGGGCAGCAACGAGTTCAGGGGAGTATATGTCCATCAGCTTTTGACCTTTTGTAACAGGCTGACCTGTATAGTTTATGTAAAGATTTTCAACCCACCCGTTAACTCTTGTTGTAACTATATACTCTGTTTTTTCATTGGTGGTTAAGATTCCATTTGTAACAACTTCTGAGGAAAGACTTTTCTTTTCTACAAGCGCAGTTTTAACATTCATATTTTGAACAACTGTTGGATCTATTGAAACAATGCCTTCAGCGCCTGCTGCATCTTCATAAACGGGAACCAGATCCATCCCCATTTTTGATTTTCCGGGTGCATCATAAATTTCATTTGGGTCCATCGGGGCGCGCCAGTAAAGAATTTTTCTTTCTCCACTAATCGTAGATGACCCTGTTCCTTTTTTCGGAAGCAATTTCATACCGCATATAGGGCAATCCCCTGGTTCTTCGGATATTACGTCAGGATGCATTCCGCAGGTGTAAAGCTGTTTCTCAGATGTGTTTGTTGAACTATCCCCACCGTTAGATTCAATTATAAAGTACAATCCAACTGCTATTATTATAAACGCAAGTCCAATTATTATTATGATTTTCTTTTTCACTTTTATTGCTCCTGTTAAAATTCTATTCCTGTTAAAAATTCAAGTTCGTTAATTTCTTTTAGGTATTCTGATTTTAACCTGTAAAGGTTTGTCTCTACCTGGTATAATTTATTTTGTGCATCAACTACGTTGATAAAATCAATCTGTGCAACCTGATAGCTTGAAAGAGATGCAGAATAAGTCTGCTGTGCCTGGGGAAGCAAAGCTTCTTCAATCAGCTTTATTCTTTCCTGCAGAGTGTTAAGCTTTGCAATTGATGATCCAAAAGTTCCGTTTAGCATTTGTAAAGATGCCTGATATTGTTCCTCATACATATTCTGCATTGCTTCTGCTTCTTCAACTTTTGCGGTTACTTTGCCTCCATAATTAAGCGGTATGGAAAGACCAACCATAACAGAAAAGAAATCATCCAGAGGCATATTTGTTTTTTCAATTTTATCTCTGAATGAGTACTGCAATGACAAATTGAAGTTGGGATAGTAATCATATTCTGCAAGATCTTTCATCAACTCAGCTTTTTGTTTTGCTAATTGAATACCTTCGAGAAAAGGTCTGTAAGATTTAGCGAGAGAATCAAGCTTATTCTGAGTAATTTTTAAATATTCAATTGAAGGAAGGTCATTTGTATAGATAAATGATTGAGCATCTCTTAAAAGCTGTGCATTTATCATTGAAACGAGAGAATTTTCTTTGCTCTTCATCTCTTCAATTCTATCTGTAATATTTGTTATTTCAAGTTCAACTTTTAAAAGGTTCTGCTGGCTTGCCTTCGAAACGGAGTAATTAGCTCTGACAACTTCCGCTATATCTTTCAATAATATTTTGCTCTCATTTGCAACGTCAATTGCTTTTCTGACGAACACCAGTTCCCAATAATTCTGGGAGATAATCTTTTTGATTTCATTCTCTGAATCTGATATTTCTTTGGTAACAATTTCAGCATCTTTTTCAGCTACATCCGCAACAGAGCCCAGCTTGCCCGGAAATGGAAAAGCCTGGCTTAAACCGACTATTTTTCCTGTCATTGGTTCCTGTGTAAAAGAAAATGAATTAGTGGGTAAGTTCATTAACCCGAGAGTAAGCATCGGGTCGGGCAAATTTGAGTTTACTTCAATCCTGCTCTCAGATGCATTATACTTTGCTTTTAACATTTTTAATTTGGGACTAACCAGAAGTGCCTGGTTTATTAAAGAATCGAGAGAGCTATCATTTGTTTGTGAATAGGAAGAAATAATTCCTGCAAACAGAAGAAACAATACAAGAGCTTTAGTCATAAAAATTTCCTGATTTATCTTTTTTTATCCTTAAAAACTTTTAAAAAAGTAACAATTAATCCGGTCGTAAAAACCAGGTAACCCAAATACCATATCAAACCATTTTCAAACATTTATTTATCACTACTTTTCAACATTTGAAATTTCTTATGAAACTCTGATGCCAAAGAAAAAACTATGGAATTGATTTGAAAAGTGAATTTTTAGTTTTGATTTTTAAAGCGGTTTTTTAAGGAGTTTAAATATTTTTAAAGTTCTTAAAAGTTCGAGTGCTAAAATATTTTAGTTGATTTAAAAAATGCCCGGCTATGTGTGCAGCCGGCATTTTAAAAGTAAAAGACGCTTATTTAACAACATAAAGCCGTAAGATTAAACAGCTATTAAAAATGAAATTCTTAATAGCAGGAATAGGTTTTTTAACAACAATAATTGATTGTCATTATTAATTAACCTTTCATAAATAATAAGAAATCATTATATTTTCAGCCAATGAAGAGAAAGAATCTAAATATTTTTAAAAGTATTGTTGAGCGTGTCGCTGTTCGAAAAGTATTTCTGCAGATATTTGTTATTCATCTTTTGCTTGCACATGTTGTATTACAAAGTTATGTAATTTGTTTCGAAAGTGATGGACGTGTAGTGCTGGAAAGTATGGCTAACAAACAATACTGCTGTGCTACTATTATTTCGTCATCAAACAATACTAACTATTTAGAAGCAAATATTAATGAGGAATGTAATCTTTGTGAGGATGTTGCTATAACCGAAAATTGTGATGAAGAATATTCAGTTACCGTAAAGAAATACCAGCCATTAAATTCTACAATATTAATTGATTTTAACAATCTTAATGTTTCAAGTGAAGAAAAAAAATCTACTTTAATAACACAAGAAATAAACTACAAATCGACACAACTCGATTCATATAAAACTGTTCTTCTTCTGATTTAATCCTACTCTTGTTCTTACTCCACAAAATCCATTAATAAATTTTAAGACCATTTGGAGAATGTATGCGCATTATAAGTGTATTAGTTCTCTTGTTATTAAGCTTGATTGTTCAGACAGGTGCACAACAAGGGAATGATTCAATTAAAAATCAAACAGAAGAAATAACAATTACTGAAGCAGTTGAAATTGCCTTAAAAAACAATCCGAATCTGAAGGCATTTGAATATGAGTTAACTTTTCTCGAGAAACAAAAAATTCAAGCCGGGCTAATTCCCAATCCCGAAGCGAATTTTGAAGCAGAAGATTTTCTCGGCGGAAAGGAATTAAGCGGCTTCAAAGGAAGTCAATATACTCTTTCAGGCAGCCAGCTTTTTGAGCTTGGAGGAAAGAGAGGCAGCCGTTTAAATCTTGCTGAAACTGAAATTGTCTCCTCAAAGGGAGAGTATGAACTGCTAAAGCTTGATGTTATTGCCAGCGTCAAATCAACTTTCTTTTTGTTGTTTCAAATTCAAATGCAGATTGAGCAGCAAAGAAAATTTGTTGAACTCAATGAAGATATTCTGAAAACTATTTCAGAACGTGTAAAAGCAGGACGAACTTCTCCGGCTGAAGAATCAAAAGTAAAAGTTGCTTTGATTAACAGCCAGATAGAATTGCAGCGTCTGCAAAGAAGTTATTTATCGGTTCAAACAAGATTAAATTCTTTATTGGGTACAACTGGAAAAAATCTGGTACCATCTACGGATTTGTTTGAAAATCTTCTTACGCCGCCAAACAAAGAAAACGTGCTACAAGATTTAGAAAATATTCCTTCAATAAAAAACCTAAATAATGAAACTAATATCAGAAAAGCACAGCTTGAGTTGGAAGAATCACAGGCAATTCCGGATTTAACGGCAAGCTTGGGCGTAAGATATTTGAATGAACTGAAAACCAATTCATTTGTTGCCGGAGTTTCAATCCCGCTTCCTTTTTTTAGCAGGAACCAGGGAAACATCCAGGCAGCAGAAGTAAGATTAGAGCAAATAGATGCAATTAAAAATGCACGAAGGTTAAATGTAATAGCAAAATTAAATACAGCTAATAATAATCTTTTGAGTTCTTACAATAATTCGCTGCAGTTGAAGAACAACATCATCCCCGAAGCGGAGAATGCATACGAGATAACAAGACAAGGATATATACAAGGAAGATTTGCTTTTATTGATTTATTGGATGCACAGAGAACATTATTTGAAACCCAAACGCAATTCTTGCTTGAGTTGGCAGATTATTACAACGCATTGATAGAAATAGAAAACATAACAGGGAAAAATTTAATAAAATGAAAAAGTATTTTGGAGAAAAACAAATGAAACTAATAGGAATATTGTTCATAACATTATTAGTAGTTTTTGCAGCCGGATGTTCCGATGAAAAAACAGAGATTGAAGGTGTTGAAACAGAAGAACATAGCAAAGCTGAAACGCAAAATGAAAATGAAGAGCATTCGGAAGAAATTGTTCTTACAGAAGAAACAATGAAAGAATTCGGAATTGAAGTTAAAGAAGCTGGACCCGGAATAATAAAAACACACATTGATTTAACCGGTGAAATAATTGCTGAACCTTCGAGAATTTCACATATAATTCCGCGGTTTAATGGTATAGTTAAAGAAGTTTATAAAACTGTGGGCGATAAAGTAAAAAAAGGAGAAACTCTTGCCTTAATAGAAAGCAATGAAAGTTTAACCACCTATGAGGTTCAATCATTGATAAGCGGAACAATAATAGAAATGCATATGACACAGGGTGAACTGATTGGAAATGAAGCACACGCTTTTACAATTGCAGATCTTGATAGAGTCTGGGCTAATTTTAATATTTATCAAAAAGATCTTGGAAAAATCAGAGGCGGGCAGAGAGCGCTTGTTTCGGTTGGTTCAATGGATATTGAAGAGACGGGAACCATTTCCTATGTGAGTCCTATTGTTGATGAAAAAACAAGAACAGCCACCGCAAGAGTAATATTGAATAATCAATCCGGTAAATGGCTGCCAGGGATGTTCGTGACTGCAAAAGTATATGCAAGCGAAAAAAAATTTCCGATAGTAGTTGAAAAAACAGCATTGCAAACTTTAGAAGAACAGATAGTTGTTTTTGTAAAAGATGAAGATGGCGGATTCAAGCCTCAAGTTGTAAAAACAGGTAATGAAAATGATGATAATATTGAAATTATTAGTGGATTAAAAGCTGGCGATCAATATGTATCTAAAAATTCATTCATACTCAAAGCCGAGATATTGAAAGAATCTTTCGGCGGCGGACACGGACATTAAAAGGAGATGAAATGAATAAAATAATAGATTTTGTATTAAAGAACAGACTTCTGATTCTTGTTTTAGGAATAATAATAATGGCTGCTGGTTATTTAAGTTATAAGCAGCTTCCAATAGATGCTTTCCCGGATGTTTCACCTTCACTTGTTCAGGTTTTTACAGTTACAGAAGGATTAGCGCCGGAAGAAGTTGAAAAATATGTTACTTATCCTATTGAAGTAACAATGAACGGTCTGCCAAATCTTGAAACCATAAGATCTGTTTCAAATTTCGGCTTATCGGTTGTGAATATATATTTCAAGGATGGAACCGATATTTATTTTGCAAGGCAATTAGTAAACGAGAGACTTACTGAAGCAAGAGAACAGATACCGGAAGGTTTTGGTGATCCGCAGATGGGACCAATATCAACCGGAATGGGCTTGGTTTTGTTTTATTATCTTGATGATACTACCGGCACATATACACTTGAAGAATTAAGAACAATACAAGACTGGCTGATAAAATACCAGCTTCAAACAGTTCCCGGTGTTACAGAAGTGCTTGGTATTGGCGGATATGAAAAACAGTTTCAGGTTGCTATAGATCCGAATGCACTACTGCGCTATGATGTGACTATAAATGAAATTGTTGAGAAGATAAAAGCAAATAATTTAAATGTTGGTGCACAATTTATTGAAAAGGATGCTGAAGAATTTGTTGTCCGGTCTGTCGGGCTAACACAAAAAATTGAAGACATTGAAAACATTATAATAAAAGCTGAAGATGGAATACCCATTTATCTTTCCCAGTTGGCGGATGTTGAAATAGGTGGTGCAATCAGGCGGGGTGTTCAAACAAGGAATGGAATTGGTGAAGTAGTTTCGGGTATGGTAGTGAAATTGTACGGAACAAACTCTTCTACTGTAATTAGCGCGGTTGAACAAAAGCTTGCTGAAATAAATAAAATACTTCCGGAAGGAATAAAAATAGTTCCTTACTACGAACAAAAATCACTTGTAGAATCTGCAGTTACAACGGTAACAAATGCATTATGGCAGGGAATAATTTTAGTAGTAATTATTCTGATGATTTTTATGGGATCTCTGCGCCCAAGCATAGTGGTTGCACTGTCAATACCCTTTGCTATTCTTTTTGCGTTTATTGGGATGAGCTACTTTAATATTTCAATAAACCTTATGTCCTTCGGCGGGCTGGCTATTGCCATTGGAATGATGGTGGATGCGACAATTGTTTTGGTGGAAAATATTGACCGGCTGAAACGAGAATCTGGTAAAGAAGAAAACTTCATTCATATTATATCTGTAGCAGGTAAAGAAGTAATCCGTCCAATTACTTTCGCAATAATCATTATTATTGTTGTCTTTATTCCGCTGTTTACACTTCAGGGTGTTGAAGGAAAAACATTCAGTCCCCTTGCATATACCATTGCACTTGCGATGCTGGGGTCATTAATATTTGCCGTACTAATTGCTCCGGTTCTTTCTTCTTATTTAATGAGAAGAACAAAAAAAGAAATCAACAGCAATAAAGAACAAAAAGAATTATGGATTGTATTACAACTGCAAAAAGTATATGAACCGGTTGTAAGATTTTTTGTGCGAAGAAGAATAATTGCAGTAATGCTGGCTTCATTAATATTATTATTCGGAATAATAATTTTTCCTCAGCTTGGCTCCGAGTTTACGCCAACCTTGCAGGAAGGAACTATTGTAATGAGGATGTCAATGGCTCCGTCAATATCGTTAACTGAAAGCACAAGATTAACATTGATTGCCGAAAGAAGATTAATGAAAATACAGGAAGTAGCAGGAGCAGTTACAAGAATTGGCAGAGGTGAAGTGGGTGCTCATACGGACCCAATAAATAGTGCGGAAATGTATGTACTTCTTAAGCCCAAAGAACAATGGCGGCGCGATATGAGTCAGGGTGAATTAGAAGAAATTATTCGTGAAGAATTTGGAGAAATACCGGGCGCGCTTGTTAACTTCACTCAGCCGATTCAGATGACTGTTGATGAACTTCTCGAAGGTGTAAGAGCAGAATTGGCTATCAAATTATTTGGCGGTGACCTTGAAGTTTTAAAGAATGAAGCAGAAAAAATTGCTTCGGTTATCAGAACTGTAAAAGGAGCCGAAGATGTTCAGGTTGACCAGGTAACGGGTGCACCGCAGTTAAAAATTGTGATAAACAGACATAGCATAGCCCGTTACGGAATTAATGTTGAAGATGTGCAGCAGGTAATTAGAACAGCGGTAGGCGGAGAAACTGCAGGACAAATATTTGAAGAAATAAGAAGATTCGATATACTAGTCCGATTCACACCCGAAGCAAGATTAACGGCAAGCGACATTGGTAAAATACTTATTAAAGCACCAAATGGGACAAATGTGCCGCTAAGTCAGCTTGCTGAAATAGAAGAAGTAATAGGACCGAGACAAATAACCAGAGAAAATAACCAGCGGTTTATAACTATACAGGCAAATGTTGTTGGTAGAGATATAGGTTCATTTGTTGAAGAAGGACAGCAAGTAATCGAATCAAACGTGAAGCTGCCAGCCGGCTATCTTGTAACGTGGGGCGGACAGTTCAGACTTCAGCAGGAAGCAAATAAAAGATTTGCAGTAGTTATTCCGATCACGTTACTTCTGATATTTTTATTACTCTTTTTCAATTTTGGATCCGTTAAAAACTCACTGCTTATTCTTTTGAATATTCCGCTTGCGTTAATCGGCGGTGTAGTAGGGCTCTGGATAACAGGACAAAATCTTTCTGTTCCTTCCTCGGTTGGCTTTATTGCGTTATTTGGCGTCGCATTAGAAAACGGAATGATACTCGTTACTTATTTTAATCAACTGATGAGAGAAGGTTTAAAAATAGATGAAGCGTCGGTTAAAGGAGCTTTGTTAAGAGTAAGACCGGTTTTAATGACCGCGCTTACAACCGCTCTTGGTTTAATTCCATTATTGTTTGCGGCAGGTACAGGGAGTGAAGTTCAAAGACCTCTTGCAACCGTGGTAGTTGGTGGATTGTTTACTTCAACTATACTTACTCTATTAGTTTTGCCCGCTTTATACAAATGGTTTTCAATAAAATTCAGCGAACGTGAAATGTAAAACTTGTAGAGATGACATCTTTCTAAAAGATGTCATCTCGCTTAACTAAAAAATATGGAGAATAATTATGAAAGAAATAAAAGCAATTATAAGAGATTTTAAACTCGATGCGGTAATAACTGAGCTTAAAAAAATAGAAGGATTGCCCGGTATTACAATTTCGGAAATAAAAGGATTTGGTAAATCAAAAGCCAGAAATGCACAGGATAAAATCAGTGAAGGGTTACACGAGTTTGTGCCAAGAGTTAAAATAGAATTGGTTGTTCATAATGATATTGTTGATCAAGTGATAGATGTAATTCAAAGAACGGCTCATACGGGAAATCCGGGAGATGGAAAAATATTTGTAATTGAAGTTAGTAACGTTGTTAAGATAAGAACAAATGAGAGAGGCGCAGTAGCGATTTGATGGAAGATGTTTGATGGGAAATGGATTGTGGGATTGGATTTACAGTTAAAATGGAATATTAGAATGAGATGAAGTTGTGAAAGAATATTTCTCAAAAAATATTGTTTTTGTTTGTTGGTTCTTTACGGTCTTAAACTCTTGCTTAATCGCACAAAGTATGAATGGATCCGCAAAAAAAACAATAGGAAAGGAAAATCTTTTAGATCAGATTTTTGACGAATCTGAAATGGAGAATATCCACAAGTATTATGAAGAAGTTATTGAAATTGACAGCACAAATTATGATGCACTAACTAACCTTGGAGTAATTTATCAACGAGCTGCGGATTTGGAAAAATCGCTCGGGTATTTTAAGAAAGCTGTAAAGTTCAATCCTCAAAAAGCAAGAGCATACCATAACCTTGGCATTCTGAACAGTATAATGGGACGGCTTGATGAAGCAGTTATTAATCTTAACAAAGCAGCGGAGCTTGATTCGACCAGTCCAAACTCAATCCGTCAATTGGGAATTATTTATTTGCAGAACAAAATGTTCAACGAAGCGCTTGAATCTTTTAACCGTGCTTTGAAGAGAGATAATAAAGATACTGAAAGTTATTTGGGAAAATCTCTTGCTTACTGGCTGCTTAAAGATTATGATAAGGTACTTGCTGTGGTAAATGAAATGCAATCATTTGATTTACGTTTCAATCGAATGGAACTGCTGCTTGCTGATGTTTATTTTAAGAAAAATGATTATGAGAAGGCAATGAAATATGCAAAGATTGATGAGGTTGAGAACTCATCTCAGGCAGAAGGTCATTACTTGCTTGGTGTTCTTTATGAAATTAGCGGAGAGAAAGACAAAGCAGAATTTGAATTTGAAGAGGCATCTGCAATTACGCAGCAAAATCCTCAAGCAAGTTTGGAGTTAAGTATCAATATTTTTTTCAATGCTGAAGTAAAATGAACAGATGAGAGTGAAGATGATGAGTAAGGTATTAAAAATGATTTCTCCTATGATGAACAGAATAGCAGGAAGTAAAGGGGAAAAAATATTAAGCGGAACCGTTTTATTAGCAATAGCGATTAGTCTTGTTCACTTCTTAACTTTCTCCCAGGAAGAAATTTATCTTGATTTTCTGCATCAGCTTTTATCGAAGTTATATTTTTTACCGGTTCTTTTAGCTGCATTATTTTTAGGTATAAAAGGAGCAATAAAGCTGGCACTGGTCGTTTCATTATTATATCTGCCGCACTCTTTAAATACAGGACTTTTTTCAAAGTTATATATTGCAGAAAATCTTTCTGAGTTAATATTAATCTGGACAGTAGGAATAATAGCCGGAGTGTTGATAGATAGATTAAAAAAAGTTCAAGCTGAAAAAGCCCGGCTGGCTGCGTTAGAAAAAATATCAACCGTAATAAACGTTGTTAATAACGGTATAATGAATGATTATTCTGCTTGTGAAGGGTTAACGAAATCTTTGAAAAGTATTTATAATAATGGTGATGGAAATTCTTTTACGGTAAAATTGTTATCGGAAAAATTAGAGCGTTTGGGTTCACACATATCGCACCTATCTAACCTTGTTGCGCCTAAACCGATGAAAAAAGTTAGATATAATCTTTTTCATCTGACTAAAAAATGTATGAATGAAATTATACAGAATAATCCCGGTTATAATTTTTCTTTTAAGAGTGAACCAAAACTGCCGCCGGTTTATATGGATGTTAGGCAAATTGAATTTGCCTTGAAGCAAATATTACAAAGCTTCATAGAACAAAGCCCGGCGAAAAAGGAACTTATAATATCAGCAGCAATAAACAATGAAATGGTTGAAATATCTTTAACTCTGAATGGAAAGAAAACGACTCAAAAAAATAATGGGACGGAAGTATTTGATTTAATAGCTAATCCGGAGAAGGGATACACTTTTGCACTTGCATCTTCAATTATACACGCTCATAGCGGAAATGTAAAATTTGAAACCGGTGAAAGCGGCATCAGGTCAATCTATTTAAATATGCCGGTAAATTGAAATATGATTATTTAGAATAAAAAATTTTAGGTGAATCAATGAAAAAATTATCAATATTAATTTTGCCCGCAATTTTTATAGTGGTTATCACAATAATGTATTTTACATATTTTGCCAAAACCGGTGAAATAGGTTCATTCGATAAATTCAGCCCGGGAAGTGAGATAAACCAGGGGATAAATGTATTTGTTGTTAAAGCCAAAGGGTTTGAAAGAGACGCTAACGGAAATATCATTTCTTTTTATGCCGCGGATAAAAACAATGTTGAGATAAAAGTTACTTCTCACGAACCAATTCCGCCGGAAATTGCAGATGCAGAAGTTGTAGAATTGCTTGGGCATATGCACGAAAATACTCTTACCGCTGCAAAGATTGCAATTGTAAAATGAAGGGCTATGATATGACTGGTTTATCACAAATAATATTAGGCGCTTTTTTACTCAGCATAGTTCACGCTTCTATTCCGAATCATTGGATTCCTTTGGTTGCTCTCTCCAAATCGGAAAAGTGGAATGAAAAATCAACGATGGGCATTACTGCAATTGCTGGATTATCACACACGCTTAGCACAATAATTATCGGAATCATAATTGGATTTTTGGGGTACAAACTATCGGATTCTTACTCTTTCATTGTTGGAGTAATCGCTCCAAGCTTGCTGATACTACTTGGAATAATTTATCTTATATTGAGCTTTAGAGAAAATAAACATTACCATCATCACTCTCACGAAATTCATATTGATGATGTTAATCCCGAAGGGACAAGAAAGAAAACTACCGCTGCAATAATTCTTACTTTGGTAATCTCGATGTTTTTTTCTCCTTGTCTGGAAATAGAAGCGTATTATTTTGTTGCAGGCAAGCTCGGCTGGGAAGGAATAATTTCAGTATCGATAATCTATACTGTAATTACTATTGCCGGAATGCTTCTGCTTGTGTGGCTTGGAATGAAAGGCGTAAGAAAAATTAAATCGCATTTTCTCGAACACCACGAAAAAACAATAACTGGAGTTTTGTTAATCGTTCTTGGAATAACTGGATATTTTATTAGATAGAAAACGAGAATTAAAAGGTAACTTATTATGAAAAAATATCAACTTAAAAATATTGACTGCGCATCGTGTGCGGCAAAGATTGAAGAAGGGCTTTCAAAGATGCCCGAAGTTAAATTTGTTTCTGTGAATTTTGCAAACTCGACTTTACAGATTGATGCACCGGATTTAGAAGAAGTAAAACAAAAGATTAAAGAGATCGAACCGGAAGTGGAAGTAGTTGAACCGACTGATGACCTTACACCGCCGGCTAAAAGGTTTGCAATAAAAGATGAACTTGCCGAGAACAAAAACGAATTGATAAAAATCTTTTTTGCACTTCTTCTGCTTTCCGTCGGGCTAATCTTCGAAGAAGAAATTCATAACACTCCTTATCATTTTGCAGAATATCTGGTTTTTATTTCTGCTTATCTGATAAGCGGCTGGGGTGTTTTAAAGGGTGCTGCAAGAAGTATTGCAAAAGGAAAAGTTTTCAACGAGCTTTTTCTTATGTCAATTGCAACGCTTGGCGCAATTGCAATTGATGAAATGGCTGAAGCAGTTGCCGTTATGTTGTTTTTTGTAGTCGGGGAATTGTTCCAGAATATTGCCGTTAACCGCTCACGAAAGTCAGTGAAAGCATTATTGGAGATAAGACCGGATTATGCGAACATAAAAATAAATGGAGATGTTAAAAGAGTTTCGCCAACGGAAGTTCATCCCGGACAAATAATTCTTGTGAAGCCCGGAGAGAAAATTCCTTTGGACGGAAATATTATCGAAGGAAATTCTTTTGTTGATACTTCGGCACTCACTGGGGAATCTGTTCCCCGTTCTGTAAAAGAAAGCGAAACAGTTTTAGCGGGAATGATTAATAAAAGCGGACTGCTTACAATTAAAGTAACAAAAGAATTTGGCGAGTCTTCAATTACAAAAATTTTAGAGCTGGTTGAAAATGCAAGCAGTAAAAAAGCAGAGACAGAAAAATTCATCACTACATTTGCCCGCTATTACACTCCAGTAGTTGTATTTGGAGCCTTGCTTCTTGCTGTTATTCCACCGTTGTTTTTTGCCGGACAAACATTTACTGACTGGATTTACAGAGCGTTGGTAGTGCTTGTAATTTCTTGCCCTTGTGCTTTAGTGATAAGCATTCCGCTCGGATATTTTGGCGGGATTGGTGGCGCTTCACGAAGAGGGATCCTTGTTAAAGGTTCCAATTTTTTGGATGCGCTCACAAAAATTAAGACCGTCGTATTTGATAAAACCGGAACGTTAACGAAAGGTGAATTCAAAGTTGCGGAAATAGTTTCTGCCAACGGATTCAAGGAAGAAGCCATTCTGAAATATGCTGCTTATGCAGAAGCGAACTCGAGTCATCCGATTGCTAAATCAATATTGGAAGCTTATCAGAATGAAATTCAGCAAAATGAAATAAGCGATGTAAAAGAAATATCCGGTCACGGCATTCAGGCAAAAGTAAACGGAGACGAAATTTTGATTGGAAATGATAAGCTGCTTCATCTTGAAAATATCGAACACGACAAATGTGATGTTGAAGGAACTGTTGTTCACGTAACGGTAAATAAAAAATATGCCGGCTATATCGTAATATCAGATTCATTAAAAGATGAAGCTGCAGAAGCAATTACTGCGCTGAACAAATTAAAAGTAGATACCGTTATGCTAACCGGAGATAACAAAAGCGCTGCTGAAGTCTTTGCAATAAAGCTTGGTATCAAAGAATATTATTCAGAGCTGCTGCCGGAAAACAAAGTTGAACATATTGAAAAGCTAATTGACTCAGCAAAAGATGGAAAAGTCGCATTCGTTGGTGATGGAATAAATGATGCGCCGGTAATTGCCCGTGCCGATGTTGGAATTGCAATGGGTGCTCTCGGCTCCGATGCAGCAGTTGAAACCGCAGACGTAGTTTTGATGACCGATTCACCAATGCAGGTTGTAAAGTCAATTGAAGTTGCAAAGCGGACGAGAACTATCGTCTGGCAAAACATTGGTTTTGCAATGGGAGTGAAATTATTCTTCATTCTTCTCGGCGCATTTGGAATTGCAACAATGTGGGAAGCGGTGTTCGGCGATATGGGTGTTGCGATTATTGCAATATTGAATGCTATGAGAGTGATGAAATAAAATTTGATTGAAATTATTCTTTAATAAGCATCTTATATCTGCATTCCAATGGCAATTCCCACTTCCGCTGGTGCAGAGTTACAAAGACCCCTTGCAACTGTGGCTATCGGTGGATTGATGACATCAATCCTGCTTACACCTTTGCTCATTTCATCAATTTATAGCTGGTTCGAAAATAGAAAAGTTGAGGTTAATTATCTATTGGAATAAATTGAATATATTTAAATAGATAAAAAATGGAACACAATCATTCACATAGCCATCAGTCGATAAATTACAACAAAGCTTTCATAATTGGAATTACACTGAATGTAATTTACATCTTAGTCGAAGTTTTCTATGGTTTGATGATCAACTCGATGGCATTACTTGCAGATGCCGGACATATATGTGGTCTTTCGGACCAGAGATTTATTCTGATGCCATTTCAGTCGTAACATCAAGTCCAAAACTATCGTATTATTAGAAAGAAATATTGCCTGAAGTTGGGATTGTTCATACTACTTTCGAAGTGCATAAATGTCAACATTAGAAATTATTGTGGGGACTTATCATCAAACGGTGACAGCTTATAGTTTTCAATTTTGCTGTAAAGAGTCGGTAGCGAAATGCCCAAAATTTTGTATGCTTTGTTTTTATCCCACTGAACGGCATCGAGTACTTTTTTAATATGATTTTTTTCATTTTCAGCAAGTGTGATAAATTGAACTTCATCCTTAATTTCACCCGGTTCGGGCTTTCTTAAAAGTATATTTTCCTTGTTAAGAATATCATCACTTGAGAGAACAACTGCCTGCATTAAGGTGTTTTCCAATTCTCTTACATTCCCTACCCAGTAATGATTTTTTAACATCTCCATTACATCTTCAGGTACTTTAGTAACATTTTTATGAAGTTCATTATTAATCTTTGCAAGAAAATGGCTAACCAAAAAAGGTACATCATCCAGACGTTCACGGAGAGGTGGAAGGTTAATTGATACTACTTTTAATCTAAAATATAAATCCTCTCTAAATTCTCCATCGCTTACAAGTGCGTTTAAATCTTTATTAGTAGCTGCAATTATTCTTGCTTTTATCGGGATTAAAGTTTCTCCTCCAACACGTTCAAATTCTTTTTGCTGTAAAACTCTTAATAACTGAACTTGCAGATTAGGAGATATTTCAGAAATTTCATCAAGGAAAATTGTACCTTCACCGGCAAGTTCAAATTTACCTTTTTTATCGCGTATGGAACCGGTGAAAGCTCCTTTTACGTGACCGAATAATTCACTTTCGAGAAGGGATTCAGTTAAAGCTGTACAGTTAACGGGAACAAAGGGTTTATCCTTAGTAATGCCGCTGTAATGAATTGCCCTTGCAACAAGCTCTTTTCCTGTACCGCTTTCACCTTCGAGAAGAACTGTTACTCGGCTTGTTGTAGTCTGCCCTATCTTTTTATAAACATCTTTCATAACTGAAGATTTACCAATAAGGGTATTCTCTGACTGATATTCTTCAGTTTCAACAGTAATAAATGAAGTGAGCTGCTCGCTCATTTTTTTATTTTCAAGAGCACGGCTAATAGTAATTTTCAGCTTATCTATCTCAAGCGGTTTCTCAATGTAATCATAAGCACCTTGCTGCATTGCTTTAACCGTACTGCTCATATCATCAAAAGCGGTAATCATAATAACGTGAATGTGCGAATCAATTTCTTTTACTTTCTTTAAAACTTCAAATCCATCTGCCTTTGGCATTTTAATATCGGTTATCACTAAATCCGGAATTTCCTTTTGTGCAATTTCAATTCCTTCAGAACCATTAGAAGCTGAATAGACATTAAAGTTCAGTTTCTTTAAATAATTTGTTAATGTTTTTCTTATTGATTCATCATCATCAATAACAAGTATTTTGAAGCTGCTATTTTCTTTATTTAATTCACTCATAGCTGTTCTATTGTACAAAATTATTTTTTTCTGTTTTATTTAATTCATTTAATGGAAACACAATTTCAAATATAGTTTCACCTGGTTTTGAGGAGACCAAATTTATTTTTCCTTTATGCTGTTCAACAATTTTCTGTGTTATTGATAATCCAAGACCGGTGCCTGAAGTTTTTGTAGTGTAAAATGGTTCAAACACTTTTATATCATCACTTATACCGGTGCCGCTGTCTATAACTAGAATCTGAACATTATTTTTATCTTCATCAATAAATGATTTCAATTCTATTTTACCATTGCTGCTAATGGCTTCAATCGAATTATCAATTAAGTTTAAAAATACCTGCGTTAATCTTTGCCTGTCAGCCATCAAATCAATTTTACCTAAGTTATTAAGTAAAGAAATGTTTTTACTTTTTAATTTACTATTAAGCTGGTGCTTAATCTTTTCGACCAAATCAAATAAATTAAATTCAGAAATATCTAATTCCATTTGCCTGGAAAACTGCAAAACATCTTTAACTAAATTGTTAAGCTGGTTAATTTCGGTTTGAATAATCGCAATATTTTCTTTTTCATCTTTGTTTAACTTTAATTCTGCAGCAATGATATCTGTATTCATTTTAATAGAAGTTAAAGGAGTTTTTATTTCGTGGGCAAGTACTGCAGCCATTTTACCAAGTGCTGCAAGCTTTTCTGATTTGACCAACTGTTCTTCCAGCTTCTTTTGTTCTGTTATATCAACCTCGATAAATAAATATCCATTAAACTTGCTGCCCGTTGAAGATGGCGTAACGTATATTAAAAGAATCTTATTGTCATAATTCAACTCTCCTCTGAATTTTGAATAAAGCTGAAGTTCATTTTTTATCATAGTGAAATATTCATTTAATTCACCTTTAAATTGAACGTCAACTAAATATTCATCTATTATTTTCTCCCTGTCGGTTTTAACTATTTGACAAAACTGGTGATTGGCTTCTATTATTCTGAAATCTTCATTAACAATAGCAATTGCGGCAGAAGATTCCTCAAAAGCATTCAGCAATAAAGAAATCCTCTCTTCTTTGCTCCTCAATTCAGAGGAATTATTTTTTAATGTTTCAGACATATTATTAAAAGCTTCTGTTAATTCACCGAACTCATCATTAGAAGAAAACTCAATCTTTATGCCATAGCTGCCTTTTTCTATTTCGTGGGCTTTATTCTTCAACATCTTTAAAGGATTTGAAATGATTTTAACAATAACAAAGGCAATGATTATGCTTACAACAACTCCACCAAATACACTAATAATAAATAACCTGTACAGCTCACGGTTACTCTCCGGCTGGAAAATAAATCTCATTAAAGGGACTTGCACCAACAAAATAATAATAGGTACAAGAACAGAAGCGCTAAGTATAATTTTTTTTGATATGCTGAAGTTATGTATCCTTTGCATTGAAGCCCGGAACATATCATATCTGTTTACGGCTACTGTTGTAAAGAGAATAACTCCGGCTAAAAAAGAAAGCGGACTGATTTCCACTAAGTAATAAAAACCGAGATACCAGGGAAGGAATAAACCAAATATAAAAGATGCAAGATTTGTTATGATTAAACCTAAGAACAGCAAAAGAATTTGTTTCTTCTGAATCGAATTTTCTTCCGTGTTATACCTTTTAATCAACCAGTAAAAGTTTATTGCAACAAGCAAAGCATACCATAATAAAAATACCGGATAAAGTGAAGAATATTTAACAGTGAATGAATGCTCGTGAGCGTGTGATTCTTCAATGAAATATCCGGTCCATAATAAACCCAAAAGAATAACAGAGGGAATTATTATGAGCATACTCTTAATAACACCAATTCTGCGGGGTTCGGGAAAGTTCCACGTAAAAAAAGTAACTGCCACAATAATCATCAGCAGAAACGAATGGCAGGAGTTATCAAGTATTGTAACATTCGATGAATGCATTATCAAAAAATGAAATGCGTGAGATATTAAGTAGCCAATCACTAAAAGCAGAATCAAAATGAACAACCGGCTTTTAACAGACTCACGATTTCTCGAATATATAATTACTATTAATCCTATGGCGGCAAGCAATGTGGATGCAAGAAAAATAGTCTGAGTTAAATCAAGGTCGAAGATTGAGTGGGTTAACAGTAATGCTATGTAAGTAAATATAAAAGTCATTATTAAAATCTTTAAATATTTTTAAACTTCTTAAATCTTTTTTTCTTCAATCGTTGCTTTAACGTTAATTTAACAAAAATGATTTAGGGCACACATCTTGTCTTTTTCTAATTAGAACATTTTAAAAATAAAACATTACGGTGCAAAAGTGAATAACAAAAGCAATTCTTTGAGGGATCCTGTTTGCGGTAGAAAGATAAATCCAAACAAAGCTTATGCTAAGATAAAATACGGGAAAGAAACATATTACCTTTGCTGCCCGCTTTGCCAGTCTGAATTCGAGAAAGATCCCAAAAAGTTTATTAACAATATAATTAAATGACAATGGAGATTAATTAGCTATGAAAAAGTTAGAACCATATCCGATAGCAAGTGCATTGTTTTACATCTTTACGGTTTTTTACGTGGTGTGCATTGGTGTTAAGCTTATTCTTGGAAGTCTTGGTATTGATGGCTTCTGGCATATGCACAAAATATGGGAGATAATTCTTCCCTGGTTCGGTGGATTAGATTCATTAAGCATTATAATTGGTTTGCTTGAAGTTTCTCTCGGCTCATATTTAATTGGCTATATTGTTGTTCCCGCCTATAATCTTTTAGCAAGAAAAAAAGTAAGTGAGCATAAGATAGAAGTAAAACCAGTTATTGTAAGATTTAAAACTCTATTCTTAACATTTGTTGTTTATGTTTCTATTCTTTTTACCCTTTGCTTAATATATGATTTAATTGTTCCCGCTGAATATCAAATGCTTGGTTTATGGAAGCTGCTTATTCCCGGCTTTACAGGATTAAATTTTATCAGCTATCTGGTTGGCATTGGAGCTATACTGATTTACAGTGCATACACTGCATTCATCTTTTCTAAAACACTAAACTTTTTTGAAAAATCCGAATTAAAAAAATCTGAGAAAGAACTTGCTTCCCAAGATAATTCTTCAGTTGAAGTGTCGAGAGGAAAGAAGTATGACGAAAAATATTTTGGAGTTGCAACCGGAGTATTTGCAGCGGCTATTTTTATTCTTGCAGCAATAAAGATGATTTTTGGTGGAGAAGATTATTCTGTACTAATCAAACCGTTCATTCCATTTTTTAATTCTGTTAGCCTAATCAATACTATTGGAGGAATTGCAGTTTCGTTTTTATGGGGCTGGGTGATGGGTTATTTCTTTATGGTTTTTTACCACTGGTTTGATAAAAGAGTCAGTCCTAAGCAAATAAATGATTAAGGATAACTAAAATGACAAAAGAGGTAAAACCATACTGGATAATATTTCTTCTCTCCCTTTCTGCTTTAAGCTTTGAAATAATACTTGCAAGAATATTTTCTTACGTGCTTGCATATCATTTTGTTCTTATAATTATTGCTTTTGCAATACTCGCCCTTGCTTTAGGACAGCTTTATGCTTCACGCCTGGCAGCAAAAAACTCTTTATCTTATAATAAATATTTTATTGTTCTCCAATTATTATTTCCGGTAAGCATTTCTGCAATTTTTATTTTACCTTCTATTGAAAGCGTCGGAAGCGGCTCGGTTGGTTTAATCATTTATATTCTTCTTGCAGGCGTTACTTTCTTTTTAGTAGGAATTATTACTGCTTTAATATTTCAAGCCAACGGAGAAAAAAGCAGAACACTTTATGCGTTTGATATGATAGGTGCTGCCGGAGGTTCTTTGCTTGGTTTATTTTTACTAAACACATTTAGCATTGTTCAATCTCTCGCAATAATTCTGATTATCTTTTCAATTGCTTCCATTCTTTCCATTCCGCTTGTTAAAAGAAAAGGATTTATTCTAACAACAGCTTCCATAGTACTCGCGTCTCTTTACCTGATTTTATTAACTCCCGATATTGAAATAAATATTGCCACATCATCTGAAAAAGATTTACTGCGATTAAAGAGCAATCCTTCAGTTAAAACAACTACTATTGAAAGTAAATGGAATTCATTTGGAAGAACCGACCTTGTAAAATTTATCTATCCCGATTCCACAACTTCAATGTCAATGTTTATTGATGGTGCTGCGGGAACACAAGTAGTAAACATTTCTGAATTAGAAAAAGATAAAGAAAAATTGTTTCATACCTTGATGCATTCAAATATGTTTTTTGAGTTTAATTTTCTAAAAGATAATGAAAAAGATTCTGCCTTAATTATTGGTCCTGGCGGAGGTATTGATATTGCCGCTGCTTATTTCGGTAAAACAAAGCAGATAGATGCGGTAGAAGTGAATCCCACCTTTGTTGATTTTATGAAGAAATACAACAAAACTACCTTTGCTGGAAAACCTAACATCAATGTAATTGTTGGTGAAGGAAGAAATTTTGTAAGAAATACAAAAAACAAATATGATTTAATATTTCTTACTATCCCTATTACTAAAGGTGGACGCTCAACCGATTTTGTCAACCTTACAGAGAACTATTTATTTACACAGGAAGCCTTAAAAGATTATTTGCATATACTAACCGAAGAAGGAAGAATAGTTTTTACTACGCACAACAGGGAAGAAACTTACAAGATTATCTCAAATTATCTGGATTTGCAAAATAAATCCGGTATAACTAATCCCGAAGCTTCCAATTACTTTTATGTCGCAGACCAGGGAATGATGCCTTTGCTTGTTATTAAGAAAACACCTTTCAATAAAGATAAAATTGAGCAGCGGCATTTTATTTCGCATCAAGCCGGATTTGACAGAGGTGTTTCATTCTTTCCATTTTCGAAACAAGTTAAAATTGACACTATAGTTTATGGGCAAAAAGTTGAATGGAGTATGTTTGATAATGTTCTTTATGATGTTTCAAATAATAAATACAGCTTTCACGATCTAACTGAGAAAGCATCAATAAATCTTCACCCGGTTACAGATAATTCTCCCTTCTTTTTTAATTATGAATTAGGGCTGCCAGACAATTTAAATGTGTTGGTTTTTGCTGGAATTATTTTGTTGGTTCTATCTCTTTATATGTTTAAAAAGGATTGGGGATTGAGCATCAACACTCATAAAGAAACTGAACTTAGCAGGAAAAATTTAAGAACCTTAACCATTATATCTTTTCTGCTCGGTTTTACTTACATACTTAGTGAATCGTATCTCTTCCAGGCAATGAATCTACAGTTAAATAATCCTTTAAAATCATTTTCGTTGCTGTTGTTTGCATTTTTAATTGGGAATGGAGCTGGCAGCTATCTTTCCAACTTAATAAAACAAAGTCATCTCAGAATAATAGGATTGGCTGTTATTGGAATAATTTTAATTCTTGCTGTTGAGGCATTTTTAATATTACCAAATTTAGAACCAAGAGTTCCTGAATTTTATTTGTTTCTGCTTGTCTTTATCCCGGCAATAATAATTGGAGTACCATTCCCTTTGCTTTTAGCAGAAATGAATGAACATAAAATAAAAAATGGTATAGCGGTTTTATTAAGTGTATCGGGAATCGCAGGATTTATCGGCTCAATTTTCACAATTGCAATTGCAATACTTGCAGGGTATAATTTTGTTGTTTATACAGCATTATTTTTATACATAATTCTGATTGTAACGACATTAGCATTCAAAATGGTTTCACCTAAACTTGAAACTCATTAACAGAAATCTCTGTTATATCACAGGAAGAATCCAATAGCAAAATTTCAGGTTTGCAGTAGGTCATACTTAAGATATTTAATAGAATTTAAATTCTTTAAAAATCATACAAGAGTAACCTTCCATTATTCTAAAAAATCTAACATTTCTTTTGGCTTAGCTTTTGGAACTATTAAATCTAATCAAGAAAGGAGACTTAAAATGCTTTGGTTAATAATAACAACTATAGTGATTTTCTTAGGTGTTTATTTTTACTTTAACTTAAGAAAACCTAAACCACAACCCGTAGTGCATAATCAGAATCAAGGTCATAGTCATAAAAATGGACACGGCTGCTGTAAATAATCTATGTATTGTAATAAATATGAGATCATTTATTAAGCGAAAATAATTTAAAGGAATTACGATATGGAAAGAGGAATAGAACATTCAGGTGCTTGGGCGCTTGCACTGATTTTCATTGTTATAGCATCCTGGCTGTTATATAAATATCTCGCTCCGAAAACGTGGCGGGAGTGGACAGGAGCAGGACTGATTCAAGCGTTTATAATTGCATTATATGCAGAGATGTACGGCTTTCCACTTACAATATACCTACTTGTCAGATTCTTTGGATTAGATCGTACTTACTTAAATGCAAATCTGTGGTCCACTTTGTTGGGTGTTGGTGAAACTGGTATGATGATCTCTATGATAGCCGGTTATATTTTACTCTTTTTGGGCTTTGGTATTTTTCTGCAAGGATGGCGGGAACTTTACAAAGCTCATCAGGAAAACCGGCTTGCAACCAGTGGATTATACAGTATAGTTAGACATCCTCAATATACTGGATTATTTATCGCGCTTTTCGGGGAAGGTGTTGTTCATTGGCCAACATTATTCTCCGTAGGATTGTTTCCTATTATTATATATGCGTATTACCGGCTCGCCCGAAAGGAAGAACAGAAGACAATTGAAAAGTTTGGAGAAGCATATCCCGAATACAAGCAAAATGTGCCGATGTTTATTCCGGTAAAAGGAAAATGGCAGCAGCTTTTTGAGCGTTCAAATGTAACACCGAATTAAATACTGGAAGAGTAAAATGAATATAGATAAAATAGCTTATAAAGACCGCAGTGAATTCTTAAGAGGATTTGCAGCAATAATCAGAAAAAATAATTGCGGGAATGAAGATGAACAAACAATGTTTTTAACAATCGGAAAATATTTTGGCTTTGAAATGGAGTTCCTTGAATATTCTTTAGGACATCTTATGGTAAATAAATACATCCTCGAAGAACCAGCAATTTTTTCTACTAAACCCATTGCAGAATTTTTTATCAATGATGTTGCTAAAATATTATCGCATACAAATTCAATGACAGATGCTTCTAAAGATTGGCTGATGAAAACTGCTGAAGGTAATAAAGTTGATTTTGTTTTGTAATGGATTGAAATCACAAATAGATCAATTAAAAATAGAAAGGAAAAACATTATGACACACGACCCTGTATGCGGAATGGAGGTGAAGACACCCTCGGAATATTATATTGATCTGGACGGTAAACGATATGAATTCTGTTCTGAAAACTGTCAGAATAAATTTGCCCTCGATCCGAACAGTTACATTGAAAAGATGAATAAAGTTGAGCCGTCATATAGAACAACTAGTGATGGAATAGAGAAACTTACTTTACCAATAAATGGTTTGCACTGCACTTCGTGTGTAAATACAATTGAAAAAGAAGTAAAGAAGTTGCCTGGTATTAGAGTAGCTCGTGTTAATTATGCAACAGAGATGGCACACGTTGAATATATGAACGGTGAGACAAATACTGAAGAGATAATCGGGGCAATTAAAAAAGCCGGCTATCAGACAGGACAATCAACTCTGAAAATAGGAATAAGAGGAATGTATTGCGGATCGTGTGTCTCAAAAATTGAAAAAGAGCTGAAACAGAAAAGCGGTGTTATTTCTGCAAGTGTTGATATAGCAACTGAATCTGCAATTATAAATTACATTCCCGGTCTGGTATGTATTAATGAAATAAAAAATGTAATAGAAAAACTTGGTTATAAAACTTTTGATACCGCAAGTGTTAAAATGGAAAAAGCAGAAGAAAAGGAAAAGACTACCGCCGAACCCGTTGATGAAAACCAGCTTGCACGTGAAAAAGAATATAAAACTTTGATGAGTAAATTTATTTTTGCTGCTATTCTTTCCTTACCTGCAATTCTTTTCAGCTATCCAGATTTATGGGGATTACCGGAACAATTTCAAAAAGGAACTGAGCTGCTTACTTACATTTGGATAGGGCTTGGCTTATTAAGCTTGCCGGTTATGTTTTGGTCGGGTTCGCAATTTTATACAGGGGCGTGGGCTGCTTTCAAAAACAGATCGGCAAATATGCACACATTAATTGCAACCGGAATTTCTGCCGCTTGGCTCTATTCTGCAGTCGCTGTTTTATTTCCCGGAATATTTCCTTCTGAAGAATTAGCCGATGTCTTTTTTGATGTTGTGTTTGTAGTTGTTGCTCTAGTTGTTCTTGGGATGGCATTGGAAATAAGAGCAAAAGGAAAAAGTTCAGAAGCTATTAAAAAGTTAATCGGGCTTCAGGCAAAAACTGCAAGAGTTCTGCGTGATGGAAAAGAACTAGATATTCCTATTGAAGAAGTTGTTCTTGATGATATAATAATTGTAAGACCTGGCGAAAAAATACCGGTTGACGGAGAGATTACAGCTGGTTCTTCAACAGTTGATGAGTCAATGATTACGGGAGAATCAATACCGGTTGAGAAACATATTGGCGATGAAGTAATTGGTGCATCTATAAACAAAACCGGTTCATTCAAATTTAAGGCAACAAAAGTTGGAAAGGATACTGCTCTTGCTCAGATTATTCAGATGGTTGAACAAGCCCAAAGTTCAAAGGCCCCAATCCAGAGAGTGGTGGATAATGTTTCCGGGTATTTTGTTCCAACAGTAATGATTCTTGCGATTCTTTCATTTGTTATCTGGTATGTATTTGGTCCTGTTCCGCAATTAATTTATGCTTTAATCGTTTTTGTTACAGTTCTTGTAATTGCCTGCCCGTGTGCACTTGGACTAGCAACACCAATTTCATTAATGGTTGGAGTTGGTAAAGGAGCAGAGAACGGAATTCTAATCAGAAGTGGTGAGGCATTAGAAACTGCACAAAAATTAGATTCAATAGTTTTAGATAAAACAGGAACTATAACAGAAGGAAAACCATCGCTTACTGATGTAATTACTTCTAATGGTTTTAAAGAAGATGAAGTGTTAGCACTTAGTGCAAGTGTTGAAAGATTTTCGGAACATCCTTTGGCAGAGGCAATTGTGAAAGGAGCGGATGATAAAAATCTAACGCTCAATGATCCGAAGGAATTTAATGCAGTTCCCGGCCACGGAGTTGAAGCAAATGTTAATGGAAGGAAAATATTTCTTGGCAACTTAAAGATGATGAAAAAATTTTCTGTAGATCTTGGTGAACTGGAAGAAAAAAGTATAAAACTTGCTGATGATGGTAAAACACCAATGTTTATTGCAATAGATGATAAAGCTGCTGGAATTATTGCTGTTGCAGATACCATTAAACCGGATTCAAAAGAAGCGATTGCATTACTTAAAAAAATGGGATTGGAAGTAGTAATGATAACCGGCGATAATACAAGGACTGCAAATGCAATCGGCAGGCAGGTTGGTATTGATAGAGTTCTCGCGGAAGTTTTGCCGGAAGATAAAGCGTTCAATGTTCAGAAACTGCAAAATGAAGGAAAGATAGTTGCTATGGTTGGTGACGGAATAAATGATGCACCAGCATTAGCTCAGGCAGATATTGGTTTGGCTATCGGAACCGGAACTGACGTTGCAATCGAAGCATCTGATATTACTTTAATTAAAGGAAGTCTTAAAGGTGTTGTGCTTGCAATTCAGCTTTCAAAAGCTACGATGAAAAATATAAAAGAAAATCTTTTCGGTGCATTCTTTTACAACGGACTGGGAATACCTATCGCAGCCGGGTTGCTTTATCCGTTTTTGGGATTGTTACTCTCACCACTTATTGCAGGTGCTGCTATGGCATTTAGTTCTGTAACTGTTGTAACAAATGCAAATCGTTTAAGAAGATTTAAACCAAAATTGAAGTAAGGAGAATAAAAATGGCGCTTGATCAAATATTAGTAATAATTGGTGGACTTGGATTATCAATCTGGGTTGCCTGGTATTTCTGGTTCTCAGAAAAGAAAGCTGTAAAAGTCCAATCTGTAGAAGGCGGAATTCAGGAAGCAGTGATAAAAGTGAAAGGTGGATACACACCTGATGTTCTAATTTTTGAAACAGGCAAACCAATTAAATTAAATTTCATAAGAGAAGAAACTGCTGCCTGCACAGAAGAAGTCGTTTTTTCGGATTTCAATAAAAGAGCAACACTTACACCATACAAAACTATTCCGGTTGAATTGAAAATTGATAAACCAGGTGAATATGGTTTTCAGTGTGGAATGGGGATGGTAAAGGGCAAATTGATTGTGCAATGAAATTCTTTTGCAGTCCTTCTCTATAAAAAGGAGATGATAAAATGAATCAAAAAAATTTTATACGTGATGTTGTTTGCGGGATGTACCTAATAACTACTGAAGGATGTAAGGTAAGTGAAGTAAATGGTGAGAAATACTATTTCTGTTGTGAGACTTGTAAAGAGGAGTTCGATAAAAATATGGATAAGTATATTGATAGCATTCCTGAAAACAAAAAGGGTGAGAAAAATCCTAATAAAGTTGATTGGGAAAGAGACCCTGTGTGTGGCGAAAGAATTAATATAGACGATGCAAAAGGTATGAGTATTTATAAAAACGAGAAATATTATTTCTGTTGTGTAACCTGCAAAAAAGTTTTTGATAATAATCCTGCTGCATATGCAGATAAAGAAGAAGGATACTTTGATCCGAATAATCCAAATGATTTTTTAGATGGAAGGTTCAGAATACTCTAAAAAGTGAGAAGTTAAAATGGATACTACCGGAATTAATAGCTTTGAAGATATTGTTAAACTTGTAAGAAGATCAAATTTTTTTTGTGAGAAGGATGCCATTACCCTAAAAAATACCTTATTGACAGAAATAAAAATAAATAGCATTGATTTGCCATTCAGATTAAAGTGTTTTGCTCATAAACAAGGTATTGTATCTTTGGAAAAATTATTAAATACTAAATTAAGTAAAATCATACGCTGCAGAAATATTGGAATAAGAACAATTGTAGAATCACGAAAAATAATTATAGATCATTTAGACAATATGAGAGACTTTTTTAGAAATTTAGAATTTGAAGGTAACATTGTGGTTACATATTTTCCCTTCATTAAGGGATTTTTTAGAACCACAAGATTAAACTTCAATTTTGTCTATAAAGATTTATCTTGTATCGAAATACCAAAGAAAATCAATGAGTACATCAATGAAAAGAAAAAACTCAAGATCATTTATGATCTATTAAACATTAATTATGACGAACTTAAGAAAGAAAAGAATATCGGTCACAAAACATTAGGAAAATTACAGAGTAATTTAGTTAGCTTATTAAGTTTAGAAAGGGTCATTTTCCTTGGTAAACCTAAAAAGTATGAATTAATTACAATCCCTAAAGTAAATTCACCGCTTCCCTTAAATTCTGTTTCAGCAAGTGTGATTAAATTTGTGTAGTAATCAAATTTTCATGCCCTAACAATTCTTTGACCACATATAAGGAAACTCCTCTTTGAACCAACAACGAAGCAAAAGAATGACGCAAAGAAAATGAATTTTATCATTCAATCCAATTGCACGAATAACTTTCTGAAATTTTTGAGCTATAAGGAGGCTTACCCTCCTTATTCCAGATCAAGATTGGTGTACAGCTTGATATCATTAAAATTTCCAAAGTTATTTTTTATTCTGAACTTTCTAACTTCATCTGGCAGTCCAAGTTCAATAGCTATTCTTCTACCTGATTCAAGAGTTATCTCTGCATAATAGGTTTCAACTTGCAGGTTAATTTCATTCAGCAGAATGATAACATATTCATTATCTTCAGTCCAGCTTATTTCATTTGATGAACTGCAGCTGATGAAGAGTAAAAACACTAATGCAAATAAATATTTCATTGCAACTCCTTTGTAAATAAATAAAAATGCCAGACAAGTTGCCTGGCATTAAAGTTTGAACAGTCTGAACAAGTCCTTCAGTTTAGTGAGAACTCTCTTTTTTTTAGCTCTGTTTCATAGAACTCGATTATTGGTTCTTCACCTTTCTTTCGTATATCTAGATTGATGATTATTATTTTGATATTCTTTGTTTCAGTTTTAATCTCTGTAATTCTGCCGTTTTCAATGAACACATAGATTTCTTCTGGCATATTTTACTCCCTAATTGTATCCGTTGGGAGTGATTTTACTTCTTGCAATAAACAGAGTTATTGCTATCCTGTTCACATCAACCATACCATTAAGCTGCTCTTGAATCTTCAGTGCATCCTGATAGGACGACAACATCGCATCGAAGTAATTGTCTTTCTGTACCTGATGGTTGTTATTGGTTGGTATCTGCTGTTTAATCTTAACGTCATACTTCGTTACGATCTTTGTTCCTTTCTGCTCGGCAAGTTTGGTTATCTCAAATCTGTCACCCTTCTTCAAGGTCTTGATCTGTTCGTTTACTTCTTCAGGTGCAAAGAACAGGACTTCCTCACCGCTCTGTTCTTTCAGTGTGTACATCCAGTAAGGACCATATCTGCTTTGTCCTGAAATCGGTTCATCAAACAACAGCTCTAAGGTCTGGCTCTTGTTCAGTTCGAGCTCCAGTTTCTTTCTTTCTGCCATTACTTTCTTCTCCGTTTAGTTTATAGCTAAATTCTTCTTTGCCTTCGATCAGTTTTATTCCAGCAGGAACAGGTTTTGTTTTAATGTAAGCTTTGATCTTATTCAGATCAGGCTTAACCTGCTCAGGAACAACTGTTAACATCTCGGGTTTTGCTTTCTTTAGGAACAGCTCAAGATCCTCGATCTCAACTTTATCAGGTTTCTTATGCATCTTAAGTGTTCCGTTCGGAAGAGCGATTGTCTTTTCTCCTCTTTCCCTGATAAATGCCTCAAGCTTAAGCTCAAGCCATTTAATGCGTTCCTGAAGCTGTGTGTTCTTATGAAGAACGAAGTTGTTGATCATAGAACATTCCTTCTCAGCTTCGTGGAAGTTGTACTCAATCTGTGAACTGAGCTTCTTTACAGCAAGAAGCAGCAGATCAAAGTATGCCTCTGTCTGCTGTTCTTCTTTCTGTTCTGCCTGCTGAATAAGTTCATCGAGAAAATTTATTTCCAAAGCCATTTTCCTTTCCATCGTTTAAGAATTACAACCGTCACCAGTTCAAAAACTATTCTACCTGCCAGCTTTGCGTATCCTATTACTTTTTTTCTATCCACTCGCATTTTATTTGCTACCTTTCTCATCGTTTCTTTCTAAAAAATTTTTAACTTAAAAATCCTCAACCGCAAAAAGCGATTAAGGATAAGCGAATTCTTCCAGACGAAAATATTCCAGGAACATTTGTTTTAATTTGCTGATGATGGTTCTTACGGCTTGATATGTGGTGTGAAGGATTTCAGCAATGTCTTTTGCTTTGTATCCTTGAATCAGGTGGGTTAGTATGGTATGCTCCCGTGTGGTTAATGTTGCTTGCCAGTTCTTAAAGTCCACGTTGAATGACATCTGTTCTTCAACTGCTTCTTTTCTCCAAGGCTTATTTGTCATCCATTCATCAAACTCAACAATTTCAGTTTCAACATCAGGTCTTCTTCTATAGAAAGAAAGTGGATCAATAGTAGATGTACCTCCGTAACCTTTTTTGCAGAAGCTTCTCTGGTCAACTTCCTTTGCTCTCTGAGTAATAAAGCACTTGTAATCCTGTTTCTTAATTTCCTTCTCGGATGCTTTATCACGGATGAACTTTTCATAGCTCTGGCAAACTAGTTCTTGAATTTTATCTTTTCGTCTTGGATCATATCGCATCACCGCCCAATATGCTTGATCAGCTACTATCGGGTATAGCTCTTCCCAGGACAATAAGAACTCCTACTGTAATTATTTGGTAAGTCATTACAGGATTCTTATACCGAAAATTTATTGAAATTTTTTAATTTGATTTAAGAAATTCCGGCCTTCAGGTTTTTAGGCCTGCTTTGAAAATTCTCAAATAAAATACTTCACTTAGATTAGACTAATTGTTATTTTAAACAGTAATGATTGGAAAGTTGCTGACACTATGAGCAAGTCCTGCAAAGAATCCTTCCTAAGCGCCGAGTTGGTGGGTAAGGCAAATAATTTTAACAAACTTATTTTTATCTGGAAAGGTTCATATGCTTTTCGATAATCTTACCGAAATAAAATCAGCTGGTTTCTTTGGCTTCGAAGAAATCCAATCCCTTATGAATAATAACTGTACAAATGTCCCAGAGAGAAAAGGAATTTATTTCGTATTAACAGATGAGCTAAACCCTGAATTTCTTTCGCAGAGCGTTGGCGGACATTTCAAAGGTAAAAATCCTACTGTATCAGTCCCAGATCTCCAAAGTAAGTGGGTAGAAAAAACTTTGGTGGTCTACATTGGACAAGCTGGTGGAGGCGCTTCTGACGCAACTCTCAAAAAACGATTGAGACAATTTATGAAATTTGGACAAGGACAGCCGGTAGGCCATTGGGGAGGGCGTTTAATCTGGCAACTAAAGAACAATCGAAAATTAAAAATCTGTTGGAAGACATTGATCACCGAGGATCCAAGAGAAGTAGAGAAAAATCTAATTCAACAATTTGAAAATCATTATTACAAAAAACCATTTGCAAATATTGCTGGTTAAAGATCTACTGCCGAAGTAAGGATTAAAATGAACGTTTTCAAAATTCACTCAGATATAATCAACGAATACTCAGAATACATTTCTAGTTTCATCGATATTGCTGATGAGAGAATTAAGGGTGAGGTGGAACAGTATTTTAATTCCCATAAATTATGGCCGCAACCCCTTATTCATTTTAACCCATCATATGCATTGGGTGATTCTGTTAGCGAGCTTTGTAATAAAAAAATAATAAATCAGCAGCTTGAAAATATTTTTAGTGGTTATAGTTTATACAGACATCAGGCAGATGCAATAAAATTAGGAGTTCGGGACAAATCCTTCATAGTTACTTCAGGTACAGGCTCGGGTAAATCGCTCACTTACATAGCCACAATTTTTAATTATTTATTTAACGACCCTTCACAGGATGGTATCAAAGCATTGATAGTTTATCCTATGAATGCACTGATTAATTCTCAGACTGAAGAGTTTAATAAGTATAAAGAGATTTACGAGGCAAAAACCAAACAACAATTTCCAATAACTTATAAACAATACACCGGCCAGGAAAGTAAAGACGAAAAAGAAAAAATTGTTAAAGATCCTCCAGATATAATTCTGACCAATTATATGATGTTGGAATTAATAATGACCAGATTTGGCGAGAGACAATTAAGGGAATCCCTGATTGATAAAGTGAAATTTGTGGTGTTTGATGAATTGCACACTTACAGAGGTCGGCAGGGAGCTGATGTTTCTTTGTTGATTAGAAGAATTAAATCATTGACAAGAAATAATCTTGTTTTTATGGGTACTTCTGCAACTATGGTTTCAGGGGAATCGTATGATGAACAAAAATCAAAGGTTGCTGAAGTAGCAAGTAAGATATTTGGTGAACCATTTACGACCGAACAAATCATTAATGAAACTTTAATATCCGGATTCCCGCAAAAGAATTTACCTACGAAAACGGAACTGGCTGAAGTTGTTTCAGGTAAAGATGAATTCAAGCCGATCAGTGAGGATTTATTTAATAATCCACTTACTTTATGGATTGAGAAAAATTGTGCAATAGACGACACCAAAGAGGAAGTTCTTAGAAGAAAACCACTTACTCAGCAGGATATTGCATCCAAATTGTCAGAGTTTACTAATGTTGAAGTTAATCTTTGTGAGAAAAGGATTGTCGAGCTTTTAAAAGCGGTTAATGTATATAATTCAAATAAATCTAAAGATGATCCTGCAATACTTCCATTTAAGATTCATCAGTTCATTTCGCAGACTGGAAGTGTGTATGTTACTTTAGATAATCCGGATGAGCGTGATATATCACTTGATTATACTCCCTATAAACTGGATGATCAAAGAAAACAAAAACCATTTTTCAATCTTGTTTTTAGCAGAATTTCCGGCTATGAATTTGTTTGTGCCAGGAAGGATTATTCATCAAGTAAGTTAATACCAAGAGAATTCACAGATCGGGATATCGATGATCTTGATGACGATCTAGATATTGGATATTTGATATTTGATGAATCCAATGAACTCTGGCAGCCGGAAGATATTGCAAAGCTCCCGGATACCTGGTTAAATATAAGACGCAATGGTGATATTTCTATTAAGAAGAATTACAAAAACAGCATCCCTCAGAAAATATATTTCGATGAATATGGTAGTTTTTCAGAAACCGATTCATCACTACCTCTGTCCGGTTGGTATATTTCATTTCCATTATTATTTGATCCTACCTGTGGTGTTTTCTATGATAAGAAAACTAATGAATCTACTAAGCTTTCAAAATTAGGTGTTGAAGGTCGAAGTACTTCAACCTCGGTACTCTCAATATCTATGATTAAAGCTTTGCATAATGATGGAGTTGGTTATACAGAACAAAAACTTTTAAGTTTTACTGATAACAGGCAGGATGCAGCACTCCAGGCTGGGCATTTTAACGATTATTATAAAATAGGAAGAATCAGATCGGCCATTTATCAAGCACTTGTAAACGAACCCGAAAATAAGCTTGACTATTCTAATATCGCTAGAAAAGTTTTTGCTGAATTAAACTTACCCCAATCAGAATTTGCAACACAACCTTCATCAGGTGATTATCCGGCTCAAACCAGGGAGAATGAAGAAGCATTCATAAATATGCTTACCTATCGGATACTTTATGATCTTAAAAGAGGTTGGCGAGTCACACTTCCTAATCTTGAGCAATGTGGATTATTAACTATTGATTATAAATACCTTGATGAAACAATTGAAAGAGGGAGGTTCAAAGACGAAATTAGATTAACACAGAATCTGAGTTTTGATGATAGACTGGAATTTATAATACAGGTTTTAGATTACTTCAGGAAGAATTATGTTTTGAAACATAACATACTTGAAAAAAATGAGATCAGCAGATTAAAAAATGTCATAAGAGAAAAAGTAAAATCCTCCTGGGGATTGAATAAAAGAGAAGATATTCCTTTACCAGCATATGCCAGATTAGAAGCAATAAATTCTTATGCTGATATTTTTACTATTAGTCTTGGATTGCAGAGTTATTTTGGTAAGTATATCAGACTCACTGCCAAGCAGAATAATTTGTTGGTAGATTCAAAAAACTATGCTGATTTAGTTTATGAGTTATTGGATGAACTAGCGAAAGCAGGATATCTATCAAAAGTTGAGATCAACTCAGCAGGTAAGAAGATCCCACTGTATCAGTTAAATGTAAGTCAAATTCTTTGGAGTAAAGGTGATGGCGAAAATGTAAGGGCTGATAAAGTAAGACTGTTCTCTTATAAACAATACAGACCAAACGTTAATCAGTTTTTTAAGAAATTTTATGAGATGCCATTTAATGAATTTAAGAATATGGTATCCTATGAACATACTGCTCAGATAAAAAATGAGGACAGGATTGTTAGAGAAAACGGTTTCAGAAAAGGCGATATAAGCTTACTATGCTGTTCGCCAACGATGGAGTTGGGTATCGATATAGCAACCCTGAATATAGTTCATATGAGAAACGTTCCTCCAAATCCCGCAAACTACGCGCAAAGAGGAGGTAGAGCAGGCAGAAGCGGGCAAGCTGCATTGATATTCACGTTTTGTTCTAATTTCTCGCCGCACGATCAACATTATTTTGCCAATCCAACAGATATGGTATCCGGAGTTGTACAAGCACCGAGACTTGATTTGCTGAATGAAGAACTTCTTAAAACACATCTTCATAGTTTATATATGGCAGAGGTAGGATTAGATGCAATTGATAAATCAATGGAACTGATAGTTGATATAGATGATCTGGCTAAATTACCTGTAAGGAACTCAATCAGGGATCACATTACTATTAATGAAGAAAGAAGAGAAATAGTATTTAATAATTTCAAAAATGCTATAAAAGATTTTGAACCAGTTCTACTTGCTCAACATACCTGGTATAATGATGACTGGATTAGAAGAGAAGTCAGAAACACACCTGAGAAATTTGATCGTGCATTGGATAGATGGCGTGAATTATATAAATCAGCAAGCAGACAGATAATTAAAGCTCAGGAAATTATTACGAATCCAAACTTCACGAATGATTCTAAAGAAAAAAGAGCTGCTTATGCTGAGCAGAAACAAGCCAACAAGCAAATAGATCTCCTATTAAATAGAAAAGCTGATGGTGGGAAGAGTTTCTCAGAGTTCTATCCCTACAGATATCTTGCATCAGAAGGATTCTTCCCGGGTTATAACTTTACACGGTTACCAGTCAGAGCTTATGTTGCGGAAAGTGATGAAGATGGTGAGTATATCTCAAGATCAAGATTTTTAGCTCTGAGAGAGTTTGGACCAACAAACATAATTTATCATAACAGTTCAAAGTATAGAATTAACCAATTGATATTGAATGAAGCAGAATCTAAAATTCAAAAAATCAAGGTAAGCAAAGGATCTGGCTATGCTTTAACCGGTGAGGACTACTCACGTGAGAGTTGCCCGTTTACTGATAAACCACTTAAAACATCTGACGATGTAACGATATACACTGATCTGCTACCAATGAGTGATATGAGAACCTATGAAATTGATAGAATCTCCTGCGAAGAAGAGGAAAGATTATCAATGGGTTTTGATATATCTACTTACTTCACGGTTAAAGGTGGATTGCAAAGAGTAAAAACTGCAATCATAAAGGATGGAGACGATTCATTACTTAAACTTAGATTTGTTCCTGCTGCAACTTTAATCAAGCTGAATGAAAAATGGAAAACCCGAACTGATCCGGGATTTCTGATAAATCTTAAAACCGGATTCTGGAAGAAAGAAAAAGATCTAACTGAGAATCAAACCGAAATCAAAAGAGTTCGATTATTTACAGAGGATACAGCGGATGCATTATACATCCATCCACTAAAAGCTTTAGCATTTGATGATACCAGAACAGATGATGGAATAATTACTTTGATGTATGCCATTAAAAGAGGAATTGAAATTGTATTCCAGGTTGAATCAAGTGAAATCGGCGTTGAAGTTATGGGAGATCCTGCCTGGCCCAATATTCTAATTTATGAAGCTTCGGAAGGCAGCCTGGGAATATTATCTCAGCTTACTGAAGATATTCAAAAATTTAAAGATGTAATAAAAGAAGCTTATAATATTTGTCATTTCAAAGACGGTGAAGATGACGATCCGGAACACAAGCCTGCCACATATAATGATCTACTAAGCTACTACAATCAAAGATATCATCAGGACATTGATAGATTCTTAATAAAAGATCAGCTTGAGAAATTAATGAACTGTTCTCTTGAGATTTTGGGAAGATCAACTTTTGGTTCTTATGATGAGCATTACAATTATCTCGTTAAAAGTATTGACCCAAATTCTTCAACTGAATTAAAATTCATTAAATATCTTTATGATAATGGTTACAGGTTACCTGATGAAGCACAGTACACAGTTTCTGAACTTTATGTTCTCCCTGATTTTTATTACAGGGAAACAAACACCTGTGTATTTTGTGACGGTACACCTCACGATGATCACGTAGTGAAAGAACAGGACAGACAAAAAAGAGAAGCATTGACCAATAAAGGTTATGATGTGTTTGTATATTATTATAAAGATAGATTAGATGAAATTATTAGTAAACGACCTGATATATTCAAAAAAGTAAGGTAGTATGAAATATCAACCCGGGACATTAGTTAAGCTACGAAACAGAGATTGGGTAGTAATGCCTTCGGGCGATGAAAATGTTCTCCTAATCAAACCATTAGGAGGCACTGAAGACGAAGCAACAGGAATCTATTTACCTTTTGGATTTACAGAAGAAAAACCGGAAGTATCTAACTTTCCAGAGCCCACGACACAGGATCTGGGAAGTTTTTCTATTTCATCTTTACTTTATAATGCTGCACGACTGTCTTTCAGAAATGTTTCCGGTCCTTTCAGATCTTTTGGGAGGCTTTCATTCAGGTTAAGAGCCTACCAGATAGTCCCTCTAGTAATGGCACTCAGACAGAATGTTATCAGGCTATTGATTGCTGATGATGTGGGTGTTGGTAAAACAATTGAAGCACTCACTATTGTTAGAGAACTGATAGACAGAGGAGAGTTAAAAAGGTTTGCCGTTGTTTGCTTGCCACACCTATGCGATCAATGGCAGCAGGAATTAAAAGATAAATTTTCCATTGACGCGGTAATCGTCAGATCAAGCACTGCAGCACAGCTTGATAGAAAGCTTAAAGATGAAAGTATCTTTAAAGCTTATCCTTACCAGGTGATTTCAATTGATTTTATAAAATCTGAAAGAAAGAAACCTGTATTTTTATCTGATTGCCCTGAACTTGTAATAGTTGATGAAGTTCACTCTTGTGCTAAACCGGAAGGTGCAACTATTAAACAACAGCAACGTTATCATCTTATTCATAGTCTTGCACAAAATCCAGAACAGAATCTGATAATGTTAACAGCTACTCCGCACAGTGGTAAATCATCAGAATTCCAATCACTTCTTGGTTTGTTAAAACCAGAATTTGAGTTTTATGATATAACCGGAAAAGACAAAGATAAAAGAAGCGAGGTGTCTAAGCACTTGGTTATAAGACGAAGAGCTGATGTTGAGCAATGGCACGAGACAACAATATTTCCGCAAAGAGATCCAAAAGAAATTTCATACGAATTATCCCCTGATTACAAAAACATTTTCTCTGAATTACTCAGATTTGTAAGAAACATTGACACAAAAAATGCTTCTTCGAATGCTAAGAAAAAATTCAGATACTTTGCTATTCTTGCTTTGCTTCGCGGGGTTATGTCTAGTCCGCAAGCTGGAATTGAAATGTTATCGAAAAAAGCTAAACAACTGAATGAAGAAGAAATTCAGACAGAGGAAGTAATTGAAAACCCGGTTGCTGATTCTGATGAAAGCGATTCTGATTCAACTCCAACAAACATTCTTGATAAAGCGGATTTAACAACTTCAGAATATAAAACACTTACCGACATAGCTGTCAAACTTGAGAATGTAAAAGATAACAAAGCAGAAGTGGCACTTACACAGGTAAGCAAATGGATTAAAGAAGGATTTAATCCGATAGTGTTTTGTCGTTTCATTTCCACGGCAAAATATTTAGGCGATTACTTTAAGGAGAAACTACCAAAGAATACTGATATGCTTGTCATAACCGGTGAGATGGTAGATGAATTAAGAAAAGAAAAAATCCAGGAGATAGGTAAATCAAAAAATAAAAGAGTGCTTATAACAACTGACTGCTTAAGCGAAGGAATAAATCTCCAGGAATTTTTTACTGCAGTTCTTCATTATGACTTGCCCTGGAATCCAAATCGTTTAGAGCAGCGGGAAGGAAGAGTTGACAGGTTTGGTCAATCAGCAGAAGTAGTAAAAGCATATATGCTTTATGGAAAAGACAATCCGATAGATTCTGTTGTGTTGAAAGTTCTTTTGAGAAAAGCCAGGGAGATAAGAAAACAAACCGGGATCTCCGTCCCATTTCCTGAAGACAGCCAGGGAATCCTTGATGCTTTAATTAATGCAGTTATACTGAATCCAAATGCGGTATTTGATGAGTATCAGCTTAAGCTTGATTTAGATGCACCTGATATTGAAGATAAATCTTTGCAGGTTACAAATGCTTATGAAAAAGCAGCGGAAAGAGATAAGCTCACTCACAGTATTTTTGCTCAGCACTCAATTAAAGTAAACGAAATTGAAGAAGACTTAAAACAATCGGATGAAGCAATAGGTGATACAAATACAGTAAGGGAATTTTTCATCCGTTCATTAAATGAACTTGGTGCACAAATCCAGACCGTTAAAAAAGGATATCTGCTATATACTACAAACTTATCCCCCTTATTCAGATCATTCTTTGATTACCAGGATGAAGTTAAAATATCTTTTGAATCACCAACACCTGAAGGATTTATTTACATAGGTAGAAATCATCCCTTCGTTGAATACTTATGCCAGTATCTTCTTAACGATGCACTTTCTGTTGAAAAAGAAAAAATTATTTCCAGAGCTTCGGTGATCAGTACAAATAAAGTAAAAACTAAAACTACAATCTTACAATTACGAGTAAGAATGCTGATCTCAGATAAAGTAAGAAAGAATGACCTAATTGCTGAAGAAATGATGCTTTGGGGTTATAGGAATAGTCCTTCTGAAAATGATTTCTTAAATCACGATGAAGCAAAAGAGTTATTAATCAATTCCACTGCTGATGTTGAATTACCAAAACCACGACAGGAATCACAACTCGACAGTGAAATGGAAATTGTTAAAAGATTGAATACCAATTTTAATCAGATTGTTCGTGAGCGTTCCCAAAAACTTATTGAAGCACACGAACGATTCAGAAAATTAGTTACAGGCAGAAAGTATGATGTGGTTGAACCTGTTCTACCGCCTGATATTCTTGGAGTTTATATTTTATTACCGGTAGTAAAGAATTAACGCTCAATGAAAACAACCGCAATAAAAGTTGAAGGACAAATAATTTCACCGGAGATTTTTGATAATCTCGATTCGGGAGAAATTAAAGGTCAATCACCTAAAGATTACGGATTTGATGCTAAGGTAAAAGTTAAAGAAGAAATTCAAAGAGCCTGGGCAAATGCAAAAGATCAGTGGAAAATTTTTAAGCGTTACATTGAACCGTTAACTGAAGAAGAATCCGGAACTTCCGAAACAAGAAGATACTGGATAATTCCACTGCTTAGTTTTCTTGGTTATAATGTTACTGTTTCAAGAGCAGAAATTGTTAACGAAAACTCCTACGCAATAAGCCATCGTGATATGAATATTGATGGCTTCCCGATCCACATAGTAAGTTTCAATGATAGTCTTGATAGAAAAAGAGAATCTTCCGGTCCACGTTTATCTCCTCACGCACTGGTGCAGGAATATCTGAATCTCACAGAACATATTTATGGATTTGTAACAAATGGTTATAAACTCCGACTGCTGCGCGACTCAGGTAAATTAGTCCGGCTTACTTTTGTTGAGTTTGATCTTCAGAAGATGATGGAAGAAGATCTTTATGCTGAGTTTTCAATTCTCTACAGACTTCTTCATATTACCCGAATGCCCCAGAAGATGAGTGAAGGTGATATATCTTTAATAGAGCAGTATCACCAGGATTCACTTGAAGCCGGCGCACGAATAAGGGAAAAACTCAGCGGTGCAGTTGAAGAATCAATTAAAGTTCTGGGCAATGGTTTTCTCAGCAATCCAAAGAATCAGGAACTGATTGACTTGATAAAATCCGGACAACTGTCCGCAAATGGTTTTTATCAGCATCTGCTAAGACTTGTTTACCGCATACTCTTCCTTATGGTGCTTGAAGAGAGAGATATCGTTTATCCGAACGATGACGGCAATGGCAACACGAAATATTTCAAAGATCTTTACTACGAATTTTACAGTCTGCAAAGGTTAAGAAGACTTTCCGAAAAGATTTTCTTCTTTGATGAAAAACTTTTTGATCTGTGGATATCACTAAGGAATACATTCAAAATATTCGGAAGTGAAAATCTTGCTGCAAAGATTAAACTTTATCCGCTGGATGGAGATTTATTTGATTATGGTTCTTTGGGAGTATTGAGTGATTCCGATATTGATAACCGGACTTTATTACAATGCATTAAAAACTTAAGCCAGTTTGATGATAAAGATACCAAAAGCATAATAAGAGTTAATTACTCGGCGCTTAATGTTGAAGAATTTGGCTCTGTGTATGAAGGACTTTTAGAAAAAGCTCCTTCAATAAATTTTGATGGACAGCATTATTCATTTTCATTTATTGAAGGAACAGAACGCTCATCTTCCGGTTCTCACTACACACCTGAAGAATTAGTCCAGCCATTAATTAAACACTCCCTTGATTATGTCATCGAAGATAAAATAAAAGCTGTCATTGCGAGCGGAGCGAAGCAATCTCCTGATCAACTGAAACAGCAAAAAGAACAAGCACTCCTCTCCATCAAAGTCTGCGATGTTGCCTGCGGAAGTGGGCACATACTTTTATCTGCAGCAAGAAGAATTGCACAGGAATTAACAAAGGTAAGAACGGGTGAAGACCAGCCCTCTCCCGAACCATACAGACAGGCGATACGCGATGTTATTAACCATTGTATTTATGGAGTTGATAAAAATCCTCTTGCTGTTGAACTATGTAAAGTTGCTTTATGGCTTGAAGCTCACAATCCCGGAATGCCGCTTAACTTTTTAGACCATAAAATTAAATGCGGTGATTCTATTGTCGGACTTGCACGTATTGAAGAGCTGCAGAACGGAATTGCCACCGAAGCATTTAAAACTCTGCCCGGTGATAATAAGGATATTGCCGCATCTTTCAGAAAGCAGAACAAAACAGAAAGAGATAACAGGGCACAGTTAAAGCTTACCGATACTGAAGAAATTATTAACAACCTTAATATGATCTCTGTAAAGTTTAAGAATTTTAATTTACTCCCCGATACAACCGTTGATGAAGTTAAAAAGAAACAGCAGGAATACAACCTGCTTAAAGGAAGTGACTGGATGAAGTTAAAAGAGCTTGCAGATATACAGGCTGCACAGTTCTTTATTGAAAAGACAATTGCTAACAAAGAGTTTTTAGCCACTGATGCAGAATACTTTCGAATTTTTGCTGGTCAAAAGAAAGAAGTAAACACACGCAAAGTCTCACACGCAATGGCTGTCGCTGCTGAGAAAAGAATCTTCCATTGGTTTTTAGAATTCCCGGAGGTGATGCAGGAAGGTGGATTTGATTGTATCCTTGGAAATCCACCGTATCTAGCAGGCAGAAATATAAGTAAGAATTTTGGATCAGATTATTTTAATTTTCTTTGTGATTATTATGAACCTGCTGGTAAGCAATCCGACTTAATAATTTATTTTTTAAAGAGAGATTCATTAATTGTTGATAAAAAAAGTTTCATTTCATTAATCTCCACAGATTCTATTGCACAAGGTGATTCGAGAGAATTAGGAATAAAACCCTTATTAGATTCTGATTTCAAGATTAATTATGCAAAAACATCAATTAAATGGCCAGGGAAAGCTGCTGTTAAAGTTAGTTTGGTGACATTTAATAAAACGAATGCCAAACTGAAAGTAATATTAAATGAGAAGCCAGTTGAGTTCATAGATTCTTTTTTAGAGGATAATGTTGAAGTTGGTTTACCATTTGAGTTATTTCAAAATTCAAATAAGTGTTTTAAAGGAGTTGTGCTGATGGGAATGGGATTTGTTATTGATGAAACATTAAGATCGAAGTTAGAAGCTGAAGATATAATCTATAATGAAATAATTTTTGATTTTCTGAATGGTGAAGACCTTAATGAAAGCTTTTCTCAGATTCCATCAAGAATTGTGATCAATTTATCTGAATACTCACTGGAAGAAGCAGAGACTAAATTTCCTTTAGCATTACGAATTATAGAAGAAAGAGTACAAGAATATAGAAAAACGATCTCAACAGATAAACGAACTACTGAAAAATGGTGGCAGTTTTCCAGACCCAGACCTGAATTGAATTTAGCTAAGAGAAGTAAACAAATCGTATTCACTCGTTCAATGACTAGTAAATATAACTCGATTTGTTTTAAGTCACCTGAAATCGTTTTTGATCAAGCCCTTGTTGTTTTTACTGAAGATTCATTTTCATTTTACACCAATGTGCAAAATACTTTTCACGACGAATGGGTCAATAAATACTCATCTGAACTTGGACAAACAGGACGATATAATATTAATAGAGGATTCGAGACTTTTCCTTTCCCCCAAAACCTCACAAAAGAAACCGAAGCAGAGCTTGAAAAAATAGGAGAAGAATACCACGAGTTCCGCCGCCAGCTAATGCTGGATATGCAGCTTGGGTTAACAAAAACATACAATCTGTTTCACAACCTGGAGTGCAGCTCGGACGACACAGCAAAAGCAAAAGTAATAAGGGAGTTCAAGCAAGCCAACTTGCAAATATCAATAGAAGAAGCAATACAAAGAATAGAAAAACTAAGAGCACTCCACAAAGAAATGGATGAGGCTGTCATAAAAGCCTATGGCTGGACAGACATAGACCTTGCCCATGCTTTCTACGAAGTAGATTACTTACCAGAGAACGATAGAGTGCGTTACACCATTTCCCCAGAAGCTCGTAAAGAAATACTTAAAAGATTATTAGAACTCAACCACAAAATCCACGAAGAAGAAGTTGCAAAAGGGTTGTGGGATAAGAAAACCTCAAAGAAAAAAACAAAAACCACAGAAGTCAGAGAACAACAAGAAAAATATGGGCAGGGAGGGTTGTTTGGAGAGTGATAATGAAAACCGATAAAAAATTGCAAGAACTTCTTAACAAGTATAACGATAAGGGTGAGGAAATTCGTGAATATATACTTGCAAAAGATCAAAAACGTTTCAGTAGAAAAAAAATAGTCGCAGATCTTGGTGAGTATTATTTCTATTTAAACTGCAAATCTATTTTTAGAGGACTTGAACAGGAAGAGAAAGCTACTGCTGATTTTGATTTTAAAGCTAAAATAAATCCCAAAATCTCATATCAGAATTTTCCTAATAAAAATATAATTCGAATAGAAGTAAAAACTAGGCACGCACAGGTAAATGATCCATATCTGCTTGGGGTGAAGAAAAATAAATTTGACTTACTTGTTTTTGTTCACCTAAACGAAGATTATAGTTGTAGATATATTGGAATAATGAAAAAAGACAAAATGATTGTAAAAGGAAACCAGAACAGACTAGTATTTAATAAATCAGTACCAATAGTTTGGGAAACAGCTCCATTTCAAAAAATTCCTGGAAAATAGAATAAAAATATTATATGGGTAAAATTCTTCTAAATACATATAGACCATTAATCTTTACTAAATTCGGTTCACAGGCCAGTATAAAATTCAACATTCCTCCTTATGTTGACGGTTCTTGTCGAAGAGAGCCTGATTTTGAATCAGAATTTCCATCTATCACGGCATTATGCAGAGGTCGTGCTTGTGCTCCACGATTATTTGAAGGTGATCGTATAATTTATCTAACTGTAAAAAGTGATTATGATAATATAGGGGAAGCACATTATAGGCTTACGGCAATATTAAAAATTCATAAAAGATTTGAAAATCATCAAGATGCTGCAAATTGGTATATTAAAAACAAAATTCTAATTCCAAGCAATTGTTTAATTGATGGGAATCCGCCTTTGTCGATAGAAAAGACAGCAGGGTTGAAATCAACTCAAATGAAAAGGATAATGAATCACGATGAATCAACTAGAAATAAACAATTATCTAAAATGTTAAAAGAATGGGATGCTGAATATTGGGACAAAACAAAAAGGTATCCAGTTTTTATTACCTGTAAAAAGATTTTTATTGAATTAAATAACCCACCAATTCTTTTGACCAAGGATCTAACAAAAATATTTAAGAAGGTTCCTGTAACGCGCACACCTCCAGAAATAACGAAGAACGATTACAAAAAAATTCTTACACTTATTAAAAAATACAAGAATAGATAATTATGTATATATCATTGAATGAAATTAAAACCTTGACACTTGATACAGTAAAAAGACTTGTTGATAGTAAAATTCCAGAAGGAAAATTAATTGATTACAAAGAGAGTCTATCTGTTTTTACTAGTGATGAGAAAAAGGAATTTTTAGCTGACGTCTCTTCCTTTGCTAATGCAGAAGGAGGAAATCTTATTTATGGGGTAAAAGAAGTAGACGGAATTCCTACAGATATTTGTGGTTTTAAAGTTGATAGCATCGATGCTGAAATATTGAAATTAGAAAACTTAATTAGAGATTGCACAGATCCAAGAGTGCAGGGTACATTAATAAATTATATTACTCTGGACAATGGTCAATTTGTTCTTGTTATTTATATCCCTAAAAGTTTTAATCCACCACACGTAGTTAAAATTGGAAACCACTGGAAATTCTATTCCAGGAATTCTAAAGGTAAGTATCAACTTGATGTTTCAGAACTCAAATCGATTATCTCCCTATCTTCCAACGTACAAGAAAGAATTAGAGATTTTCGACTAGAAAGAATCAGTCGAATCAAAAATAGGGATCTGCAAATTCCAATTTCTGATGAACCAAAATTCATTTATCACATTGTCCCATTAGTTTCATCTACATCAAATACTGTTGTTGATTTAGCAAAATTTGAACGGGCTAATTTCAAATATGAGTTGTTTTATAATTTGCCCAAAATTTACAACTATGAAGGTATATTAATCCATAATCATCAAGAAGGATATAATGCTGATCTTTATGTCCAAATATTTAGAAGCGGTGCGATTGAAGTTTATGCATCTTATTTACATAATCGTGATAAACAACTTGTCCCTCGGAATAGTTTTGAAAAGGAATTAATTGAACAAATCCCAAACTACATATCTGTAATTAAATATTTTGAATTAACTATGCCATTAGTAATCTTTTTAACAGTCTTAGATATTAAGGGTTACAAAATAGGATTGTATGAATATGAAAATATGCGTGAGATGTATAATCGTCCCTTTACGCTAAATGATTTATTATTACCTGAAGTATATATCGACGATGCTGCTCTTACTAATTTACCATTAGCATTAAAACCACTTTTCGACCCAATTTGGAATGCAGCTGGTCATCCGCAATCACCAAACTTTAATACAAGCGGGGAATGGACGGTGAAGGGATAAAATGAAAATTATTATAATTGATTTTACTTCGAACTCTAAAAAGACACTAAATGGTGTAATGGAGAAAATGAACGATGCTCAATCAGAATTTAAGTTTGAGTATCAAAAAGGTCGTAGTGAAGATAGACAGAATCTTAAAGAGTTAATGGAATGGAATCAAGGTTTCAAATTATTAAAGCAATACAAATCAGATTTAGATAATGATAATGCAATAGGAATATTTAATCTACCATTAGAAAACAATTGGTTCAGTGCTACTAACCATGAAAAAAAATCCAGTTTGATTACCACTTATGATTGGGAAATTATATCACACCTTAACTTAGAGTCCTTTCTTGTTACAGAGATTACCGAGAACCTATTAGAGCAAATGGTTTTTCACAAAGATTACAGGTTTGCCCACGATCCCCCTATTGGTTGTATCCACGATATGTGTAGTTGGAAGACGGACATAAATCTAAAGATATTAACTGCATACATTTGCCCTCGATGTGTTGAAATGTTAAAAAGCCATATAAGTGGCGAAAAATTAGATGCAACCTTCAAGTTACTCGAGTTAGCAAGAAATTATGCTTTTAATAAAATATCAGTTGCCGATGAACTCAACGAACAGGAGATAATCTTTCCTGTTTCTATTTACATTAGAAAATTAAAGCACGAACCCGATATAAGAGAAAAATTTAGCTTGCTGCTAGACCTTTTTGATGTTTCTGTAAGAGTATCAACGATAATTTTATCATCAAGATTAAAAGAGATAATCCCAGATTATTTGAATGTAACCGAAAGAGGGAATCCCTCCTTAGGTGATTGGGTTAGTGGGTTAAATGAGGCTAAAGTTCAACTGGAGAGTACCCAAGATTCTTTTTTTTCTAATTATTATTCCTCGTTAAAAGAGGCACATTCTCTCATCTGCAGAACCGAATTGGTAAAGTTGAGAAACGATACCAAGGGTCACGCATACACTTTACCCCCTTTTCAGTTACAAAAGTATTTCCAGGAATATTACCCTACTGTAACTGAATTAATAAAAGTCTTGCGAAAGTTTTTAAGTCAGAAATTATTAATGGTTGATCGTTGCACTTTTGATAGAGGAATAGATTCATTTAAGTTAATAGCATCAGAGGTAAATGGTGATAACCCGGTTTTTGTAAAAAAAGAATATCGAATAAAGAAGTCTATTCCAAGACAAGAAATATTAAATAGTAAGAATGAAATGTTAATCTTTAACTCTGATAAAACGGACTTCATCTCCTTGTTTCCTTATTTGATTTATACTATTTGTCCAACCTGCGGTCAACCAAGAAATTTAATAATTGATTCAGAAAAAAAATATTTAGATCTGTTAGTAGGCCATAGGGTTACGATAACGGATTTTAATTCAATTGAATGCTAAACAAAAGGAAGAGAAATTATGGACTCACAATCGAAGAAAATTTTATGGATCCATATCAAATCGGCGTTGCGACAAGATATTTCATCACGCAACCTCAAAGATCCCAAAATCCGATTAAGAGCAATTGAAAATCTTGAAGAGCAGCTCAGGAATCATTTCCCTCAAATTTATAGCAATCCAATTGAGCTATTAAATCACGATAGAAATGAATTTAAACGCAAGTTGGGACAATATAAACCAACCGGCAGTCTCAGTGGTGCAGAGGAGAGCATCATTAATAATATTTATGATTATTTGGAACGTTTTAAGGATAATAATCAATAAAATTAATGTTTACACATTATGTTAAGTCCATATCTATCAGAATACGATGAAAGTACATCCAGTGAAGGAAGTCTGGACCCATTAGGGCTTTACCCAATTTCAGATCAATTAGCTACAAAATTAGTCCCGGGTTTTAGAGAAAGAATGCGTCATCCAAGATATCTTACAACTATCGCTGCTGGAATGGTTATTTGCAGTGAATTTGATGAAGACATTGCTGCCTCAGATGATAGAACAGAACCCTGGCAAATTTATGAGTGGTATGCAGTTCACGCTTTATATGCAAAGTATAGAACAGATGATGAGACTCAGCTAATCGGTTTACCCGGAATAGATAAAGCAAAGAAAGCATACAATGCAAATATATCTTTGAATCCATCTTCTTATCTCAAAATGGCAACCGTATTCGGTTTTCACGGTGTTTACAGGACTCTTGCTAAGGATTTAAAACTAATTGATACAAACATTCTGGGGGAATTCGGAGATGAGCTTATAAGAACATGGGAGAAAGAGGAAAATCTGGAGGGATTTTATTCTTCGCCATTCGGTTCGGGAAGGGATTTAAGAAAGCAATTTTACAATGCCATTAATGATTCGCTAAAAACTACTTCAATCGCAAGAAATAGAAATTGGAATGCTTTTTATGAATTGGCTGAACACATAGCACCATACAAAATTAATCCCATTGAACGGAAACTGCTTTATAACAAAATAATTGGAGAAATAGACTCATATCGATATCAGGTAATTAAAACAATTGAGTTAAGTGAAGTTCAAAAAATCTGGAATGATACCGGTTCTGAAAAAGAAATTCATAAAATTTTGTTTTCTTCAGCAACCAATGATTTAAAACATTTACTTAAAGCAATTTTTCAGTACGAAGAATTTGCACGCCTGCTACAGGATGCATTTGATTCTTGCTTATACGTAATGAGTGGTCGCTCGTCAACGAGAATTAATGACTTAAAAAATAATACTGAAATTACTAAGGCAGGTAAAAAAGTTAGTGATAGTTATAAAAAAGCAATTGATGCAATAAGTGAATATGGATTGTCATTTCAATTTGAAGAGCGATTTTCCACATTTGAAAAAGCGGTATCGGTTCCTGACTGGATTAATTTACTATTCGAGCATCATGAAACTACACAAAAGAATAAGCCACCTAATGGAAAAAGACCATGGTTTGAAAGAACTAATGATAGCAGATTTTTAATTTATCCGGGAAATCGACGAGATGAAAGTCCCACAGGTGAGGACTTATATGTTCATTATTATCGCACGACTCCTTTAGTATCATTTCTGAAAGATTTAGGTAAAATATAGAGATGGCTAAGAATAATAATCAGGGTATTCAAAAATTATTAGACTACTGGGAACCTCCTGATAACATTAAAGAACCAATTGGTTGTATTGCTACAACTTTTACATTTGATTCTAGTTTCTTTGAGGAACAATGTCTTACAAGATTCGTTAAAATGGAATCAGATGCTTTTTCGGATGGTCCCGCTTATTTAATAGAACGTGAAGAAAAATTCTCAGCATTAAAATGTGCTTCGGTTTTGGTTGATGCAAACCATTGTAGAGGGAAAAGAAGTCTGCGATGGGATCTTTTACCTTTTAAATCTAACCATGGAGTACTTCACGCAAAGATTTCGCTATTGTATTGGGTAAATTATGTAAGAATTATAATAGGTTCTGCTAATCTTACTGAGGATGGTTATAGAAAAAATCAGGAGGTTTTTGGTGTTGTTGATTTCTATCAGGATTCAGAAGCGCCTTACGATTTTTTAACTCAGACTCTTGAGTATTTAAGTTTATTAATTGAACAAAGCCAATACGATATTCAAAGTACGGCAGTAGATCGATATAGAGAATTTATAACTCTGGTTACTAAAAATTCGCGTAGTTGGAATAAAGAAAAGAAATTTAATAAGAAAAAAGATGTTGCAATTCATCCGATCTTTACTCATCAAAATTCAAACGATTTGTTAAATCAGGTTAAAAAAGTATGGTATGAATATGCGACAAGACCTCCTAAGTGGGCATATATAAATAGTCCCTTTTTCGATCCTCCCAATGCTGAGAATAAACCTGCGAAAAAAATATGGGAGATTCTTAATCAAAGGGGAAATGCTGAAGTTCAATACAATATAATTGCCGAAGATGATAAAGCAGTTGAAAATAAGCTGGTACTTTATGCTCCCGAAAGTTTAGACTACGCACCTGAAAACCGAAGTGAAGCATATGTGAATTTTGCAACACTTAGTGAGTGGGAAAATAAACGGTACAGACCAATACATATGAAATCCATTTTTCTTGAAAACGAAAATTGGTATTTCTATATAATTGGTTCAAGTAACTTCACATCAGCCGGATTAGCCTTGGGAAAACAAAAGAATTATGAAGCAAACATTTTATATGTAACAAATTCAATAAAAAACAAAGATGGAGAAAAATCATTAATTAATGCCTATATGGATGGTGAATTAATTGATGATGGGTTAATACTTGAATGGATTCCCAGAGAAGATGAGGATAAGTCTACAGAAGACCAACTACCTACTCTTCATAAAGCTTTCAAATCGGCTTCGTTAAATTTCAAAAGGGATAAGTTTATTATTGAGTTAGACCTTGATCAGGAGATAATGCCTAAATCATTTTACATTTATGATGAGCTGATGAAAAAAGAATTATATAATTCAGATGAATGGAAAAATGTTGGAAAACCTTCAAATGTAATTATTGAATATGAAGAGCAAAGACCACCTTCTGGACTATTTGTAAAATGGGATAAGTTAAGTGTAACAGTTTGGTGGCCGATAAACATATTAAATTCTTCAGTTCTTCCACCACCTGAGGAGCTCAAAGATTTACCATTAGAAGTGCTGCTCAATGTGCTATCCTCCTCGAAACCTCCGCATAGAGTGATTAGCGAATGGTTAAAGAAACAAAAGAAAACAAATGGTGAATCTGACGCCAGTCCACTTATAGATCCGCATAAACGAGTTAACACTTCAACATTTCTTCTGCAAAGAACAAGAAAAATTTCTTATGCGCTAACTGCATTAAAAGAAAAACTTCAAAAACCGATATATACCATTGAAAGTTTGAATTGGCGAATATTCGGACCAGTTGGTGTAAAAGCACTTTGTAAAGCAATTACCGAGACCGCAAAATCAGAGGAAGAAAAAGCTTTTCTACTCACTGAAATTGTTTTTGAGTTAAAAAATGTAAAACCGCATATTTCCAAAGAGACTATAAGCAAGTCAGAGTACAAGAAAACTATAGATGAAATAACTAGTGAGTTAAAAAAGGAAATTGACAATCTGGATTTAACTAAGGACCAACAGTTGAACGACTACATTACGAGTGTTTTCCAGGAAATTGAGAAATGAGTTATAGCTACAGTTTTGAAAATAATATAGATCTTTTTGTAAAGGACAGAATTTCTTTTGAGGATGCTAAGAGGCAAATGGCGACCACTCGGGAAATTCTGATGAGGTTAGAAAACCAACCAGGACTCATACTTGCAGATGAAGTTGGAATGGGTAAAACATTTATCGCGTTAGCAGTGGCTGTTTCAATAGCATTGCAGGATTCTCAAAAAAGACCAGTCGTTGTTATGGTGCCAACCTCGCTCAGAGATAAATGGCCTAAAGACTTTAATTTATTTAAAGAAAAGTGTTTGCCGCTAAATTTATCTAACAAACTTACATATGGTTTTTCGGATAAAGCAGTTGATTTTTTGAAATTCCTGGATGATCCTAAAGAGAGAATGAAGTCAATTGTTTTTCTTACTCACGGGGCTATGAGTCGAGGTCTTACTGATGGGTGGGTTAAACTGGCTATTATAAAACGTGCTCTGTTTAACAGGAAAGATACTCGTTTATTGAAAAAAGCATTATCACGTATTCTAGGAGATTTGCTATTTCTAAAATGGGCAACCAAAGATGAAAATATGTGGATTGATTTATTAGAAAGCCATACAGAGAAGTGGTTAAATATAATTCGTGATTATGGAGTTGATCCCGAAGGAGACAATGACAGCTCATCGGATGATGACCCCGTACCAGAAGCAATAACAAAAGTTCTTGAAGAATTACCAACAATTTATTTTGAAGAATTATATCAAGCCATTTGCAATATTCCTAAGAAATCATCTCCATATCTGAATGAAAGAATAAAAACTACACGTGCAATATTAAATGAAAACATAAGAGACATTTGGGAAAAAACAGTCAGATCACTAAGTGTTAAATTACCGTTGCTTATACTGGACGAGGCTCATCATTTAAAAAATGCACGAACTCGACTGGCCTCACTATTTAATACGGAAGATTCAATTGAAGATGCAGATGAGTTTTCTAAGGGTTCATTATCAGGAATATTCGAAAGAATGCTTTTTCTAACAGCCACTCCTTTTCAATTGGGCCATCATGAACTTTGTTCAGTTCTTGATCGATTTTCCGGTATCTCTTGGTCGGGACAAAGATCACCATCAATTACACTTACTGAGTATAAAACTGAAATTGATGAATTAAGAAGCAGATTAGATAAAACGCAAGTAAGCTCATTGAGATTGGAATCTGCCTGGAGCAGAATGCAAATTAAATCCAATAATTCAATAGATGTTGATACTTGGTGGGATAGGATTCTTGATAAAGGAAATAAGGACCCTGATATAGATGATCTAATTCAAAAGATTGAAGATGTAAAAAGTAGTGTGAAAAATGCGGAAATATTGTTGAAGAAATATGTTATAAGACACAATAAGAGCAAATATTTGCCTGGAGATTTTGCTAATGTTAAACGACGAGAGAATCTTATTGGTAAAGCAATACTTGATGACATAACGTCTTCAGATGAGATTGATGGATTGAGCATTAAAGATAATTGCATATTACCATTCCTGCTGGCATCGAGAGCAGCTGTGCTTAATGCTGCAGCAAGGCCTGTGTTTGCCGAGGGATTGGCATCTAGTTATGAGGCTTTCTTAAATACTAGAAAGTCAAAGGTTACAACCGATAGTGATGATGAAGAAATTTCAATAGATAATTATAATGAGTGGTATCATTCAAATATAGAAAAGTATATTTCTACTGAATTACAAAATTCATCTGAAATTACTCATCCTAAAGTATCAGCCACAGTCAAAAAAGCAGTAGAGCTATGGATGAAAGGTGAAAAAGTATTAATATTTTGTCACTATATAGCTACTGGAAAGTCTTTAAGACAATATATCTCTTATTCACTCAATAAATATATTCAGGAAGAAGCAGCTAAAAAACTAGGATGTGACTTATCAGAGACAGAGAAGAGACTTGATAATATCGGCAAACGATTCTCAACTAAGGATTCGCAATTCATGTTGGCCTTTGAGAATGAAATGAACACGATGATAAAGAACTATCATTCAATTAAAAAGCATAAAGATGATGTGATTGAAATTATAAAAAGATATATAAGGACGCCTTCATTTCTGATTAGATTTTTCCCACTTGATATGCAGGAGAGATTCAGCAAAGAAACACTTTTGGAGGCAATGGGAAATAAGGATCTTTCCGGAATTACATTAAGAGAAACGATTCTTGACTTTTTTAATTTTCTGGAAAATAAGTGTGGAGTGAATGAAAGAGAAAAGTATATCGGAGCTTTATTGGATATACAAACAGGAAATATACTAAGTGCTGATGCACGCAAATTTTTGATGGATGATGAAATTCAAAACGAAAGGACTGAACTACTAATACCCAATGTAAGATTGGTAAATGGAGATACAAAGTCAGAAACCCGGCAAAATCTGATGTTGACCTTCAATACTCCATTTTATCCAGATATATTAATTACAAGCAGTGTTCTAGCAGAAGGAGTTGATTTACATTTAAACTGTCGATTTATAATTCACCACGATTTATCTTGGAATCCTAGTACACTGGAACAAAGAACTGGTCGCATTGATAGAATTGGCTCAAAAACTGAAAGATCTGGAAAATCAATCAATGTTTTTATTCCATATGTATCTGAAACCCAGGATGAAAAAATGTATAGAGTAGTTATGGATAGAGAGAAATGGTTCAAGATTGTAATGGGCGATAATTATAAAGCAGATGTCAAATCAACGGATAAAATCTCGGAAAGAATTCCCTTGCCCAGCAAACTTACTGAAGAATTAGCGTTTAACTTAGAGATTTAGAAAATTATTAAATTTAGTTGAAAAATAATGGCAGAAATAGCAAGAAATAGCACAGGTTTATCAGGCGAATATTTTGTTGCAGCTGAATTGCTTCGTAGGGGATTTAATGTTGCAATAACTATGGGCAACGCAAAGGCAATAGATTTAATTGCTGAGAAAAAAGGGAAGACCTTTCCAATACAAGTGAAATCTATTTACAAAAAGAAAAATGTAGGTTGGCCAATACTTAAAAGTAAAGTTAAAAGAAATCATTTTTATGTTTTCGTAAATCTTAATGCTGATAAGATGGAAGAGCCGGTATATTTTATTTGTACTGCTGCTGAGGCAAAGAGAAATATAAAAGAGTATTCAACCAGAGGGATATTGAATATGTATTTAATTAACAATGATAAATTCAAGAGTCGGTGGGATAAGATTAAATAATTCTATAATTTGAAAAATTAAATAAATATGCTCGGCGCAATAACAGGCGACATAATTGGTTCGATCTATGAATTCATAGACACGAAACCAGAAATGGATTTCACTCTGTTTACTAATGAATCCTTCTTTACAGATGATTCGGTTTTAACTGTTGCTTTGGCTGACAGTATATTATCTGGCACTGTTTATAGAATAAAACTTCTCGAGTATTACCATCAGTATCCGGATTGTAGCTATGGATTAAGATTTCACGAATGGGTAAACAGTAAAAACCCACAGCCTTATAATAGCTGGGGAAACGGATCAGCTATGCGGGTTAGTCCTGTTGGCTGGGCTTATAATGATCTTGAAACAGTCTTACAAAAAGCAAAAGAGAGTGCAGAAGTAACGCATAATCATCCTCAAGGAATTAAGGGTGCTCAATCAACTGCTGCTTCAATATTTCTTGCACGCACAAAAAATTCCAAAAAAGAAATAAAAGAATTCGTAGAAAAGAATTTTGAGTATAATCTAGATTTGGATCTTGAAGAATTAAGAGAAAATTATCGCTTCAATGAAAGTTGCCAGGATACTGTACCTCAAGCAATCTTCACTTTTTTAATCTCAGATTCTTTCGAAGACTCAATTAGGAAAGCAATTTATATCGGCGGTGATTCTGATACACTTGCTGCAATTAACGGATCAATAGCAGAAGCTTTTTATGGCGGAGTTCCGCAAGAGATTAAGGTAGAGATTTATAAAAGGTTGGATGAAAGATTAATGGCTGTCAGCGCTAACTTTATTGAAAAGTATATGTCATATATTTATTGAGCTTTAATCAAATAACCCCTGCTGATTGTGGGGGTTAATTTTTTATATTCCATATTATAAAAAGGAATAATTTTATGTTCGGAATATCAGGACTATTGTACATTCCAGATTATATCACGTCCGATGAAGAATCAACTCTATTAAAAACAATAAATAAACAGCAGTGGGATAATACACTAAGCAGACGAGTGCAGCATTATGGTTATCGATACGACTATAAAGCCAGAACAGTGACTCCTGAGATGTACATTGGAGCTTTACCTAAGTGGTTAAATGATCTGGCTGTTCAATTACATAATGATGGCTTGTGTGAAGAAGCTCCAGACCAGGTTATTGTGAATGAGTATCAGCCAGGGCAAGGGATATCTGCACACATCGATTGTGAAAGTTGTTTTGGACCAAGAATATTCAGCTTGTCATTAGGAAGCACTGCGATAATGGAATTTACTCTTGAAGGAAAACCAAAGAAGGAAATACTACTAGATCGAAGATCTTTGGTGATAATGTATGGTGATGCAAGATCAATTTGGAAGCATAGCATACCTGCTCGTTTGAAAGATAAAGGAATTGAAAGGGGAACAAGAATCAGCCTGACTTTTAGAAATGTTGAGAAAGATTTTTAAGTTTTAGTTGCCATTCTGAATTTTATCTAGTTTCTCTGCCGTTTCTCTCATGTAATCAGGTGAAAAGTGAGCATAAATTTTTGTTGATTCTAAGTCGGAATGAGATAAGAAATTCATCAGCTCATGGTAACTACCAATCTTCATAACAAAATTAGCTCCAAACGTATGTCTGAGCATATGAATGGTCCCTTTAAAATCAGTTTTAGACAATACTTTATTTAGCTTTTCATTAGGAGTGGCTTGGCGGATTTTCTTGCCCTTTTCATTCACAAATACATAGCGAGAGTGTTTACCAACTTGTTGTTTCAATATTTCAAAGGCAGTTTTAGTCATTCGAATTGTGTGTATTTTTCCCGATTTAGTTTGAAATTCATCTGTAGAGATAATAGTCATCGTAGGATTATTTTCATCCATGGAAACATTATCCCATGTTAAATTTATTAGTTCCTTTTTGCGCAAACCTGTATAGACATAAAATTTAAAGATTGGAACCCAGTATGGATCAAGATTTTCCCAGATTACTTTTAGCTGATCATCAGTATAATATTTAACAGTGTTTGTCTTTGGCACTTTAAAGGGAACAGTTTCAGATGCTGGATTGGTATCAATATATTTCTCCTTAATAGCATTATTAAACATTTCAATCAATAAATCTCGGAGTATATTAACAGTATTTTTATGCCATGGCTTCTTCTTATTAACTGGTTCATTGGTTAATCTATTAAAACACGCCTGCAAATATTTTGAAGATATTAGTATAATATTTTCACATGCTGGAGAAAAATATTTATACATAAACTTTTCAAATCCATCAAAATAATTTTTGTATCTACTATAAGTTGTTTTTCGAACAATACCTGATTTAGTATTTAAATACTGAGCTATCAGTTCTTTTAAGGAAATGATCTTTGATTGAGCAGGATAAATGCCATGAATTCCTAATGTAAGTTTTTGTTGCCTATCCGCTCTTATTAATTCAGCATCTCTTTTATTGTGAGCAACAATTTCTCTTATTCTTTTTCCATTTAGGTTATAATCAAGCTGATATGATATTTTATTTTTGCGCCTTACTGGAACTAGTTTTACAACAGGTACTTTCATTATTTTTCCTAAATATTCCTAACTCTAAGTTAAAAAATTGACACGTATTTGACACGCGAGGAAAGTTTAAAATTAGAAAGGCCTTGTATTACAAGACCTTTCGAGAATTGAGTACCGAAGGCCGGACTCGAACCGGCACCTGGTGTAAGCCAGACTGGATTTTGAGTCCAGCGCGTCTACCAATTCCGCCACTTCGGCTAGTATAAATTCACTAAATCAAATCAATTTGAAGCTTTGCTTCAATACAAATTTTCAAAAATTGTGTGCAAAAGATAAAAAAACTTAATTTAACTAACTAACAAAATTGTGCTTCAATAATAGAATTCTACCTAAATGGTCTCAAGTTTTTCAAACTTCCTTCGATAATAGGTTAAAGCCAGCAAGTGGCACAGTGATTGATTAGCTTAGTTAAAAACAACAGGAGTTATCATGAAAAAAACTTACAACAACAAAACAAAAAAATTTAACAAGAAGCAGGATTTGTATATTCTTGTTAGCAAGTGGGAAAATGTAGAAGATTATTCAGAAGAAGAAATTGAAGATCTTCTGGAAGAAAATAATATTCCTGAAATATCATATATAGAAGAAATTGAGAAACCAGAGTATATTATTTTCGATTAAAGAAAAAGGTTATCAGTATGAGTAAAACATATATCGGACTTGACGGTCATTATGAAATTGAAGACGACGGCAGAGTAATCCAAAAAATGGTAAATGAGTTTGGAAGATTCACCGGCATTACAAAAGTGTATTCAAATTTCAAAAAGATACCAAATTTATTGGATCGGAATAAGATTGAATACTTTCTTCAATTGCTGAATATTTATAAGGTCTCGGGACGGGTATAAACTCTTGCTTTTCTGCTTGTCCCCTGATCTTTCACTCACAAATTACTTCCCGGCAGCTATTACTCTTTAAATCATCTTTCTGTATTTTTGTATCAAACAATGATATTAAAATATGGAAAACAACTGGTCAAATAAAAGCGATTTATTAAAATCAAAATCCAAGAACTTCATCTATGAAATAATTGATGAAGATATGAAAACAAAAAAATGGAACGGAAGAGTTTATACAAGATTTCCCCCTGAACCAAATGGGTATCTTCATATTGGTCATGCAAAATCAATTTGTCTTAATTATGGAATTGCACGCGATTATAACGGTAAGTTTAATTTAAGATTTGATGATACAAATCCAACCAAAGAGGATCAGGAATATGTAAATTCAATTATAGAAGATGTAAAGTGGCTTGGTGGAGATTTTGAAGACAGAGTTTTCTATGCTTCAGATTATTTTGAGCAGATGTTTCAATGGGCTGAAAAGTTAATTAAAAAAGGTAAAGCCTATGTTGATGATTCTGACCCGGAAACTATGCGCGGTCTAAGAGGAACAATAAACGAAGCTGGAAAAGAAAGTCCGCATCGTAATCGTTCAGTTGAAGAAAATCTTGATTTGTTTAATAGAATGAAAAACGGCGAGTTTAAGAATGGTGAAAAAGTTCTTCGTGCAAAGATTGATATGGCTTCACCCAATATGCTTTTGCGCGATCCCGTTATGTATAGAATTATTCATTCCGAGCATCATCGAACAGGAAATAAATGGTGTATTTATCCGACCTATGATTGGGCGCATGGATTAGAAGATTCGATTGAAGGGATAACTCATTCTATCTGTACACTCGAATTTGAAGTGCACAGACCATTGTATGATTGGTTCTTAAAAGAATTGGAAATTTACCATCCGCAGCAAATTGAATTTGCCAGATTAAACCTGACTTATACGGTTATGAGTAAAAGAAAATTACTGGAGCTTGTCGAACAAAAATTTGTTGATGGATGGGACGATCCGAGAATGCCTACTATTTCTGGTTACAGAAGAAGAGGATATACACCGGAAGCAATTCAAAATTTTGCTGAGATAATTGGAGTTGCAAAGCGTGATGCAATGACTGATGTTGCTTTACTTGAGTTTTCTATTCGTGAAGAGTTAAATAAAAAGGCTCAAAGAGTAATGGCTGTCCTTGATCCGTTAAAGGTTGTAATTACAAATTATAACGGAGAGGAAGTTTTAGAAGCAGTTAATAATCCCGAAGATTCTTCTATGGGGCATCGTGAAATTAATTTTTCACGGGAAATTTATATTGAAAAAAATGATTTTATGGAAAATCCTGTTAAAGGTTTCCATCGTTTAGTTCCGGGTGGTGAAGTAAGATTACGCTATGCCTATATCATTAAATGTGATGAGGTAATAAAAAATGATAAAGGAGAAATAGTGCAGCTTAACTGCAGTTATGATTCTGATACAAGAAGCGGTACGGGAACAAGTACAAAAAAAGTTAAGGGAACAATTCATTGGGTTAATGTAAAAGATGCAATCAACTGCGAAGTGAGATTGTATGACCGCTTGTTTACTGCAGAAGATCCTTCCGGCGAAAAAGAGAAAGATTTTAAGGACCTGATAAATAAAGATTCACTTAAGATAATTTCAGATGCTAAGCTTGAACCTTTTGTTAAAAAATTTAAACCCGGAGAAAAGTTCCAGTTTGAAAGATTGGGGTACTTTTGTATTGATACAAAGTACACAACAAATGAAAAATTAGTCTTTAACAGAACAGTAACATTAAAAGATACCTGGGCTAAAACTGTAAATAAAAATAGAATTTAAATAGTTAGTTAAATTATGCCGCAGAATAGAAACCCAAAATTATATTCGGTAATTACAGGAGATATTATCAAGTCTTCAAAGCTGAGTATAGAGATGCACAAAAAACTTGTAAAAGTTTTACGGAATTGTTCTAAAGAAGTATCAAAGGTATTTACCGGTGCACTTAAATACGAACCTGAATTATTTCGTGGAGATAGCTGGCAGCTATTAATCCAAAAACCGGAGAAAGCTTTAAGTATTGCTTTGTTTTATCGTGCATATTTAAAAGCCAATTTGATGGTAAATAAAATTGATGCAAGAATGGCAATATCGGTTGGAACGGTTGACTATATTGAATCTTCTGCCGGTGTGGGAGATGCTTATAAGATTTCCGGTAAGGCTTTGGATAAAAAAGGTAAACCTAAAATTAAATTTGTATCGGAGGTTATTAAAAATCCTGAAGTTATTGATTTGATTGTTTATAACTCCGATTTCATTTCATCAAGATGGACACGGAATCAAAGTAAAATTATTCTGCTTGCCCTGCAGAAATATGACCAGAATAAAATTGCTCTTAAACTAAAAATATCACAGCAGGCAGTTTCCAAACAATTGGATTCAACGGGCTGGAATATTATTTCCAATAATATTGAGTTCTTTACTAATGCTTTGCTCAGAAACAACAGGAATATTATCAGCAAATGAATATTGTTGTTTTTGTTAATACAACCTTAAAAGGTTGTATTGGTTGTTTACAACCTTAAAAGGTTGTATGAGTCATTTACAACTTTAGAAGGTTGTATTTCTCGATTACTGCAGATAATTGGAGTTGCCGATCAGAGCGTTAAACTTATGGTAGAATTAAATAAGTGTTAAAGTTTATATGATTAATTTGAATAACCAGTAAATTATATCTTAATGAAAACAGAGTTTATTCAAATATTATTACCTTTATTGGCAGCACACTTCCTCGGCGATTTTGTATTTCAAACTGATAAGGATGTCAGGAATAAAAAAAGCTTACTGATATTTGGCAAGCATATTATCATTGTAACGATACTGAGTTATTTTCTGGTTGGTATATGGAACTGTTTTTTAATACCAATTATAATATTTCTCTCACATCTTATTATTGATCTTCTTAAAAAATCTTTTAAAAATGATTCATTATTATTGTTTGTACTTGATCAATCAGCCCACTATCTGGTAATAATTTTACTATCAATTTATTTGAGTAATAAAATTGAAGTAGAGCAATTTAATCCGTACTGGAGTGATTTATTTGGGAATAATTATCTGAGATTGTTAACAATTGCAATTTCGATGATATTGGTTACAAAGTTCAGCAGCATAATAATCAGTTATATAATAAGACCTTTCCAAATAAAAATGTTTAAGGATGAAAATAATAATAAAGATGAGATTAAAACCGGAAGAGTTATAGGATATTTAGAACGGTTTGCTATTTTGATTTTATTCCTTGCAAATCTTCCAACCATAGTTGGTTTTTTAATTACTGCCAAATCAATATTAAGATATGGCGAGATAAAAAATAATAATGATAAAGTTATGGTAGAGTATGTTTTAATAGGAACACTTTTAAGTTTTGCAATCGGGATTACCATTGCTCTGCTTACTATTGAAACACTAAACTTGATCTCCTAAAGACTTATAGAAATATTTTCTATCGCTTTATCAATTCTTTTAATCACCTCATCTTTACCAAGTATAAACAGCAGATCAAACATTCCTGGACCGGTGCTTTGTCCCGAAACTGCTAATCGTAATGGATGTATAAGTTTACCTTTCCCAATATTCAGTTCTTCAGAAACTTTTGTCAGGGATTTTTCAAAATCTTCTTTTGCCGGATTAATCAGATTTGCAAATTCACTTTTAAGTTTTTTAAGATGATCAGGAGTATCAGGTTTCCAGTTTTTATCAATTGATTTTTGTTCATACTCTTTTGGGGTTTCATAAAAATAGGTGCAGTTATCTATAAATTCCTTTACAAAAGATACCCGTTCTTTCATTGCTTCAATAATAAGTGACAGATAGTCATCAGAAAAATTTTGATCTTTATATTTAGATTTATAAAGCTCATCCTTTAACATCACAATTAAATCACTGTTTGTTTTTTTACGCAGATGCTCGGCATTAAGCCAATTTAATTTCTGAAGATCGAAAACTGCACCGGCTTTATTAACTCTTTCTAATGAAAAACTATCAATCAGTTCATTTAAATAATAAAACTCCTTATCATCACCAGCATTCCAGCCGAGTAAAGCAACAAAGTTAATAAGAGCCTCTTTTAAAAATCCTTTATCACGATAATCTTCAACTGCAACATCACCTTGTCTTTTTGAGAGTTTTGAACGGTCAGGATTTAACAGCAATGGAAGATGGGCAAAAACCGGTCTTTCCCAATCAAAAGCATCATACAATAAAACATGTTTTGGTGTTGAAGATAACCATTCTTCACCGCGGATTACATGAGTTATTTTCATCAAATGATCATCAACAACATTTGCAAGATGATAAGTAGGGTAGCCATCGCTTTTAATTAGAACCTGATCATCAATATTATTACTTTCAAACTCAACATGACCACGGATTACATCATCAAATTTAATTACTTGATCCGGTTCGACGTTTAATCTAACAACTTTTGGAATACCTGAAGAAAGATTTTTTTCAATTTCTTCTTTTGACAGATGAAGACAATGTTTATCATATTTTGACTGCGGGAGTTTCTGTTTTTCCTGTTCTTCTCTTAGTGTCTGTAGTCTTTCAGGTGTGCAGAAACAATAATATGCCTTTCCTTTCAGCAAAAGTTCATCAGAATACTTTTTATAGAAATCTAATCTTTCAGATTGAAAGTAAGGATTAAAATTTCCTCCGATTCCGGGTCCTTCATCAAATTGCAGTCCTGCCCAATTAAGTGCTTTAATAAGATTCTCTACTGCACCTTCAACATAACGGTTTCTATCAGTGTCTTCAATTCTTAAAACAAAAGTGCCGTTGTTTTTTTTAGCGAATAAATAATTATATAAAGCAGTCCGCAATCCGCCAACGTGTAAATATCCGGTTGGACTAGGAGCAAATCTAACCCGTATAGTTTCATTTATCATTTAAATATTCCTGTGTAAATAAGCAGAAGAGAAAAATAATTTCTGATGCATCACATAATTAATAATCAGACAGAATACTAATCTTTGGAAATTTTATTTTCAGTATAGTATTTTACCTTTTCAATAAATTCCTGGCTGTCAATTGGTTTTGGTATATAATCAGTTGCGCCGGCTTCAAGACATTTTTCACGATCACCTTTCATTGCAAATGCAGTTAATGCAATAATCGGAGTATCTTTATAATCATCCAGTTCTCTGATTTTTTGTGTTGCTTCAAATCCATTCATTACCGGCATTTGCATATCCATTAAAATAAGATCGTATTTCTGTTCCTGCACTTGTTCAAAAGCCTGTAATCCGTTTTCAACAACGACAATTGATTCAAAGTTATTTTTCTTCAGTAATCTGGTAACAATAATTTGTGAGTGTTTGTAATCTTCTACCAAAAGTATCTTAACAGTATCTTTGGATTTTTTTACTTCTTCGGGATTTGCAGGTTCGTCGAATCTGTTTATAAATGAATTAACTGTTTCTGCTAGATCTTCAATGTTTGAACTGCTTTTATGGAGCAGGTCAGAAAATAATCCGTCTATTTTCTTCAGATCATCCTGATAATTTTCTTTACCCGTATAAATAATGATAGGCAGTTTTGAAAAGTTCTTGTTTGATTTTATCATTTTGATCAGATCAAAACCATTAACAACAGGCATATCAAGATCAATAATTGCAAGATCAAGATTAAGATTTTCAATCATACCGATTACTTTTGATGACTGATGTTCTGCAATTGCATTAAATCCTGCTTGTTCAATAACTTCTTTAATCAGATTTAGAGTTGGAATGTCATCATCAACAACGAGAATATTTGAATCTTTCTTCAACCGATAGCTTGTTAAGACTTCAACAAGATATTTATAATTAATTGGTTTAACAAAATATTCAACAGCACCCATCATAAAAGCTTTTTGCTGTTCTGCTTCTACAGAGCAGACTATTATGGGTATATGTTTAGTAATCGGGCTTTCTCTAAACTGTTTTAAAAGCTCAAATCCGCTTGCATCAGGAAGAATTATATCCATTATTACGGCTAAGAATTGCTGTGTCTCAACAATCTTCATTGCCTGTTGTGCTGAATTAACAATTGTTGGCTCGTAGCCCCATTTGGTAAGGTAGTTACTCAATAGTTTAGAAGTAGCATAGTCATCTTCAACAACCAGCACTTTATTTTTTGTTCCTATTGGCTTTGGTAAACCTGAAAGTTGGCTTTCTATCGTGCTGCCGATTTCTGCAGAAACTGAAATTGTATAAGTAATTCCTTTTCCAATACCAGTAGAAATGCTGATATCACCGTTTAAGAATTCAATATATTTTTTTGTAAGAGTAAGACCAAGACCTGTTAAATTACCAAACTTGGATATCTGTAATTCATTCATTGCAAAAGGCTGAAAGAATTCAGTTGTTTTTTTAGCATTTAATCCCTGACTTGTATCAGTTATTCTGAAAACCAGTTTTTTATTTGTTGGAGCTGAAACAATGATCGAAATTTTTCCGTGTTCTGTTAATCTAACCGAGTTAGTTATAATGTTAAGGAGAACATATCTTAGTTTCTGAGTGTCTATCTTTATGTTTTCAGGAATGTTTTTATCAATTTCGTACAAGAATTCAATTCTGGATTTATCAATCTTTGAACTGAACAATGATATAATCTCATTTAAGTAATCTTTAAAGTTTGTATTTGTAAAATTTATTTTGGTTATTCCGCTTTCAAGTTTACTCAGGTCAATCAGATCGTTAATTACAGAAAGAAGTTCAAAAGCATTATCCTTTAATGTTCCAACATATTCTGTCTGTGAAGGTGAAAGATTTTCTTCATTAAGCAAGGATGCAAAACCCATTATACTATTAGTCGGAGTTCTTAACTCCTGTGCTATACCGGCTATAATTGAGCTTAAAGAATTATTAAGATTACCCTTACTGCCTATCCAGAGTTTAACAAGGTTTTTAATTCCTTCACTTATCAATTCAATATTATCAGAATCACTTTGTGTGAAAGAGGTTTTCTTTGCAATTTTTAACAATGCGATTTGACCGTCGCCAAGATTAAAAAGTACACAGCCTTCATTCATTAAGTGATCTGTTATATTAAATGCACAGTTGGATTGTATAGTAAAATGCTGAAACTGTTGTTTGGATGTTAAACTTGTGCAATTAGGACAATTGATTTGAACTTCATTAGTTAATGTCTTCTTTGCTGTCAATGATTTACCGATTACTTCCAGACTGTTATTACTTTTTAATTTGAACAATGCGGTTGCTTCCAGTTCAAATTCTTTAACTAAGAAATCACAAAGTTTGCCAGGGAAATCTGCTGCAGAGCGTATAGCAGCCTGTATTAATTCGTTGTATTTGCTTAAAAAATCAATTTTTGAACTTTGCATATTTGTCTTATGATTTTATGAATAGCACTATAGAAAAAACTATTCTAAACTAAATAGATTTTACTTTATTGCAAAATTAAACAATACCTGTCATTTTTTCTAAACAATTCTTTTTGATTTCCTGAATATCACAATCAATTAATTGTTGTTATTTCACAATTCGCAAAGGATAGTGAAAAAAAACTTCATAAAAATAGATTCAGTAATCCCTTACATTGCATGTAAATGCCAATATAATTTTAAGACACTAAAAAGAAAAATTAAATTTTAATCATTGTTTTTCTGAAGCCTTTGCACTAACAAAAATTTGCTAAAAATTTCTGACGGATCAAAAGTAGTTAATTATTTAGCATTGATTTAACCAATACCTTAAATTAGTTTTCAAAAAAAAATCTACTTCTTTTTGAAATCTATAAAGCTATTAAATCTTATAATATTGTTTTTCAGCTTGTGGTTAAATTTTTCTAATGCCCAGACTGATTACTCAACAATTATTGTCTCAGATACGATAACAATAAACTTTAATAATCATTATCCGATTTCACAGGTTAATATTATTCCTAATTCAGAGCAGATTTACCTGAAAGGAAAACAGTTAACCACAGAAGATTACCAGTTTTTTTATTCAGATGGATATTTCATTCTATCGCCATCATTGCCATATTCTATTTTTGATACTCTTATAGTAAAATACAGATCCTTTAAACTTTCAATGAAAAAAGAATATTATAAAAAGAGTCTTGTTTTTAAATATGATGAAAAGACAGGTGATACTATAAAAGTGCTCTCATCAGTCTCTGGTGGATTCTCGCCTGATGCAATATTTGGTTCTGATATGCACAAAAGCGGAACAATTGTGCGTGGGTTTACTGTAGGTACAACAAAAGATTTTTCACTTACCAGTGGATTGCGGCTGCAGCTATCAGGTAAAATATCCGATGACATTGAAATTGTAGCTGCCCTTACTGATGAAAACACTCCAATTCAACCTGAAGGGAACACCGAGAGATTAGAAGAGCTGGATAAAGTTTTTATTCAGATGAAGCATAAAAATGTTACAGGAACATTCGGTGATTATCAGCTTAAGCAAAGGTCAGGTGAGTTTGGAGTTATTGATAGAAAACTTCAGGGTTTAATGGGAGACTTTAATTATGGTGATGTTTCAGGCTATGTTTCAATTGCTAATTCAAGAGGTAAGTTTAATACTAACAGTTTTAATGGCTCGGATGGTGTACAAGGCCCATACAGATTAAGTGGACTTAATAACGAAAGAGATATTATAATCATTGCCGGTACAGAAAAAGTCTTTCTTGATGGAGTTGAAGTTAAACGAGGTGATAATAATGATTATACAATCGAATACTCAAACGCAACAATTACTTTTACTCCGAATAAATTAATTACTTCTGCAAGCAGAATAAGTGTGGATTTTGAATATACTGACAGGCAGTTTGCAAGAAGTTTTTTTGGTGCTGGAACTTCGGTCAAACTATTTAATGAAAAAGTTAATCTCAGATTTCAATATTTACGTGAAGGCGATGATCAGGATTCACCTATCGATATATCACTAAGTGAAGATGATAAAAATATTTTATCACTCGCTGGTGATGATCGTAATAAAGCAGTTAAATCCGGTGTAAGACTTGCTGAACCGGATTCTCTCGGGCAAATTAAAGGTATTTATACAAAGGTTGATACAATAATTAATGGGAATCAGTTTTCATATTATGTTTATAATCCGGGTGATTCAGCATCACTATATAATGTCAGCTTTAGTTTTGTCGGCGATGGAAATGGAGATTATTCAAGACAAAGTTTGGGATATTATAATTTTACCGGAATAGGTAAAGGAAGCTATCTGCCGATAATTTACCTGCCGCTTCCGCAGCTAAAGCAGCTTGGCAATGTAGCGGTTGATATTATGCCATTTGAAAATATTTCATTAAGTCTTGAGTATTCCGGAAGTCTTTGGGACAAAAACCGGTTTTCTTCTCTTGATGATGGCAATAACTATGGTTATGCAAGAAATATTTTATTAAAAATTTTACCTTCACAAATTACACTTGGCGAACTTAATCTTGGCAGAGCAGGATTCTCTTACAAAGACAGATTTATACAAGGTAAGTTTACATCCTTAGATAGATTTGATGAAGTTGAGTTTAACAGAAATTATAATTCATCTGCACAAGCAAAGCAGCAAGATGAATCTTTAAGAGAAATAGGATTACTGCTTCAACCGGTAAATGAGCTAACATTAAATTCATCTGCCGGTTTTTTGAGGAAGGGCAATGATTTTTCTTCTGACCGTTTTAATAACTCAGTCAGATTTTCTGATATGAAATCTTTTAATGTTGAATACAATCTGGATATTGTCAATTCAAAGACTTCAATACTTAAAAGTAATTGGTTCAGGCATAAAGGAAATGCTTATTATTCATTCTGGTTTTTGAAGCCCGGATTTGAGTTTATAGCTGAAGATAAACAAGATAAACAGACTGCAAAAGATTCTTTGCTAAATGGAAGTCTGAAATATTTTGAATATTCACCGTTCATTGAGTTAGTTGAAGTTTCAGGTATTAAAGCTTTAACAAAGTTCTCACTTCGCGATGATCATTTACCCTTTAATGGAATAATGACAAAAGAATCCGGATCAAAAACTTATTCTCTTGAAATAAATTATAACGGAATACGGGAAGTAAATACAAATCTTGTACTTACATTCAGAAATAAAAAATATGAGGAACAGCTTAAACAAAAAGGTTTTCTGGATAACGAAACAATACTCATACGATCCAGAACAAAATTTAACTTTTGGCAGCGGCTTCTTAATGGTGATTTGTATTATGAAGTATCAACTCAAAAATCCGCACGTTTACAAAAAGTATTTGTAAGAGTAGAGCAGGGAACAGGTAACTTTACTTATCTTGGTGATATTAACAACAACGGAATTGCAGATGAGAATGAATTTGAACCTGCACTACTTGATGGGGATTTTATTCAGGTTACTTTACCAACAGATGAGCTGTTTCCAGTAATTGATCTTAAAACAAGCACAAGATGGAAAATTAATTTTTCTGAACTGGTCGATAAGAATACTGTTATCGGTAAGATAATTAGTCCGTTATCTTCAGAAACATTGTGGAGAATAGAAGAGAACAGCCGAGATTTAAACTATGCCAATATTTATTTATTAAAACTCTCAACGTTCCAAAACGAAAATACTACAATTCGCGGATCAAATTATATTCAGCAGGATATTTTTATTTTTGAAAATGATCAGGAATTATCTTTCAGATTAAGATTTACACAGAGAAAAGCGTTGAATGAATTCAGTTCTGGTTTTGAAAGATATTACAACCGCGAGCAAAGTATCAGAGTAAAATTCAAAATGATTAAAGAAGTTTCAAATCAAACAGATTTTGTTAATCTGATAGATAACGTAAGCGCACCGGTTAATTCAAACAGGATAAGAGAGATAAATAGTAATAATTTAATTTCAGAATTTTCATATCGCCCTGATAAAAATATTGAAGTTGGTTTTAGAATAAAAGCCGGCAGAAGTGAGGATACTCATCCACTGACACCAACGGTAATTGATCTTAACTCACAGTTGTTAAGATTTAATCTTTCGTTTTTAGGTACCGGCAGATTAAGAATTGAAATTGAAAGAAGCGAACTTCTGTCAAATACTACAGAAAATTTTATTCCTTATGAATTAACAAACGGGAACCAGATTGGGAAAAACTATTTCTGGAGATTAAATTTTGATTATCGTCTCTCATCATTTCTGCAAACAACGATCAGTTATGACGGAAGGGTGCAGGGAAGTGGAAACAGAGTTATACATACAGCACGGGCGGAAGCAAGAGCATATTTTTAACCGCAATTTGTAATACTTAGCATAGCTGAAGAAAAAATCATTAAAGGTAATTATGAACATAATATCAAATTTAATTGAAGCACATATTTTCAGAACAGAAAAAGATAAACTTGAATTTCTCTCGCTTAAAAGATCACCGGAACAATACTATCCTGATCTGTGGCAAATGGTTTCCGGAAAGATAAAGGAAAATGAAACTGCATATCAATCTGCACTTAGAGAAATAAAAGAAGAGACCGGACTGAAACCGGAGAAACTTTGGGTTGCTCCAACTGTAAATTCGTTTTACTCACCTGATAAAGATTATATCTGTTTGCTGCCTGTTTTTGCTGCTAAAGTCAAATATGAAAGCATAGTTAAAATAAGTAATGAACATACTGAGTATAAATGGGTTAGCCCTGAACAAGCAAAAGAATTGTATGCATGGGAAGGACAAAGAAAATCAGTTGATGTAATTGTTGACTATCTGCTTAACAGAAATTCTTTTCTGAATTTTATTGAGATTACTCTTTAGATTGTGCATTCATCAGGTATTTTTCTATTTTAACTATGTCATTAATTAAAAAATTATTAATACTGTTTCCTTCGAATAACTGAATCAATAAAAGTAAAAATAAATAGGAGATTGTTTTGGGCTTATTAGTTGTCGGATCACTCGGTTTAGATACTGTTATAACACCTTTTGATAAAATAGAAGAAGCTTTAGGCGGATCAGCTTCTTATATATCACTTGCAGCAAGTTATTTTGGCGGACCGATTGAGTTCGTTGGTGTTGTCGGCAGTGATTTTCCTAAAGAATATATAAAAATCATTGAAGATCACAATGTTGATACTGAAGGATTACAAATTGTCGAAGGAGGTAAAACTTTTCGGTGGACCGGAAAATATCATTACGATTTAAATATGCGTGATACTCTTTCAACTGAGTTAAATGTTTTTGAAAAATTTGATCCTGTTATTCCTGATAATTTTAAAAAATCTAAATTTATATGTCTTGGTAATATTGATCCTGTATTGCAATCGCGGGTTTTAGATCAGATGGAAGATCCGCAATTTGTTGTTTGTGATACAATGAATTTTTGGATTGAGGGAAAAAAAGATGATTTGTTAAAACTTTTAAAGAGAGTTGATGTATTAATAATTAATGACAGCGAGGCGAGATTGCTCGCTCACGAACCAAATTTAATTCGTGCAGCAAGAATGATAAGAGAACTCGGTCCCAAGATTTTAATAATCAAAAAAGGTGAGCACGGCGCACTTCTATTTGTTGAGGATATTGTTTTTTCTGCTCCTGCTTATCCAATGGAAACCATTTTTGATCCTACTGGTGCAGGGGATTCATTTGCGGGAGGATTCATTGGTTATCTTTATAAAACCCGCAGTCTTTCACCCGATAGTTTGAAACGTGCTGTTATTTACGGAAGTACTATGGCATCTTTTTGTGTTGAGAAGTTTAGTACAAAAGGTCTTGAAGAATTATCTAACTTGCAGATACAAGATCGTTTTAGAGAATTTATGACACTTTCCAGATTTGATGAGTAAGAGCAGCAATTTGGTTTTAGAATTATTTTTTTTGAGAAACCCCTTTTTTATAAAATAAGGGGTTCTTTAGTTTTGGACTCGTTGTTTGCTTCACTTATTCTATAGATTATTTAATTCAATTATAAAATCAGAACTATGTAAGAGTAATGAATAATTATTTTGCAATAAAATTTTCTGAACAGAGCCTTTTATATCTGGATCAAACAAAGCTTCCAATGCAGGAAGTTTATATTAAAACTGATGATTATGAGAGAATTGCATCAGCGATAGAAAGATTGGAACTTCGGGGCGCACCTTTAATCGGGATTTCTGCTGCTTTCGCAATAGCAATTTCATTTAAAAGTATTTCTTCTGATCATAAAAACCATTTTGAAAAAGTTTATAAAAGATTAGCTTCAACAAGACCAACCGCAGTTAATCTTTTTTATGCACTGGATAGAATGAAAAATACTTTTGAAAATATTTCTGATTATGCAGATACATATCAAATACTTATTAAGGAAGCACAAGCAATTCTTGATTACGAGGAACTGTGTTCAAAAAGAATTTCTGAGATCGGATCAAATATTTTTACTAAAAAATCTAATGTCTTAACTCATTGTAATACAGGTGCGCTTGCAGCAGCAGGATTTGGAACAGCATTCGCAGTTATTAAAAAAGGATTTGATGATGGATTTGTAAAGCATGTTTATGTTGATGAGACAAGACCATTACTGCAGGGCTTACGATTAACAGCTTATGAGTTAAAGAAAAATAAAATACCATTTACAGTTCTAACTGATTCAATGGCTGCGATACTAATGCAGCAAGGTGAAGTTGATTTGGTAATAACCGGAGCTGACAGAATTGCACTTAATGGAGATAGTGCCAACAAAGTTGGAACCTATAATCTGGCTGTCATTTGTAATTTTCATAATATTCCGTTTTATATCGCTGCACCTTCAACAACAATCGATAGAAAAATTGCAGCAGGAAATGAAATAGAAATTGAATACAGAAACGGATCTGAAATACTGTCTTTTGATGGAAAACAAATTACAGATCCGGATCTGCAGACTTTTTCACCTGCATTTGATGTAACCCCGGCACATCTAATTAAAGGAATAATCACTGAAGAAGATTTTTATTCTTTCCCGTATAATTTTATAAAATGAGTGAGATAATTAAAACAGAAGCTGTAGTGCTTTCCAAACTGAATTACGGAGATACGAGCAGCATAGTTACACTTTATACTGAGTCTGATGGGAAAATATCTGCTATAGTTAAAGGCGGTAGAAGCTCAAAATCAAAAACCGGAAGAATTATTGATCCGATTAATTATCTTCAGATAATTATTTACAAAAAAAATACCCGCGATGTACAAATACTTACTGATGCTAACCTAATTTCACATTTTGTAAATCTTAAAGAAGATCTTAATTCAGCAAAATATAGTTTTGCAATAATTGAACTGGTAAAAAATCTGACAGTTGAGCATGAGGTTAATCAGAAATTATTCAAAGGATTGATAAAAATTTTAAATCTTATCAATGACAAAAAAGAAAATCCTGCTGTTTTATTCGGAAGATTTTTTCTTTTCTTCCTGTCAGAATTAGGTTATGAATTATCAACAGATAAATGTTCTGTTTGCGGAAACAAATTGACTGCAAGAAAAACTCTTGGTTTTGATTTTAACACAGGTATATTATGTTCTGATTGTTTTGAATCACATTCAGGTGTCGAAGTAATATCTGCGGAACTTTTTGATTTAATCTTTTGTCTAAAAACTAATAGATTAGTAGAAGAATTTAAAGTTGAATTGATGGATAAATTTGTTTTTTTAATGGAACAATATTTAAAATTTCATATCACCGGTTTTAAAGGAATTCAATCATTCAGAATTTATAAATAGAAGCAGAGGTAATTATCGGGAACAGCGATACCAATGAATAAAATGTGAATCTAATAAATACAAAAAAAACAATAGGAGAATAAAAATGAAAACTAAAGGTATAATTGGTGCTGCTGCGCTTGTAGTAGTAGGGATTCTGTTCGGAGCTTTACTGGTTTCGGGTTTTGGTTTGGTAAGACCGGGCTGGGCAGATATTAATTTAGGAGCAAATCATCCTCCGGTTAATCTTGATGCAGATGCTACTTCATTTTCAAAAGCATTCATTGAGGTTGCTGATAAAGTTACTCCTGCAATTGTGCAGATTAACGTGGTGGCTGAAAGAGAAAATCCTCATAAAGATTTCTTCTTTTTCCCGTTTGATAATCAGATACCCAAAGAGCAGCAGGGATCCGGAAGCGGAATAATAATTTCTGATGATGGTTACATATTAACAAATAATCATGTGGTTGATAATGCAACAAAAGTAAGTGTTGGGTTAGCAGATAAAAGAACATTTAGTGCAAAGGTTGTTGGAACAGATCCTTTAACTGATTTAGCTGTTATAAAAATTGATGCTGAAAATTTAACCTCAGCGTATCTTGGTGATTCTGATAATCTAAAAGTAGGGCAATGGGTAATGGCAATTGGTAATCCTCTTTCACTTTCTTCAACTGTAACGGCTGGTATAGTTAGTGCAATTGGAAGAGGGCAGTTAGGATTGATTAATGATAGCTACGGTATTGAAGATTTCATACAAACAGATGCAGTGATAAACCCAGGCAATAGCGGCGGTGCTTTAGTTGATCTTTCAGGCGCTGTTGTGGGCATTAACTCAGCCATTGCTACACGCGGAACCGGCACTTATATTGGATATGGATTCGCAATTCCTATCAATTTAGCTAAGACAGTTGCTAAAGAAATTATTGCCTATGGAAAAGTTAACCGGGGATATATTGGAATAAATATCGGCGAGGTAAATGATGCATTGGCAAAGTCAGTTGGACTTGATAAACCGAAAGGTATAATTATTCAGGGTATAGTTGAAGGCGGTGCTGCTTCTGAAACTGATCTTAAGTCCGGAGATATAATCCTGTCAGTCGATGGACGTGAGTTAAATAAGCCAAATGAATTACAAGGATATATTGCTTCTAAAACTGCAGGCACTTCTGTAAATCTTAAAATTTTCAGAGATGGGAAAGAAATTGATAGAAAAGTAACACTAAAAGCCCGCGATGAAGATACTAAAAATAAACCGGTGGTTATGAAAAATGAAAATAATTCTAAAAGCGAATCTAAATCCAATACAGTCAGTTTTGAAAGCATTGGAATGACAGTTAAGAATCTGAGTGAAAAAGATAAGGAAGAGTTGAACGTTAGCTCAGGTATAGTTATTACTAAAGTTGAAAATTTCAGTAAAGCTGCAGAACAAAGACTTGGCAGTGGTTTGGTAATTGTTGAAGCTGATAAGAAAAAGATTAATGATGTTTCTACTTTTGAAAAAATCCTTGACAGTAAAAAAGGTAAAGCAGTGTTATTAAAAGTTCAGGATAAAGATGGTAACTCTAAATTTATTGGCTTGGAAATTCCTGAGTAAAAAGAAATAAATATTTTCTTTAAACGTCCCGATTATTCGGGACGTTTTTTTTATATTTGCTGCAAATATTGGAAAGTAAATGATAAGATTTCTTACAGCAGGAGAATCGCACGGTAAAGCTTTAACAACAATAGTTGACGGCTTTCCTTCAAACTTACAGATATCAAAAGATTATATTAATCAGCAGCTTAAGCGAAGACAATTGGGCTATGGGCGTGGATTAAGAATGAAAATTGAATCTGATAGTGTTGAAATTATTTCTGGTCTCAGATTTGGGAAAACTCTTGGTTCACCGGTTTCGATGCTAATCAGAAATAATGATTGGGAAAACTGGCAAAACATTATGCCGGTAGATCCGGTTAATGATAAAATTCAGAAAGTATCAATTCCTCGTCCGGGTCACGCTGATCTTGTTGGTATTTCGAAATTTAATTTTGATGATATACGAAACTCAATTGAAAGATCTTCTGCAAGAGAAACTGCTGCTCGTGTTGCTGCCGGCAGCTTTGCAAGAAAATTTCTTCAGGAATTTGGAATAACAGTTGGAAGTTATGTTGAAAGTATCGGCGGAGTCTATCCTGAAAAACCATTCATTGAAAAGTTATTTAAAAACAAATTACAAAAAAACTTTACTGCGAAGATTGTATCAGATAAAGCTGATAAAAGTACGGTGCGTGTTTTAGAGAGTTTGCAGGAAGAAAAAATAATAGATAAGATAAAAACAGCTAAAAAAAGGGGAGATACTTTAGGCGGTACCTTTATAATTGTTGCAACAGGAGTTCCGGTTGGGCTTGGAAGTTTTATGAATTATGATACAAAACTTGATGCTGAGATCGCATATTCAATAATGTCTGTAAATGCTGTTAAAGCTGTCGAAGTGGGTGAGGGATTTTTATTAGCTGATAAATATGGCTCAAGATCACACGACGAAATTACTTTAGAGAAAAAATTCTTTTCTAGAAAAACAAATCGTGCCGGTGGAATTGAAGGCGGAATTTCTACAGGACTTCCGATAGTTGTTAGAGCTGCTATGAAGCCGATTGCTACTTTAATGTCTCCTATTGAAAGTGTAAACCTTGCTGATATGAAGAAAGTAGATGCGCGAAGAGAGCGAAGTGATTTTGTTGCAGTGCCAGCTTGTGCTGTAATTGCCGAATCAATGATGGCATGGTCTCTTGCTAAATATTTTATTCAGAAGTTTGGCGGAGATTCTCTGGAAGAAATGAGGGATAATTATAATTCATATAACAGAAAACTGTTTTCGAGAATAAAAAATAATTTTAAAAGATGAATATGATTCAGATAAAGATATTCACATTCAATTTGTTTTCTGAAAATACAATTGTCATTTGGGATGATGAATCATTAGAAAGTGCAGTTGTAGATCCTGGCTGCAGTAATCAATATGAAGAAGATCAACTTTCAGATTTTATTGATGAAAAAAATCTTAAAGTCAAATACCTTATCAATACACATTGTCATATAGATCATATCTTTGGATGTGAATTCATAAGGAAAAAATATAATCCTCTGTACTTAGCACCCGAATTGGATCTGCCTTTAATTGAAAATGCTTCTATGCAGGCTGGTATGCTTGGAATAGAATTTTCTATCAGTATAAGACCGGACAATTTTCTATCTGAAGATAAAAAACTTAGTCTTGGTAAATTTGAACTTGAGTTTTTATTTACTCCCGGTCATACTGCCGGCGAGTTTTGTATTTATATTCCTGATGTAAAATATTGCATAACCGGCGATGTCCTTTTTAATGAAAGTATCGGAAGAACAGATCTTTGGGGTGGTAATTATGATACTTTGATACAAAGTATTCAGGATAAACTTCTTTCACTGCCTGATGAGACAATTATATTTCCCGGTCACGGTCAAACCAGTACAATTGGAAAAGAAAAAATATTTAATCCATTTCTAAATCACACTGTTTAATTATTTCTACAGGGTTGTTATGAAAAACAAACTATACGAGCTATCTCAGAAAAAAGAAGATGCTAAACTTGGCGGTGGTGAACAAAAAATTAAAAGTCAGTATGACAAAGGTAAACTTACTGCCCGCGAAAGAATTGAACTGTTAGTTGATGAGGGCAGTTTTGAAGAAATCGGGATGTTTGTAAAACACAGAGCAATGGATTTTGGATTGGATAAACAGAATTATCCAGGTGATGGAGTTGTTACAGGATTTGCTAAGATTGATGGTAGAGCGATTGCTCTGTTTTCGCAGGACTTTACAGTATTCGGCGGTTCATTATCTGAAACGCACGCCGAAAAAATTGTAAAAATTATGAAACTTGCTATGAAAGCTGGTATTCCTATTATCGGGTTGAATGACTCCGGAGGTGCAAGAATACAAGAAGGTGTAAATAGTTTAGGAGGATATGCTGATATTTTTCTTCTTAATACTTTAGCATCCGGAGTAGTACCGCAAATTTCAGTTATTCTTGGTCCATGTGCCGGCGGAGCTGTGTATTCACCGGCAATTACTGATTTTATTTTCATGACAAGAAAAACAAGCCATATGTTTGTAACTGGTCCAAATGTAGTTAAAACTGTTACACACGAGGATGTTACTTTTGAAGAACTCGGAGGAGCTGATACACATGGACAAAAAAGCGGTGTTGCTCATTTTGTTTATGATAATGAAATTGAAACATTATCAAATGTTAGAAAGCTTTTAAGTTTTATTCCTTCTAATTTTAAAGAGAAATCAATTCAGTTTGAATTTGATTTGGATTTATCTGCTGAGAATACCAAATTAAGGGAAATTCTACCTGATAATCCGAACAAACCCTATGATATGAAAGAAGTGATTCTTAATCTTGTTGATGATGGAGATTTTTTTGAAGTTCATAAAAACTATGCTGAAAATATAATTTGTGGTTTTGCCAGATTGGGAGGAATGAGTGTCGGAATTGTCGCAAATCAGCCGCAAGTTTTGGCGGGTGTTTTGGATATTAACGCATCGGTAAAAAGTGCAAGGTTTGTACGCTTTTGTGATGCATTTAACATTCCTTTGCTTGTTTTAGTTGATGTCCCCGGATTTTTACCTGGCACAGAACAGGAATGGAATGGAATAATCAGGCATGGAGCCAAATTGTTATTTGCATTTAGTGAAGCTACAGTACCTAAAGTTACCTTAATTATACGTAAAGCTTATGGCGGGGCTTATGATGTGATGAATTCTAAACACATCAGAGGTGATTATAATTTTGCATGGCCTACTGCTGAAATTGCAGTTATGGGACCAAAAGGAGCTGTTGAAATTATTTTTAAGAAAGAAATTGATTCATCAGAAAATCCTGAACAGGAACTTGAACTTAAATTGAATGAATACATTGAAAAGTTTGCTAATCCATATATTGCTGCTGAAAGAGGTTTCTTGGATGATATCATTGATCCAAAAGAAACCAGGAAAGTTCTAATAAATGCTTTTGATCTATTAAAGAATAAGGTAGATAATAATCCAAAGAAAAAACATAGTAATATTCCGCTTTGATTTTATAACTCATTGTTATTATTGATGTTATCTTATTTTGGTTAAAATATTACTTGTAAAAAAAATAATGAAAACTTATATTAACACCCATAATTTTATTTCGGAGTGCTGATGAATAAATATTTACTTATTCCAATAGCGATGTTAGCGATGCTTTTATTTGCATCCTGTTCATCCACATCAGAAATTACAAACCATTATCAATCAGATACAATTGAAAATACTAAAAGAGTAGGTATTGTTTCCGAGATGTTAGAAGAAGCAAGACAGTATTATGTTTTGGCTTTAAAGAAACAGGAATTAAACAGCACTAAGGAAACAGTTGAGAATTACGAAGCTGCCTTAAGAATAATCAATAATCTTAGCTATTATCCGGGTATTGATGATAACGCTGCTTACGTTGAATTAGAAAACTCAATTATTGATGATTATAAAAATTTTATTGATGGATTAAGTGAACTGCCTGAATCAATTTCATTTGCTGCTTATGAAGAATGGATGAAAGCATCAGTACCTGAACTTATGCTTACAAATAATGATTTTGAAAAAACTGAGCGCGTGGTTATTCCTGCTGATATCCCACTTGAATTAAATTCTTATGTTGAACAGTGGCTGAGTTATTTTACCGGTAAGGGCAGTACTGCAATGCGAAGATGGCTCGAACGCTCAGGTAAATACTTTCCGATGATGACTAAAGTATTCGAAGAAGTTGGCGCACCGAAACAATTAGTTTATTTGAGTATGATGGAAAGCGGCTTAAATCCGACTGCAAGGTCTTGGGCAAGTGCTGTTGGTCTGTGGCAGTTTATTAAATCAACCGGTAAACTATATGGACTTGAAACCGGTTTTTATTTTGATGAAAGAAGAGACCCTGTTAAATCTACTTATGCTGCCGCCAGACATTTAAAAGATCTTTATACAAATCTTGGTGATTGGTACCTTGCTCTTGCGGCTTATAATTGTGGTGAAGGAAGAGTTACACGTGCATTGAGAAAATCAAAAGATAATACTTTTTGGTCAGTCAGACCTCATTTGCCAAAAGAAACAAGAAACTATGTTCCGATTTACATTGCTGTTAGTATGATTGCAATGGAACCTGAAAAATATGGTTTTACTGATATAAGCTATCAAAAGCCTTACGAGTATGATGTTTATACAGTTGATGGTGCAATTGATTTACAATTTCTTTCAACTTGTGCCAATACCGAACTACAAGTATTGCAGGAGATGAATCCTGAATTAACACAGCTTTCGACTCCATCAAATTTTCAGGGCGGATATCCGCTGAAAATCCCAAAAGGATCATTAAGCAGTTTTGTATCAAAGATGCAGAATATTCCAGAATCAGCAAGAAGAACTTATTTAGTTCATACTGTTAAAAAAGGTGAAACTGTAACTAAAATTGCAAACAGATATGGTATTTCTAAGTTAGATCTTGCAGATGCAAATAATATTACTGTTAAGTCCAAATTATATTCCGGAGTCAAGTTAAAGATCCCTGTTTTAACCAGTCTTAATGTAAATGATTTTTCCGATAACACCGATACACAAATTGCACAGGATTTGAATTCACAAAACCCAAATGAAGATTATATCTCCCCTTATGCAAATCTTAATGGAAATAGTACTGTATCGTCTAATGAAACTCAGGAATCCTTTGACGATACTGAAGCATTAACTAACGTTCAGACAACATCAAAGGAAAACATTGATAATATAGAAACTTTGATTGAGGAATCCACTGCATCAATAATTCCGGAAGGTTTTGTAGCTGTTACTTATAAGGTAAAAAATGATGATAGTTTATTAGGTATTGCTGATTTATTTAATTCAAGAGTAAGTGATATCAGAAACTGGAATAATATTCCTTACACAACCACAATTAAAATTGGTCAAACTCTTAATATTTACGTTCCTGAAACGATGAAAGATTACTATGCTTCTCTTGATAAATCTACAGAAATTGAAAAGAATAAAAATATTGTCTCAAACAATTCAAATAAGTCAAATAAAAATTCTGGAATTCTATATCATAAAATAAAAAGAGGTGAAACTTTAGGTTTAATCGCTGCTAAATATGGTGTAAGTGTTAACCAATTAAGAGATTGGAATAATATTTCCGGAAATAAAATTGTTGCTGGAAAAAATCTGAGAGTTTATTCTGAAGGAAGCTCTAATTATTCCTCCAATATTGAAAAAACAAATACTATTACCAAGAATAACATTTATAAATACAAAGTTAAAAGAGGCGATAACCTTGGCAAAATTGCAGAAGAATTTGGAGTTTCAATCAGTCAGATTAAAAAATGGAATGGACTTTCTGATAATAAATTAATCGCCGGCAGAACTATAAAAATTTACAGCGGAACCTCTAGTTCAACTTATGGTGATAATACAACTAAGAATACATCAAACGTAAATTATTATAAAGTTAAACCAGGTGATTCAATCGGAGAGATTGCTGAAAGATACGGTGTAAAGATTTCAGATATTCAAAACTGGAATAATTTATCAGGCAATAAAATTTTAGCTGGCAATACCCTTAAAATTTATTCTGATGCAAACATAAATGATATTCCAACTGAAACTAAAACGACAATAAAGAGTTCCAAAAACAATAATCAAGTTTACACTGTTAAAAAAGGTGAATCATTATTTTCAATTGCGCAGCGTTATAATACTTCAGTTGCTAAATTAAAATCACTTAACAATCTAAAATCAAATAATATTCAAGCAGGACAAAAACTTTTAGTTAATTAAACATCATTATTTATTGACTGAGCCGTTAGGGGTGTTATCCCGCCTACCCGTGGGATATCTGAGATAATACCCTAAAACCTGAACTGGGTAATGCCAGCGTAGGAAAACGGGTGAAAGAATTATTTTTTAAGTAGCCGTTTTTCCAGAACGGCTATTTTTTTTGGAGCAATTATGAAAAAAATAATCATTCTTTCTTTATTCTTGTGCTTTGAGATATTTCCGCAGATTAAAAATATTAAAGGAATCGTCTTTGATTCTGATTCCAGAATGCCTCTTCAATCCGCTAATATAATTATTAAAGGAACAAACATTGGAACATCTACTGATGAAAATGGATTGTTTTCTCTTGAATATAATTTTAGTGATTCGAGTATTATTGTGATAAGTTTTATCGGCTATAAGACTAAGGAAGTTTTGATAGCAAAAAATAAAGCAGATGAAATAAACATTCCGCTTGAAAGTAAAATATTATCCTCACAAACCATACTTATCGAAGCAAGCGTTGGAAAAAAAGGTATAACTCCGATTTCTTTTGATAAAATCTTAAGAGAAGAAATTAACAGAGATTATGTTGTTCAGGATGTTCCGGGTTATTTGTCTCAACTGCCTTCAACAACATTCTATTCAGAAAACGGAAATGGAATAGGTTATAATTACTTAAGTATCCGGGGATTTGATCAGAGAAGAATTTCAGTTTCAATTAATGGTATTCCTCAAAATGATCCTGAAGATCACAATGTATATTGGTTAGACTTTCCTGATTTGTTAGCAAGCACCGAATTGCTTCAGGTTCAAAGAGGTTCAGGTTCAGGAGTTATCGGCTTTCCATCGGTAGGCGGTTCAATCAATATAATTACATCGCCTTTTTCTGATAAAGCAAAGTTCGATTTACTTATTGCTGCCGGCTCATATAATACAAAAAAATATAGTGCATCATTTGCAAGCGGATTAATTGATGATCGTTATTCAGTTTATGCAAAACTCTCACAGATACTTAGTTCAGGTTATAGAAATTTATCCTGGACAAAACTTAATTCATATCATCTGTCATTTGTAAGATACGATGATAAGTTTACAACTCAAGTGAATCTTTACGGCGGTCCGATATCTGATGGATTAGCTTACACCGGAATTGCTAAGTTTGCAATTAAAGATCCTGTAGAAAGAAAAGCTAATTATTCTTATTGGGAAGCGGATGGAAACAGTTACAACTATGTGTTAAACAGACGACCTGAAGAAATTGAAAACTTTTCACAGCCGCATTTTGAATTACTAAATGAATTTTATCTTAAAGATAATCTTAAATTTAATTCAGCTTTGTTTTATGTATATGGCTCAGGCTTTTTTGATTATGATGGTTCGTGGTCAGTTTTTTATGATGATTATTTTAGATTAAAATCTAATGGTTTTGATTCTACTCAAATACCTGTTAACGCTATTATTCGTGCTCAGGTTGAAAACAAGCAGTTCGGATGGATACCTAAAATCAGTATTAATCATCTTAATGGTCAGTTGATTTTAGGCGGAGAATTCCGATTTCATCGATCCGAACATTGGGGAAATATTAATTATGCTGAAAATATCCCCGCAGGAGTCAATCAAGACTATAAATATTATTTTTATAACGGTGCAAAGAATATTTTCTCAGGCTTTATCCACGAACTATATAATCTTAATGATGAAGTAAATTTACTTGGTGAGATTCAATTAACTTATCATAAATATCATTTTTATAATGAAAGATATCTCGGAAATGAGTTTACAATTGATAATTTATTTGTTAATCCAAGAGTAGGATTTAATTATAAATTTTCCAAAGCTATCAGCTCATTTGTGTCATTTGCAAGAGTAACAAGAGAGCCAAGGTTAAAAAATTATTACGACGCAGCAGAGTCTAGCGGAGGAGAGCAACCTCAATTTGCACTTAATACCGATGGTTCTTATAATTTTGCAGAGCCGAATGTTCAACCGGAAACAATGAATGATATCGAGGTTGGATTATCATATCAATCTGAAAACCTATTACTTAATCTTAATTTCTATTATATGATTTTTGAAAATGAAATTGTTAAAAGCGGAAAGCTTGATAGATTCGGGCAGCCGGTTACAGGCAATGTTGATCAAACAACACACGCAGGCACTGAATTAAGCATTATTTATAAACCAGACAGAACATTAGAGTTTTTTGGTAACGCTACTTTAAGTTCGAATAAAATTAATAATGGAAAATATTTTATCAGTAACTCTGATTGGATTGATCTTAACGGCAATAAAATAGGCGGCTTTCCGGAAATGCTGGCAAATGCAGGAATACATTTTCACTCGAAGAGTTTTTATATTAAACTTAATGCCAAATATGTAAGCAGTTTTTATTCGGATAATTTTGATTCCAACATAATTAAGTATCTGACACAATATCCGGGATTTATTGATTATAACGATAATGTTAATGAATCATATTTTACAGCAGACTTTTATTGCAGTTATGATTTTAATTTTTTCGGCAGTATAAGCGGTTCAAAAATATTTTTACAGGTAAACAACATTTTTAACAATTTATACTCTGCCTATGCTATTGGTAAAGAGTTTTTTCCTGCGGCAGACAGAAACTTTATTGCTGGCATCCAATTAGGGTTATAAAATAATTTTAGTTTGATATATGAGAATTTATCTAATTATAATCTATAAACTATTTAAATAAAAATTATGAAGAGTTGTTTAATTTTAGCAAATGGCAAATCACCAACCAATACAGTTATAAAATATTTTTATAAGACAGGTTTCACTACAATCATTTGTGCAGACGGAGGAGCAAATTCTGCAAGAAAATTAAATTTATTACCGGATTTTATTATTGGTGATTTGGACTCAATAACCGATTCTAATTTAAAATACTATTCTAAAAAAGTTTCGATAATAAAATATAACAGACAAGACGATACCGATGTTGATAAGAGCATAAAGTTTGCAATTAAAAATAAATATACTCAGGCTGTTTTATTAGGTGTTACAGGCGACAGGTTGGATCATACGATTTGTAATTTAGGTATGGTGATTAAATATTATCCAAGAATAAAAATCTATATTGCTGCTGAAAAATCTTTTCTTATTCCTGTTAAGAATACAATTAAGTTTCCTTCAGTCCCCGGCGAGATTATCTCTGTTTATGCGTTTGATAAAAAAACAAAAATTACATCAAATGGATTGAGATATAAATTAAAGAACAATACACTTCCTTTTGGAGTTAGTGAAAGCACCTCGAATGTTAGTGTAAGCAATAATGTAACTATCGAAGTTAAAAATGGTATTGCTTTTGTTATAAGAGAATTACAAAGCCTCATAAAGTATGATCTCTTTCAGTTTGTTTGATATAATAATTATCGTTCTGTTTTTCTCAGCATTATTGATAATAGGGTTTTTATCTTCACGCAAGGTAAAATCGGATGCGGAGAGTTTTTTGCTTTCCGGCAGAAATATGGGATTGATTTTATTTGTTCTTGTTAATGTCTCTACTTGGTATGGCGGAATAATCGGGGTTGGGGAGTTTACATATCGTTACGGATTGGTAAGCTGGTTTACGCAAGGTTTACCTTATTATTTTTTCGCTTTCTTATTTGCAATGTTTTTTGCAAAAAAAATTCGTGAAGCATCATTGTTTACAATTCCCGAAAAACTTGAACAAGTATATGGCAAAAATACTGCACTGCTTTCTGCGGTTGTTGTTTTCATACTTGTTTCACCGGCACCCTATTTACTTATGAGTGCTAACCTAATTTCGCTTGTATTTGATACGGGTGATTTAATCTCTCTTCTAATCGGGATAATACTATCAGCATCATATCTTGTTAAAGGCGGATTCAGATCAAACATTTTTACAGATGCATTTCAGTTTTTTATAATGTTTGCAGGATTTATTGTAATTCTATTAGTTGCAGCTTTAAATTTTGGCGGAATCAATTTTCTCAAATCAAATTTACCTCACTCTCACATTTCTTTAACCGGTGATGCTTCGGTTACATTTTTAATTGTCTGGTTTCTTATTGCTTTATGGACATTTGCGGATCCCGGCTTTCACCAAAGGTCTTATTCAGCTAAAACAGGTAATGTTGCTAAATATGGAATTTTGATTTCTATAATATTCTGGGCTTTATTTGATTTTCTGACCACTTCAACCGGATTATATGCAAAGGCTATAATTCCAGATCTGGAAAATCCGATTATGGCGTATCCAGTATTAGCAGAAAAAATTCTTGCACCCGGTTTAAAAGGAATTTTTTATGCAGCAATGTTTGCTACTATAATTTCTACATTAAACAGTTTTATGTTTTTAAGTGCTACAACTATTGGTAAAGATTTTATTTATCGTTTAAGTAAAGAGGAAAGAGCTGATAAAATTAAATTCTATACCATAATTGGGATAATTATTACTTCAGTGCTGTCGGTAATCATCGCTTACACTATTCCTTCAGTTGTTCAGATTTGGTATACAATCGGATCACTTTTTATTCCCGGAATTATTTTACCTGTGATAAGTGCATATTATCCCAGAATTATTATTTCAAATAAAATTATTATGGTTGAGATAGTACTGGCAGTTTTATCAGGAACAATTTGGTTAGCAATCCGGAATAATTTTCATGGATTAATTTATGAGATTGAACCAATGCTGATTGGGGTTACGGTTGCGTTATTAATTCACTTTACAGGATTAATTTGTAAATCTTTTTCGTTTAATAAGTGAAAGCAGAATTGATCCGCCGAGTACAACTATTATTATTAAAAGTGATAACTCAGTTGGAATTTTATAAAAATCAGAAACTAACATTTTGATACCGACATAAAACAACACAATGGATACACCATATTTAAGATAAACGAAAAGGTCAATAAGACCAGCAAGAGCAAAATACAATGCTCTTAAACCAAGTATAGCAAAAATATTTGACGATATAATTATAAAGGTATCCTTTGTAATTGCAATGATTGCTGGAATAGAATCAACTGCAAACACAATATCTGATGACTCTATTAAAAGCAGAGCAAGAAAAGTTGTTGTAACGTAAATCTTGTGGTTCTCTTTAATAAATAACCTTTTCCCCTCATAAGTTGTATTCAGCTTAAAATATTTTCGGGCAATTTTTAACAGCCAGTTATTTTCCACATCGATTTTTTGATCGCCGCCAAAAGCCATCTTATAAGCTGCAAGCAATAAGATTACAGCAAACACATAAATAACCGGTTCAAAAAGATTTATTAAAGTTACACCGGCTAAAATGAAAATAACTCGGAAAACTACAGCACTGATAATACCCCATTTTAACACGTGCGGTTGATTTTCAGGTTTAACATCCATAATGCTGAAGATCATCAGGAATACAAAAAGATTGTCAACTGAGAGCGATTTTTCGATTATGTATCCGGTTAAAAATTCAATCGCTTTTTGATGACCGTCTTCCATGTAAATAAAGATAAACAGATTGAAAAGAAGAGCGGTTAATATCCAAACACCGCTCCAAATAAGGCTTGCTTTTAAAGTTATTTTTCCGCGTCTATGATCAGTTACATATAAATCAATAAAAAGAAGTAATGCAACTATTGCAGAAAAAAAATACCAATATGAAGATTCAGCTATCAAACTGGACAAACTTCCTAGGGAAGAAATACTGCAATTGCTAGTACGGTTGTCCACAAACCGTTTTTATCACCTTCAGCAGATTGAGTAACATTAAAAGAGCGGACAATCTTCCCGGACATTTTGTAAATATTTTCTCTTTCACTCCAATCTTTTTCTGAATCAAATTCAACGCCCAAAGTAGTAGCAAGCATTGTAGCAGCAAGGTCTTCTGCATATTCACCGCATACTTTTTCTGTCTGACCGAATGGATGATGTTCTGAGAGATATCCATAGGCATTATTATCTGCCGGTATTGCTACACCTAATGAAGCTGCAATTAATCTGTTTGGCTCATTTGTAGAATTTCTTGCCATAACACAATGAGTGATCTGACCGGGTGTAATAAGTTTTACTCCTTCATCTACAGAGATGCGTTTGCATCCAACAGGAAAGATACTGCTTACGGTTACAAGGTTACAGATTTCAATTTTTGCATTTCTTAATGCAAGTTCAAAAGAGCTTAAGTACTCTTTGTGTCTTCCAACACCTTTGGTAAAAAAAACTTTTGTTGGTAGATACAATTTTCGTCCCTTTCTATTCTAAGTTAATTGAATTTAATGAATTTTCGTTTTCCAACTTTTAAAATCATACCTGATTTTAGAAAAATAATCTGATGGGAATCGTTGATTTTTTCGCCATCTATCGAAACACCGCCTTGTTGAACTAATCTTCGTGCTTCACCTTTTGAGGGTGCAAAATTAACTAAAACAATCAGATCTAAAATATTAATTTCTTTGTTATTACCAATACTGAATTCTTCTATTTCATCCGGTAAACCTTTGTTAATAAAAATATTATCAAACTCTTTTTGAGCGGATTCAGCAGCTTCCTGATTGTGATACATTGTAACTAAAGTTCTTGCTAATTCACGCTTTAAATCTCTTGGATTAATATTTTTATCATTAAGCTGGGCTTTTAATTCTTCAAGTCTGTTGTTGGATATATTTGTTGCTAATTCAAAATAAGTATAAATCAGATTGTCAGGAATTGACAAAGTTCTTCCGAAAATCTGTGATGGCTCATCAGTAATACCGATATAATTATCCAGAGATTTACTCATTTTTTCCACACCATCAGTTCCAACAAGTAAAGGCATTGTAAGAATAACCTGTGGTTCTAATCCGAATTCTCTTTGGATATCACGCCCGACCAGAAGATTAAACTTCTGATCTGTTCCTCCAAGTTCAACATCACTTTCGATTGCAACCGAATCCATTGCTTGAGCAAGTGGATATAAAAACTCGTGAATACTGATCGGCTCACCTGATTTGAATCTTTTTGTAAAATCATCCCGTTCAATCATCCTTGCAACTGTATATTTTGAAGAAAGTTTAATTACATCTTCAAATGACATTTTACTAAGCCATTCAGAGTTGTAAACGATTTTAGTTTTCTCTCTGTTCAGAATTTTTGAAGCTTGTTCAAAATAACTTTCTCCGTTTATTCTGGTTTGTTCGAGTGAAAGAGCAGGGCGGGTTGCATTTCTACCTGAAGGATCGCCGATCATTCCTGTAAAATCACCTACAATTAATATTGCCTGATGTCCCAGCTCCTGAAATTGAGCAAGTTTTCTAATCACTACCGAATGACCAATATGAAGATCAGGTCTGCTTGGGTCGCAGCCAAGTTTTACATTTAATGGTTTATTTGTCTTTAATGATTTCTCAAGTTTTTTTACAAGTTCTTCTTCAGGAATTATCTCAACAGTTCCTCGCTTGATAATATCCATTTGTTCATTTAATGACGGAAATTTAATTATGCTCATTTTTTAATTTTAATTCTACTTCAATTAGTATTTAATTTTTCTTTCCTGATTTCTCTGAAAATCTTTTTTGGCAATATCTTGTCGTTTATCATATATTTTTTTGCCTTTAGCCAAAGCTAATTCAACTTTAACTCTGCCGCTTTTGAAATATAATCTTAACGGGATTAAAGTTAGTCCTTTTTCTTTTGTTTTACCTATTAGCTTTCTTATTTCAGATCTGTTCATCAATAATTTTCTATCACGGGTTGGTATATGATTATTGATGTTGCCTTGTTTATACTCGCTAATGTGTAAACTTAAGAGCCAGATTTCGTTATTTTTTATCAATGCATAACTATCAACAAGATTTGCTTTACCTTCTCGAAGAGATTTTACCTCTGTACCCACAAGTACAATCCCAGCTTCAAATGTCTGCAAAATTGCATATTCGTGTCTGGCTTTCCTGTTAACTGCAATATTTTTCTCTTCTGCTTGTTGTTTCATTTTCTTCAAAACGAAAAGCAAAAATCAAACTAAATGTATTAAAATGCAAGGAATTCTGATTAAAGTTTTTTAACTGATGCTTAGATTATTTTTACTTTTTTGTTTCGCTTTGAATTTGAGCCAATTGAAAACAATAATAAAAATAATGAGTGGACTAAAAAGATTAATTATAAGTATGTGTATAAATACAAAACCGTAAATAAACAGAAATGAAAAAAGTATGAACGCAGTGTTTAAATAAAAAGTTAAGAGAAAAGATTTTAATCTAATTGTCTGTATTGATTCGGTTTCATCTTTTTCTTTAGAAAAGCAAATAAAAAACAGCCCGGTTATTAAAAACAGGGCTGTCAATTCCTCTGATACATGATTTGATATTATACTTAAATAATTAGTTTCAAAATACTTGGAGTAAACTGCAAATACTTTGACATCAAAAATCTTTAGTTTTATATCAAAATAAAAACGAATAACACCAAGAACAATTCCAATAAAAGCAAGAATAAATCCTGCTAATCTAAACTTCCTTGGCAGAAGAATATTCATAGTGATCAGAATTTAGTTTGTATAATTAGCATAGATATAAGAACTGGCTTTTGAACCATCTTCCATCTCGATTTCAAACCATACTAAACCAAATTTGTGATTAACTCTGTAAACTTTCTTTTTAATACCCGGAATCTTAGGGTCTTCTTCAACTTTTATAGTTTTGATAGAATAAAAGCCATACGGGAAATCATCCTGATTTGTTCTTTCCGTTACAGTTCTTACTATTTCTGTTCCATCATCTTTCTTCATAGGATAAGTATCACCAACAACTGCATCATACTTTGCTATTGTATGGTATTTCCCGGTTTTATTGAAAAGTCCATAATCTTGTATTCCTTCTGAGGTACTTTTAAAAGTAACACTTGCGTCTATTTTTCCACTTTGATCCTTATAAGCATCAGGTATTGCAGCATTGATTGATGAAAGTGCCGGCGATTTTGTTAAATCCGCTTTAACTTTTAAAGTTATTATACCATTATTATTACTTACTATGTAAACTGAATCCCAAATATTGGTATTTGTATTACCCACTTTTACTGAAGCCCCAAACGAATTTCCAACTGTATTTATACCAATATTGGTTTCTCCATTTATAATGTTTGGATCTTTTGAATCTTCTTCTTTATCGCAGGCAAAAAAAAGAATAGATATGGTGAGTATTAAAGATGCAAAAAATTTGTTCTTCATGATTATTCTCCCTTGATTTTGTTCAATAATAAGATTTTACTCTGTTTTAATAATTATTAAAAAGAACATTGTAAAATTAACCTTTATATATGGACTGAACAAATCACATAATTCTCATAAAACTGTTAAAAATCATGATTACACATACTGTAATCATATCAAATATTAACTAATTTTGCTTTGTAAAAAATTGGAATTAAGTGAACAAGAAATTATTTATCTGGAATTTAATTTTTTCAATTTCAATTATTGCACAGCATTTTGAAATAGAAAGAATTGAACCGCCAAACTGGTGGACGGGGATGAAGCATGATACCGTTCAGATAATGGTTTATGGCAAGAATATATCAGAAGTAGAAATTTATCCTCAGCACGGTCCTATTGAAATTGTAAAGGTTAGTAAAGCGGAAAGTCCAAATTACATTTTTCTTGATTTATATATTCCTGATAACGTAAAATCTAATTATAGTTTTGAAATAGGATTCAGCAGAGATGAACAAGATACTGTAATTAAATATCCAATTGTGTACAGAGAAAATAATGAATACAGATTCAATGGTTTTAATCAAAATGATGTTGTATATCTGATAATGGCAGACAGATTTTGTGATGGTAATCCTGCAAATAATAAGATAGATGACAGCTTGGATCAATTTACTTCAAATGATTTGGACGGAAGAAGGGGCGGAGATATTGAAGGGATAATTTCCAGATTGGATTATTTGAAAAATCTCGGTGTAACTGCAATCTGGATAACACCGATGCTTGAAAACAATATGTGGATGAGTTATCATGGTTACGCAGCAACCGATCTTTACAGAATTGATCCGAGGTTTGGAACTAATGAATTATACAAGGCACTGGTTAAAAATGCTCACGATAATGGCTTGAAAATCATAATGGATCATGTTTCAAATCATATCGGAATAAATCATTGGTGGATGAAAGATCTTCCGTTTAAAGATTGGATTAACGGAACAGTAGAAAATCATCTTCCGGCAAATCATAACAAAATGACTTTTCCTGATCTTTATAGTCCGGATGAAGCAGTAAAGCATACCTGGAATGGCTGGTTTGAAAATTATATGCCCGATTTGAACCAGACAAATCCTTTCTTAAAAAAATATCTTCTGCAAAATACCATTTGGTGGATTGAGTACGCAGGCATTGATGGGATCCGGGAGGATACTTATCCATATTGCAATCAATATGCTATGAGTGATTGGGTTAAAGAAATTTTAATCGAATATCCGACACTGAATATTGTTGGAGAAATCTGGACAGGTGAACCCGCTTTTCTTGCTGCTTATCAACGGGAAAATAAATTTGGTATTAAACCGGATTCACATTTACCATGTGTTACCGATTTTGGTCTGTCCGATGCTTTAAGAGATTATCTTAGCGGTAAAAAAAATCTTGATGGAGTTTTTAATACACTTGCAAAAGATTATTTATATCACGATTCAAATAACCTGTTAACATTTATTGATAATCATGATATTGCAAGAGGTTTATTTACTGCAAATAATGATGTTGATAAATACAAAATAGCGTTGACAATATTGCTAACAACACGGGGAATACCAAAAATATTATATGGATCTGAAATCGGAATTGTTGGAGATGAAAGACATGGGACAATACGATCAGTTTTTCCCGGTGGATTTGAAGATGATTCACAAAATGCTTTCACTGAAAGCGGTAGGAATAATTATCAGAACGATATTTTTGACTTTACAAAAAATCTAATTGAAATAAGAAAAAATTATTATTCACTTTCTGAAGGCAGACTGATTCACTTTTTCCCATTCAATAATATTTATGTTTATTTCAGAGTAACCGAAAATGAAAAGACAATGATTGTTATAAACGGAAATGATGCAGATGCAGAAGTTGATCTGCAGAATTATAAAGAAACCCTTGGCTTAACAAAAAAGATTAAAAACATTAAATCAGAAAAAGAACTTGAGATTACCGAAAAAAGTAAAATAAACATTAAAAGAAAAACAGCAGAAATATTTTTGCTCGAAATGTAGAAAATAATTAAGGTTAAAATTTATGTTAGAGATTCAGAAAAAACTTACCAACACTTTTTATGCAATACTTGCACTGCCGGCAACTGCTGTTGGATTTGCACTTTCAACTCAGATTGCAGCTTTAAGCTGGATACTTAACAAAAAATTCGGTTTAAACATTCATGAAGTTGCATTTGTTTGGCTGGCAGGACCGCTTGCAGGAATTTTTGGACAAGTTATTGTTGGAATGATAAGCGATAATGTATGGTTTATGAAAGGCAGACGAAGACCTTTTATAATTATTGGAGGAATTATAGGTGCTTTGATGTTCTTAGCCTTACCCCAGATTGGTGTTATCTCTGAAGCAACCGGAATTACTAATATAATTTTAATAGCATCTGTTATAGCATTGATGCTGGATTTATCTATTAACGTTACATTCAATCCTGCCAGATCTATTATTGCAGATCTTACCCCGGAAGGGAAGAAAAGAACAGCGGGTTATGTATGGATGCAGGTTATATCTGGTACCTTTGGTGTATTAGCATATTTCCTTTCTATGGTTTTTGGTAATGAAACTCTTTTACTGATTGCCTCAGTATTTGTATTAGTTTGTTCTGTCTTTCCAATTTTAATAATAGAAGAGCCAAGAGAATTAGAAGGACTTAAAGAATCAAAAGAAGATGCCCATACTGTGATGGATATTTTCAAATCTATTTTTCCTTTGTATGGATTTTTAGTTTTTGGTGTATTCAGTCTGATCTTTCATTTCTATCAAATTGAATTAAGAGCAATTCACAACCCGCTTTTGATTTCCGCTTTGATTTATACAGTTATAATCGGTGTATATATTATATATAAAAGTAAAACAGATAAATCTGATAACATAGAGTTTCAAAAGATAATGTTAGCCCATACTTTTACATGGATTGCATTTCAAAGTATGTTTGTTATGACAGGTTTTTTTATAGACAAGCAGATCATTCCGAATCTTGATCTTACAAATGTGTTTGCTAATAAATTTGCTGAGTTCTTAACCGGTGTTGAACAAACAAAAGATACAACAACCGGTAATATAATTTCTTTTGGGTTTTTAATCCTTAATGCCGTTGGTGCCGTGTTTCCAATGGCATTATCCGCAATAGCAAAAAAGATTGGAAGAGTAAGAACATATACCGCAGCTTTAATCTTTAGTGCAGTTGGTTATTTTTATATCGCTTTTTTTGGAAAACATGAACTTAATTTTTATTCGGGTATGTTTTTAACCGGTATTGGATGGTCGGCAGTAATCTCTATTGTATTTTCAATTGTTACGGAAAGAATAAATCAGAATAAAATGGGATTGTTTATGGGAATATTTAATCTTGCTGTTGTTTTACCGCAAATGATGAGTCAGGGAGTAGCAAATATAATTTCCGAAACACAAAATTATCAGTTGCTTTATATTCTTTGCGGAGTATTTGTCTGTTTTTCAGTTGTCTTCTGGTTGTTTATTAAAGAGCCAAGATCAACTGCAGATCTTGTATCACATAAGTAAAAAAAATATAGAATACTGTACAGCGATTGATCTTTTGATAACTCAGATAAAAAAGTATAAGAAACAATTCAGCATTCATTAAATAGGTAATTAATGGTTTTTTTAGTTTTAGCAATCATCTGCTCATCAAGTTTAGCTCTTCTCTTAAAATATGGAAGCGTAAGAAAAACAAATATTATATTATTGATAAATGGTAATTATCTGACTGCTTCTGTTTTCGCATTGGGGCTAATAATATATAAAGGCGGTTTTCATTTTTCATGGAGTGCTGTATTGTTTGCAGTATTTCTTGGGATAATTTTTGCAGAAACTTTTGTGATTTATTCAAAAGCTATCAGTTTTGCAGGAACAGCTCTTGCTACTGTCAGTGCCAGATTATCTATTATTATTCCGGTTATTTTTTCTATCATATTGTTTGATGAAAAACCAAGTCAGAATATAATTATAGGATTCGTTCTTGTTCTGTTGACGCTTTATCTGTTTTATTTATCACTCAAAAATCACGACAGTATTGCAGATTCAGTAAAAAAATATTTTTACCTTTTCCTGTTGTTAATTGGAATTGGTGTTGTTGATTTTTCTATGAAAATATTTGAACGGACTTTTGATATTGCTGAGAAAGAAACATTTGTTTTCATGATCTTTTTCTTTGCATTTCTTTATACATTAACAAGAATCTTATCAGCTAAAATAAAATACGATAAGCAAACATATATGATTGGTTTAGTACTCGGTCTTCCGAATGTCTTAACAATTCACTTTCTTTTAGCTGCACTATTAACATTGCCTGCTATTATTGTTTTTCCTGTTCAGAACATCGGGGTTATTCTGCTTACAGCAATAGGTGCGTATATTTTCTGGAAGGAAAAAATTAATCTGTTTGGCAAAATTGCTATTGCAGTTGGTATTGCAGCGATAGTTTTTTTAAAACTTTAGATAAAGATTAAAACCAAAAGTAATTTTTAATAATTTTATGCCGGTCAATCTACATCATCAACAAACATTGTAAATATTCCGGATAATATCATTGAAGCACCGCCGAGTAAAAGAGCGTAAATTGCTTCACCATTAAAAATTGATCTTACAAAAAATCCTAATATTGCTGCTGCTGTTATCTGCGGGATTACAATAAAAAAATTAAAGATACCCATATAAACTCCCATCTTTTCTGCAGGAAGTGAACCTGCAAGAATTGCATAAGGCATTGCAAGAATTGATGCCCAGGCTAATCCGATTCCAAGTTCTGATATTAAAAGTAAGTTTGGGTCCTTAATTACATAAAAAGATGCAAATGAAATTCCTCCGATAATTAAGGATATTATATGTACAGTTTTACGATTTGTAAGTTTAGCAATCCACATAATTACAAAAGCCATAATAGCTGCAAAACCATTATATACAGCCATCAAAACTCCAACCCAATCTGCACCTTGATTATATAATTCTGAAGCCGGATCAGTAGCACCGTAAATATGATGAGTAACTGCCGGTGTTGTATAAATCCACATTGCAAATAAAGCGAACCATGTAAAGAATTGAACTACTGCAAGCTGTTTCATTGTTTTAGGCATTTTGTAAAGATCATTTAAAATAGAAACTAATCCTGACGAAGTTTTACTTTTATTGGTAAAAACTCCAGCTATTAATTGCAGTAATCCAAAAATTACAGAACCAATAAAAAGCACATAAAGTCCGTAATCATTTTCCTGAAGGAAAAAATATAAAAGTGCTGAACCAATTAGTCCGGCTGCAATCCAGATCATTCCGTATCTATTAAAAGCAGATGCTGAGACCGGAGTATTATCAAGTGATCTTTTTATTTCTGATTTATTTTCATGCTCACTGAATTTTTTTAATTCTTCGGGCGAATATTCTTTAGTTGTGAAAACTGTGTAAAGAACAGCAAGTAAAAAAACTGCTCCGCCGATATAGAATGAAAATTTTACAGAGTCAGGAATTTCACCAGCAGCTGCGGTGTTGGAGATACCGAACCAATTTGTCATCATATAGGGTAATGCGGAAGCAACAATTGCACCGACACCGATAAAAAAACTCTGCATCGAAAAGCCAACAGTTCTTTGTTCAGAAGGCAGCATATCACCGACAAATGCTCTGAAAGGTTCCATAGAAATATTTATTGATGCATCCATAATCCAGAGCATTCCGGCAGCAACCCATAATACAGGTGAGTTAGGCATAATAATAATAGCAGCAGATGCGAGTAATGCTCCAGCTAAAAAGAAAGGTCTTCGTCTTCCAAGTTTATTCCATGTCTTATCACTGATATGACCGATAATTGGCTGAACAATTAATCCGGTTACAGGTGCGGCAATCCATAAAATAGGGATTGCATCAATATTAGCTCCAAGAGTTTCAAAAATTCTGCTGACATTTGCATTCTGCAGGGCAAATCCAAACTGAATACCAAGGAAACCAAAAGACATATTCCAGATTTGCCAGAAAGATAGACGCGGTTTATTCATAATTGTTCCTAAGGATAATTTATTTATCTGCACTGAAAAATAAAGAATCAATTTTAATTTAGATAACAAGTTTCAGTGAAAACTAAAATTCAAATGTAATCTTATCTTTTAAGAGTAACTGCAACTTTATTTTATTTTATATATTTTGCACCTAAATTTTATAGCAATTCATAAATGACTGAATCCATAGCAGATATATCTAAGCGAAAAAAAGAACACATTGATCTTTGTATGACCGATGATGTTTCATTTAAAACCAAAACAAGCGGATTTGAAAAATATGAGTTTATCCACAATGCTATAACTGAAGTTGATCTTTCCAAAATTTCTTTTAAAACAAAATTATTTTCATACAACATCGAATACCCGTTTTTAATTTCTTGTATGACTGGCGGTACCAGTGAAGCAGAGCTGATAAATGAAAGACTCTCTAATGTAGCGCAATATTTAAAAATTCCTATTGGTGTAGGAAGTCAAAGGCAAGCTTTGGAAGATGAAAAGTATCATAATAGTTATAAAATAATCAGGAAGAATTCTTCTGCTGTACCTGTTTTTGGTAATATCGGTGCAGCGCAGTTGGTTCAATCAAAAGAATTAAAAGCAATTCTTAAACTTATTGATATGCTTGAGGCGGATGCTTTTTATATACATTTAAATCCTTTGCAGGAATTGCTTCAGAAGGAAGGTGAACCGCATTTTACAGGTTTGTTGAAAAAACTTGAAAAGTTAGTAAGCAGATCAAAAGTTCCAATCTTTATTAAAGAAGTTGGTTCCGGTATAAGCAAAAGTGCTGCAATTAAATTACTTGAAGCCGGAGTAAAAGGAATTGATGTAGCCGGTGCAGGCGGAACAAGCTGGGCTGGTGTTGAAATTTTGAGAAACAAAGAAACTCAAAATCCTTTTTGGGACTGGGGATTACCTACCGCTTATTGTCTGAAAGAAATTTATCCGCTTAAAAAGAAATTTAATTTTCTTCTTATTGGTTCAGGCGGAATTAATTCTGCACATGATCTTGCTGCTGCATTTGCGCTTGGTTCTGATTTAACCGCTTCAGCAAGAATTATTCTACAGACACTTATTAATAACGGTGAAGAAAGTGTTATCGCTCTTATTAAAGACTGGTTTGATTATCTTAAGAAAGTAATGTTTTTAACTGGCTCAAAAAATCTTAATGAATTAAAAAAAGGTAAAATCATAAGAAAGGAATTTCTATTTTGAAAGATTCTGATTATAGTAAATTCAATAAGTTTTACGAACAGCAGAGAGCTATAATTGATAAAAAACTTGCGAATGCTTTAAAGAAAAGAAAACCTGAATCTTTATATGGTCCTTCATCTTATATTTTAGAAAGCTGCGGTAAAAGATTAAGACCTCTACTGGTTATCTTATCAGCAATGGCTGTTGGTGCAGAGCCGCAAAAGGTTTTAAATGCTTCTTTATCTGTTGAGATGCTGCACAATTTTACATTAGTCCACGATGATATAATGGATAATGCTGATCTGAGAAGAGGTAATCTGACATTGCATAAAAAATATAATTTAAATACTGCAATTCTTGCCGGTGATTCTCTTTTAGCAGTTGCTTACGAGTATTTGTTAAAAGATTGTAATATAAATGCTCAACAGGTAATTAGTTCTTTTACAAATGGATTGGTAAAAGTATGCGAGGGACAAAGTCTTGATACCGATTTTGAAAGAAAGGCAAATGTATCTCTTGAAGAATATATTGATATGATATCAAAGAAGACCGCTGCTTTGCTTCAAACCTGCTGTGAAATTGGTGCTTATCTTGGAAATGGAAAAAATAATGACATAAAATCATTATCTGATTATGGAAAACATTTAGGAATTGCATTCCAGATACAGGATGATCTTCTTGATATTACCGCAGATAAAGCTGAGTTTGGAAAAAGAATCGGCGGGGATTTGCTTGAAGGGAAAAAAACTTTTTTATTTATTGTTGCTTTAGATAGAGCAACTGGTAAAGATAAAGAAGACTTATTAAAAGTTATTAAGAACAAAGGAATTCGATCTAATCAGATTGAAAAATATAAAAGACTTTATGAAAAATTAGGTGTATTGGATGAAGCTAAGAAAGCAATAATTATACGGACTGAAAATGCTTTAAGGTCAATTGATAATTTATCAGATAAATCCAGAATAGAAATTTTCTATTGGCTTGCAGATTTATTAATCAAAAGAAATAAATAATGATTGAAAAAACAGTAAAGATTGTTAACAAAGCAGGGCTGCATACAAGACCAGCAGCAACTATCGTTAAACTTGCTGCTAAATACAAAAGTGATTTTTTCATTTACCGTGATGGAATGAGCATTAATGGTAAAAGTATTATTGGCGTAATGACTTTAGCAGCCGATATTGGCTCTGAGCTAAAACTTACTTTTGATGGTCCTGATGAACAACAAGCTTGTGAAGAAATTTCAGCATACTTTGAAAGGGGATTTGATGAATTATGAAATCTTTTAGAGAAATTTATAAAAACGCTGATAATAAAGTAACCGGTATTGCCGCAGCGCCCGGTATCGTAATTGGAAAAGCTTTTTTGTTTTCCAAAGAAAAGCTTGAGATAAACAAAACTCCAATTGTAAATGCTGATGAAGCTATAAATAATTTTCAAGAGGCATTAAAACAATCAAAAAAAGAACTGAATAAAATATTTGGTTTTGCACGAGAAAAAATGGATGGAGTCCGTGCTGCAATTTTCGAAGCTCAATTGATGATTCTTGATGATCCTATTCTTTTGGAGCATATAAGAGAAAGGATCCGCAATGAAATGGTTCAGCCTGAGTTTGTTGTTGCTGATGAAATTTCCAAATATCAGGAGTTGATGATAATTTCACACGAATCATATATGAAAGAACGTGCACATGATATTGAAGATATAAAGCAAAGAATAATCCGTAATCTGCAGAAGAAACGGTGGCAGTCGAAAATAGAAAAAAACCTTATTGTGGTAAGCGAATCATTAACACCGGCTGATACTTTATTATTCTCCCGTAGAGAAGCATTAGCGTTTGTTACTGATCACGGCGGATTAACTTCGCATGCTGCAATTATTTCCCGATCGCTTAATCTTCCCGCGGTTGTTGGAACTCAGAAAGCTACTCAGCTTATCAAGGATGGTGAACAGATTGTAGTTGATGGATTCCACGGTTATGTAATTACCAATCCAACCGAAGTTCAGTTAGAGTTTTTCCGGGAAAAGCAAGAACGACTTCTGATTCTTCAAAAAGGATTAGAAGAATTAAAAAACCTACCGGCTAAAACCTTAGATGGCAAGGAAATTAATATTGAAGCTAATGTTGATGTTTCAGGTGAAATTGATCTGGTTCTTACAACTGGTGCAAATGGTATAGGACTTTACAGGACAGAACAAATCCTGAATGAGCTTGGCTCATTTCCGGATGAAAAAGAGCAGACTGAGATATATTCTAAACTTGCTTCAAGGATGTATCCGAAAATCTTAACTATCCGGGCTTATGATATCGGCGGAGATAAATTCAGGATTAATGAATACAGGGAACCGAATCCTTTTCTTGGTTTGCGTGGAATAAGATTTCTGCTGGAAAACGAAAATTTATTTAAAGCTCAGATCCGTGCAGTATTAAAAGCAAGTGAAAATAAAAATGTAAAATTTATGATACCTATGATTACAACTCTTGAAGAAATATGGCGGTCAATAAAACTGATTCAGGAATGTAAAAGCGAACTTAGAAAAGAAAAAATTAAATTCGATAATCAGATGAAAATTGGTATAATGGTAGAAGTACCATCTGCTGCTGTTATGGCTAAAGAATTTTCTGATGAAATTGATTTTGTAAGCATCGGAACAAATGATTTGATTCAATATTTAATGGCAGTTGACAGGGGTAATGATCAGGTTTCAAATTTGTATCAGGAATTCAGTCCTGTTGTAATAAGAACCATTGCACATATTGTAAGAGAAGCAAAAAAAGGCAAAGTACCGGTAAGCATCTGCGGTGAAATGGCAGCCGATACACTTGCAATCCCTCTATTAGTTGGTTTAGGTTTGGATTCTTTAAGTATGAGCCCCGCTACAATTCTTAATGCAAAGAGAATTATCAGAAGTTTTGATTTTAAGAAAGCAAAAATTCTTGCCAATGAATGTTTACTCTGTAAAACTGAAATAGACATTCAAAAGAAAGTGCAGAAATTTTTTGAGGACAATAACATTTCAAGAACAAGGAATATTATATAATTATGAAAATAAAAGAATATGTTCAAAAGTATGATCCACAAAATCAATTTGATGTTTTGATTAATTCATATCAGCAAATTGAATATGCATGGAAGAATGAATTAAATATTCCTGAGATTGATAAAAAGGATATAAACAATATTATCGTTAGCGGTTTAGGCGGATCTGCAATCAGTGCAGATCTTTTAAGAAATTTTATTGCGGATGAATTGACGGTACCTTATTCGGTTAACAGGAATTATAATTTACCAAAATATGCAAATGAAAAAACACTGTTTATTGCCTCTTCTTATTCAGGAAATACTGAAGAAACTATTTCTGCATTGAATGAAGCAATTAAATCAAATTGTAAAATTATTTGTATTTCAACAGGCGGAAAAATTGCTGAGCTTGCTGAAGCTAATAATATCTGTAATATAAAACTGCAAAAGGGATTTCAGCCGCGATATGCACTTGGATTAAGTTTCTTTTCACTCCTCAGATTATTTCAGCACTTAAGACTGATTAGCAATCAGACAGATTTGGTTGAAAGGATCAGACTAATCTGGCAGCAAAAAGGATTATTGTATTCGGCTGAAGATAATCATGCCATCACACTTGCCAAATCACTGATTGGATTTATTCCGGTTATTTATTCTGTATCAGATTCTACAAACTCAGTCGGCTACAGATTAAAATGTCAGCTTAACGAAAATTCCAAATTGCATGCATTTCATCACGAAGTACCTGAAATGAATCACAATGAAATTATAGGGTGGGAATCTTATCAGGAGAAGACATTTCATTCAAAGATAATCAGCATAATAGATGATAATTATCATCCTCAGACCCAAAAAAGATTTTCCATCCTTAAAGAATTATTTGAAAAAGCCGGTGTAGAAATCCTTGTACTAAAAAGCACTGAAGATAATTTTAAGGTCAGACTATTGGATTTGATTTATCTTTCGGATTGGATAAGTTATTACACAGGTATATTAAGAGGATATGATCCAAGCGAAATTGATAATATCCACACGCTTAAAGAAAAACTTAGCTGACAATAACCAATTAATTATTTGAAAAGCGCACTGAAATATTCACTGCTGCTGTGTCTGATATCTTTTCAGATTTCTTATGCACAGTTCTATTACTTCGGCAGAAATAAAGTTCAATATGAAGATTTTGACTGGAAGATTCTGCGGACTGAGCATTTTAATGTTTATTACTATGGAGAAACGGAAATAATTGCAGAGATAGGTGCGGGGATTGCAGAAGAAGTTTTTGATGAACTGAAAGTTAAAACGAATAATATAATTACCAGAAAAATTCCGCTTATCTTTTATAATACTTCAAATCATTTTCAGCAAACTAATGTTACTCCGGGTTTTATACCCGAAGGTGTTGGAGGATTTTTTGAGTTTCTTAAAGGAAGGGTTGTTATTCCATCAACCGGTTCATTGACGGATTTCCGGCATGTTATCAGACATGAACTTGTGCATGTTTTTATGACCAATAAAATTTTCAGAGTGCTGCGCGATCATAGATTATCAACTGACAGGATGCCGCCTTTATGGTTTGTAGAAGGTCTTGCTGAATATTATTCTACAAAACCTGATGCACAAGCCGAAATGGTTATGCGCGATGCAGTATTAAATAACTATCACTTCGGAATTCAAAATATCTGGAAAATTTCGGGAACTTTTCTGATGTATAAGGAAGGACAGAGTTTTCTTGAGTTTGTTGGTGAGCAATACGGAGCTGAAAAAATTGAAATGATGCTGGAAAATTTCTGGATGTATTCATCTTTTAATGATGTAATAGAAGATGTACTGGGAATGAAGATAGAACAAATAGATATTGAATGGCTGTATTATCTAAGAAAAAAATATTTTCCGCTTTATCAATCAGAAATGCCAATTAATGTCGGTGCAAAACAACTGACTGATTTTGGTTTCAACTTTTCACCTGTGCATTATAAACTGGACAAAAAAGATTTTATCTACTTCGTTGCAAACAGAACGGGATACTCTTCAATTTACAGGGTTGAGTTAGATGAAGATATGATTCCTGCTGAAGATCCGGAATTAGTAATTTCAGCCGAACAAACATCTGAACTTGAAGCATTTCATTTACTGCAATCTGCAATTGATATTTCCAAAGATGGACTGCTGGCATTTGTAGCCAAAAGCGATGCAACTGATGCAATTCATTTTTTCTCGGTTAAAGAAAACAAGATTATTAAATCCCTGCAGAAAGATTATCTTATTTATATAACATCACCAAAGTTTTCAGCTAACGGAAACAGAATTGTTTTTCAGGCTGTTGACCAAAAAGGATATGGCGATATTTATATATATGATATTGTTCAGGATTCTTTATCAAGATTAACAAATGATTATTATGACGACAGAGACCCAAGCTTTGGTTTGAATGATGAAATTTATTTTTCATCCGACAGAACTTCGGGTGCTTTTCAAAAAAAATATAATATATTCTCCTGCAATCTTTCAACCAAAGAAATTAAATATCTTACCTATAATCAATTTAATAATTACAATCCGGTTTTATCTGTTGACAAAAAGGAATTATTTATTACTTCAGATGCTGATGGTATAAGAAATGTGTGGAGTATGAATCTTCAGCAGAATACAGATATAAAAGAGCTAAATAAAGTAACTTACTTTTTAACAAGCGCTTTTGATCCGCGTTTAATGATTGATTCTATCTTAATTTTTGCCGGCTTTCAGAATTTTTCATTCCATCTTTATCAGATGAATTTAAATAATAAAAATAATGACTCAACTGAAACTTTGACGATGGATCTTAGTAAAGCGTATGGCAGATGGACAGCAGGTATTAGTGGAAATACTTTTGATATAAAAAAAGTTGAGTACGAAAAAGAATACTCGCTTGATCTTGCAACAGGAGTAGTCTCGACCAATCCTGTTTTTGGAACAAGCGGCGGTGCAATATTAGGACTAAGCGATATGCTGGGAGATGATAAATATTTATTTCTGCTTTATAATACTGCCACTGTTCAAAGCGATATACTAAGAAGTTTTAATGTTGCATTGCAGAAAATTAATCTCTCCAAAAGAGTTAATTACGGATTTGGAGTTTTTAATTTCAGCGGTAACAGATATGATATAAGAGAATCGGATGAGTTCTTTTTTGAAAGAAGTTTTGGCGGTTCAACGTTTCTCAGTTATCCAATTTCTAAATTTAATAGACTTGAATACACTGTTACTCTGATAAATTCTGACCGTGAAGTTATCGAAGGTATAACATCGCGAAAATCACTGATGTTAAGTAATTCTGCCGCTTATGTGCACGATAATTCATTATGGGGACCAAGCGGTCCGCTTGATGGATCAAGATTTTTGCTGCTTCTCGGATATACAAGCGATATAAAATACAGTAATATTAATTATTTCAGTATAATAGCTGATTACCGGATTTATCAGAGATTAAGTTATCAGACAGCATTGGCATTACGATTAGGATTATTTTATAATGAAGGTAAAGAAGCGCGCAGATATTTTATGGGCGGAAGCTGGGATTTAAGAGGATGGCCGCGCTGGTCTATCAGAGGTGAAAAAATGTGGTTGTCTTCACTTGAGTTCAGATTTCCACTTATCGATCAGATAGTTATTAAGTTTCCGATTCTTGATATAGGATTTTTCGGAATACGCGGCGCAGCATTTTTTGATATAGGAAGTGCCTGGGATAAGGAATATAAAACTACTTATGGAAGTATAGGCGGAGGTATAAGATTTAACCTGTTTAATGTTGTAGTTTTGAGATATGATATTGGAAAAAAGATTGAGAAAGATTTTACCCGCTTACAGCCGGGTTTATTCTATCAGTTTTTCTTCGGATGGGATTTCTGATGAAACAGCTTTTATCTTTAATTATACTGATTTCAGTAATCTTCATTTACGGATGTGCCAAATCATTGATAAAAATTTCTTTTGATAAAGATGAAAACCAGCATTTAATGTTTGGCGGAAATTCCGGCAGAAATTTCTATTATCCGGTCGAAGTATCCGATTCATTGGTTGAGATATGGAATCAGGATGTCTATGGCAGTTTTGATAATTCATCGGCTGTAGTTAAAGACTCATTAATTTTTACAAGCGATCTTGGCGGAAGAATTTTTTGCTTCGATGTTTATTCCGGTAAGCAGGTTGGAATTCTCAGATCTAAAGGATCGGTTTTTTCTGCTCCGCTCATAAAAAATTATAATCTTGTTTACGCACTTGTAATTGATAATGAAAATAAAACCGAGCTGATATTTTATGATTTATTCAGAGGTGTGGAGTTATTTAATGTGGAAATCAGAGGCAGAGTTCTTTCAGAAATGATTTTAGAATCAGATAATATTATTCTCTGCACTGAAAACGGTGAAGTTCAAAAACTTTCTATCGGAGCTAAGGAAATCTGGAGTACTAAAATAAACTCAAAAAATTATTCCAATCCTGCATTGGCTGATAATAGAATTCTTCTTGCAGATATAAATGGTTACTTTATCGCCCTCGATTATCAGACGGGAAAAATAATTTATAAAAATAAAATTGCTGGTCCTGTTTTTTCAGGAATTACAGTTAAAGAAGGCAAAGCATTTTTTGCTGATAATAACGGGATTGTGTATTGTGTTGATATATTATCAGGAAAGTTAATTTGGAATTATGATACCGGTGATAAGATAAGGTCAAATCCAGCATTGGATGATTACAACCTTTTTATAGGAAATTTAAAAGGGAACTTATATTCAATTAATCAAAATAACGGTTCATTAAACTGGATGACAAAACTTGATGGGATAATCCGGAGTACGCCGTTGATTACAAAAAATAAAATCATTACAGTAAACCTGAACAGATCATTCAGTATTTTAAATAAGCTGGATGGAAAAATCAGAAAAACATTTGAGTTAAATGGAAGAGGTAAACTTTCACCTGTGTTGTATGACAATATTTTAATAATTGGTTATGATGACGGGAAATTATCAGCTTATGAATTTGTTTATTAAAATTATTATCGTCTCTGCGATTATTATTCCTGAATTATTTCCTCAGGATTGTAAATCAAGATTGATAATCGAAACAGATATAGAACCGGTTAATATTTTTATTAATGATTCTCTTGTGTCTGTATCAAACAAATTTGATTCTGAATTTGATGACGGCTGGTATAATATCTTAGTTGTAAAAAACAGTAATAACTGGGACAAAGCATTTTTTAAGGATTCAGTATTTCTATCAGGTTGTGTAACTAAAAATATTAATTTCAAAACTGAACAAAAAGTTTATCTTAATACTTCACCGCAGGATGCATACGTTTTATTTGGTGATTCTCTTCTTGGTAGTACTCCTTTATTTATTTCCAGTGACGATAAAATATTAACTATCACCAAACCCGGTTATTCAGTTGAAAGTATAATACCGGATGATCTTGCAAGGCAAAACATAATTACACTTAAATCATTGCAGCTCCCTAAAGAGGAGTCATTCTTTTACTCATCTACATTTCATATTCTTGCTGCTACGGCAGTTGCTCTCGGAGCCGTCAGCGCTTATTATAAATTAAAAGCCGATAATACCTATGATAAGTATCAATCTAATGGTGATCCGGTTTTACTTAATGAAACAAACAAATATGATGTTGTAAGCGGAATTACATTTACTGCTCTGCAGATTAATTTTGGATATATTCTTTACAGATTTTTATCAGAATAATTGATTTACCGTGCCGATTCTTTTTTATCAAATAAAAATATGTTAACCGTTTTAGAAGCAATTAAGCTTTCAACCGATTATTTAGAGAAAAAAGGAGTTGAATCTGCCAGAACTAACTCTGAACTATTATTAGCGGAAATTCTTAACTGCAAGAGACTTGAACTATATTTGGCTTTCGATAAACCTTTGAGTGAAGAGGAAGTAATTGCTTACCGCGAATATTTAAAAAAGAGAGGAATGAGAATCCCTCTTCAGTATATTTTAGGTTATGTTGATTTTTACGGATATAAATTTATTGTTGATCAAAATGTTTTAATTCCAAGACCTGAAACTGAGTTATTGGTTGAACAAGTTATTAAAGATAATTCTGCGGCGGGTGAATTAAGAATTCTTGATATTGGAAGCGGATGCGGAAATATTTCAATTGTTATCGCTGATAAAGTGTTTAATTCAGATGTTACCGGAATTGATATCAGCGAAAAGGCAATCCTTATTTCTGAAAAAAACAGAGATGCATTGCTTAAAAAAAACAATCTTAACTTTTTGAAGTTTGATATTCTGAATGATGACATTGAAGTTCTTGGCAAATTTGATTTAGTCGTTTCAAATCCGCCATATATTACACTTGAAGATTATGATGGACTTGAACCGGAATTAAAAAATTATGAACCGAAAATATCTTTAACCGATAATTCAGATGGTTTGACATTTTATAAAAAGATAATTTCTGTTTCAAAAAAAATATTGAATCCAAAAGGACAGCTCTATTTTGAAATCGGAAAAGGTCAGTATAAGTTTATTACCGGGATGATGATCGAAAACGGATTTTCAAATCTGAAAATAATAAAAGACTATTCAGGTATTGAAAGAATAATTAAAGGAGAACTTTTATGAGAGCTGTTGTTCAGAGAGTATCTGAAGGCGGTGTTTATATTGAAAAAGAAAATTATAGTGCCGAAATATCAAAAGGTATGGTTATACTACTTGGAATTAAATCGGATGATAATTCAGCTGATGCAGAATTTGTTGCAGATAAATGTTCATCGCTAAGAATATTCGAAGATGAAAATGAAAAGATGAATTTATCACTTAAAGATGTTGATGGTGAAGTTTTGATTATCTCACAATTTACTCTTTATGGTGATGCTCAAAAGGGAAACAGACCTAGTTTTATTGATGCAGCCCGGCCTGAAACCGCTATTCCTCTTTATGAAGAATTTATTGAAAGAATGAAAAAAAATACCGGTGAAGAAAAAGTTAAGGCTGGTGTGTTCGGTGCTATGATGAAGGTAAAAATATTAAACGATGGTCCTGTAACAATTATTGTTGAATCAAAAAATAATAAAACAAAATGAATCCCGTCTTAATGATTTTTATTGATGGTGTAGGTATTGGCAAGAAAGATTATCAATACAATCCTTTCTTTAAATATGGATTTAAAACATTTGAACAACTATTTGATGATACTCCCGCCATCGATAAACAAAGATTAAGTAAAAATGGCTGTTACGTATTTCCAATTGATGCAAATCTTAGTGTTGATGGTCTGCCGCAAAGCGGAACCGGACAGGTTTCAATATTTTGCGGAATGAATGCACCTAAGTTTATTGGAAAACATTTTGGTCCGTTTCCGTATTCAACAACAATACCGGTAATAGAAAGTTTAAACATTTTTAAAAGCTATATTGAAGCTGATAAGAGAGTCTGTTTTGCTAATGCATATCCGCAAGTCTTTTTTGACTATATGAATTCAGGTAAAACAAGACTTAATGTAACTGCACTTTCTGCAAAGTCGGCGGGATTAAGATTAAACGATGTGAATGATGTAATTGATGGGAATGCATTAACCGCTGAGATAACCAACGAAAGATGGAATAAAAATTTAAATTATAAACTTAATGTCATCTCTCCTGAAAGTGCTGCCGGGAGATTGATTAACATAGCTTTAAAAAACGATTTCACATTATATGAATTTTTTCTTACCGACCATTTAGGTCATGGAAGAATTGCTGATGAGTTTGATCAGATATATCATAACCTTGATAATTTTCTCTTTACACTTTTAACTAAAATTAATAATTCAGATTTATCTTTAATAATTTGTTCCGATCACGGAAACTTTGAGGATTTATCAGTTAAAACTCATACCAATAATCCTGCATTAGGAATATCAGCAGGTAAGCATGCTGATAAATTTGCTTTAGAGATAATTGATCTGACAGATATTAAATCAACAATTCTTAAGCATTGCTTGTGAAAGATTATCCGGTAATAAAGTTTACTGTTGGTTTTATTGTTGGAATTATTTTACATCCCTTTATCAATGTCGAATTCTGGTTTTTAATAATAGTAATTATATCATTTACCCTGATTTATTTTTTTATTAAAAATCTTTCAGGCTTATCTTCTAATTATATCCCTTTGATCTTTCTGTATTTATCTTATCTAACTGCAGGATTATTAATTGCGGAATTACAATCCAATGAGTACACATCAGTATTTGAAAAATATTACAAAGAAAAAAACTCAGAGTTGTACGGTGAAGTAATTTCGGTTGAATTAGCAAAAGAATATGAGATTGAGTTTAAAGTGAGAATTGATTCTTTGTTTATTGCTGATTCACTTTTTAAAAGTAAAGAGCTGCTGATTTGTAAATTGAGAAACGATTCGTTAGACAGAAAAAATTTTTACGAAAGAATAAATCCGGGCAATAAAGTATTTCTAACCGGCACCTATCAAAGGGGAAGGGAAGACAGAAATCCGGGTGAGTTTAATTATCATAAATATTTAAAAACAAAAAGTATATCAGGGATATTTACAATATATGATAATGATAGTGTAAAGATTATAAATGATTCAAAAATATTTATTAAATCACTTTTGTTTTCTATAAGAAAAAGTATCGATATGAAAATTAAAGAGCTGCATAATCAGGAAACTGCTGCTCTTCTAAAGGGATTGATACTTGCTGACAGGAATGAAATAAGTTTTGAAACAAAAACTGAGTTTATCAATACAGGTGTAATTCATGTTTTGGCTGTTTCAGGTCTGCATGTCGGCTATATTTTGATGATAGTAGTTTTCGCTTTTGGCAGGTTTGGGATTTATACAAGAGCAGTACTAACAGTACTTGCATTATTGTTTTTTATGATGCTTACCGGCGCATCTCCTTCTGTAACCCGTGCAACTATCATGTCAATTGTTATTATAATTGCTTTCATTACCAACAGAAGCACCAATCTTTTGAATTCTATCTCGTTAGCTGCGATTGTAATTTTATTTATTAATCCGGATGAAATTTATAATCCGGGATTTCAATTATCATTTACAGCAGTACTTTCAATTGGAATTATTTATCCGGTTTTTCAAAAGTCAGTTAATAGCTTAAGAATAAAATCAAAATTGATCAAGAATCTTTTTTTATTTGCTGCTGTTTCATTAAGTGCACAGATTGGAACCCTGCCTTTTACACTTGCGTATTTCAGCAAGCTGTCTGTTATTGCTTTATTAGCTAACCTGTTAGTCATTCCTGCAATCGGTTTTATTCTTGCGATAGGTATTATAACAATTATAACCGGATATTTTTTTCATATTGCTGCAGTTTATTTTGCTGCGGCAAACGATCTAATAACATTTCTTCTAACAAAGGTAATAAGCTTTGCGGGTAAGCTTGATTTTTCATTCTTATGGATAAGAAATTATTCTTTGTATGACTCACTGATTTATTATGGATTACTGAGTATTGTTCTGCTGACTTATCACCACTCAAAGAAGTTTTTCTTTAAACTAAGTGTAACATTAATTGCTTTAGTTTCAATCATAATTTACTCTTCTTTTGATGATTCTGATTTTTTTGATAAAAATAAATTAAGTGTTTTAATGATTGATGTCGGGCAGGGAGATTCTTTTTTAATAAAATTCCCAAATGGTAAAACAGCTTTGATTGATGCCGGTGAAGCAAATCCTTTTATAGATAATGGCGAACGTGTTATAATGCCTTTATTAGATTATCTTGACATAGATAAAATTGATTATGGATTTATTTCACATTTGGATTTAGATCATTATGGCGGTTTTATTTCTTTAATTTACTCCGGCAGAATTAAAGAAGTTTATAGACCTTTGCCTGATTCTTCCAAAAAATCTTTACGGCTGGAAAAATTCCTGAAAGATATGAAAGTGAAAACACATCATTATGATAAAAATATTTTGGAAATAGGTAACACAAAAATTTACGTCCTCAATAATCCATATTCAATTCAATACAAATATCTTTCAAGTAATGATAAAAGCGGAATACTGAAAGTTGTTTATGGAAATAATTCTTTTTTGTTTGTAGGAGATTGTGAATATCAGGGAGAATATTATCTTGCAGCTAATTTTTCCAAGGTTCTTAATTCAGATGTTTTGAAAGTTGGTCATCACGGCAGTGAGACAGGTTCATCAGAGGCTTTCTTAAGCCTTGTTTTACCAAGGATTGCATTGATAAGTGCAGGGATAAAAAATAAATTTGGTCATCCTTCGGAAAAAGTTATTGATAACTTAAGTAAAATTAATTCTAAAATATTAAGGACCGATCGCTCTGGAGCAGTCTTACTGCAATCTGATGGAAGGGAAATTAAAATAATTAATTGGAGAAACAATTAAGGAAATAATAAAATGAAAAATAATGTTATAGTTGGAATAATAATGGGCAGCGATTCTGATTTACCAATAATGGAGGATGCATTTAAAATATTTAAAGACTTCGGTATTGGCTATGAGGTTAAAATATTATCTGCACACCGGACTCCTGATCAGCACTCTGAATATTCAAAATCTGCTGTTGACAGGGGATTAAAAGTAATTATTGCTGCAGCCGGAGGTGCTGCACATTTACCGGGAGTAACAGCAGCCCATACAACTCTGCCTGTAATCGGAGTACCCATTAAAGGTAAATCTTTAGAAGGAATTGATTCACTATTATCGATTGTTCAGATGCCTCCGGGAGTTCCGGTTGCTACAGTTTCAATCAACGGTGCAAAGAATGCAGCGATACTTGCAGTTGAGATAATTGCACTTTCCGATAATACTGTTCTTTCTCAATTAAAAGATTTCAAGAAAAAAATTGAAAGTGAATCACTTGCAAAGAATGAAAAAATAAAAGTCTGACTTTTATTTAAGTCATCAAGGATAGATTACATTATGTTTCACAGATTGTTAATGAATTATTTAAATAGTAAAAAGTATTTATACCTAAATTGCTGATCAAAAGAATAATATTTTATAATATAATTATTCTGATTCTGTACAACTCAGACTCTGAAATGAAATTAGGATGACTTCTGTTCATTCTTGTTTTATTGTTAATCGAGAACAATAACTTTTTGAAATGGATTCTACATGCAAATATTTTTATAGGATTAGTAAAATGATTTTTGTGATTTAAGTTAAATAATTTATAATACTTGACTAGGAAACTAAATATTCATATTATTAAGCGTTAGCTTTGCTCATATATTAAAAAAAATCTGTCTCTCTCTTTATTTATGAAAAGGTTTCTTATTTAAGATAATCACTAATTAATTATTTCTCTTACTCATTTATTTGAAAGGTTCGCTATGATTAAATCTTTTCGTTCTGCTCTTTTGTGGAGTATGGTTCTTTTCTTATCAGTTACCATATTTGCACAAGAGAAAACAATATTAGATGGCAAAACATTTACAGCCGCTAATAAAAGTAATAATTTACAAAGTCCAATTAATACAGAAGCAACTACACTAAGGTGGGATAGCGGTGTAAATGATGATGCGATTGGTCTAACTAATGGTGGCACATTTGAAGTATCTGCAAGTTTTCCGGCAAGTATGATGGGAGCTTATGCAGGGCAGTCATTAACACAAGTGATCATATATATAAATGATATACCTAGTCCCTGTGTTTTAAAAATTTATGACCAGGGAACCCCAACTGCTCCAGGTACTTTGTTGTACTCTGAAACTTTAAATGTTACTGCTACAAGTTGGAATACAATTACTTTGGCTACTCCTGTTACTATTACAGGGAATGATATTTGGGTTGGTTATGAAGTTACTCATACAGGTGGTACCTACCCAGCCGGTTGTGATGCTGGTCCAGCTGTTTTAAATGGTGACTGGATTAAATTTAGTGGAACTTGGCAAAGACTTATTGATGCATCTAGTGGACAGCTTAATGTTAATTGGAATATAGCCGCAGTTGTAGAGCAGCTTGGTCCTCCTTGTCCTGTTCAAACTCCAGCAAATCCCACTCCTGCAAATAACACAGTTGATGTTCCGATTACAGGTGTAAATTTAAGCTGGTCAAATGGCGGGCCCGGAACAGTGCCACCAAATCAAGTTGAAGTATTTTTCGGCCCTGCCGGTAATATGGTATCAGTTTATTCCGGTGCACCGGTAACTCAGTGGTCACCTGGCACATTAAATTATTTTACAAACTATCAATGGAAAGTAGTTAATAAGATTGATACTTGTGATATTTCTTCTTCAACCTGGGCATTCAAAACAATCCAGGATCCAAATTACGTTGAGCATTGTGAGCCTTTTGCAGATCTAAGCAACTGGACAATTGTAGGACCATTGGGATTAACCAACTGGACAGCAAGTGCTACAGCAAATGCAGGCGGCACTGCTCCTGAACTTAGAATGGGTTGGTCTCCATCATTTACAGGTGTGTCTTTGATTAGATCAAATGCAATACCTTTAGTAAATAATACGGTATCAACTTTTTCATTCAATTTCTTCCTTGATTATTATGCTGCACCAAGCGGAACAGTAACCGTAGGTATCACTTATGATGGCGGCACAACCGAAGATGTATTATTTCTGGCAGTTGATCCAACAGCAAATGTTGGTCCGACATTGATTGAAGGTTCATTTACCACACCTGCAACAGGTTCAGAGAATGCTCAGCTTCAGATAACTTATAACGGCTATACATTCAATATAGATTATATCTATTGGGATAATTTATGTATCGGACAAGTAATACCTGTAGAGTTAACATTTTTTACAGCCAAATCTGATAACAACACAGTAACCTTAAACTGGACAACTGCAACCGAATTAAATAACAGCGGTTTCCAGATTGAAAGAAGCAATGGCGGTGAATATCAGTCAGTTGGTTTTATAGCAGGTCACGGAACCTCTACAAGTACAAATAACTATGTATATTTAGATCAGAATGTAGAAGCTGGTACATATACATACAGACTAAAACAAATAGACCTTGATGGTTCATTTGAATACTCAAATGC